>Ga0180438_10011656_pt1 | contig 10590 bp, 9 predicted proteins | sample SS_ome_12_FD_132455 | JGI IMG/M metagenome (GOLD analysis project Ga0180438, IMG submission 132455) | Hypersaline lake sediment archaeal communities from the Salton Sea, California, USA - SS_3_D_2 metaG | ecosystem: Environmental > Aquatic > Non-marine Saline and Alkaline > Hypersaline >... | reverse complement strand
CGACCTGGGCATGGACAACAAGGAGGTAGCCACCATAGTCAGCTGGCTCATGCACCTCCGCGACATGGGCGTCGTCTCCAGCGAGGACCTGCACGGCGTCAACTTCGAGAAAGGCAGCGCAGGGGCCCTCTGGGAGACGGCCCGCAGGATGGCGTACAGGGAGGGCTACGGCAATGCCTTGGCCGAGGGCCCCGTCGCGTTCGCCAAGAAGTTGGGCAGGAAGGCCACCGACTACCTCTACCACAACCAGGGACTCACCATGAGGACCTTCGAGTTCAGGGCCGAGCCCGGCACCGCCCTAGGTGAGGCCATATCAGCCAGGGGCAACAGCCTCCGCGCCACCACGTACCACGTGGTGCTATGGGGCAAGCCCGCCCGGGACGAGTACGGCGGCGTGGACCCCCGGGAGATGGAGGACAGCCTCGCCTGGAGCCGGGAGATGTTCGGCACCGAGAAGGCGATACTGGCGACGGAGTACGAGGGCAAGCCCGCGGCCCTCATCTACGAGATGAACGGCGCCGCCATAGCCGACAGCCTGGGCTACTGCGTGAGCATGATCAGGCCCGGACGCGTGGGGGCGCCGGGCAGCCAGTTCGGCGACACCAGCTACCAGTTCGCCGCCGAGCGTTTCACCGCCGCCACCGGGATACCCGCCGACGAGGCCGCGCTCTTCCAGGCCGCCGAACGGGTCTGCAACATCGAGCGAGCGATAGTGGTACGCGACGGCCGCACCCGCGCGACGGACAGCCTCCCAGAGTTCTTCTTCGAGGAGCCGGTGCCCGACGGCCCCCAGCAGGGGAAACGGCTAGACAGGAAGCTCTTCGAGAAGATGAAGGACGAGTACTACACGCTCCGGGGCTGGGACAAGGAGACCGGGCTCCAGAGGGAAGCCACGCTGAAGAAGCTGGGCATGGCGGACGTAGCCAAGACGCTGAAGGCAGCCGGGAAGCTGGCCCCGGCGGGGAAGGAGGATTAGCCATGCAGAAGGTTCTACAGGTAGACATAGAGAAGTGCGTGGGCTGCCGCATGTGCGAGGTGGCGTGCAGCCTCAAGAACACCGGCAGGGTCCAGCCCAGCAGGTCACGCATCAAAGTCATAGGCTACGAGAAGCGGGGCGCCTACCACAACTACATCCCCATGGTCTGCCAGCAGTGTTCCACGCCGCTCTGCTTGGAGGCTTGCCCCACCAACGCCCTCAGCAGGGACCAGGAGACCGGCGCCGTAGTGGTGGACGACGAAGCCTGCGTAGGCTGCAAGGTCTGCAACATGGTGTGCCCCATAGGCGGCGTCAGCATAGACCCCGCCACCGACGTAGCGTACAAGTGCGACCTCTGCGGAGGCGACCCCGAGTGCGTCAAGTACTGCTACTACGAGGCCTTAGACTACGTGCCCAAGGACAGGCTGGACAGCAGCCTCAAACGCAGCAAGAGCGAGAAGCTGTCCGAGCTCTTCGCCCTCATGGAGAGCCTCAGGTAGCTAGCCCACTTTTATCCTCTCTGGGGCCGAGTAGACCCGGAGCCGGCCGCCGCCCACCGACGTCAACGTGAGCCCCGAAGCCTCCGCCAGCCGCACACCCGAGACCAGAGGCACAGTCATGGACGCTATCACCGGTATCCCCACCCTGCAAGCCTTCTGAACCATCTCCCCCGACTGGCGGCCCGTGCTGAGGAGCACGCACCCGCCCAGGTCGCCCCCGCTCAACGCGTAGCTGCCTACCACCTTGTCCACTGCGTTGTGCCGCCCCACGTCCTCCGCGAACGCCAGCACCTCGCCGTCGCCGCCGCAAAGCATGGCGGCGTGGGTCCCCCGGGTCCGTCTGTGGACGCTGCACATGCTGTTCAGCTCCGCTATCATCTCCTTGAGCCTGCTGGCCTCCACCCTAAGCCCCGACGAGACCACCAACACCATAAACCGCGTCCTATCCGCCCGGGGGCTGGAGGCGCAGGCGGTGACAATGAGGTTCATCATGGACACAGAGGCCCCGCGGAGGTCCACGGCGCCCGAAAGCGTCACCCCGACGTTCCCGTCTTCCACCTCGACGCCCGTTATCTCGTCCACCGACTCTATGACGCCCTGGGTCAGCAGGTAGCCCGCCGCCAGCTCCCTCTCCAGCTCGGGGGTGGCGATGAGGGTGACTTGGTACTCGCCGTTGACGAAGATGCACAGGGGCTCGTCGAGGGCCAGCTCGTCCTCGGCATCCTCCGCCTCCGGCCTCTCCTCGAGGCTGATGGACCGTATCCTTCTGCGCTCAGTCACCACCGGCCCTCACCCGCCGTACCTCTCCTTGATCTCCCGCCACCTGAAGCAGCCGGTGAGGTGGTCGTTCACCATGCCCACGCTCTGCATATAGGCGTACACTATGGTGGGGCCCACGAAGCTGAACTCGAGGCCCTTCAGGTCCCTGGCTATCCTGGCGGAGAGCTCGGTCTTGGACGGCACCTGCCCCCAGACGGCGTACTCGTTCATGACGGGACTGTGGTCCACGTAGGCCCAGATGAACTCGTCGAAGCTGCCGTGTTCATCCTGCACTCGTAGAAAGGCCTTGGCGTTGTTGACGTGGCTCTCGATCTTCCGCCTGTTCCTGATGATGCTTGCGTCTTGGACCAGCTCGTCTATCCTAGCCTCGTTGTACTCCGCTATCTTGGCCGGGTCGAAGCCATCGAAGGCCATGCGGTAGTTCTCCCTGCGTTTGAGAACCGTCGACCAGCTGAGCCCTGCCTGGACGCCCTCAAGCAGTATGAACTCGTAGAGCACCCTGTCGTCGTGGACCGGTACGCCCCACTCCTCGTCGTGGTAAGCCCTAGCTAAGGGGTCTTCGTCGCCCCAGCACCGCGTCTTGCCGTCGCCTGCCATGGGTATATGGGCGCGGCATGGGATTTAACTTGTAAGCCGCTAGCCCTGCAGCAGCTTCCTTATTGCCTCGGCAAGGGCTTCCTTGTCGTCCACCTCGACCATGACCTTGCTGTACCGGTGGTCCTTTAGGTTCAGGGTGAGGACCTTGTCGCCGTCCTCCATGTAGTAGAACACCATGCCGCCCTGGGTGCCGAAGCTGCCCATCCGGGGGTACTTGCAGCTCACCTTGGCGGTGGAGACGCTCTCTATGCTCTCCAGGGGCAGGACGAACCCGTCGGCCATGCCCAGCAGGCCCTCGTGCTCCTTGAACCTTATCCTGACGACGTCGCCGGCTACCTCTACGTCCTCCATACGCATCTATCGTCTGCGGGGTTGCATAAGTTTTGTCTACCAGCGATACATAACACGCCGCAGACGCTTGCGGATAATATAAAAAAGGGAGTGTTTTAGAGGAGCGCCAAGTACGCTAGAACGTCGTCTATCTTCATCAGCACGTGGAACTGGGCGTCGGGATCTATGATCCAGTCCGGCCCCACCCCGTCGGCCTTGCTCCTCACGCTGTCGAGCTTGTTCATGGCGCCGGTGTAGTCCCCGTACATGATCTTCTCGATTACCTCGGAGAGCATGCTCCCCAAGGCTTTCTTCCTCTGGTCCGGGTTGTTCTTGAAGTCCGCGTCAGGTAGCCCCTGGATGTACCCGTCGATGTCCTCGACGGCTTCCTCGGCGGTCACCACCTCTACAACGTATGTGTCTGAGCCGATGTCTCCGTCGTCGTCGGTGAATGTCACCGTCACCGTGTATGTGCCGGTTGAAGAGTACGCATGCAAAGCGCTGCTCGTACCAGTCGAGTCTGGGGCTTCGTTTTCCTCAGCCACCGTCCCAGGCTCTATGGTTCCGTCGCCAAAGTCCCAGGACACCGTGTGGGTGTCGAGCCACCCTGGGTCAGTGAAAGCCGCCTCGAAGCCGACCCCGTGTACAGATGGAAGAACGAACTGTGGGTTAGGCTGACTCGATGTAAGGGTGACTGTGGGCGCCACGTTGTAGACGGTTGTCGTCACCGTGTCCACCCCCACTCCGCCGTCGTCGTCTGTCACCGTCAACGTCACCGTGTAAACCCCGTTGTCTCCGTACTTGTGAGTCGGGCTCAGGTCTCCCGATACGGCAGGCGAGCCATCGCCGAAGTCCCACTCATAGATGTGTGTGTCATCGCCAGGATCAGTGAAGCTGCCGGAGAAGCTCACTACATCGCCTTCGTCGGCAGTCTGGCCGAGGCCAGCGTTGACGGATGGTGCGACGTTGTTGACGGTTATCGTCACCGTGTCCACCCCCACCCCGCCGTCGTCATCGGTGACGGTCAGCGTCACCGTGTAAACCCCGTCATCTACGTATACGTGCGTTGGGCTCAGATCACCCGAGACTACCGGCGAACCGTCGCCATAGTCCCACTCGATGGTGTGGGTGTCGGCGCCCGGGTCGGTGAAGCTCCCTGAGAAGCTCACTGCGTCGCCCTCGTCGGCAGTCTGGTCGGGGCCAGCGTCAACGCTTGGGGCGACGTTTAGCACCGTCACGGTGAACTCGTCTACGTCCTTGAAGACGCCGTCGAAGACTTCAAGCAACATCGTCCCAGAGTAGTCGTCGTTCCACGTATGGCTCCCCGTGGCGGATGACGACCACCCGCCGTCCCAGAAATCGTCTTCGTCGAAGTCCCAGCGATACTCCAGGGAGTCACCGTCGCCGTCGCTCGATGAGGCCCCGCTGAAAGAGACAGGGCTACCCTCGTAGCCCGTGTATGGGCCGCCGGCGTCCGCCTGTGGCCTTGCGCCGTCTCTGGGCTCCAGCGCCATTATGGCCTCGATGTACCAGCCGCCGCCGTAGTTGCTCATCTCCCAGCGGTCGTTGGCGTCGTCCCATTCGAGGTCGTAGAGGCGCAGGGTGTTGGGCGGGGGGTCCGTCGAGCTTGCTCCCTTGTTGTCGTCGGAGTCGGTTATCCAGATTCCTGTGTAGTAGTCGTCTTCTGTGCTGTCGTACCTGTAGCCCCAGACCGTTATCGCGTGTCCGCCCGAGCCCCCGACGGGGCGTATGCCTATGGTGGTCATGATGCCGTCGTGGAGGTACTCGTCGATGCGGTCCATTATCTCGTCTTGATCCCATTCCTCGTGGTAGTAGGTCGCCGCGCTCTCAGGCGACCAGAAGTTGCCACCGCCGGAGACGTCGATCCGGCCTCCGCCGGGGTCTGTTCCGTCGAACCACCACTCCCAGCCGTATACCATGAAGCCTCCCCTGTCCACCCAGTGGGCGAGGAAGTGGGAGAACATGTCGTCGGTGTCGGTGAACGTCGAGGTCACGCCCCACCCGGTCCACTCCAGGGCGTTGCTGGCGGCCGCCGCCCAGCACATCAGGTCGTCGTCGGTGTTGTCAGAGGTTTTCTCTACGTCGTACCACCACCCGCCGTGATGGTCGAAGATCATGTAGTCGAACTCCGTGATCAACTGGAGGGGGATAGGCTCTATTATGAAGATGGGTTCAGGCTCCCACGGAGTAACAGGCTCCAGGTCTATTATCACCGGGCTCCAGCCGTAGTCCTCGCTATACGGCGTTTTCTCGTCGTGCCATGGCTCGGCGCTCACCATGGCTTGGCTCATCGAGGTCAATAGAATCAGCGTGGCTAGCAGAAAAGAAACAGAAACCAGTTTCTTTATCGTTTTTACATTCATTTTTCTTACCTTTTATGACTCTGTCGATACTTACACGTAAAGCCGTGAAGAATAACAGAAATCAGACAATAGTAAATATTTTCAACTATAAAAAACGTCTTATTAAATTAAAAAACGCTACATTTAATGGAATAAATGGTTTAATGTAAACCACTCAGGGCGCACACTTGTGTAAACAACAAATACAACCCCCAACTGGCAACCCCTTAATGACGTGTCTCACATAAATATACTAAAAATCGGTAAACATTGGTAACGGACCCATAAGTTTTATTAACATGCGTAGGTGTACCCGTTCTGAGTGTTCGGAACTCCATGAATAACATTCTGAACTCTGTTTCTTGTGGCTACTGCCACGGCGAGGAGAGCTAGATCCGTGGAAGAGCCGTCAGAAGACGATCAACAGAACGGCGTAGACCGGGTCAACGAGGGCATAAGGAACAGCCTCCGCGACATAGGCACCTATTTCCAGGTCACTGGGGCCCAGAAGATCATACGCAGGTACTTCGCCATGAACGCCTTCGACGGCGCCATGACGAGCCTCGGCGTGGTCATCGGGGCGTACCTGAGCCAGATCGGCGACCCGCGCAGCGTAATAGGCGTCATAATAACGAGCGGCATCGCCATGATGGTAAGCGGGTTCAGCGGCACCTACATGACGGAGAGCGCCGAGCGGAGCCACAGCCTCAACGAGCTTGAGGACGCCATGCTCATAAACCTCGACAACACGGTGTACGGCAGGGCAGGCAAGTTTATCTCCGTGTTCGCCGCCGTGGTGGACGGCTCCGCCCCGTTCCTAGCCTCTATACCCAGCCTGATCCCGTTTTTCCTGGTGCCCGGGCTAATCGACATAGGCAACGCGTTCACCGCCTCCATGGCCGCCAGCATATTCACCCTGTTCATACTGGGCGTCTACCTGGGCAGGATAAGCGGCGAGAACATAGTGTACTCGGGGATGAAGATGGTGATCTCGGGCGCCGCCGTCGCACTTATAGCGCTGCTCCTCAACGTCCACTAGGCGCTGTAGTAGTAGCGGCCCGACTGCTTTTGCTCTCTGTCCAGCCTGCTGTCGGGCTTGTTGACGCGGGGCCTCTTGGTGTCCGGGTCACGCCTGAAAGTGACCTCCATCTCCTCCAGGAACCCGTTCATCCCTTCCTCTAGGCTCACCGGGTCCCCGGCGTGTCCGTAGACCCCGGCCTCCCCGGTGAACACCATGAGCCTGTCCGCTATGAAGTCCTGGGTGACTATGTCGTGCTCCACCACGAACGCGGTGACCGCCCGCATCTTGGTGATGCGCCTGATTGCGCGAGCAACGGCGAGCCGCTCCTCCACGTCCAGGTAGGCGCTGGGCTCGTCCAGTAGGTAGATGTCGGCGTCCCTGCTGAGACACTCGGCTATTGCGACTCGTTGTAGCTCGCCGCCGCTGAGGATGGCCACGTCCCTGTCCAGGAACCGCTTCACGTTCAACGGCTCCACCACCTCTGCCTGGTACCAGCTCTCGACGTACTTGGTGCCCGCCGCCTTCCTGAGGGTGTCCTCGACGGTGCCCTCGATGTCGCCGCTGATGTACTGGGGCTTGTAGCTGACCTTGATGGTCGGGTCGCTGACGCCGCCCTCGGTGGGCGTCTCGACGCCGGCTAGCATCCTCACGAAGGTGGTCTTGCCTATGCCGTTCATGCCGAGGATGCCAATCACTTCTCCCATGGAGATGCCGCCTGCCTCCACCTCCAGCTTGAACGCTCCGTAGTCCTTCACCAGCCTGGTCCACTCCAGCAGATTATGAGTCCGCTCTTGGGCCTCCACGGGGGGCTTCTCGTGGAACACTATGGGGCTCTGCCGGAACCGGACGTTCTCGTCGGGGATGTAGCCGTTGATGTAGATGTTGATGCCTTCTCTTACGACGTGTATGTTGCTGACGATGCCGTATACGTCGGGCTCACCGTAGAGGATGAACACGTCGTCGCTCATGTAGTCAAGGACGGCGAGGTCGTGCTCAGCCGCCACCACCATCCTGTCCTCCTGGGCGAGGTTCCTGATGATACGTGCGGCGCGGGTCCGCTGGTAGATGTCCAGGAAACTGCTGGGCTCGTCGAAGAGGTACATCTTGGCGTTCCGACATATCGCCGTCGCTATAGCTACCCTCTGCAACTCGCCGCCGCTGAGCACGTCCAGGTCCCTGTCCAGCAGATGCCCTATCTCCAGATCATCGATGATGGTGTCCAAGACGCCGCGCTCGTCGAGCCCCTCGAGGACCGCGCCCACCTTCCCCTCGACCACCCTGGGTATCTTGTCCACGTACTGGGGCTTGTGCACCGCCTTCACGGTGCCTTCGTAGACGCCGCCCAGAATCTCCTCAAGGGGCTTGCCCCTGAAGTAATCCAGCACCGCATCCCGCTCGGCGGGCTTCCCGTGTTCCCCCATGTTGGGCACCAGCTCCCCCGCCAGTATCTTGAGTATGGTGGATTTTCCGATGCCGTTGCGGCCGATGAGGCCCACCACCTCGTTCCTCCGCGGCGTCGGGAGCCTGAACAGGGTGAACTCGTTGGGCCCGAACCTGTGGATGTGGTCCTTCTCCAGCTCGTCTGGGAGGTTGACTATTCGGAGGGCGTCGAAGGGGCACTTGCGTACGCAGATGCCGCAGCCGCTGCATATGTACTCGCTGACGTATGCCTTGCCGTCCTCGTCTAGGCGTATGGCCTCCCTGCGGGTGCGGACCATGGGGCAGAACCTGATGCACACCAGGTCGCACTTGTCGGAGCGGCACCGCTCCTTGTCCACGACGGCCACGCGCATCTTTCTGCACCTTTCGCGTTTAATCCAGCGCCGAGTTATTTAAGGGAATATCATGGGCGTTTCATATCGCGCCGCCGGGGTTCACTCCCGACTCGACAGCTCCGCCAGCCACCGCCCAGTCTCGGCGGTGGACCTGTGTCGAATCACTGTGAGGTGTCTGTACTCGGGGCAATTAAACAGCTCGGGGTACTCCCGTCTCCGCCTCCCGAACGTCTTCAACACCCAGAGGGGCATGGAGTCGGAGCCCACGAGCGCCGACAGTCCCTCCCTGTTGCCGTTCCACAGCTCCTCACGGGTAACTACTCGCACCACCGTCCTCCGCAGCACCCGCCAGAAGGCTAACCACAGCGGGTAGTCCAGCCACACCACGGTGTCCGCCTTCCCCCACAGGATGTCCCTTACTTTACTGTAGTTGCCGTCGGCCACCCACTTGTCGCCAGACGTGGCTTCTGCTGTCCTCGCCTTGAACACCTCGTCGGGCGCCTCCTTCCAACCGTGCTCCCAGTGGAGGCTGTCCAGCTCTATGTGAGGCGCCTCCATTGCCTCGGCTATCATGGAGGCAACCGTGGTCTTCCCCGTGCCCGAGGTGCCGACCACCACGATTCGCCGCATGACGGGGAAGAAGCCTGCACCCAGGGTTATATGGTTATTTACCGCTTTGAGGCGAAGTACTCGTAGGTCTCCCATGCTCCCCCGGCGCTGTCCGAGGGCACCACTCTCAGCACCTCGCCGCCGTTATCCTCGATGAAGCGTATCATGGCGTCCCTCTCGACGCCGTGCATCTCCATTACACCGCCCAGCACTAGCCTCTGTACGAGCTCGGCGGCTCCGCCGGGCAGGTAGTCCAATAGCTTCATACTAGTCTTGGCGCTGGGCATGTGGAACACCATGATCCCCCGCCGCGAAAGGGTCCGCAGGAACTCCCTGACGTAGTTGAGGGCGTGGACAGGCCTCACGTGCTGCAGGGTTATATTGGAGTATATAAGGTCGAAATATCCATCAGGGAACACCCGCAGATCATCCTCTCCGTTCACCAGGTATCTACACCGGCCTCCGTGCCTGTTCAGGCTCTCCGCCTTCTCGATCATGGACGGCGCGATGTCAACGCCTATAACCTCGTCGAAGTGGTCAGCTAGGGACTGGGTTAGCCTCCCCACGCCGCAGCCGAAGTCGAGGGCCCTCCCCCAGTCGAGGACCGCATCCAGGTCGTCGATGTCATGTATCAGCCCTTCGACTTCTCGTCTCCCGGTCTCGAAGAACTCGGCGACGTCCCAGCTCAGCCGCGTGGTTAGTATGGCCGTGAGGGGGTTTCTGCGGCCCATGGCGTCCCAGTTCCTCTGGACGTCCCTAAGAGTCATCACTGATGAAGGCTCAGCCCCTGAACATGCGTGATCCGTAACAACGTACGAGCCGTCGGGGTCACTACTCGCCGGTGAACGGGAGAAGGGTTAGGCTTATGGTATCGATCTGAGTCCGTCCATGCCCCGGCTCAGCGCCCGCAGCAGAACGTCCTCGGCGACGCCCCTGTGTCCAGCGGGGTCGTACATGGCATCCACGAGGGCGTCGTAGTCGAGACTGTTCACCACCTCGGCCCCCCAGTCCAGGGCGTTCATGCTCAGCACAAGCGCCCGCTCCACGGGCAGCCTGACCGGGTTGATGTCTATTCCATAGTACCCGTCGTACCCGTGCATCTTGAACACAAGCAGCGCCGCCAGCATCTGGTCTATGCCCAGCGCCCCCACGTCCAGGTCCTGGTCGTAGTTGCCTAGTGGCTGGCTGTTCCAGTGGCTGTGCATGAGCCGCCCCTCCCTGAGCACCGACGCGAACGCGTAGGCAAGCTCCTCGTGCCCCATGAGCACGTGGCCCACCTCGGGGTTCAGCCCCACCAAGGCGTGGCCGTCGCTCAGAGTCTTCTTGTTTTGAGGCGCCTCAAGCAGAGCCTCCACGTCCCTTGCCATGAGGAGCCCGTTGGCCGTGTTGCGGTAGACGTTGTTGCCGCGGGGCTCGTAGGGCTTGGGCTCCAGCGCAACGCGTACCCCGGGCACCTTGTCCATGGCCTCGGCGAGCCCCTCCTCGAACCGGCGCCACATCCCGTAGAAGTCGTGGCCGAACGGGTTCTCGTAGCCATCGATGCCCGGCCACACCACGGCGAACTCGGTGCACAGCTCCTTGTTGAGCCGCAGCGCCTCGATGGTCCTGTCGATGGCGTGCCTCCTTACGGCCTCGTCGG
>Ga0180438_10011655_pt1 | contig 10590 bp, 9 predicted proteins | sample SS_ome_12_FD_132455 | JGI IMG/M metagenome (GOLD analysis project Ga0180438, IMG submission 132455) | Hypersaline lake sediment archaeal communities from the Salton Sea, California, USA - SS_3_D_2 metaG | ecosystem: Environmental > Aquatic > Non-marine Saline and Alkaline > Hypersaline >... | reverse complement strand
TACCGGAGGAACCCACGTGCCATGGAGCCCCTGTTTTCACTATCTGCAAAACGTATTCGCCCCTGCCGTAAGGGAGATGGGCGGTGCTTTGTCTTTGGAGATTGGGAACTGGGGTTGGTATCCCAAGGGTGGGGGAGAACTTGTTGCGTCGGTGTCACCCGTGGCCGGCTTTCATGGAGTGGAACGGCGTCAGCGAGGCAGGCTCGAAGAGACTCGTCTCCTCTCGGCAGTATCAAACCTTCCAGTGAGCATCGCGGAGAGGCAGCGAGACCGAGCCCTTAGACGTCTTGAGGCTGAGGGGCACAGTGGGGCGATGGTTGAGCTCGTCCACGCTCCTTCCCGGGGCGCCGGCACCTTGGTTTTCATAGGGGCCCGGTTTGAAAGGGGTATGGCCGGTTTTTCATCCCTGGGAAAAAGGGGCAAGAGAGCGGAAAAAGTGGCTGATGATGCATGTTCAGCCTTTGCTGAGTTCATGGACTCCCAGAGTGTGGTGGACAACCATCTGGCTGATCAGTTGGTACTCTATATGGCGCTGGCCCATGGCCGGTCTTCCTTTGTGGCGGGCCGTATCACGAGACACCTCTTGACCAACATAGGAGTCATTGAACAGTTCTTGCCGGTCAAGTTTCAGGTGGAAAAGGAAACCGGCAGGGTGGGTGTTGAAGGTGTCGGGTTTTCAGCTAGCGGCCCTTCTCTACGGTCTTGAGGAGTGTCTTTGGGGGGATCGTCTCCTGCAACGCCCCTCCGTTCAGCAAGGCCATATCTTCCAATGCCTCGTCCGGAACGCCTTGGGAGCGAAGGGCGTCTCTCAAAGTCGCGGCCCTCTTAGTGACGCGAATACGGAGGCGGTCAGGCTTGACATTGATCCTTTTTGGGTCTGAAAGGGTTTTGAATCCGCCCATGGTGTCCTCGAAGAAAGAGGTATATCCTTGAAAGAGGGACTGAGGTGTAAAACCGTGAAACACATAAATGTGTGTGTCCTTCTGGATGAAATAAGACATGACGCCAATGGGCCTGGGGGTCGCCACATGGGAAACAAGCCGTGTGGCAGGGAGGGCGTTCACCGTTATGGCATCCCATGTGAGCACTTGGGCCTTGGCCTGGGCAATGAATTCCCTGGCCACCTCCTTGGGTGAGGAGCCGGAGGCAAGAGAAAATTGGATGACTGCGTCCTGCTTTGTCGTCACAATCTGCACTTGAGCAGGCGTGTTGTTCATCTTCCAGCCAGAGGGTACAGGGAACTGGAACGCTAACTCAGGGTGATAGAAGACGTTGTTATCTACGTATCCCTGTCGAGGGTCTTCTCCAAAAACCAGGCCATCGATGGCGCGGAAATAGGCGTCTCGATTCACCTGTAAGTTGCCGGTGCCCAACCGCAGGGCCCAGTCCCGGGCCTTTTCTTGAACCGCCCTTATGCGGTCCGGCGGATCTGGGTGGGTGGAAAACCAACTGGGCAAGCCAGTGCGATCTGATGACGGGTGCAGGCGCTGCAAGGTGTGAAAGAAGTGGCCCATGTGGCTTGCATCAAACCCCGCCTTGGAAGCGTACTCCACACCCAGATCGTCTGCCTGGCGCTCATTGTCCCTACTGAATCTCAAAAAGAGCATGCCCACACCAAACTGGGCCAAGTGAGAGTATCTCCGGAAATCTTCGGAGAGGGCTGTGCCCAATCCTAATCCCAACTGGGCAAGCTGGGTCTTGCTGTACTGCTGAGCAGAATGGCGGGCTGCCACGTGCCCTATCTCATGGCCTATGACACCGGCAAGTTCTGCTTCGCTGTTCAGATAGCCCAGTATCCCACGGGTGAGGTACACGTAGCCACCAGGGACAGCAAAGGCATTGACCACCGCTGAGTCCAGAACCTTAAACTGGAAAGAGAGATGGGGCCGGTGAGACACCTTGGCTATTCGTTGCCCAAGGCTTTCTACGTAGTCACGCAAGGCAGCGTCGTCATACATGCCGTAGGATTTCACTATGTCGCCATCTGTTTTGTCACCCAACCTGATCTCATCCGGCTCGCTGAGGAGCATCAATTCCCGCTGGCCGGTTACGGGATTAAGGGCACAGGAAGGTGCCCACAACAGGGCGGCGCACAGGGTCAGACAGATGGTCAACACACTGATCCGGTAATTTTTCACAGGGCATCTCCTCCAAGAAAGATGATGGTTCTACGTAACTGAGATATCGTGACTTTTCAAGCAGATTTGTGCCTTGGCTCTTAGATGGGATCTTGAACCTAAGAATCCTGAGTCCTCACGACTGTGGGCCAGAGTATTCTATGATGTCCTTTCATGGAAGGGGCGACTTGGCGGAGGCGGGAGTGCCAGATATTATCGGGCTGTCAGCCAAACCGAGATTTCTTCGAACCGTTCATCGAGAGGTTCTTGCTCACGAATCAATCTTGGCGGACCAAAAGATGTTTCAGAAAAAGCGAAAAGGCATTTGGGCAACAGCCTTATTGATTGACACGGTTTGGGAGGGATGTTAAAATGTATATGTTTATTATGGAAAGCTTATCACTGGGGCCGTTAGCTCAACTAGGCAGAGCAGCTGACTCTTAATCAGGAGGTTATAGGTTCGATTCCTATACGGCCCACCAACAAAACCTTGCACATGGTCAACCCGAATTGTCCTACCTGGTGCCATTTTGCCAACCTGATAGCCTGTTCCGGTTTTCCCAAGTGGTCTTGAAGGAGTAGTGAGTCTGGACAAGGGAGTTGGTCTCTACAAGAATAAGCGTAAGGAGGATTCAGGATGCAAAAAAGAGGTCGAGCGCGGCTTCGGACATGGTTGATGGCTTTTTCGCTGGTGTTAGTCTGCTCCTTGGCTACGGGAGCGGAGAAGGAGCAGCCTTTACAGGACAAAGTTGCGGTGGTGAATGGAGCGGTGATCACGCAGGCCCAGTTTGACAGGGAGTTTAGCCTGGCGAAACGGCGGTTTCACATGGGAGGAAAGGCGCTTACCGATTCCCAGATGTCGGCCATCAGGAAGGATACCTTGGAAAGGCTTATCGACGTGGAGTTGCTTTATCAGGAAAGCCAGAAGAAGGGGATTAAGGCTGATAAGGCGGAGCTGGATGAAAGGTTGAAAAAGAGGTTTCCCGACGAGGCTGAATTCAAGAAGATAGTGAAGAGAATGAATCTCACTGAGGATGCTTTGAAATCCCAGTTTTTGCGGGGGATGGCCATTCAGACATTCATCGAGAAGGAGATTGCCCAGAAGATTGCAGTTCCCGACAAGGAGATCAAAGAATACTACGACAGCCATCCGGAGTCATTCAAGCAGCCGGAGCAGGTGCAGGCCAGCCACATCCTAGTCAAGGTTGATCCCAAGGCTGAAGCATCTGTGAAGGCCGAAGCCCGAAAAAAGATTCAAGAAATCCAGGACAGGCTAAAAAAGGGTGAGGATTTCTCGGCCCTTGCAAAAGAGGCTTCCCAATGCCCGTCTAGTGCAAAGGGTGGGGATTTGGGCTATTTCAGGCGAGGGCAAATGGTAAAGCCTTTTGAAGCTGTGGCCTTTTCTCTGAAACCCGGTGAAGTCAGTGACATCGTGGAGACAAAATTCGGATTCCACCTCATTAAGGTCAAGGACAAGAAGCCTGAAGCCACGACCCCGTACAAGGACGCCAAGGAGAGGATAGTGGAGAACCTGAAAAGAGAGAAGGTCCAAAAGGAAGTGGACTTGTACGTGGCCAAACTGAAAGGGGAGGCAAAGGTCGAAAAGTTCCTGGCTGAAGCTCCGGAATAGGTGCGTGTTCATTTGAGGTGCGGGCTCGATCTCCTCGGGCTATTGCCAAATGCCTTTTTGCCAAGATCTCTGAGCAAAGGGCCTTTCAATGAACGACTCGAAGGGATCTCGGTTTGGGCAACAGCCGATCAATATGTTGAAAACGGGGAAGTCATGCATGAATCTGACCTAGGCCTCTGATGGACTTGGATCGAAGCAGCCCGCAGTCCCAATGAGTGTCCGGGGGATGCGCGCGCTTTTGCGGTTTGAGTAACGCGGGCTGGAGGAAAATAGGGCATGGCTGATGGATTGGATGTCATCATCGTGGATGATGACGAAAAGGTGTGTGAGGTGGTGTCGCAGGTCATAAGGCGGTTTTACACATGGGGCGATGTCCTGACCTTCACAGATTCCGATAAGGCCATATCCCATTGTTTTGCCAGTGACAAAACCATCGCCATCTTTGTTGTAGATGTGTTTCTCGGTGAGAAAAGGGGGTTCTTTTTTCTAGATGCTGTTCAGCAGAAGTTTCCAGCAGCGCACTGCGACACTGTGATGATCACCGGAAATGCAAGTGATGATGTGGTCGATATGTGTGTGGCGTCAGAGGTCAATCATTTGCTGGAAAAACCAATTGAACCTTATGCATTGCAGCTTGCAGTGAGGGCCGTACTGCAAAAATACCTTAAGTTCGCCAAGAAGATATTACAGGACCCAGTCTTTGCTGAGACTGTAGCAAGGTTTTGACTGAGCTGTTCCTTCCTCGGCCGTGACTGCAACCTGGGTGGTCAACAGGTTGCAGAGATTCTACCCAGAGGCCCTTCGAAAAAAGGCCTCCCCACTCTTTTCCTTCCCTTTCCTCACTTCAGGCCTGTTGGTGCTTGTCAGAGGAAACCGGTTGCGCCCCACCGTTAAGTGGCCCCTGGCGCCACAGCCTGTCCCAAAGAAGTCAGGCAAAGGCGTGCTTCGGTGAAAAAGCCATAGGTTTTCCGTAGGTTGCTAGAGCAGATTCCGGTGAACAGACAATACTTACTGCGAAATGCTTGGCAATGTAGTATGGTTGCGCCCAAGGAAGGCGGCCCAATGACCCTTTGAGATCATGTCGGCTTCCTGCCACAGGATAAACGGCGGAGTGAAACGATTTTAGATGGGCCAGAAAGATTACACCCCTCCAAGGCCATCAGAAGGCCTCACAGTCATCACCAGCCACATCAATGCGGATTTTGATGCCTTCGCGTCCATGCTGGCGGCAAAGAAGCTTTACCCCGAGGCCCTTGTGGCCTTTCCAGGTTCGCAGGAGAAGAACCTGAGGGACTTCTATGTCAAGTCCATGGCCTACATGTACAACATTGTGAAACTCAAGGACATTGACCTTGATGCTGTGGATCGACTCGTGCTGGTAGACACGAGGCAGGCCAGTCGCATTGGCCATTTCGCAAAGATCGTCGGCCGACCGGACCTGGAAATCCACATCTATGATCACCATCCCAACATGCCCGATGACCTCTCCGGCGCCGTGGAGGTCATAGAGATGACCGGGGCTACGATCACGATTATGGCGAGGATTCTACGGGTAGAGGAGATCCCCATTTCAGCTGAGGAGGCAACAATCATGGCCCTGGGCCTATACGAAGACACGGGTTCTTTCACATTCACCTCCACTACCCAGGAAGACTACCTTGCCGCTTCCTTTTTGCTTTCTAAGGGAGCCAACTTGAATGTGGTCTCAAACATGGTAACCAGAGAAATAAGTCCCGAGCAGGTCAATCTCCTAAACGAAATGCTTCAAGGTGCCGTCCATCACTCCATAAATGGGGTCGATGTCGTCATCACCAGTGTGTCGTCTGACACCTATGTGGCCGATTTTGCCCTTTTGGTCCACAAGCTCAGGGATATGGAAGGCCTGGACGTTGTTTTTGCCCTGGCCGGAATGGAGAATCGTGTATACATGGTAGGGCGTAGCCGCCTGCCAGAGGTGGACGTGGGGGAAATCGCCATGGCCTTTGGCGGGGGTGGCCACCCCTCGGCGGCTTCGGCCAGCATCAAGGGGCAAACAGCCATTCAGGCCCAAGAGAGGCTCCTCGGGCTTCTCAAAAAGCATATCAATCCCAGGCATTCGGCCCGAGATCTCATGTCATCTCCCCCTATCCACGTGGCCTCCCACGTTACGCTCAAGGAGGCCGAGAGTCTGCTCACCCGATACAACGTGAACGTGCTCGTAGTCCTAGACTCTGACAGTCCTCTGGGGATCATTTCCAGGCAGGTCATAGAAAAGGGGCTTCACCACAAACTCGATGATGTCCCCGTCAAAGAATACATGACCACGGAAATCGACCAAGTTCATGCTGGTGCCGGATTGGCGGAGATCCAGGAGAAAATCATTACCAACAAACAGCGGCTACTCCCTGTAACAGAAGATGGCCACATCATCGGTGTGATCACACGGACCGATCTCCTTAACACCCTTGTGAGCAATAGTGGGCGTATTCCTGAATCGGCAGAATCTGGCAGAGAAAGGGGCCACCAGGTCCGTGAGAAGAGCGTTGCCAAAATCCTTACAGAGCGTCTTCCTGAAGAGGTGACAGGTCTGTTGAGAAAAACGGGGGAACTCGCTGATTCCCTCGGATACACTGCCTATGCCGTAGGGGGATTTGTCAGGGACATCTTTTTGGCTCAAGAGAACCTAGATCTTGACGTGGTCATTGAAGGTGATGGCGTTCGGTTTGCCCATGCCTTGGGCTCTTCTCTTGGCGGCCGAGTTCGGGCTCATGAGAAATTTAGAACGGCTGTGGTAGTGCTGCCAAATGGTAGGAAGATCGATGTGGCCACTGCCCGGTTGGAATACTACAAGTCGCCAGGCGCCCTTCCCACAGTGGAAATGGGGTCTCTGAAACTCGACATGTATCGACGGGATTTTACGATCAACACGCTGGCCATAAGAATCAGTCCGGATCGATTTGGGACCCTCATAGACTTTTTTGGAGGGCAGAGAGACCTGAAGAGAAAAGCCATCAGAGTGCTCCACAACCTGAGCTTTGTGGAGGACCCCACGCGGGTCTTTCGGGCCGTTCGATTTGAGCAGCGATTTGGCTTCAAGATAGGCAAACTGACGTCAGGACTGATTGAAAACGCAGTAAGGATGGATTTTTTCAAAGAGTTGAGCGGCCGTCGGCTCTTTTCCGAACTCCGTCAAATATTGGAAGAAGACAAGCCGATTATGGCTTTGCGGCGACTCAATGAATACGGACTCCTTAAGATTATTCATTCGGCAATCGTCTATGACAAGGGCCTTGAGGACCTCCTGGTTTCCGTTGAGAAAGTCCTAACGTGGCACAATTTGCTTTTTTTGGAGGACTCCTGTAAGAAGTGGGTCGTTTATTTGCTGGCCTTGGTAAGACCCTTCAGCCAACAAGCCGCACAGAGGGTTTGTCGACGCCTTGAGCTCCTTGAGCGGTTTCAGAAGGTCCTGGTTGATGAAAAGGCAAGGGCCGATTCGTGCTTGAAATGGATGGAACGCAAGAAGGCCTTTGGAAACAGTGTTCTTTACAGAAAACTAGATCCTTTCCGCACGGAGGTCTTGCTTTATATGATGGCAAGTGCCCTCCGAGACGAGGTGAAGCGGGCTATTTCTCATTACTATACCAGGTTAAGGACGACCTCCACTCTACTCAAGGGTGACGACCTCAAAGAAATGGGCTTCAAGCCAGGCCCCGTGTACCGCAAGATCCTGGACAGCCTCCTTGACGCACGCCTCAATGGCCTTCTCAAGACCCGCCAAGACGAAAAGGAGTTTGTCCTCCAGCACTTTTCCTAATCCCGCTTCGGGCAGGGGTAACATCCGATTCAGAAGGGGGGGAGAAAGGACGTGGTCACAAGCCCGGGGCAACGGGTGACGGACAATTAGAGGATGCTTGAAGGGTTTGATTTCTACAAAATGGTGATCATGATCGTGCCGCTTCTTTTTGCCGTCACGATTCATGAAGTGGCCCATGGCTGGGTCGCCTACCGACTGGGGGATCCCACGGCCAAGAGGTCCGGCAGATTGACGCTCAATCCCATAAAACACTTGGATCCCATGGGGTCCATCATATTGCCTGTGATGCTCTTTCTTTTGAGGTCTCCCGTCATCTTCGGGTATGCAAGGCCGGTTCCGGTGAGCTTTCATCATCTCCGGCATTACCGGAGGGACGCCATCCTTGTGTCAGGGGCAGGTGTCGCCGCCAATCTGGTCTGTGCTCTGGTGTGCGGATTCCTTTTTCAAATCTTTGGCCATATGAAGCCCCTTTGGAATTCTGGGATATGTGTGGCTCTATTTGGCATGTTGGGATATGGCGTTCTGATTAATTGCGTGCTGGCGGTTTTCAATTTGATCCCCATTCCCCCCCTTGACGGGGGGCGCATACTCTCTATGCTGGTACCGCCAAGATATGCCCACGCCCTTCAACGAATGGAGCGCTTTGGGATGGTGCTCCTCTTTTTTTTACTTTTCACGGGGGCACTAAATAGTGTAATTTCTTTGTTCCTGAATCCCGCCCTGCGGCTTTTCTTCGGAGGGGAGGGATTGGTCATGTTTTTTACGTACGTGGTGTAACGCAGGAGATCTGAAATGGTGAAAAAACGTATTTTGAGCGGCATGAGGCCCACAGGGCCACTTCATCTTGGAAACCTCCACGGGGCCCTTGCGAACTGGAAAAGTATGCAGGATGACTACGAATGTTTCTTTTTCATCGCCGACTGGCATGCCCTTACCAGCGACTACGATACGACGGCCCCCATCCAGGGCTATATGATGGACATCTTCCTAGACTGGCTTAGCGTGGGGCTTTCACCAGAAAAATGCACCCTCTTTGTACAGTCCCATGTCAAAGAGCATGCCGAGCTGTTCTTGCTCCTTTCGATGATTACCCCGTTGCCGTGGCTGGAGAGGAATCCGACTTACAAAGAACAGATCGACCAGCTGAAGAATAAGGATCTCTCGACCTTCGGGTTTCTGGGCTATCCTGTGCTCCAGGCAGCCGACATCATTATGTACAAGGCCAACGGTGTCCCGGTGGGCATAGACCAGGCTCCCCATGTCGAACTGACACGTGAGATTGCCAGACGTTTCAATTACTTCTACGGAGATATCTTTCCCGTTCCAGAGACGATCCTGACAGAGACGCCGAAGATCCTTGGACTAGATCGCCGAAAGATGAGCAAAAGTTACAATAACGCCATTTTTCTATCAGACTCGCCTGAGCAGATTAGAAAGAGGGTGGGTGAGATGATCACGGACCCCCAGCGGGCAAGGCGTACGGACCCGGGTAACCCTGATGTGTGCAACGTTTTTAGCTTTCACCAACTCTATTCTGACCAAGAAACCGTAAGAGGGATCGACCCAGAATGCCGGCAGGCCAAAATCGGGTGCGTGGAGTGCAAGCAGAAGATGGCCGAGAGTCTCATCGAGGCCCTCGCACCGATCCGTGAGAAAAGAGAGTACTACGAAGCCCACCCGGATATCGTCAGGGCCATAGCTGAAGAGGGCAACAGGAAGGCACATGAAACGGCTCGCCAAACCATGGAAGAAGTCCGAAAGGCCGTTGGACTTTGACAGCCAAGTGACTGTGGAGCCAATTGGTTCAGACACGTGAGTCATTTTTTCTGTAAGTTTTCAAAAACCTGGGGCACAGACGTTTTCAAATTCAATTGCCTGTCGCCCGACTTGATCTTAGGAGCTTTGCCCAAACTTATTGAGAACTTAGTTTCCTCAATGTAGTCTCTTAGACACTTTAGTTCATTTCAGTTACTGGCATGGAACAAACACAACAACAGAGACCGTACCATGTGACTTTGGGCGATGTCTTTGACGGACCCATGGACCTGCTGGTCCATCTTGTGAAGAAGAACGACCTGGATATCTATGACATCCCCATTGCCTTGATTGTAGACCAGTACATGGCATACATTAAACTGATGAAGGCCCTTAGTATTGATGTGGCCGGCGATTTTCTGGTCATGGCTGCTACCCTGGCCCACATCAAGTCCCGCATGTTGCTTCCTGTTGACGAGGAACAAGACGACGATGCCGAAGACCCCCGCATGGAGATAGTGCGGCCCTTGGCGGAGTACCTTCAGATAAGGCATGCCGCAGAAGACTTGACAGAGCGCGATCGTCTTGACTGGGATGTCTTTGTAAGGAGCTACACAAATGGCGATGAATCTGGGGGCGAAGACCCTGAAGGCTTGATCCAGATAGGCCTTTTTGAACTTATAGATGCCTTTCAGAGGATCATCGAGCGGGTTTCCCCCCAGGATTTTGTGAACATCACCCTTGACACCATATCGGTGAAAAGCAGGATTTCCGAACTCGCTGACTTGTTGGAAGAACGGGGATCTGTAACCTTTGAGGAGATCTTTCAAGAGCCGGCCACCAAAGGCCGGATCATTGTTACCTTTTTGGCTATCCTGGAGATGGCCAAGGCCCAAATCATACGGGTCATGCAGCACGTGAGCTCGGGTATTATTAGGATTTTCAATGAATGATCTAACGGCTATTGTTGAAAGTCTGCTCTTTGCAGCCGACACTCCCTTGACTGTTGAAAAGATCAGGTCCATTCTGGACACGGGGGACTCGGCGGCCATCCGCAGCGTTTTGAACGGCCTTATGAAGGAGTATGAGACCCAACGGCGCGGTTTCTTCCTGAAAGAGGTGGCCGGTGGGTATCAGCTCCGAACCCGTCCTGAGCACAGAGAGTGGGTGAGGCGGATGAGGCAGAGCAGGCCAGCTCGCTTGAGTCGGGCCGCCATGGAAACCCTTGCCATCGTTGCCTACAGACAACCGGTTCTTCGAAGTGATGTGGAACACCTCAGAGGCGTGGATTGCGG
>Ga0180438_10011654_pt1 | contig 10591 bp, 8 predicted proteins | sample SS_ome_12_FD_132455 | JGI IMG/M metagenome (GOLD analysis project Ga0180438, IMG submission 132455) | Hypersaline lake sediment archaeal communities from the Salton Sea, California, USA - SS_3_D_2 metaG | ecosystem: Environmental > Aquatic > Non-marine Saline and Alkaline > Hypersaline >... | reverse complement strand
TTGCCGATATTAAAAATTATTCAATCCCCGAAAAATTGTGGGAAATGATGAAAACAAACATCTTTGCCTTTCATGGCTACAATGAGCTTTACATTGATGGCAGATGGATAAAGGTAACGCCCACATTTGACAGAGGCATGTGTCAGAGGCTCAATTTGAAGCCTGTAGAATTCGATGGACATAATCCTGCTATCTTTCATTCTCACGATTTGGATGGGAATTTACATATCGAATATGTTAAAAATCATGGACATTTTGCAGACCTTCCATTTGAAACGGTTGTCAATGGTTTCAGGAGTGCGTATACAGAAGACATGATCAAGAAATGGATGGAATCAAGCCTTCAAGAAGAAAAAGAATGGTAAGATTTTAGCGATCAGCAATATTTACCCTCATGACTTATTCAGATCTCAGCCTGTCCACCACCTGAAATGTCATTATAGGATGTATGTCAAAGGCATTTGTTATCAACCTTGGATGTGTAAAAAATCTTGTAGACAGTGAATATATCCTTGGTTATATCAAAGAGCAGGGATATGATATAGTTGATGATCCTATAGGCGCCGATATAGCGATTGTTAATACCTGTGCCTTTATCAGGCCAGCAGTTGAGGAGAGTATAGACACCATCCTTGAGCTTGCACGTTTAAAAGACAAGGGCCATTTAACATCCCTGTTTGTAGTCGGTTGTTTTGTGCAGAGATATGGGCGAAAGCTACTCAAAGAAATACCAGAGGTTGATGGCTGGTTAGGTACAGGGCAGATATACAGGATAGATGAAATTTTAAACGATAAAGGCGCCGATACTCCGATTTTTTTTATAGACAAACCTCGTTTTTTAGCGGATCACACAGCACCCAGAGCCCAGACAACACCATTTTATTCTGCCTATCTAAAAATCGCCGAAGGATGTTCCCACCATTGCTCCTATTGTATCATTCCTTCCCTACGAGGTTCTTTCCGCAGCAGAACCATAGAATCTCTCTTTATCGAGACAAAGCATATGGTTGAAAAGGGCGTGAAGGAGATAAATCTTGTAGCTCAGGATACAACCGCCTATGGCCATGATCTTGACCCACCATGTCGGCTTGAGGATCTCCTGAAGAAGCTTCTGACCATATCCGGTTTGCATTGGCTGAGAATTCTTTATGCCCATCCGTATCATGTGACTGAAGGAATTCTTGAGCTTCTTGATTCTGAAGAAATGTTATGTCCATACCTTGATGTACCCATTCAGCATGTGAATCCGGATATCCTTAGGGATATGGGACGCCCTTTGCAGGCGGAGTCGATACCTCAATTTGTAGAGAAAATAAGAAAAAGATCACGAAAAATAACTTTACGGACAACAGTAATGATCGGTTTTCCAGGAGAGACTAAGGAACAATTTAAAGAATTATGCACCTTTTTACGAGAGGCACAATTTGAAAGATTAGGTGTGTTTGCCTTCAGCCCGGAGAAAGGTACCCATGCTGTAAGACTGAAAAATAGCATACCTCAAAGTATAATCGAAGATAGGGTTCAGGAGCTTATTGAAATTCAGGCAGATATCAGCAGAAAGAGCAACAAAGCGTTAGTTGGTACAACAGTGCCGGTAATAGTTGAGGGATTCAGTCCTGAAACAGATCTATTACTGACTGGACGAACAGCACGAATGGCTCCGGATATCGATGGCCAGGTATTGATAAATGAAGGAGAAGCTATAGTAGGAGAAATTGTTCCGGTTCACATAACCGAGGCCCATACCTACGATTTGGTCGGCGGTATAGCAAGGGATGATTAGAGAAAAAAAGATATGGTTCTAAACTGGGACGTTTAAACCGGGAAATTGGTTCTAAAACAATGTAAGGTTCACGAAATCATCTTAATGTGCTCTATCCTGAAATGAAATGGGGGCGAGAAAGAAAAAAAGAGGCTAATTTTCTCAATCAGCCTTTAATTTATTAATTGTTACTGGTAGGCACGACGGGATTTGAACCCGTGACCTCTACCGTGTCAAGGTAGCGCTCTCCCCCTGAGCTACGCGCCTGCTTACAAAACATCTATCAATCTTGCTGTTGGTATGTCAAGCAAAATTAGTCTTCTCACCCTGTGTTAAAATAACCAATCCGATCCTAATATATTGAAGTCCTGAGGCTATGGTGAATCCAGCCGTTAGCCAGAAAACGTATATTGTAATAGGTTTTAAATTTATATAACAATTTGATAATATCATAAGAATGGTAACTATCTGCAAACATGTTGTTGATTTACTCAAAAGGGAAGGGTGAATTTTTACTGGGTGCCGATTTAGATAAAGCACCAGAATTCCAAGCAAAATAATCACATCACGGCTTATAATTAAAACAGCCAACCAAGGTGGGATCATTTTCAATATGGCTGAGGTTATATAGGCAGCTATAAGAAGGATTTTATCTGCCAGGGGATCAAGATGTGCTCCCAGATCACTTTTTTGATGGAAAACCCTGGCAATAAAGCCATCCAAAGCATCACTGGCACTGGCGATAACAAAAATTATCAGAGAACCTAATGCCCTGTCATTGATCATATATATTATAAAAATTGGAACAAGAAGTACCCTTAAAATAGTAATTAAATTAGGAATAGTCATCTGATAACCAGTGTAAATCCTTGTTCACTTAACTCAGCAACCTCAAATGAGAAGGGCCTTTGTGGATAATTCAGTACTTTTTCGGCCAATCCCTTTGAATCTCCTTTTACCTCAACGGATACCTTTGCTGAGTATTTCTCCAATCTTCTTTCTAGTACTGATTTTACTTCGGAAAAATTTGTTTTCAAGAATTCTTTAAGATTCAGAAAGTCTCTAAAGTCCTTGAGACCCTTTATCGTTATAATAATTCGATTAAGAGCCTCTTGAGTAGGTTGAGCGGCCTCGATTAAATAGGAGATCATATCATTTGCCCAACTATTAATAGCTAACTCTATCGCACTCTGATCATCTGTAATGCTACCATTCAGTGTCCTTTCCCTATAACCTTGAGCAACTACTGTACCATCTATAACCTTTATAGCCTTGAAAAATACTGATGCCTTTGATTCGCTATATAGATTTGCTTCACCTGCTATTACTACCTGGGCAGATAGAAGTCGACCCCATCTGACTGCTGCTTCATTGGTCAAATTTAAATGGAGCATGCTCTGATCGTAACTTTCTTCAGGATGGAAAAAAGATCTGTTAATAATCCTGAAGCCTTTATTTTCAAAGATTTGACTGAGAAATAACTCTGCCTGGGTAAGTGATGTTTGATTAGCAGGATCACCCCACCAATAGATAGGTGGAGAGCCTTCTCTCCTCTCTGAAACGAGTAAAAGAACATCAATCTGCGTAACATCAGCGTCGCGCAATTCTATTTTTTCGAGCCTTCTTTCCAATATTGCTTTATTCACCCGAACCTTCATCAATATCCTAACGTATCTATCAGTGCTAAATTCAGAAATTATTTGATAATCCTGTATCTCCTCCTTTGTTTTTGATAGAATTTCCTCATCCAATCGTTGAAAACTATTTGCCATATCCTGGGGTCCCAGTCTTTGAATGACATATTCCTCAACCGCCTTTAAAAATGCTTGAGATATGGCCTCATTTCGAGCAAGGGCGACATTTTCCTTAATAATCATTCCTGTTCCTGTTACTATTCTCTCTTCAATCACAGCGTCTTTTATCTCATGAGCCAGAGCATCCTTTATAAGGATATGTATAGCCAGAGACAGAAGAGACAAAAAAAGGCAGAGGTATAAAAAATGTAGTATAGAATTAAAAAAATAGGGTGGCCTATCACGCCCCCCTGTTTTTTTTGGATACTTAATCTGATTCATCACATATCCTATAAGCGTTCACAGGTTCAGACCTTCCCTTCAGATAGCAGGTGGGGTTCACTTCTGCCCGAAGCCCAATTACCCTACTGCGAACAGGGATGGCAGACATGGTTCAGATTTATTTTTCTTCCTTTGGCCTTGTCCTTAGAACGGCTAAGGCCTGCCCGCCGGACGACAGGCGGAGTTTTAGTGAACCGTGCCCGCCAGGCATATGGCGGGTCGGAATCCCCTGATAAACCGAGGGAAACCAATTCACGGTTACCATATCCTTAGGAAAGGCCTTAAAAGATTTTTAGATCCTCCTTCACTCGTCTTATAATTAACAAGGCATCTGCACCTGAAACACTACCCATAGGATTAAAAATATTTTGTCTGAGACCCCTTTCTGCTTCAATAATACCTCTGGTAGTGCATACCATGATTGCATTAAAGTATGGCAAATCATTCCTAACATCAGCAAACGGGGACACACTTCCTATATACTTGGTGTCTAAAGAGGAGTCATTAGAAATGGTGCTGATAACATCTGCAATCATCATAGCATAGCTTGCCCTGGTAATAAATTCGTTCGGGGCAAACGTTCCATTTGGAAAAGCGCTCAATCCCTTTATTTTTAAGGTAACCACTGTCTGAACATCAACCCTGAGTGGATGATCAACGACATCAGCTGGAACTGGCATCTGATATGCTGAAGAGCTCTGACCTGGTGATTTAAAAGATGTATCAAATTTTTTTGGCCTGAACTTTTCATATATTTTATCCAGCTTCATTTCCTGAATGAAAAGGGCGGCAACATCGACCCTTTTTACCTTTTCCAGGAGGGCAACCTTTTTCCCTATTGTTGTTCCTGGCATCGCCCTCTCTATTTTTTGAACAAGTTTCAGTTCATAATCTGCCTTGTCTACAAAAGTTGTGTTGATTTCCAGGACTTTTTTGAGTTGCTCTGCTGCCTCGCTGAATTTATATACCTCTTTATAGGCTAAACCCATATAGAAATGGGGGTCAGGCCACTCTTTGTGTATCTTTTTAAGAATCTTGTTTGCCTTTTTAAAGTTATCCTCCACATCGTCTAACCAGTCTTCATCCCTCTGCAGAGTATATAAGCGCATATACCCTACATAAACTCGTACTTCTTCTTCCTTGCTCTCGGCCAGCTTCTTTGCCTGTGACATATTTTTGAAAGCCGGCTTGAACTCTCCTTTATATGCAAAGACCAAACCCAGTCCTCGATAAGCTGGAGCGTATTTGTGGTCAAGTTCTTTGGCCAGATTAAATTCCCTTTCGGCATCTGATAGCTTGCCACTTTCTAACAATTTCATACCCGTAAAAACATGGTGCTCCGGGGTGTCGAGAGTACTTACCGGCGCCCTTGCCTTGGGAGCGCACCCACCCAGTGCCAAAATCAAAGAAATAAAGGCTAAAACAACAAAAAAGGTATATCGATAGTTAAAAAATTTCATAAGCCTTAACCTCCTCTTAATAAATTATTAATAAAACAGTAACGTGATGACTGTCAGTGATCTTAATCCAACACAACCATCACCCTACACTTTTGTAGAAAGGTCAAATTGTCAGCTGAACCTTTAATCCTGGCCGCATCTGCATTACTAATAACAATATCAGAATCTCCAGTATCTGCTGTCTTTATCCCTTTTACAGTGAAGGGATTGTTTGTAACCCTGTCATTTGTCTGGGCAGATGTAAGATCTTTTGCATATCCAGCCATTCCCTGGTTTATGGCATAATCACGGCTAACATATGATGAACCATACACCTCGTTGCCATCCTCATCCACGATCTTTGGTGACATAGCAGGCTTTACCTGGAATCCTCTGGTATCCACTACCAATCCTGTATAGGCTTCACCTTGCGCACCGGGAGAAACTTGAGGCTGCCTAATGGCCGGAATAGACTGTATTGACTTAGGTAACATCAGATTGGAAAATCCACCCCTGAGGTTCATTGCTACAGAAGCCTCAACAGACCCATCAGACATATACGCGATATCAACTACTTGAGATCTCTCAAGATAGCCATCAACCTGATTGCGTATGATGTCGCTCTGCACGACAAAATCCTTAACCAGAGTCAGTGAGTCAATCCTGACACCCTTAATAATTTCCAAAAGGTTTCTTCTGGCTACGATCACGGCTGCCCTTTTTGCCATGGCCCTTGCCTGGGCCATATTTACGGGTTTTTCTGGTGGGGCACCTATACCTATTGCCAATGCAACACCTGTTGTCCAATCTATCTTCCCATTTTCAAAGCTCTCAACAGCATTTTGAGCACAAGCCTCCCAAGGGATAATAAAAAATAATGAAAGAAGAATAACTATGCTGATAATTGCCAGCCTTTTCATAGAACCACCTCCTTATATAAAGTTTAAAATGCCTCAGGTTTGACAGAAATTAATTTTTATTGCTACTGCCATGATGTGCCTTTTATATCCTAATTGTTTAATTATGACACTAAAAATCAGTTTTCATCGGATACAAAATTCTTGACCTTGTTTGACTCATTGTAAGTAATCATAGTTTTATAATTTAGGCACTCTATTCACTGCAAGCCTTGCTTTCATATGTTTCAAGCCAGGGCCTATAGGTTACATTACCTATAAAGAGACTCTCGTCTGGTGGATTGGTTCCCCACCAATTATTTCTGGCGTCTATCTGAATCTTAGAGAAACTTTGAATTGCAAAGGGATTATTAAGAAAATTATTATAATGTATTCGAGGAGCTGACATTGCCTTACAGAATATTGCTCCTGTTCCCCTGTTTCTGATCAGGGTATTATATTCAATCTTTGGCGAGGAATCGTTTCCACACATAATACCGGACTGGGAATTATCACTGATAAGACTATAGGTTATATCTGGTTTTCCATATTCAATAATAAGGCCATTGACACCATGTTGAAAGCGACAGAATTTAAAAAAGGAAGCAGTCTTTGTTTTTTTGATAGATTTGACTGCAAAATGATAATCGCCAGCAGCCGGAGAAGGACTGTTTGAGATAAAGCTTATAGGCTCATCTTTTCTGCCTTTGGCATACATACCGCCATCCTTTACCTCTATGCCACTACTACCCGGATTAAAACTGACAGTTACTCCAGATTGTATATATACGGTTGCACCATTGTCTATCTCTAATTTTTTTTCAACCACATATGGACTATGCGCCAGAATGAGATAGGTATTAGCTGTTATGCACCCACCTAATGGTCCTTTAACTACCGGTATAGTAAATGGTTTTCCATTCGGAGCCGGGCTATCAAGGGCTGAATTAACTACCACTTTTCCCATTGTTGATGAAAAAATTACTTTGGGATCTGCGCTACCCCACCAGTTATCCGAGGCTAAGATAGGCTCTCCTTTTGGTGAATTTACTATAGCCATCCCTCTATTATCATGGATATTGTTGCCCATAACTTGAGGCCTGCCAAAGACTACATGTATGCCATCACCACTGCTTCCAACAATACTATTGGCCTGAATCAGAGGGTTCCCACCATCACAGAAAAGTCCATGCATCCCATTTCTTTTAATAGTGTTACCAGTGATCACAGGTGATGATGCCTCAGATACAATTATACCTGAATCAGTATTGCTATGGATATAATTTTCGATTACCTGTGGTTTAGAAAAAGACCCTTTAATCAAAATTCCAGTTTCATTTTTACTAAATTCAATGTGGTTCACAAATGGTGATGAAGAGAGGATTGTCAACCCTACCGAGGCATTTTTTACCTGGCAAAAAGAGACATTACTTTTATCATTCTTTACCCTGTCAAATATAATTCCTGCCCATTGTCCACCCTTAAAACCATCAAAGATAATCATTCCTTCCTTATCCCCGACAGCCTGCAATTGACCCTGGATTACAATAGAGCCACCCATTGATTCTATTCTGGTTCCAGGCTCTATAACCAAGGTTACCTTTGACCTGACATGAATATCATTTTCAATAATATACGGAGATGCACCGGCATGCCAAATAGTATCCTTTAGTATCTCCCCTGAGGCAGGGGTTGGCCCTGGGGAAATAGCCATACCCTTAATAGACGGACTTAACTCACTTTCATTTCCTGCTGTATCTAAGGCCGATACCTTGTAATAAAATGGTGTATAGTTAGCAATTCCTGTATCAGCAATCGTAGTAAACTCGGTGGAAACTGTTAATTCGTAACCAGTCAATGGAGTCCGGCTTCGGTAAACCTTGTATTGAGCAAGATCCTCCTCATTATTTGTGTCCCATGTTAGCACTACTTCGTGATCATGACCTATAGCGGAGAGGGGTGTAGGGATATTCGGTGGTGTGGTATCGATAGTAATGGCACCTATCACATCCAGCCATCGAGCAGTATTACCTCTTTCATCGGTAAGATACCCGGTGATTATTGCCTCATGAGCGTTGTCTCCAGGCCGCACCTGATATTTAGCCTCGTAAAAACCGCTCTGGACCTCCTTCATCTCTATTGCCTGTTTAAAATCTCCAATATCAAAGGAAGCTTCACAATGTGGATCTCCTTCTAGTACTACTTTTATAATATCTCCTGACTTTTTGGGAGAGCCAGCAGCGTCATGAACAAGCATTTTAATGGCAGGAGGCCTCGATGCCTCAGCGACAGTAGGGCCAGGGATAGTTTTAACCATATCCCTAAAAAGATCATCACTGGTTCTTAAAAGTTCTATCTGCCTTATGTTTGCTGCTGTGGAAATGGCGGTAATTATTAGACCAATAGGTGTAGTTGGCACTCCTCCCTGATGTTTGCTCTGAACATGCTGTCCGCTCCATAAAAATTCATTTGTCTTAGCATCTACCATCTTCACTGCGGCACCTACAGAAACCTTGGAATAGATGCCGGCATAGGCCCTATCATAATGTGTAATTCTGCCATAGATTATCGCATCCACACCGAGTATTTTTCCGAGCTTTTGAGGAGAGAGCTTATTGATCGCATCGGGATCAGTAAAGCCTGTTTTTTTTAATCTCTGATCAACCTTGAACAGTTCTAAATCACCATATCTCAAGGAGCTAAAATGGTTGTAAAAAGTCCTTCTTACAATCTCAAATGCCTCTTCTTTTTTGGTCTCATTTTTAAAGGGTAAAATAGCGACCATTCTCGGCTGATGATCCTTGAGATATTCTCCCACCTTGTATTCTCCCTTATACAGGGATCTTATCGGTGGGGGCACCACATCCTTCTTGGTTGTGACAACGCAACCTGTCAGTATAAAAAGAAAAACCACGCTCAGAATCGTTTTACTTTTAAAAGAATAGGTCACTCATTCTACCTTAATAAACACAGGCATTTTTTATCATGCTACGCATTGTCTGACTCTAAATAAAAATATTTGGAAGGTCAAGTTTGATGAACTTGTAAAAAGTCAAAAATGATACGGCAAAGTAAAAAGCTCTCCCGCCAAGACGGGACAAGGCTTGCAAGTCTTAAGGAATGAGGCGTACTTACCAGTACGCCGCAACGACGAAAGATGAAGCGTAACGCAGCAGTTGGACTTTTTACGAAGCCGTCAAGCTTACGAAGCTACAAATGTCAATACCTTATTGATTATTTCTGTCGCATCATCCGGATTTACCCAGAATATGTCAGGGTCAGCCCTGAGCCATGTAAGCTGTCTTTTTGCATACCTCCGTGTATCGCGCTGAATGAGCCTTATAGTCTCATTAAAGTTCCCTTTATCTTTAAGATACCCTACTATATGCCTGTAACCAATGGCCTGCATCGACTTAAGGCTTGAATCATATCCCATTTTAAGAAGCACTTCAACCTCATTAATAAAACCCGAATCTACCATAGATATGGTTCGTCTGTTAATTCTCTTGTAGAGAATGTGCCTGTCAACATGGAGGCAAAGATTGAGTGAAGTAAATATCTTATTAGAAAAACCATGCTTTCTGGTAAGCTCAGAGAATTTGTATCCGGTGAGATGGATTACTTCTAACGCCCTTATAATCCTTACTTTATCCATTGGGTGTATCCTGTCTGCTGCATTCTTATCAAGCCTTGACAACTTTTCATAAAGAAAGGATGGGCCTTGTTTTTCACACTCCTCCCATAAGTTCTGCCTTAATTCTACATCCGATGGAGGACAATTAAAAAGGCCACCTAAAAGTGCTCTGACATAGAGCCCTGTCCCACCAACCACAATGATAGGTATTTTCTTAGAATGAAGATCCTTGATTATCGGAAGGGTATGAACGAGAAATAATGCCGCATTAAATTCCTGATCTGGATTAATAATGTCTATGAGGTGATGGGGAATCCCTTTTCTCTCAGATATGGTAAGTTTCGCCGTACCTATATCCATTCCCCGGTAAACTTGCATAGAATCAGCGTTTATTATTTCACCACCCACAATTGAAGCTAACTCAACAGCTAAAGCGCTTTTTCCTGAACAGGTTGGTCCGCTTATAATAATTAATTTAGGGGAATCATCTACCATCGGTACATTGATACTTGATACTTCTTACTGCCTGCTCCCTCATGGATACCGACTGCTTTTCTCACATTTCAATTTGACTCACTCGTAAAGAGTCTTTTGCGAGCGATTGTGGCCACTTTTAGAAAAAAGATTCATAAAATGCTGAGCGTTACAATCCCCACACTGTGTAAGGAGCATGTGTATGTCTTTTTTTGTCAAATGCCCAAAACAAAGGCCCGTTCAGGGGCGTTTCAAAAAGGTGCCATTCGACAAGCTCATGGTCCTGAGCAAAGTCGAAGGACATACGAACG
>Ga0180438_10011651_pt1 | contig 10594 bp, 3 predicted proteins | sample SS_ome_12_FD_132455 | JGI IMG/M metagenome (GOLD analysis project Ga0180438, IMG submission 132455) | Hypersaline lake sediment archaeal communities from the Salton Sea, California, USA - SS_3_D_2 metaG | ecosystem: Environmental > Aquatic > Non-marine Saline and Alkaline > Hypersaline >... | reverse complement strand
TGGGGGATTCGCTGGCTTTGCCACCGGTGAACTCTTCACCCGCTGGCTCCAGATGGGCGTCTTTGTCCCCTTCCTGCGCGCCCATACCGACGTCGAGAGTCCAGACCAGGAGCCCTGGAGTTGGGGAGAGCCGTATCTGAGCATCAACCGGCGCTACCTGGTCCTGCGGTATCGGTTGCTGCCCTACCTCTATACTGCCCTCTGGCAGAGTGCCCAGACTGGCCTGCCGGTCGTGCGGCCGTTGCTGCTGGCTTTTCAGGACGACGCTGCCACGCACGCGCTGGATGACCAGTTTCTGTGTGGAGATGCATTCCTGGTGGCACCGGTCGTCGAGGAAGGGGCCACCCACCGCTCCGTCTATCTGCCTGGCGGTACGTGGTATGACTTCTGGACGGATGAGCAGCTCAGCGGCCCTGCCCGCGTCGAGTTAGAAGCGCCACTGGAGCGGCTGCCACTCTTCGTGCGCGCTGGCTCCGTCGTGCCGATGGCCCCACCGATGCACTACGTGGGCCAGCGGCCGGTAGACCGGCTGACGCTGGACGTCTACCCCGGTGAGGGAGTCGGTTGGCTCTATGAGGATGATGGGGAGAGCCTGGCTTATTGGCGCGGCGTGTACCGACTGTCACGCTTCGACCTCTTCACTGAGGGGACGCCGCTGCTGCGTCTCAGCCTGCGCGCCCGGGTCAAGGGTAACTACGAACGGGGGACCAGCCGATTCGATGTCGTCATCCACGGCGTGGACCGGTTACCCCGCACTGCCACCGCCGATGGGCAACCCGTTGAACGATACGAGATCGAAGACAGCGGTCACGCCGTCCGCCTGCACGTGGGACCGTTTCAGCATCTGGTTGTCGAGTGGATGTGAAAGGGGGAGATGCCTGCGCGCCTGGATCTGTGCGGTGCGGTGGTGGGGGCTATGCGCGCGAGTGCGGATGGCAGACATCCGTGGGATCGCTAATCGACGGGAGGCATCCGCCGGCTGGTGACGTCAGTATCCGCCTCCTCCAGCAGATCGACCACTTCCCATCCCTCTGTATCGGGGGGTGGGTCCGCGGGGCGATCGAGATCTTCGTACGGCGTGACCGCCGGTCTGACCGCCGGTCTGACCGCATCATCAGATGGCTGGGAGAGACGCTGGCGAGTTGCCGCCGGTCTGACCGCACCGGTCAGTGTTCCTGGCAACAGTTGTTTCGGAAACGTCACCGTGCCCGAGCGTTGAATCTCCTCGCCGGCTTTCGCGAGATCTTCGAAAAACGTGATGCCGCCGAGTACCACGCTGACGGTTCCCGCATGCACCAGTGCGAAGATCCAGGCCTTGACCCAGGGCCAGAAGCCCCCGCCGACTGTGCGCTTCGTCTCAGGCAGTTTGGCGCGTGACCGGGATTTCCCGGTGGGGGGCACGTCATCGGCGCGTGACTGGGGGTTGCTACCGGCGTCGGCGACCTCGGTGTTCGCCTGGGACTTTCCAGCAAATGCCGCGTCTCTGGTCCGTCGCGCCCTGATGCTCAGGACCATCGCGATCGCTCCTGCCATAGTGAGGAGCAGTAGCCCAAGCATGCCGGTCCCCAGCGCTATGGCCCAGAGCTCAGACTCATTCATTTCTACATCCTTCCCCTGGGTTGCTCTTTTCCCCTGTCTCTTCTTCAGTATAGCGCAACTGTGCGCGGAAGTCAATCGCTACAACGCTTTGAATTCCAGGCTACGTGTGCTAAAATAACCTGCAATACACGTACGAGTGGGGTTTGCTCCCCGTTGTCGATCTCTCTTGAGGAGGACGCGAATGCAGATCACAGTCCGCCACGCTACACCCGACGACGCCGAGGCCATTTCCGCGATATGGGAGGTCGTGTGTGCGGAGCGCGTTTTCACCGCTGTGAGTCGCCCCTTCACACCTCAACAGGAGTGGGACTACATCATGTCTCTATCCGAACGCGAGGGCATCTTCCTGGCTGGGGTCGATGGTCAGAGCGTCGGTTTTCAATCCCTGGACTTGTGGGCGAAGTACGCCGACTCTTTTGATCACGTCGGTGTCATGGGTACTATCATCCTTCCCGAGTGGCGACGGAAGGGTGTCGGCCATCGTCTGGCGGAGCATACGCTTGACTTCGCCCGTGCCAATGGTTACGAGAAGGTTCTCATCTACGTGCGGGCGGGCAATACCGGGGCTCAGGCCTTCTACCGCAGCCACGGCTTCGTCCCCAAGGGCGTGCTGGCACGCCAGGTCAAGATTGATGGGCAGTACGAGGACGAGGTTTTCATGGAATTGCTCTTGTGATGCGCGACGAGTCGGCCTTGGAGCCCCACCAGGTCTTGGGTTGGGACCAAGTCGCTATTGACCCCGCGGAGTTACCTTATTCTCGTCTTACTCCCGCAGGCGATATAGCTCATAACGGCCGATTGTCTCCACCAGCGCCAGATGCTGGTCGGTGAACGCCTGCAGCCGTTCCACGTCTTCCGGCGGCAGCGGTGACTCTCCGTGTTCGATCACGAAGTCCAGCCCCCACCGGTAGAGCAGCACGTGCGTAAAGCCCTCTGACCGCAGGTGGGCCGCTATCCGGTCCTCGTCGCCGTGGAGATGCACCAGGTATGACCAGTTGTCCAGGATGGCATCCGGCTGGGTGACGCGCGGGCTGTAGTAACTGCGCGGCTCCCATAGGAAGAGCACGCGTCCGTCCTCTGTCACCGTCTCCTCCAGTTGCTCCATGGCCCGGTAATAGTCGCCCAGGACCCGCTCCAGGTATCCTGAGGGACTCTCGAAGCCCACCAGATAGCGCAGTGGGTTGAAGCGCAGCACGTCCAGCGCCTGGCTCACCAGGTTAAGCGCCAGCGTCACCCCTACCAGCAGGCGCACGAAGGCCGACAGGGAGAACTTGGGGCGGTCCCAGGATGGGAGGCGTACCAGCGTCTCGGACAGCAGCGGCACCAACGCCACGAACCCGGGCAGGAAAAGCCGCGATTGGAACAGGGCCCTCGACTGGATCACGCCCAGCGTCCAGACCACGGCGTGGGTGGCGGCAAAGCATCCCAGCAGGGTCAGCGTGCGGCGGCGCGGCGACCATTCCCCACGTCGCCACGCCTGCCAGGCCAGCCATATCAGCACTGGCGCCAGTGCCAGAAACAGCGGCCCCATGCGGCCGTCGTAGTAGTTCACGTCGCGCAGCCCCAGTGTCATCGTCACGGGCAGGGTCAGGATGTCGAGCGCATCCCAGCCGATGCCGGTGCCAGCGTGGGCATACCAGGCGGACCGAAATGCGTCCCAGTTCCGCCCGTCGAATATGAAGGGGTACACGGGGTTGCCGGTGAAGGCCCAGTTGCGCAGATACCAGGGGAATGCCACCAGCCCGGTCAGCAGGGCGAAGATCAGGACCGGGCGCCAACGCTGGCCCTGCTGTCTGGGTTGGGAGGGGTGGGGGCCACATAGCAAGTAACCTACCCCGACCAGCGGCAGCGGGAAGGCGGTGTATTTCAGCCCCAGCGCCAGCCCGCCCAGCACGCCGCCCACCATCAACCAGCCGCGCCGCCCGGTCTCGTGCCAGGCCAGGAGGGCGTACAGCGCGGCCAACTGGTAGAACGCCAGTGCCAGATCGTTGTAGGCCCAGCCAGCCAGTACTGCTACCATAGGCGTCGCCGCCAGCAATAGCAGGCTCCACCGCGCCGCTGCTTGCCCCTGCCAGCGACGGCTCATGCGGTAAACCAGCGCGGCCAACAGAAGCCCGTACACCAGGTGGAGCAGCTTGGCCGCCCCGTCGCCTCGCAGGAGCATTGCCAGGCCGAACAGCATCTCCATCAGCGAGGGGAATGCCAGGTGGGGGATGTTGACGTCCAACGGCGTGATCCGCCCTTGCGCGATGTATAGTGCCGGTCCGGTCAGGTGGTAGAACAGGCCATCCCAACTGATGGGTGGGGCCAGCGCCAGCAACGCCGCCAGCGCCAGTGTCAGGGCCAGATATCGACGCCCCCAGCGTCCCACAGCCGATTTGGGTCGCCATTCGCTCAGTTGGCGGCCCAGCGCCAGGCCGTCGCGGAACAGTAGTCCGGCGGCCAATAACACCAATCCGTAGATGAGCGGACGACGCCACCCGCCCGCCAGTCCCAGCCCCAGGTTGGCCAGTCCCAGGCCGCCCAATCCCAGGGCTGGTGCCACCCAGGCCAGGTCGGCCGGGGACAGGTCATCGCGGTCAGACCGCAGGCCCAACCAGACCAGGATACGCCGCCCCAGCGCTGCTCCCAGGCCGACGATGGCCAGCGCAGCCGCGCCATCCAACCCGGCCCGTGCCACTGCTGCGGCGGTCTCCGGCAGGAAAGGCTTCTGGACCAGATAGAAGGCTGCGTAGACGGCGAACAGCCAGGCGATGAAGATCACGGTTCCCCAGGCGCGCCGGGCATGTCTCCGTTTCATATTCGTTGTCCTCCGCTTTGCGTGTTTCCCCCCTACGTCCGTCCGCCCACGACGATAGGTGCGTGACTGTTTGCCCTCTCCGTGGGCCCCAGTATATCACAAAAAGCCCTCGTAGGCATAAAACCCCCGCAGGCGACACCGCCTGCGGGGGGGGGATTCATCGGTCGGTGCTGGGCAACTCACCGGGTGAGAGCTCACCGGGTGAGGTTACGTAATAGCGCCGGTATGAAGACGCGGCGTGGGTCGATGATCACCGTCTGCTCGAAAGAGTCCGAGAGCGCGCCACCGCAGTTAGTTACGGTCAGCTTCACCCGATAGGATCGATCGTCGCGAAAGACGTGCGTGACGACTGTCCCAGCGCCCGCGTCGCCGTCACCGAAGTTCCAGGCGTAGTCGAACGGCGGCGTGCCGGCAGCGACGGAGCCGTTAAAGGTGATCGTCTGGTTCACCAGCGGCGGCGTGGGGCCGTAATCGAAGGAAACCCCGGAGACAGGCACGCAGTCGACGCTCGCTGTATCCGCCGCTGTGGCGGAAACGGACGAGCCCTGCCAGGTGGCCGTGATGGTCACCACCGTATGGCCGGTGGTGGTGGAGAGAGCCCTCACCGTCAGCGTCACGATCACCGAGTCGCCCGGTGCCAGGTTGGCGATTGGACCGGATGGACGCATTTCGTACTCCCAGCCGGATGGTGCGCTCGGTCTGACCGCGCTTAACTCCAGACCAACCGTCGCCGGTGCGTTGCCCCGGTTGGTCAACGTGTGGGTGTACACGACGCTTTCTCCAGGCAGGATCGGCTTGTGCGCGGTCGGTGGTTCCAGGCTCAGCTCTCGCAGTAGGGCCACCGTGGCGCTCACCGGGTCCCCCGTGTTCGTCAAGCCCTGGGTGCAGGCGACGCCGTAGGTCTGGTTGAGGATGGTCGTGCCGGAGACGACGTCTCGATTTACCTGCACGGCCATGGTGACGGGGGCCTGCTCGCCAGGCGGGAGCGACGCCATCGCCCAGGTCACCACGCTGTCGCCGTCGCTGGGCTCACACGTATCACCACCACTGCAGGATTGGTAGGTGGTGCCCGGCGGCACCACGTCGCTGATAACGACGTTGGTGGCGTCACCGATGCCGCTGTTCGAGATCATCAGTGTGTACGTCAGCCACCCACCGCTGGGCACTGCCGCAGGCTGGACCGTCTTGGTGATGCTCAGCGCGGGCAGTTGTACAGTGGCGGTGACGAGCGCGGTGTTGTTCGTCTCGTTCGGCTCTTCCGTCGTCGTCGTGATGCCGGCGGTATTGGTCAGTATCGTCCCTGCCTGGACGGGAAGCACCAGCGTCCCTGGCGCGTGCGTGATCGGCACGGTGGCCGTGATCCAGACGTATCCGCTGACGTTTCGGCTCACCGGGGCCGTCAGGGTCCAGGTGATAGCCTGTCCCGCGTGCGCCGCCGTCGCGCTGGCCGATGTGGCGTAGGAAACTCCCGTCAGCAGGGATGGCAGGCTGTCCGTGATCTGTACATCCTCAGCTCGCACCACGCCCGTATTGGTATACAGGATTGTGTACACCATCTCCTGCCCGGGCGAGCGCACCGCCGGGCCGTGCTTGCTGACCGACAGGTCAGGGTATCCGGTGGTGGCAGTGAGGACGTTCTGCGGCGTGACGTAGACCCGCTCGTGGGCCTCGACGCCGGGCAGCGTAGTACCCGCAGCCTCGGCAGTGGCGGTGAGAGTCACTGCTGGCTCAATCGTGTCGCTCACCTGGACGGCGAAGGTGACGGCCTGCGAAGCGCCGCTGGCGATGCTGTCGATAGTGTGCGTGAACACCGGGCTCGCGGTGTTGCTCACCACCCAGCCACCCTGCAGGGTATCGGTGACAACCACGTCGTAGAGCGTGACGGTGCCGGTGTTCGTAGTGGTGACGGTGATGAGCAGATCACCCGTGCCCAGGCCCTGAGTCATCGCTGCCGTGTGTGCGATGGCCAATCCCGGTTCGGCCAGATTGAGCACGTGTTGCGCCTCTACGGTATGGGCTGGACCGGCCGGGCTGCTCTCGGTGTAGGAGATGGAGACGGTGTTGGTGAGCGCGTCGCCTTGGTTGGTGCCGGTCAGGTTCAAGACCTGGGCGTTGAATGTGAGGAGAACGATTTCCGGCCCGGCGCAGGTGGCCGTCACCGTGTTTAGCGTCCAGGTGATGGTGCCACCATCGCCCGAGTAGTCCTCACTCTTGACGGCAGCGCTCGCGAGGCTGCCCACCACGTAGGTCAGCGCCGGAGTGGTGGAGATGGTGCCGTCGCTCTCGATGAGGCGGGGCAGTTCATCCACCACCACGGGTTCGTAAGCGACGTGACCCTGGGGGACGGTATAGGCGACGGTATAGGTGATGCGTTCGCCAAGCGTGGTCTTGCCCTGGGGTGAGACAGCGCCCTGGCCTGCCTTGCTCACGGTGCCGGTGATGGTGTGCACCGTCAGCGGGAGTGGGCTCATGGAAAACGCCGACACCGGGTCGCTCGGATGTATGCCATCCGCGATGGCGGCCTCGAAGGTGAGCGTGGGCTCGTTGGTCAGGTAAGGTGTGACGTTGACGGTGTAGGCGATGGACACACTGCTCCCGGCAGGCACATCCCCGGTCCAGGTGACGGCATGGTGGCTCTCATCGTAATCGCCGTTTCCCCCTGAGTACTCGATGGTCTGAGGATCACAGGTGACGCTGGTGGGGAGCGTGTCGGTGAGTGTAACACCAACCAGCGTGGTCCCGGTGACGTTGGTGAGCACCAGGGTATGGGTTACCGTCTGGCACGGGGCGGGCTCGACAGGCCCGGCCCATCGGGACGCGCGCAGCGGGTACTGGTCGGCCCCGATGTCCGGGGTGGTGGGCCGGCTGTCGCCATCGATGTCTGTATACACTCCGGCCCAGACGCCCGCTCCCGCGGCCGCGGAGCTACCCATGATGTGGTAATCCATCGGATGCAGTTTATCCCCCGCTGCCGGGTCCACAAACTCCGGATCGCCGGTCAGGTCGCTGGTGGTCGTGATGCTGCCCCCTCCAGCGGTGTCGGTGTATGAGTCGGTGGCGTACCACAGGGTGTGGTCAGCGGTGACGCTGGCTCCACCGTCCGCCGTGGTGATGCCCACCGTATGGTTGACCAGGATGGTATCCGTCAGGGCCAGGGTGAAGTCGCCGACCCGCAGCCCCTCTGCACCGTTGTCGGCCACCGTGTTGTGGCGTAGGTAACCCGTCGCGCCGCTGGACCCCCACAAGTACAGGCCGCCACCGCCACCGCTGGACCGGTTGGCGGCGACGATGTTGTTGGTCACGGTGAGCAGGCCGCCGCCGTTCAGTTGGACGGCCGCACCGCCTCCGGCATCGCTGGCCTGGTTGTCCAGGATCACGTTGCGCTCCAGGTGCGCTTCGCCCGTGTTGGAGATGCACAGGCCGCCGCCCAGACCCGTGGCCGTGTTCGTATAGATCCGGTTGTCCAGCAACGTCGCCTGCACGTCGTTCAGGAGGACGCCGCCGCCTGGGTTAGCGGTGCCGGCGGTCGCGTTGCTGTAGACCTGGCTGTTATACAGGTCGAGCGTACCGCCTGCGTGGTAGATACCGCCACCACCTCCGTCGGCAAGATTGCTGTAGACCTGGGTGGCGCTGATGGCCAGAGTGGCGCTTTCGGCACAGATACCGCCGCCGCTGCCGCCGTCCCTGGTCTCGTTGTCGTAAACCCGGCTATTGGCCAGGGTGGTCGTGGCCGTGTCAACGTACAGGCCGCCACCATTGCCGTCGACAGAACCATTGATCAGGTGGAATCCATCTATGGTCACCGGCCCCGCGCCACCGACGCCAGCGACGCGCCGGACATCCTCGCCATCCAGAATCGTCGGATGGATGGCCGGGTCCCTGTCCGTCCAGTTGCTGGTGGTGTAGCCTCCTTGCAGCGTCAGTGGCTTGACGATGTACACCACCTTGTCGCCCGGATGTCTGCCATCCGCCGTGTCGGTGTACGTGCCCTCGGCCACTTTCACCGTATCACCCGCCTGTGCCTGGTCGACGGCCTGCTGCACCGTTGCGCATGGCTTCCACGTCTCCAGGCAGTTGTTGTCCACGTCCGTGCTCGCACCCGTCTGCGCGACGTGGCGCGTGCCGGGCACACTGTTGATCGTCGTCGCCACCGGTGACGTGCGGCGGACGCTGCCATACACTAGCACCTCGGCGTCGTTGACAATCTCCACGCCGGCCGCCAGCCAGGTGGTGATCTGGGTCGTGTAAGTGATGTTGGCCGCGTGGCCCGAGGAGATGCTGCCCGTCCAGGTGATGGCTCGCTGTGCAGGCAGGTAACCGCAGTCGCCCACGCTGCAGACCACCGTGCCGGTGTAGGCCAGGTAGGCGTCCAGTGTGTCTGTCAGCACCAGGCCGCTTTCCTGCCCTTCAAGCGCAAAGGTGTAGGTGATAACCTGGCCCGGATCGGCGGTTGCCGGCCCGTGCTTGGCGATCAGCAGCGAAAACTCGTCGGCGCCGATGTCGGCTTTCTGCAGCAGCGGGCGTGGGTCACCGTCAATGTCCTCGTGCAGCCAGGTGTTCACGCCCTGCTCGATTGCGATCGAGGCTATCTGGATGTGGTAATCCGGCCTGTCTGGATCGACGAAAGCCGGATCGCCGGTGACGTCGGCGCTGCTGATCAGGATCCCGTCGGTCTGGTTGGTCGTGTTGCTGTACCAGAGGGTGTTGGAAAGATAGGCGCTGCTGTCCGTCGTGACACTGATACCCACGGTATGGCTGTAGAAGATGGTGTTGGTGAACCTGGCCGTCTGGCTGATGACTGCCCCGCCGGCTGCATTGCGGGCGAAAGTATTGTGAAGCACCGTCCCCGCGCTTCCCGCCGACCGTAGCCCGGCATCCTCGTTTTGGGCGACGACGTTGTTGGTCAGCGTGTACGTGCTGCCCTGCGTCTCGACCCCGTCGCCAGCGTTTCCGTATACCCGGGTGCGCGCCAGCGTGAGATCGCCATCCACGACGTGGACGCCGTCACCGGCGTTGTTGGTGATGCGACAGCGGCTGATGACCGCCGTGGCCGTGTAGACAGCCACACCCTCGCTACTGTCCAGGATGTGGAAACCAGCCACCGTCACCGGCCCTGTCACGGGGCCCGTGATGACCACGCCAGGGCCACTGCCCTGGGTGCTGAGTGTTGTCGTGTAGCTGTCGGGGTCGTAGCTCCAGGCAGGCAGGGTGGACGTGTAACCGCCAGCCAGCGTGATCGCCTTGTCGATGTTGACCAGCGCCCCGGTATCGGTATAAGTGCCAGTGGCCACTTTGACCTCGTCGCCCTCCAGCGCCTGGGCCACAGCGTATTGGATCGTGTGGCATGGGCGATCAGGTTGCAGGCAACTATTGTGCCCGTCGTCGCCTGTCGGGGTCACGTGCCGCGGGCCGGGCTCAGCGCCGATCACCGTCGTCACCTCGGCCAGGGGGGCGTAGTTGACCCAGGCCACGTTGGTGATGGCGGTGTTGGCCGCCACCCAGTTGGTGATGCGGGCGGTGAAGGTAATGAGCGTCGGCGTTGCCGTGTAGACCGGGCCCATCCAGGAGATAGCGCGTTCGCCGGCGGAGTAGTCGCCGGTGCCTGTGGTGTAGTCCAGTGCGATGAAGTCCAGGTACGGATGGAGGACGTCGGTGACCGGGATGGTGCGGGAGACGCCGCCAGCGTTGGTCACTGCGATGGCGTAGGTGATCAGCGCGCCGGGTGGGGCGATATCGATGACCGTCTTGGCGCTCGTCAGGCCATTCTCGTAGGCCCCAATGTCATAGCGCCCTCCCATCGGAAGCGGGCGCTGGTTGCTGTCCCGGTCCACGTTCGGCTGCGCCCCGTTCGGATCACCGGCATCGGTGGCTGGCGAGTCGCCGCGCAAGTGGAAATCACCGCTGGCAGCGTCCACGAAGCGCGGGTCGCTGGAGATGCTGCCGGTGCCCGGGGCTGCGCCACTGTAGTTGGCCGGATCGTTGCCCCACACGTCGTTGTAGGCCAGCGTGCCCGCGGCCCCGGAGATGCCGTAATCGGCGTTGTTGGCCACGATGGTGTTGCTGACGGCTGGCGAGCCGCCGGCCAGGTATAGCCCGCCTCCGGTATCGGCCGTGTTGCTGTAGAACGTGTTGTTCCATATCGAGGGGCTGCCGGCAGCATTGTACAGGCCCCCGCCCTCGACGACCGCCTGGTTC
>Ga0180438_10011650_pt1 | contig 10594 bp, 9 predicted proteins | sample SS_ome_12_FD_132455 | JGI IMG/M metagenome (GOLD analysis project Ga0180438, IMG submission 132455) | Hypersaline lake sediment archaeal communities from the Salton Sea, California, USA - SS_3_D_2 metaG | ecosystem: Environmental > Aquatic > Non-marine Saline and Alkaline > Hypersaline >... | reverse complement strand
GTCGGAATGCACTTCATGAACCCTGTGCCGATGATGGTCCTCGTCGAGATCGTCAAGGGGAAATCCACAAGCGAAGAGACGCTGAAGACCGTGAGAGAGATTTCCGAGAAGCTCGGGAAGACCCCGGTGACCGTGAATGACTCCCCGGGGTTCGTCGCTAATCGCATACTCATGCCGATGATCAATGAAGCGGTGTGGTGTCTCCACGAGGGGGTCGCTCAGGCGGAGGACATAGACACGGTGATGAAACTCGGGATGAACCATCCCATGGGGCCTCTCGCGTTGGCAGACCTGATAGGCCTGGACGTGTGCAGGAGCATTCTTGAGGTCATGCATGAGGGGTTTGGCAACGCGAAGTACGAGCCATGCCCTCTTCTGAAGGAGAAGGTCCAGAGCGGCCAGCTCGGAAGAAAGGCCGGCAAGGGCTTCTACGACTACAGCAAGTAGAGCTGAAAGGAGGGATCGATGCCCCTGGTGAAATCCAAGGTTATCTGGATGAACGGTGAGTATGTCGACTGGGATGACGCCAAAATACATGTTCTCTCCCACGTGATACACTATGGCTCGAGCGTGTTTGAGGGCATAAGGTGTTACAGGACCGCCAGAAGTCCGGCGGTCTTCAGACTCAATGAACACATAGACCGCCTTTTCAACTCGGCGAAGATATACCGCATGAAGATGCCGTATACGCAGAAGAGAATAATCAGAGCGTGCCTGGACATAATAAAGAAGAACGGCATGAAGGAGTGCTACATTCGGCCCGTTGTGTACAGAGGCTACAACGAGCTTGGTGTCAACCCCTTCAACTGCCCCGTCGACGTGGCGATCGCGGTGTGGAAGTGGGGCAAATACCTCGGCCCCGGAGCCCTGACGAAAGGGGTCGACGTGATGGTCTCTTCGTGGAACAGAATGGCTCCGAACACATTCCCTGCCATGGCGAAGGCGGGTGCGAACTACATGAATTCGCAGCTCGTGAAGATGGAGGCGATCACCTACGGGTTCACCGAGGGTATAGTTCTTGATATCTTCGGCTTCGTCAGCGAAGGCAGCGGCGAGAACATCTTCGTAGTGAAGGATGGGGTCCTTTTCACCCCCCCGCTTGGAGCCACGATCCTGCCCGGGATCACCCGGGACGCGGTCATTACGATCGCCGATGATCTCGGGTACAAGGTGATTCAGGATATGTTCCTGCGTGAGTTCCTGTACATCGCCGACGAGGTCTTCTTCACCGGAAGCGCCGCGGAGATAACTCCGATACGCTCGATCGATAAGAACGTCATAGGCAACGGCCGGAGAGGCCCCGTCACGAAGAGACTTCAGGGCACGCTCCTGGGCATCACTTCCGGGAAGCTCGAAGACAAGTGGGGTTGGCGGACCCCTGTAGAATGAGCCGGTGACGCTATGAGAGTAGCTCTGGCATCAGACCACAGAGGGTATAGCTTGAAAGAAGCGGTGAAGGAGATACTCAGCAGGCTCGGACATACCTTCAAGGACTTCGGGACCCACAGCGAAGACTCGGTCGATTATCCTGACTTCGGCTTCAGGGCCGCCGAAGCAGTAGTTCTGGGCGACTTCGACCGGGCGATCCTGTTATGCCACTCAGGGATAGGGATGTCAATCGTCGCCAACAAAGTAGACGGGATAAGGGCGGCGCTCTGCTGCGACCGTGAGTCAGCCGAGCTCTCCAGGCTCCACAACGATGCCAATGTCCTCATACTGCCGGCAAAGAAAGACTTCGGCGACGCGCTGTCGGAGATTCTAAGAAGATGGCTCGATCTCCCGTTCGAGGGTGGGAGGCATCAGAAAAGACTGGCGAAGATATCCAGCTACGAAGCTGGTCGAGGAAAGGCCTTCTCGACCACCTAGCATTCCTCAGGGAAAGGAGCTTGAGGTGAGAAGAAGGTTCCCCATTTTAGAGATTGCCATTGTGGTGGCGGCAGCGGCTCTCATCTACATCCTGGAGCGTCCTCAGTACGAAGCGAACAAGGGGGAGCAGCGGAGGCTCGATGCGGTCCACAATCTGTTTGTCTACAAAGCCGCAATCGAGAAGTACACAGCCTACAACTGGGGTGTCTATCCTGAGTCCGCTGACAGCGTCGAACCGTTTCTGGAAGGCGGCGACCCGAACGCACGAACCCCAGGGCAATACCCGCCGAACCCATACTCAGGCGAGCCTCTCACGCGCGGTGATGTCCTCTGGCGCGAGTACGGTACGATAGGTGACAACAGAGACGACACCTCCACCGGCCCCAACGGCACGCAGACTGGATCGGCGGGAAGCATTTCAGTGTCCTGGTTCACCCCTCCGGGGGAGACACTGACGACCGATTACGGACTCGTGACGTTCGGAACGGATGGCGCCCCCGTCTTCTTCAGGGATCCTTCTGGTGCGAAGCGGATTATCGTCATACACAATTGAGTGCGGGGGATTCTGGCGCAGAATTGGATACAATTATCTTGTGTGGCACAGGTGACAAATGAAATGCCCCCACTGCGGACACGCAGAAGATAAAGTAGTCGATTCACGCACGATCAAGGAGGGCGAGGCGATCAGACGACGCCGCGAATGCCTCGAATGCCGTCAGAGGTTCACCACATATGAGTATGTGGAGAAGACGCCTCTCACGGTGGTGAAGCGTGACGGCAGGCGCGAGCCTTTCGACAGACAGAAGTTGATAGACGGAATGATGACCGCCTGTCGGAAGAGGCCCGTGTCCGTCGGACAGATCGAGTCAATAGCCGACCAGGTAGAGCGTGACATGTCGGAGTACGCGTCCACAGAAGTGAGCTCGCTTGAAATAGGCGAGAGAGTTATGGAGAAGCTCAAGGAGATCGATGAAGTGTCATACGTAAGGTTCGCCTCGGTTTACAGGAAGTTCGAAGACACAAGCGAGTTCCACAAAGTCCTCAAGGGTCTCTCCACAAAAAACAAGGGTCAGGCGTAAACTTTTAGACCTCTACCTAATCCCTGCCGGCGCTTTCTCGAGGTGTGGGCTTGACGAGATGCCCGGAAACTGTAGAATGGTGACCTGGAGGGGTATTTTGCACTACTATGAGCGGACATATTCCATGCGCGGACCCGGACTTGCAAGAGGAGTAAGATATCTCCTCATTGCCAACGGAGCTCTGTTCGTTCTCGAGCTTCTGAGCGGCATGCGCGTAATAACCTGGCTGGGCTTGACGCCCTCTCTTGTCTGGCACAGGGGGCAGGTGTGGCAGTTGGTCACATACATGTTCCTCCACGCCAGCTTCTGGCATCTGGCTATCAACATGTTCGTCCTGTGGATGTTCGGCACCGAGCTGGAGCGAACCTGGGGAACCCTCCAGTTCATGAAGTACTATTTTCTAACCGGCATCGGTGCCGGTGTGCTCTCGCTTATCACCACTCCGGGCTCAACGATCCCCACGGTCGGCGCCTCGGGAGCCATCTTCGGGCTCCTGGTCGCCTACGCCATGATCTACCCGAACAGACTCATCTACCTCTGGTTCTTCATACCGATCAAAGCCAAGTATCTAGCCCTTATGCTCGGTGTCTTTGAACTTCTCGCCACGATGCAGCTCGCAAGGGACGGCGTAGCCCACTGGGCACATCTGGGTGGCATGCTCGTGGGCTTTCTGTATCTGAAGATTGCAGGTTTCGGGCGAGGGGGCTTCGCAAGGTATGAGAACAAGAGAATAAGAGTTGTCAGGCCAGAAGGCTCGGCCGCAGAAGATCTTCAGGAAGAGGTAGACCGAATTCTCCGCAAGATCTCTGAGTTCGGCATGGACAGCCTTACACCGGAGGAGAGGGAGACGCTGGAGCGCGCCAGTCGGACATACAGGAACTTTTGAACCCACCCCGCCCTCCCCCCCGACGCCTGGTGTATGCTGTAAGACCTAAGTGATGAGATCGAGCCGTTAGAGATCCCCTGCCCAGTGCTCTGTCTATCCGGATTCTCGACTGAGCGCAATCCTGCACCTTACACCTTATGCCGTAGACCGTTCCTGGTCCTCAAGTTGTGCCAGGGCAGCCTCAAGTTTCTCGTAGAGCGGCCCGAGCTTCTCACGGAGCTCTCGGTCCTCGTAGACGAGATCCTTCACACGATCTCCATCTCTGTATATCTCCGGGTCGGAGAGCGTCTTCTCGATCTCCCTGGCCCTGCCTTCCAGGGATTCGATCTCGAGCTCGACTCTTCTGACAGCCTTCTTCTTCTCATAGGCCTTCTGCCGCATCCTGGCCTCTCTCCGCTTCTCCTCCTTTCTCTCCTCCCGCTGTGATCTCTTTGGAGCGGTCTCAGGCCCGTTTCTCTTCTCCACACCTTCGCGACTCGATTTCCAGAGGTAGTCCGTGTAATTGCCGAGATACTCCTTTATTGACCCGTCCTTGACCAGAAGGATCTTCCTGGCGAGTCTGTCCACCAGATACCTGTCGTGCGAAACTATGACGAACGCTCCCTTGTATTGCCCGAGGGCATCCTCGAAAACTGCTCGTCCGCTTTCATCTAGATGGTTAGCCGGCTCGTCGAGAAGCAGAACATTCGCGGGGGTGAGCATGGACTTCGCGAGAGCAAGTCGGCATTTCTCGCCCCCGGATAGAACCCGGACTCTCTTGTTAACATCGTCGCCTGAGAACAGGAAAGACCCCAGCAGCCCTCTCAGTTCCTGGACAGTTCTCTCCGGAGCTACCGACTCGACCTCTTCCAGAATAGTCTTCTCAGGACTCAACATCTCAGCAGTTCTCTGGGAGAAGTACTGAAGACTCACCTTGACGCCCGACTTCCTCTCCCCTGAAGAGAGAGGTTCCGCCCCAGCCAGGATTCTCAGGAGTGTCGACTTCCCCGCACCGTTGACCCCCACAACTGCTATTCTGTCCTCTCGCTCCACTATGAGGTCAACGTCCCTCAGAACCTCGCTTTGTCCATAGACTTTTCTCGCGCCGATGAGTTCAAGGGCGCGTCTCGCGCACCTCGGCGCGGCGGGGAACTCAAAACGGAGCGCCTTGCCTCCTTGACCCATCTCAATCCTTTCGATCCTGGCCAGGGCCTTCTTCTTGCTCCTTGCCTGTGCCGCCTTGCTTGCCTTGGCCTTGAATCTCTCGATGAATCTCTCCAGTTGCTCTATTCTCTCCTGCTGATGCTTCTGTTCCACGGCAAGGCTCTCGAACCTCCTCGTCTTCTCTTCCAGATAGGCCGTGTAGTTCACCGGGAACATCGAGAGCTTCCCGGACTCGAGTTCGGCCGTGGTTTCGGCGACCCTGTCCATGAAATACCTGTCGTGCGAAACCGTAACGATCGTGCCATCGTACCGGTCGAGGTAGTCCTCGAGCCAGGTCATCGATTCAAGATCCAGATGGTTGGTCGGCTCGTCCAGAAGGAGGACGTTTGGATTCTCGAGAAGAAGCTTCGCCAGAGCTATTCTCATCTGCCAGCCGCCGCTGAACTCCTCAGTCCGCTTCTTCAGTTCGCCTTCCCGGAAGCCAAGCCCGAAGAGGACGCTCTCTACCTCAGCCTTCAGCGAGTAACCGTCCCTCCTTTCAAACTCTTCCTGGAGCTCCCCGTACCTCTTGAGAAGCGCCGCTGCTTCATCGGAACCATCCTGCGCATACAGCAACTCAGCTTCTATTCTTTCCTGCTCATCCCTCAGGCCCACGACGCCCCCCCGCGCCGAGAGCACTTCCTCATACAGAGTGACACCCCCCATCGTCACCTCCTCCTGTGGGAGGTAGCCGAAGGTTGTGCCCTTGGTCATCGTGATGGTTCCCTCATCCGGGGTGATCAGCCCGCTGAGGATCCTGAGTAGGGTCGTTTTCCCGGCGCCGTTCGGTCCCACAAGCCCTGCTCTCTCACCATCTCTCAGGTGCCATGTCAGGTTACGAAAGAGGTATTCACCGCGGAACGCGACGCCCACATTCTCGAGCTGAACCATCCATCCTCCGTTTGGGTCAGAATAGGGCTCTCATTTCCTGTTGTCAACCCTGCTGTCCATGCCCTCACCCCCGCTCCGCCAGAAGGCCTCCCTGCTTGAACCCGGCAAGGCAGAGCGACGGGTGACCACGCCAGATGACAAACCTGTGTGGCCGCTCGATGATCCCACTGGACCACCCGCGCTTCAAATGGTTATCATGACAGAACTTACGCGAGTTTCATATTTCCTCCAGCTTGGGCAAGGAATATGCTCTGTGTCCGACCGGAGAGCAGGTGCTGAGTGGGCCGATTCACTCAGTACTGGCTTGTCGAGGGCGACCCCGGGCTAACGACGTGTGGAAGACAGCAGGTGCTGCTATATGATCGACGCAATAAGCACTTCAGAGAAGGCCGAGCTTCCGGTTACAGAGGAAGAGGCCGCTCAGGTTGAAAAGGCCCGCAGAATCATGCTGGCCCTTCTCAGGGCGGTCACCAATTCCAAGTTCTACATCTCGAATAACCCCCTGGTCATACGATCCAAGACCGAGACTCACGACCTGATGACCGAGTTCCTTGAAACCCGGGACACCATGCAGCTCGAGATCACAGGCACCGAGATACTCTACAAGGGGCACTCGCTCTGCCAGAAGAACGACGACAAATCACAGAATCTGGCCTTTCTCTTCTACAGAGATGGACTCCGAACGATAACGTTTCACAAGGGCATCTCACCAGAGGAGATGGGCAAACTCATAGAGACAATCTGCCAGGCGATGAGAAGCCCGGAAGACGAAGCGGACATAGTCAGTCAACTCTGGAACGCTGACTTCACCAGCGTGAGCTACGTGGCCGTGGAACCATTCATCGAGATGGATCAGGAGGGAGCGGATACACCTTCTAAGGAGCCAGGCGGACCCAGAAGGATGCAAGGGAATGCCTATGAGAACGCAAGGCGGCTCGAGCGGGCGATATCGCCCCCGCCGTCCGAGGTTCGAGTGACCAGAGAGCGGACCGAGCCCAGTCCGCTGCTTGGCACAGTCGACTCAGAGGAGATAAAAGAGAAGGTCCAGGCCATGGTGCAGTTCTCACCCATCATGGCTCTCGGGAACATACTCCTCGACCTGCTGAGTCTCGACGAGGACATCGACGGAAAACGCCACATCGTGAATGTGACCGAGGAGTACCTGAAAGAGCTCATCTCCCAGAAGAGATACAGTCAGGCCTCCGAGACCCTGAGCAAGGTAAGGCTGACTCTCAGCTATCTCGCTTCCAGCGATGATAGATACAAGGAACTACTCGACATCCTGCTCGCAGAAGTTGCACGGTATTTGGGTTCCGACGAACAGAAGAGGAGTATCAAGGATGCCTTCAACGAGGACGCAATAGGGGTGCTTTCTCTGGTTGAGGCTCTGGGTTCGGAGGTTCTCGCCATACTTGTCGAGCTTGTGCCTATCGCGGCAGATGCGGAGAGCAAGGCGTCGATCAGAACAGTCTTCTTGAACCTCGCCAGTGAAGACCTCTACAGGCTGAAAGAAGTGATAAACAACCAGAATCCCATGATAGTCAGGGAGGCAATCGCCGTACTTGGAAGGATAGGCAGTCCCAAGGGAGTGGCGCTCCTGAGACCATGCCTGAAGCACGCTGACGTGTCCGTCCGCACCCAAGTCCTCCATGCTCTCGAGCACATGGATTCACCTCAGGCGAGCAAATTGGCATTCGAATTCCTGGGTGACGAGGACGTCAGCGTTAGGGTACTTGCGGCAAAGACAATGGACGTCTCAAAAGCGAGATCCCTTCAAGAAGAGCTGAGCGCCATCGTCTCAGACAGAAGCTTCAGGCAGAGACCCAGGAGCGAACGGATTGCGCTCATTGAAGCGCTGAAGAAAGCTACGCCAAAGGAGGTTTGCAGGCTTCTCTCCCCACTCTTCCGGCGCAGGCTATTCCGCAAGCAGGAGGACGAGTCCGTACTCATCGCTGCTCTGCGAAGCCTGGCATCGACAGGGACAGAGACCGGAAGGAAGCTCCTGGAGAAGGGATCGAAGTCAAGGAGAAAAGCCATCGCCATGGAATCCCTGCGGCTCATGCAGCAGAGTGCCGAGGGAGGTTGAAGAGGTGAGAATATGAGTACCGAACTCGCGGAATTCATCTCCAGAAAAGCGCTTCAACAGGGCATCGTCGTCGTGAACCGCCTATTCTCGCTGATGAAGATCTCGCAGCTCTATGACCCCACGAACAAGACGTACGTGAACCACGTCGCGGCGCTGCTCCACGCCTTGAACCGTATCATAAAGACAGATGGAGCCGCTTCCCTCGACATAATCTCAGAAGCACTGTACATGAATGGGACAAGGCTCAGACCCGACTTCTCCTCGTGGTCTAGCTTCCGCTTCGTGATTGACAACCTCGAGTCAAGAGGTATCGAGGGGCTTACGTTCGAGCAAGGAGTGACAGCTCAGCAGATCGCTGACTTCTTCAGCATACTCGGCATCGTAGAAATTACCGCACCTGAGCCGTTCACCGAGGTCCGAAGAAGGATGGTGAAATCGGGAATCACTCACATAGCAGCCCAGCAGGGGTCCAACAGGCAGATAGCGGCTGATGAAGAAGGAGTTGATCAGAACTTCGCCGCGACCGCCAGGAAGAGCTTCTACCGCTCCATAGCCTACCTCAGAACTATCGCCTCACAGGTGTCTACCGCGCAGATGGTGAACGCAAAGAAGTCAAAAAGAATAGTCCAGTCATTCGTCGACGGCATTGTTGAAGATGAATCTTACATGCTGGGGCTGACCACAATAAAGGATTACGACGAGTACACGTTGAACCACTCAATAAACGTCTGCATCCTCTCCCTCGCTCTCGGAATGCGGCTAGGTTTGGCCAAGTCCCAGCTCTGCGAGCTCGGCCTCGCGGCACTGTTCCACGACCTCGGCAAGGTCAATGTACCGGGCGACATAATAAACAAGCCAGGGAAGCTTACCGACGAGGAGTACGAAGAGATAAAGAAGCACACCTACAGGGGGGCGGTCATGCTCAGCAGAATCAGGGGGCTTGGTTCGATGCCCGTCAGGGCCATGCTCGTCGCCCTGCAGCACCACCAGACGTTGGACCACCAGGGCTATCCGAAAACCCGTTACGTAAAGGAAATAGACATATACAGCAAGATAGTGGCTGTTTCTGACTTCTTCGATGCCGCCACCTCGCCCAGGGTCTACAAGCTCACATGCCTGAAGCGGGACGAAGCGCTCGCTCTGGCCGTAGAGATGAGCGGGACTCGCTTCGACCCCTTGATAGCCAGAGGTTTTGTGGACATGCTCGGCCTCTTCCCGGTCGGGAGCCTGGTGCTCCTGGATACGGGGGAATTGGCTATTGTCTGGAAGACAAATCAGGAGACATGCACGGCTCTTCGCCCCAAGGTCAAGATAATCACCGACAGGGACGGCAGCTTCGTCGAGCCTCACACGGTTTCACTCATGGATCGAGATGCCGAAGGCCAGCGCTTCGTGAGGACCATCGCTAAGTCTCTCAACCCATATCAGTATGGTATTGACATCTCAAGCTATCTCTAACCCGAGGGTAGAACGCGGTCAAAGACCAGGGAAGACCGCTGAGTCTGACCCAGTCCGTTAAGAGAGCGAGGTAACCCCAATGCCGACGCAAACCTTGAGCCAGACCCCATCCGCCAGCGCCCTGCATATGACGAGGACCGAGCCCGGAGCGGACCAAGAACGCTTGACATGCCAGCACAAGAGTGGTAAAATGCAACAGGATGTGCCCGCAACTTCCAGCGAGGACCGGGGGGGATGCTTAATGGTTGTCCAATGCCCACAGTGCTTAGAAAGATACAGAGTAGCGGATGAGAGCAAGGTGCCTGTTCAGGGTGTAGGCGTAAGATGCCCGAGCTGCACTAACATATTCACCATCTACAGAATAGCCGCTGATATAGAGCTCATCCCCTTCGAGAAGGGATATGCGGAACCCGCGGCTAAGGCACCGCCAGCGTTTGAGCCAGCCCCCAGACCCAGGGCCGAGGTTTCTGCTCCACCCAAGGAGAGAATGATCGAGACACCTTCCTCCGTAGTGGAAGAGTCGGTCTTTGAACCCAGGCCCGAGGTTTTCGAGCCGTCTCCCCCGACGACTTTTGAAGAGCCAGCAATCGAGGAGGAGACGCGCGAGGTCATCCCTGAGATTTCACAGCCGGTGGCGCCGGAGCCGGTCGGGGTGGCTGCTGTGCCGGCTTTCGACCAGGAAGTGGAGACCGTCGTGTCTCCGCAGATGCAGAAGCAGCACGATAAGGCCAAGAGGCTCGCACGAGTCCTGGTCAAGGATATACTCCTCTACCACGGGGATAAGGTCGAGGAGGGACTGAGAAACGGCAACCTGATAGACATGGTCGGTGATGAGATAAAGAAATCCTGGCAGTACTATAAGAGTGAGCTGCCAGAGGACGTGCTGAATTCCACCAATTACTTCAAGGACGCCCTGAACAAGATCCTCGCCAAGGGCAAGAAGATATTCACCTGACCCTCTTAACCACGCCGTACGAAGTACGTCTCAGGACATACGACCATCTGAGGGACTCGCCCCAGGTGGTCGTTGCGCTGTTTTCTCCTGGGCCTCGGCGAAGGAGGGTTCAATGCTCAACGATGGGCGATCGTGTATCGTACATCGTAAACACCTGAAAGCGCCCGGTGAGCATCAGTCCAGCAGTAGCC
>Ga0180438_10011649_pt1 | contig 10594 bp, 5 predicted proteins | sample SS_ome_12_FD_132455 | JGI IMG/M metagenome (GOLD analysis project Ga0180438, IMG submission 132455) | Hypersaline lake sediment archaeal communities from the Salton Sea, California, USA - SS_3_D_2 metaG | ecosystem: Environmental > Aquatic > Non-marine Saline and Alkaline > Hypersaline >... | reverse complement strand
CACTGTCCACGATTGTGGTTGAGAGGGTATTTGATGTTGTCACCATCCTTTTGATATCCGTCTGCCTATTGCCGTTCCTTGGCTTCGGGATGGGAAGACAGCCCCTGGCCAGCGGTTTGGGAGTAGGCATATTGGTCGCCACTTTTCTGTGCTTGGCGCTGCTGGGCGGTCTGTGGCTCTTAAGATCGAGGACAGCGCAGGCGACCGGCTTGGTGAGAACCATCTTGTTCTTCTTACCCAGATCGTGGTTGGACAGAATCCTCGCAGGCCTGGAGTCTTTTGTCGTGGGATTGAAGGCAATTCGCGGAGGCTGGCATCTGGTTTCCATCTTGGGCCTGTCCATTTTGCTGTGGTCGGCCTTCGCGTTGAGCAACCTCTTCATCCTTAGCTCGTTTGGCCTGCAGCTCCCTCCCTATTCGGCCTTTCTTTTTCTGGTTTTTCAAGTGCTTGGCGTAACGCTTCCCTCTTCGCCAGGCTTCATAGGCACGTACCACGCCGCGGTTCTGGCCGGCTTTGCTGTATTCGAGGTATCCCAGGATCTGGCGCTAAGCGTCGCGATTACTATGCACGCTGCTTTTTTCTTCCCTTTTATCCTGTTGGGTTTTGTCTTCCTATGGCGGGAAAACCTGTCATTTGCAGAGCTTTCGAGAATCTGAAGCCATAAAGATCAACGTTCTTGCAGGTTGATGCTTATCGCGGTGATGATGAACAAGCCATGGCAGATAGCCGGATGGTTGCACAAATCTATTTGGACGCAATAAACCGGGAATCGGTACGGGTCCTTGGCCAGATGGACCGCGAGATCTACAGCCCCACGTTTGGCTGTTTGGACCGCACCTATTGGGCCTGGAAATTCACCGACTTTCCCGGGGCGCGCTTTCAGGAAGGGCTTTGTGCACTGAGCTTCCTATACGCGACCCCTCTTGATGGGAATCGCTACTACCATCAGCCAAAGCTCTTGGAGTGGATCGCCGGTGGGTTTGATTTCTGGACCCGGATCCAGTATCGTGGCGGCGACTTTGACGAGGCCTATCCCTTTGAGCATTCTCTGGCCGCCACTGCTTTTACCGCGTTTTACCTGGCGGAGGCATGGTACCTTCTTGATGGGAACCTGCCGGCGGCTACGGCGGATAGCTTCAAGCAAGCGCTTGAGAAGGCGGGGAATTGGCTGCTCACGCACGATGAGAAACATGGTTTCCTATCCAATCACCTGGCAGCGGCTGCCGCGGCTCTCTATCACATCTACCGAATTAGCGGCGAAGCGCGATTTGAGGCAAGAAGTCGCTACTTCATTGATAGGATCCTGGATCACCAGTCCGGCGAAGGTTGGTATGAGGAGTACGGCGGGGCAGACCCTGGCTACCAGACCCATGGCAGCTTCTACCTGGCCCGCTACTTGGAACTGAGTGGCGACACGCGCCTGGCCGCATCCCTAGAGCGTTCATTCACTTTTCTGGCCCACTTTGTCCATCCCGATGGAAGCCTGGGCGGTGAATACGCCAGCCGCAACACGCAAACCTATTACCCGGCAGCCTTTGAAATGATGTCTGCTGCTAGTGGAAAGGCGCATTGGATAGCCGCCGCCATGCTCCCTTCGGTAGAAAGCCTGGCCGCGGTCGGGCTCGGAAGCGTTGATGTCTACAATTACTTCCCGCTCTTGAACAACTACCTCTTTGCCTACATGGCCTGTCTCAGGGATGACCATCGCACAGCCCCGCCAGTCCCGCCTTCCCTAGGTGCCGGGCTGGTTCACTTTCCCGAGGCCGGACTCCTAAAGGTACGGACGGCGGGATATGACCTCTACATGGGCCTGGACAAAGGTGGCGTGCTCAAGGCCTTTGATCGGCACAAGGGACGGTTAATATACAATGACTGCGGCTACATTGGACGGCTGAAAAACGGCAGCTTGTTTTCCAGCCAATGGTTTGAGAAGGAGCGCCCCATTAGGGTCTCTGCCGACGAGATTGTGGTCGAAGGGGCCTTCTACGAATTCAAAAAGCAGGTGTTCAATCCATTCTCCTTTCTGGGCTTCCGAGCCTTCAATCTGACGCTGGGCCGGTTTTCCTGGATCGGCTACTGGCTGAAATCCTTGCTGGTCAGGGTGTTGATCTATCGAAAACGCAACCTCGATCTTTGGCTAGAGCGCCGGGTCTCGGTACGTCCCGATAGGTTTTGGGTACGCGACCAGATCCAAGGCACTGCCGGCGATCGAATCGAAGCCCTCGATTGGGTTGATGTCTTTACTACGATTCATATGGGCTCTTCACGGTATTTTGTGCCGAACGATTTACACACCGGTACGCAGGTGGCAGAGGCCGATCGCGTATCACTGGATGTCAGCCAACTGGAGGGGGGGCTGGCGCTGGAACGAACGATTTCGACGGGTTAGCAGCAGGCGATAACGATCATGTGCGGCATTTGCGGATATGTGGGTCCTGCAGTAGACGGTCTGTTGAACGAAATGACAGAGACCCTGCGCCATCGTGGTCCCGATGACTTTGGGTTCTTTGAGCACGGGCAGGTCCATCTCGGTCATCGTCGGCTCAGCATCATTGACCTGGCCGGTGGCCGGCAACCGATGATCAGCGCGGATGGTGCGTTGGTCATCGTCTTCAACGGCGAGATCTACAACTATCAGGAATTAAGGACCTCCTTGCAGAAGCGGGGCTATGTTTTTCAAACGAACTCTGACACCGAAGTCCTGCTTTACATGTACGCCGAAAAGGGGCCGGAGGCACTCCACGAACTAAACGGTATGTTCGCCTTTGCAGTCTATGACCGCCGAAAGGACGAGTTGTTCTTGGCGCGGGACCGGATTGGCATCAAACCTCTCTATTACCTGGAGCTACCGGGTCGTTTTCTCTTCGCATCAGAGTTCAAGGCCCTGCTGCGCTACGAGGGTTGGTCGCCGACCATCAATCCTCAGGCCATCCACGACTATCTGGCATTGCGGTACATTCCCGGCAGTGAGAGCATCTTCAAAGGGCTGTGGCGGTTGCCGGCGGGACATAGCTTGACGTACAGCCAGGGACAGGCGCAGCTTCGCTGCTACTGGCGACCACCTCAGTATGATGGTCCCTACAAGCGTGGCGAAGAAGCCTATCTGGAAGAGCTGGCCGAGCTTTTGGAGACGAGTGTCCGGCGCAGGCTGATGAGCGACGTCCCCTTTGGGGCTTATCTCAGCGGCGGTTTGGACTCCAGCGTGACGGTTGCTTTGATGTCCCGGCTCGTTTCCAGGCCGGTCAAGACCTTCTCAGTGGGCTTTGACTACAAGCACGATGAGTTGAGAGAAGCGGCCGCCACGGCGCAGCATTTGGGCTGCGACCATCACGAAGTCGCCTGCCGGGCTGAAGATGTGATGCTGTTGCCCGAGATCGTCTACCATATGGACGAGCCCATGGGGGATGCCATCATAATCCCCATGTATCAACTGTCGCGGGAGGCCAAAAAAGAGGTCACTGTGATCCTCACCGGCGAAGGGGGGGACGAGATCTTTGGAGGCTATCTCTTCCACAAGGTGATGTGGGCGGGCAATGTGTATCGGCGCTTGGTGCCCAAGCCAATCCGGAACCGAGTTGTGTCGCCCCTGCTCTCGGTCTCCCCGGCGGCTCTGATGAATGTGGCCTTCCAATACCCGGCTTACCTGGGCAACCGGGGCAAGCAGAAGGCGCTTGACTACCTGGGCCTACTGGAGCCCTCCGAAATCGATCGGGCTTACCGTCACCTGATCTCGCTTTTTGACATTCGTGATACGGAGGACCTTTACAGTGACGATTTCCGAAACCGGTTGGGACGCTGGCAGTCTGCCGGTACCGGCAACGGGTCCCCGTATGTGACGACTACGGGGCCTTACCTCAACCGCCTGCTGCTGCTGCAATTCGAGCACTGGCTTCCCGACAACATGCTACTGCGGCAGGACAAAACGGGGATGGCCAATAGCATTGAAGGTCGCGTGCCTTACCTCGATCACGAACTCGTCGAGTTTGCGATGCGCCTGCCGCCTGGCCTGAAACTGCGACACCTCACGGGGAAGTACATCCTGCGGCGTTTTGCCCGGGACCTGCTCCCACCAGAGGTCACGCAAAGAAAGAAAATGCCTTTCTACGTCCCGGTAGAGAACTACTTCCAGCAACCAGGCTTCCAGGAGCTGATGCAGGAGCTTTTGAGTGAAGCGTCGGTTCGCTCCCGTGGTCTTTTCCGGCCTGCGGCGGTCGCTCAACTGAGGGACTCGATGCAGCGCCGGGAGTTCATGCGCGTCAAGCAGGTGTTCAGCTTGATGGTTCTCGAACTGTGGTTTCGCATCTTTGTCGATCGCACCTTGACCCTGTGAGTTGAACTTCGAAGGGGGTCCTCCGTTTGAAGAGTGATGAGAAATCTTGCTCCTGAAGGACAGAAGCAGCTAACACGGGATTTTTGGGACTCAAATCCTTGTGGTTTGAGCGCTACGTGGGAGCAGAGTCGATATGTGCGATACCATTACACCGATACCTATCTCTTGGAGTATCTGGCGGAGGATATCTTTTCTGGGAAGCAGGTATTGGAAGTTGGGTGTGGGCAAGGCATAGATGCTTCAGAAATATTGAAATACTGTGCTTCTTACGTTGGCGTTGATCTTTCGGGCCGGTCTCTCGAGATTGCCTGGAGTGAGCTCCGCAAACTGGAGCCTGCCGGTCCACCTTCACTGCTCTCGGGGCAAGATGCAGAACGTCTGGCTTTCAAGGATAATGCCTTTGACGTGGTCTTTTCCATTGGGGTACTGCATCACACAGCCAATTTTGAGGATGCCCTTGGACAGATTCATCGAGTTCTGAGGAAGGAAGGAATTCTCATTCTGATGCTGTATCGAAGCTATACACCTCTCTGGCTAGCAATAAGACTCGTTCGGGGCATTTTTCGGCTTCCGCTTTTGGGACCGAAAGTCAGGGAAATGTTCCTAGATTCATTGCGAGGAAATATTACAGCGGAAACTAGCGCCCTGTCGGGAACAGCTCTGCTTGAGTTGATTGGTTGTCCCATCATTAATACCTATTCAGTCCGTGATCTTGGACGCTACTTCAGTGATCGGTTCTTCATCTTAGATACCCAATCCTTTAGGACAGGGTTTGATCAACTTGTTCGGTTCTTGCCGGAAAAGTTGCGCAAACACTGGCCTCAACGTATAATAGGTGAGGTGGAAGAGAAAACTAGAGGTTGGCTGGGCTTCTATTTGGTTGTCGTTGCGGAAAAGCAGTGATAATCGCTGGCAATCTTGGTTCTTGTAGTATGGTCAGCTTCGGGGTCCGCAGAATCATCCTAAGGTGCTGTTTCACAGACAGGAGGTCAGGGATAGGAATGTTTCGAGATTGTGCTCAGCGCAAAATGATACACTCCCCCAGAAACCAGGTCCGTATGGGGAGGAGGTGGACACATCTTGTCCCCTACTTGATCGGATTTGTAGCTTTGATCGTTCTCCTTTGCTGTACCCCTGGTTCTGTGTCTTCTGATTCCATCTTCTCCTTTGACCGCTATTACGTGGACACGAATTACGGCGGCAATGGCAGGCCAGGATGGGTGCGTTCCGGGGATATGGATGGCGATGGGGATCTGGATCTTGTTGCCGGTGGAGGATATGCTCTGTTCATCTATGAGAACGATGGAAATAGCGGTGGATGGACTCGCTACGGCAATCTGGACAGTACGGGGCAGATGGGTGCCAACGGGGCTACCCTACACGATGTCGACGGCGATGGAGATTTGGATGTGGTGTGTGCCAAATACTACAACGAGCTGGGGTGGTGGGAGAACCCGATTCCGGCGGGTGGTCAACTGAGCAATACTCAGTGGAGTTTTCACAAACTTGGTGATACTACCTGGTATCTTCATGACATCATCCGCGGCGACTTGGACCAGGATGGTGTTGCTGAGGAGTTTGTGGCCAATCTAAACGAAGGATATTGGGACAGCCCGGCCGAAATCGTCTGGCTCAGGCCTGGCCCAGACCCTACACAGCTCTGGGAGAGACACACCATCGACCCACGCAACTCCGGATCGAACCACAACCACGCCGGCCTGGACACCGGCGATGTGGACCGGGATGGCCATGTGGATCTTGCCTATGCCGGTGGTTGGTATGAGGCGCCGGATGACCCCAGCGGAAGCTGGACCTGGCACCCTGTGGCCGACATCTATGGGATCTCCAACTCGCTGTTACGGGACATGGATGACGATCAGGATCTCGACCTGGTGGTTTCGGCCGGGCATCACGGAAGCGGCGTGTACTGGTTTGCGGCGCCTGCCGATCCGAAGGGTGGTACGTGGACCCAAAACACTGTTGACGGTGACATCGTCCATCCGGAATGTTTGGCCGTCTTGGACCTGGATGACGACGACGATCTGGAGGTTGTGACCTGTGACCTGGATTTCGATCGCTGGGATCAACAAGTTCACAACGTCTATGTACTCGAAAATCTGGGTGGTTCGTCATCTTGGAACAAGCAGAACGTAGCGCCCAACAGCTTTGCCAGTCACCTGCTTCAGATGGTCGACGTCAACCAGGATGGTCAGATGGATATCATCAGCGAGGGCTGTGGCTACAGCGTCGTTAGTTACTACGAAAATACCACCACAGGCACTCTCCCGACGGTGGCGACACCGGAGATCCATCCGAACGGAGGTGTTTTCACGCCCACGATATCTGTGTCGCTGACGATCACCACGCCCGACGCGTTTATCTACTACACGACCGACGGCGCTGTGCCAGACACCTCCTCAACGATGTATACGGAACCCTTCACCCTGACGAGCAGTGCAATGGTCAGGGCCAGGGGCTACCGCGATGGCTACGATCCCAGCGCCGTGGCCAGTGCGCACTTTGTTAAGGCAACGGGACACACTCATTATCTACCCATGATTCTGGCGCGCAGAATACTTCAGATCGTATCGGAAGTTCTGTCAAGTCTGTTTGGCGACCAAGCTTGGGTGTTCGGTGTGAGCATCTGCCCCCCCTCTGCTAGCAAGATGGTTCACGGGGACAAATTTTCAGGAAGTGTTGGAGCGGTCTGTGCTTTCCACGCATAGACCGCGCGTGCTTTCGATGGCTGCCAGCTATGCCAATGGCTTCATGGTGCTGATTCCTGATGCAAGGCCTATGTCTTTCTCCATAACCGATCTGCAAGATAGTCCAATAGCACTGATTCTTCCTGACCTTGATCCAGCTATCGATGCCTTGGGTAGGAATCGGAAATGAACGACACGTTTGCCCGAGATCGGGTCAAGCCACGCGAAAGCGCCGGCATCCGTGCAACAAAGATAGATCGAATCCTGCTACTGATCGGACTGGTTGTTTTGTTTGCCTGCTTGTCCCCCGAGATTCCGGCGAGTGCTACCCTGGAACTCAAGCCTGTAGCCGAACCCATCTTGTCACCGCTGACAACGCAGCTCAGCTTTGACCGATTTGAGATGCAAGCGGAGGCAGAGGCGGGTGTTGACTGGGTGAAGGCAGAGGATCTTGACATCGCCGCTGAGGGAGACAGTACGCAGATATTTGAGAACGACGGCTATCTTCGAGGCTGGACCCACGCCAGAGGGATAGGAGATGCGCTGCTCCGACCAACCAAATGGTGGAATTGTGGCTGGAGCTTTCGTGTTGCCGTCGACGTTGGTGTGGGAGCGTATGAGCGTTACGACAAGCCGGTTGAAGTAGCGCTCAACTTCACCGATCTCTTGACGGGCCTTGGCGAGATCGGAGCCTTGGATGAGGATTCCATCCGGATGATCGAGGTTGATGCCCAGGGGGATGTCCTTGATGCTGGTGTTCCCTTCCAGTTTGACAAGGGCGCTGAGTATGATGCAGCCAGCAATGCCAGCGGGACATTGGTCTTTCTTTTAGGTGGCACGACTGCGCCAAACACCACACGGCGCTTCCACGTCTATTTTGACGTAACCGGTAGTTCCTTCTCGCCGCCCTCGTTTCCAGCAAGAGTCAGTCTCACCGATGGTGTGATGCATGAGGACCAGGAAAGCTACAAGATCATCACCCAGAATGCGACCTACTACTACCACAAAGTAGGAGCCGGGTTTGCCAGCATGGAAGACATCGATGGCGAGGACTGGATCGGGTATCATCCGGGGGGAGGGTCTGCTGGCGAGTATCGCGGTATCCCCAACATGAACGACTTTGCACATCCCGGTGACGTTTCGGAGGCACTGCGGGGGGAGAGTATGGTTGTGAACCAAGGTCCTCTGAAGATCACGATATTCTCTGAGCGTTGGGACCAAGAGGCCGCCACTACCTGGGAGATGTATCCCGAGTATGCCAAAATGACTGTAAACCAAATGCCTTCAACGTACCTGTGGGGTTACGAAGGGACGCCGGGGGGAACCCTGGAGCTGGACGACTACTATCTAATGTCAGACGGGCTACAACGGTCGCTGTCAGAGAATTGGAGTGCTGGGGACATGGCGGGCCCTGAATGGGTCTACTTTGGCGATCAGGTGAAAAGCCGCAAACTCTTTTTGATCCATCACGAAGACGATGACAAATCCGACCAATATTGGACCATGAATGGGGAGATGACGGTGTGGGGTTTTGGTCGGACTTATCCATGCTGCAATCCATCGATGGACATTTTCCCCGGTCACTTTACAATTGGCTTTGCCGATGAGACAACGTTTGAGGCGACATCAAAGATCATAGATTCATCATATCAGGACCTCGCTATCACGCAGGGCGCTGCTGAGTTCAATGATTGTGTCAGCTTGCCGCATTGGGCCTTCCTGCCAATGGTCTCGAGATAAGAACGACTCATTCAAGAAAGGGGTGCCTTATGATGATTTTCAATAGGAGACAAATCCTTAAATACTGCGCAGCTCTCATGGCTGTGATTCTGATTTTCCCTACCTATCCCGGCTTCACCAACTCGATCGCAGAAGCACAGGATCCAAGTGCAGGGATCGTGTCGGATGATTTCAACGCGTGCACGCTGGATGCGGGGGTGTGGACGTACGTGGATCCTTTGGGGGATGGGAGCCTGGCCATGACGGGCCGGGCGGCGGTGCTCTCTGTGCCCGCGGGCACGGTCCCCGACACGTGGGGGACGGGCCCGGCCGACTTTGCGAGCAATGTGCCACGCATCATGCAGCCGGTGGGGGACGCCGATTTTGAGCTGGAGGTCAAGTTTGAGGCCGATCTGAGCGAGCGATATCAGATGCAGGGGGTGCTGATCCAACAGGATGAAAACGACATGCTGCGCTTCGAGTTTCTGCACGATGGCGTGGGGGCGAGGATATATGCAGCGAGCTTCACCGAGGGTGCGGCGAGCACCAAGTACTACACCGCGATAGCCAACAGCAACCCGCTGTACATGCGGGTGGAGCGGGTAGGGGATGTGTGGACGCAGTCGTACTCGAGCGATGGGGTAAGCTGGACGGCGATGGGCGGTTTCACGCACGTGATGGTGGTGACGGCGTTGGGTGCGTATGTGGGCAATAGCACGGCGGGGCACACGGTGGCGGTGGATTACGTGTACAACACGGCGGCGCCGGGTGCGGGGGATGTGGATCAGAACACGGTGACGGTGGGCGTGGCGGGGAACGGGGTGGTGGTGAAGGAACCGGAGCAGGGGGCCTACCTGTGTGGGGAGGTGGTGACCCTGACCGCCGCGCCCGATCCGGGCTGGGGCTTTGATAGCTGGAGTGGGGACCTGTCGGGCAACGTGAATCCCGAGACGCTGACCATCAGTGGCGATCACGTCATCACGGCGACGTTCACCGAGGTTGGCTCGACTACGCTGACGGTGACGGCGGTGGGCAGCGGTGTGGTGGGGGTGGATCCGGATCAGCCTGAGTACGGCTACGGCCAGGTGGTGACACTGACAGCAACGGCGGATGTGGGCTGGGGCTTTGCTGGCTGGAGCGGGGATCTGACTGGAGCCAGCAACCCGGTCACGCTGACGATGACGAGTGACAAGGTGGTGACGGCTACCTTCACCACGATCAACAATCCGCCGGTGGCGGTGGGTGACAGCTACAGCGCCGACGAGGACACGCCCCTGGCGATAGCGGCGCCCGGCGTCTTGGGCAACGACAGCGATCCGGACGGGGATGCGCTGACGGCCAGCCTGGTGAGTGGGCCGAGCCATGGGGCGTTGGCCCTGAACGCCGACGGTTCGTTCAGCTACAACCCGGATGGTGACTACAATGGGCCGGACAGCTTCAGCTACGAGGCGTGCGACCCGGCGCTGCAGTGTGACGGAGCGACGGTGAGCATTGAGGTGCTGGCGGTGAACGACCTGCCGGTAGCCACCTTCACCTACGACTGCACTGGCCTGGACTGTAGCTTTGACGCCACCGGCTCCTACGATCCCGACGGCAGCGTCGTCAACTACAACTGGGACTTTGGCGACGGCACTCTCGGCAGTGGTGCGACGGCCAGTGACTCCTACGGGCAGGCGGGTACCTACACCGTCACCCTGACCGTCACCGACGACGGCGGCGCCACCGGCACCGACAGCCAGGCGGTCACCGTCAGCGAGGGCATCGTGTCGGATGATTTCAACGCCTGCACGCTGGACACGGGGGTGTGGACGTACGTGGACCCCTTGGGGGATGGGGGGTT
>Ga0180438_10011648_pt1 | contig 10594 bp, 9 predicted proteins | sample SS_ome_12_FD_132455 | JGI IMG/M metagenome (GOLD analysis project Ga0180438, IMG submission 132455) | Hypersaline lake sediment archaeal communities from the Salton Sea, California, USA - SS_3_D_2 metaG | ecosystem: Environmental > Aquatic > Non-marine Saline and Alkaline > Hypersaline >... | reverse complement strand
ATACCTAGACTTTCCAAAAAAATTGAAAGTTGAGTAGGAATAAATCCAATTTCTATGCGCAATCTTGCAGCTGCGATTATCATTAATAGGGTTCCCAACCAATCAAACAGGAAAAACCCAATCGTACGTTTTTGACTAAATTTTCGCAGCATGTGCATTCATCCAAATATACCAATTATGATTGAGTAGAATGTTTTAACACAATTTATCAGAAAATAACTTTTGCAAATATAATCTTTTGAACTCTTCTTTCATAAAAGATTATATTCTGGAACTTTTATTTTTACAATAGATTCAATATCTGGTAACTTAAATTCAACATTGAAATTCTTATCAGCATATTAATAAGCTGAAATCATTAAAGAGGGGATTTAAATCGGCTATAAAAAAACAATCAATAAAATCAGCAACAAGATGAACGCAATTATTCCGAATTGAATTACACGTATGCCTGAACTTGATTCTGACCTCCCATTAAGCACTTCCTGCATTAATATTAGATACTGTTCTGCGATATCATCCCAGTTGTATTTTTCCTGGATTCGTTCAGGACCCAGTTGACGGTATTTTTCCATTTCAGCGGGGTTGTGTTCAACGAATTCTATTTTTGATCGTAAATCTTCGACATCTTTTTCGAATAGAATACCGTATTTTCCCTTATCTAATACCTCTGAGTTGAATGGTGTATTAAGCGCCAAAATCATATTGCTGTACCCAAGTGCCTTTAATAAAGCAGGATTTGTCCCACCCACGGAATGTCCGTGTAAATAGGCATAAGCATTACAATGAAGTTCCTTAATTTCACTTTGATTATTTATCCAACCTGTGAAAATTACTCTTTGATCTCCACTATTGCGAATCTTTTTATGGAAAGGGCTATCATAATTCGCATCACCCGCGATGATCAACTTCCTCTCTGTTTGCACACCATTAAATGCTTCGATAATCAAATCAGCGTGGTTTTCGGGTACCAATCGACTGGCAATTAAATAATAACCATCGCGCTCCACATCGTATTTCTTTATCAGCGAAGGCTCTTCCGAATTCTCAATATATGCTCCATATGCAATCATTTCAAGTTTTCTATTAAATTCTTTCATGTAGAAATCAACCATCGCATCCGCATCGGTTACTAAAGCATCGCAGGCAAATAAACCGGCATGGGCAGCCGAACGAAAATAGGTTCTAGCAATACGCCCCCACTTTCCCCTCACCCAATCCAATCCGTCAACATTTAAAATGACTCGTTTACCCAATAATTTTACGAATAAACAATGCCAACCCGAACCAACATTAGCAAATAAATAGATATCATGTTTTTGTTTGAACAACGCATGAAATACAGCGTATGTCAAAGCCGATAAAAATGATAAATCTTTCTGGTCTACCGTAGGCACGTATACCAATTTGACATTCTTATAAGTCTTTGGGCGGTTATCCTCCGGATATCGCTCTCGTCGACAGTAAATTGTTACATCATGACCCTGGTCTGCCAACCTCTCTCCAACTTCAGTAAATGCAGTATCAAAACCACCAAAAGACACCCCTGGTATATTCATTCCCCATAATCCAAAAATGCCAATATCCATTAAACCTCCATTCCACTTCTAGGTGCTTGAATTCGATGCAATAAACATAATACATCCGTAAACACTCTATTATATCTAGGCTTCTTCTAAAAATGTACTCCACGATGCTGGAAGATTTTTGGTTACTTCAATATTTGTAAAAGGTTTCGTTTCCTGGCTTCCATGTTTTTTTGCCCAGTCAGCCATTCGCTTGATACCAACATCTAAAGTAATATCCTTAAACAATCCCTTAAATGTATTGCGAGCTTTTGTGTGGGATGAATAAGCATGTAAAACTTCATGTCGAGAATCGAGATATTTTATTCGTAATTCCACTCCCATGGCGTCAGCCACATGTCCTGCTAACTCATTGATCGAATATGGAATATCGGCGCCGACATTATATATTTGGTTATATGCATCAGGGAAATCTATAGACCTGGCGATAATTGGAGCTACATCATCAATATGGCTGAAAGCCCTGGTCTGTGTGCCATCACCATATATCGAAAACTGCTCTCCAAGCATGGCTTGATTCATAAATATACCCAGAACATTGCGGTAAGGATCACCAATATTCTGGCGTTCTCCATATACATTATGCGGTCTAAAGATTATGTAAGGCAATCCAAATAATTGGTGAGAAACATCCAATTCCTGTTCTATGGCATATTTGGCAATACCATATGAATCCTCCGGGGCAGGTTTCATTTCTTCTATCATGGGCAGCTGGTTTGATCCATAAACTGCTATAGATGAAGTAAATACAAAACATCTCACTGTATTTGAATTAATTGACGAGTTTATTAAGTTTACACTTCCGATTAGATTATTGGCGTAGTTGTATCTCTTTATAAATTGGCTCAATCCTTCAGCAGCGTATGCTGCCAGATGAAATACATAATCAAAACAATATTCCTGGAATATGTTTCCAATTAATGTGTTGTCAACAATATCACCATCAACAAATTCCGCCTCAGGATTTAGATTTTCAATAAATCCACCACTCAGGTTATCAAGTACAACAACTTGATGATTCATGTTTACTAATTCATCAACAACATGTGATCCAATAAAGCCAGCCCCACCAGTTACCAGACTTTTATTCATAAATCCTCCATCCTACTGCTTTTTGATAAATCAACAATTTATATCATAAACAAAGAAAATGCATTTCAAGCCGATTTTTATGTGTAATCAAAATCTTCCATCGTTTCCCGGAATATCCCTTCAATCGCTGGATGTAAAGAACACATTCCATATGCAGGTCTTGGGGAGAGAATCCGCTTAGCATATTCAAGTTGATGTGAATCCTCCGGTAATTCGCAGAATTTCAACAGCCTATTGATATTGTATTCAAACTGTCCGATGAATTCTTCAAAGCGAATTACCAGAAACTCTTCAGGCGCTGACCTTATGTGACGGAGTGCCTCCTGCATAATAGAAACCCATTCAACGGCTGCTCTGTCCTCTTGGCTGGAAATTGTGGAAACACTGGCGGCTATGTCTGCCATTTTTGGATCCTTATCGACAATTTCTTTAACAAGTAATTTCCATTTACGATTGTTCACTCCCCACCAATCATGGGTGTTATTTTGATTTTTGTTTCCTTTTGTATTTGACCAGGATTCAACGGATTGCAGGGTGTCCCACCCACTTCGTACAAGAAGAATAAACTTGGCATCCGGAAATATACATCTAAGAAATGGGACCCGGAAGATCATCTCCGGGTATTTATCCGCAATTCGCCGGCTGCCTGTCAGGAACATGCTGTATTTATATAATTTATGAGCGGACAGACAGTTACTCTCAGAACAATCTTTTTCATCTAACCTGTACCGACCAGGATTTTTGCTGTAGTTGCCAAAAATATCTTCATCTGGATATACAACATGCCATAGGGCTTTCGGTTCATTTAGAAATCCGACCTGTTTGTGAATTGATAATACTTTACCCAATATTGTTGTCCCGCTACGTCCCATCCCTAGAATAAATATTGGTTTAATGACTTTACCTGCAATAGGTAATAGTTTAACCAATCGCAGTTGGTAAAGGACGAAAGGATTTATCCACTGGCCCCTTGTAGTGACCGGTCTACCTTCAATGAAAAAATAGCTATTCAAACGGGAGATAGATTTTAAAGGTTTCGTCCGGATATATTGCCAATCCAATTGCGCGATCATTCACATTCCCAATTTTGACAAAAGTGAAAAATTACCCACTTTTGAATATTCTTCTTCTTATTGTATCCAGGATATTTCCCATTCTATTTAAATTAAAGATAAACGCTAAAAGTGATTTAATCGGGAACAAGAATATATTCCTCAATAAAAAGAAAAGATTCGGTCTAATGGATTCAACCTCATATCCATAACTTTCAAGATTATCCGCTAATATTTTTTGACATAAATAAATCTCTGAACTATCTAAACCGCCTCTCTTCCACCTTCCTGCAGTCGAAGGATTTATACCAAATTTTTCTGGTTCATCATTTTCAACAGACGACCCCACCTGAGGAATCCGAATCATTTCAGGGAAGAATTCTAATCCAATATTATTGCAAAGTTCTTTTATATACCACTCTGGAGATGCGATTACGTCTTCGAATTTTACATTGAAGACTCGTGGAGAATCAATAAATCGAGCGGCTGCCTCAATACCACTTTTCCAGAGTAAACTAATTGTGATGGGGTGATAATTACTCCAGAATCTGATCAGCGTGGATGTTTTGAATCCTTCCCCGCCTAGCATGCGCCGGCGCCATTTATTCTTCTGTGAAAGCAGCACATCACGCGGATCGCGGATCATGTTCAAGACATAGGCAGATGGGAAGAGTTCCAGGATTTCCTTTATATAGTAAACATTTCTTGGTGTTTGTTCACAAGGGATAAAACCACCCTCCCTGCTCGTTTCAAAATTGAGAAATAATTGGAAAATTTCATTTGGGTACAGTGGCGAATAATTATCTCCTAATACTTCAAGGGCTACGTTTCGGTAGTTCTCATATTGTCCCTGTGTTAAATACCCATCTCGCTGGATTGTTAATAATCTTGAAAATAACACCCTTGCCTGGTCTAAGGAAAGTTTTTCTCTATTATCCGGATTCCAAAGTTGTTCAAAAAAGTGGAGCTCTTCGAATGAAAAAACATGAGGGTGAAAACCTAAAATCCGGCTCATCATTGTCGTGCCGCTCCTGCTGTTGCCAACGACAAAGATCACTAATTCTTTCCCCATCATGAATCCCTTATTGGATGATTACTCAAGACAGAGTGGTATATCTCCATCAATTTTTCGTAATATTGGTCAGAGTTGAAATTCTGCAATACCTTTCGCTGACCTTTTTTACCCATTGTGCGAGCAAAATCTCTATGCTCAACAATCCATTTCATTTTTAATTCCAGATCCTTTGAATTCCCGGCTTCAATTAATAATCCATCGACCCCATCAGAAATAACCTCTGATATTCCGCCAATATTGCTGGCAATAACTGGTTTCGCCTCCACAAAACTTTCCAAAACGGTTAGTGCCAAAGGTTCATACCATTTTGAAGGAGTTATTGTACAGATACTGCCTTTTATTAAATCCCGAATTTCATTTTTATTTTTAAAACCTACATACTGGATATTGGTTATTTTATTTGATTCAATATATGCCAGAAATGCGTTTTTATCATTTCCATCACCTGCTATCAACACAGGTATTTTGGGAAGATGCTTCGCCGCTTCAAGTAATGTGAAAATCCCCTTGATCGTTTCAATCCTTCCAAAATATAAAAAATACTCTCCCGGTCGATTATTTACTGAATCGTTTTCAAATTCAATAAAATTGTGTAATGTCGTGATTTTATTGGCTGGTATACCGTGTTCAATCAATTTATTGTGTACAAAATGACTAACCGGGATAAATCGATCAATATTTCGGATCGATCCCAATAATTTTGACACATATCTTTCAACAACACTTAATGCGGTACGAGATAACGAATTGCGGTTGCATCTTCGTGGTAAAGCCCGCCAGAATTGTTGTTGTTTACATGCTTCGCACACTTTCCCGTGCGACACGAAAGTATAAACGGGACATACTAATTTGTAGTCATGCACTGTTTGAACAATAGGTATACCTGCAGATACGATTGGAGTTAATATCGAACTGGTTAATTTTCCATAATAAATATGCAAATGTGCGATATCAATATTTTTTTCAGCAATTAATTTGGAAATTGTTTGTTTTGCCGGTCTCGAATATAGATATCGGTAATAATCTACAATTCCCGGGTGATCAAAATCTGCAGCTGCCGGAAAGTAATTACTATATTCCGAAGGACGATTTTTTTGACTCGCTGCGCAGAATGGGATTACGTCATGTCCATGCTCTTTTAACAGCCTGGAAATGGCAAAGAACATCCGATCCGAACCGCCGCGGATATAATAATTTTGAGAAATGTGAAGAATGTTCAGTACATTTGGATTCCGAGAACTCAAATAATTGCCCCCTCTAATTCATGTTGGTTATGGTTCTGATTTATGATTTGGTTATACGCATTAACAACTAAACCCGCTAACAACCAAAAATTATATCCATATGCTCTAAATTCAAATGTTCGATAAACAAAAGTAAATATTAATGTCAGAACTAATACAGAGTTGAATACAATTCCCAGCAACCTGATTTCATTATTATCTGAAAATTTTGTTAACAAAACCGAAGTTCTAAAAAGTAGAAATAAAGCCATAAGAAATATAGATAAACCTATTATTCCATAATACACTAACATCGCAACCCAATATACATCTTCAAATCCACCGTATTGCGGACGAGTAAAATGGACAAATCTCAATGGATCTATTTCAGCCAAAGTTTCCCTGGCATTTTGTTGATCTGGACCATATCCAATTAGATTAATTTCTCTCAGCATGGTACCCGACACATCGAGAGCAAATCTAATTCTTTGACTTTCAACAAGATGTTCCCAATAACCTGTCGTAAATGGATTGGAAAAATAATCTCCTAACGAAAATGACTCCACCCTTCGATAATTAATTCCTTGATATTCACGAGAGAAATTAAAATTCCATGCTCCCCAAAAGATAATAAACACAATACTAGTAATTAATCCAATTGATACAAAGATAAATAAGGATAATTGCCGTGTTTTTCTACTGAAAAATAAGACCGCACTTAATAGAATGGGAATAGATAAAAGCGCTGCTCGTTTGAATGAGGCAAAAATCCCCCAAATAATCACTAAGATAATAATAAGAAATTTCGGTTCAGGGATAATTTTACCGGCTTTTCGATAACCAAAAACAAATGCAATAATGATTGCAATCAATGAGAACAAAGCCATCTCTGTCTCCGAACCAAATGTTCCATAGACTGCTCCCACTTTTGCTTTTGGAAAATTTGTTCCTATGCCGCCAATATCCGCTTGTACATTCTTTAACAAAAACAATTTATTGAAATCATCTGATAAAAATTGCCCAGCAGTAAGTATCCCTTCAAAAACGCCAATAATTAAGATCACCAGCAATAATATCGAAAATTGTTTTCTACTAATTGATAAATTTACAACTAAATAATATATAGCCAAATATCGAATTAAAGACCTGAGATTATTTATGCCATCGATCGTTAAACTGCTTTTAGAAATCATTGAAAAAATTGACAAACCAACAAAAGCAATAACCAATAAATCGATAGGCGTTTTTTTCAATGGCTTATTATTAACCATTTTATTTATTATTACTAAAACTAATAACAAATATATAATAATCTCCGTCACTAACCTCAACCAGATATAAATACTATCCGGCACCGGAAGCCAGTTAAAGAAAGGTTCCTGTAATGGAATAAAAATGGTCAGGAATAAAACCACATTGAAAGGCTTAATCACTAGCATAGATTATTCTAATTTATAAATTTTTTTCAAAAAACATGACGTTGGTAATAATGTACTAATTCCAAGGAATTTTTCTTTGGATAAGATTTTCTAAATCTTGTCTATCAATTTCATAATAATCATCTATTAATTTTGATAAATCAGGAGAAATAAACATATTCTCGCTTTTTTTATTCTTGTCTATCGGGAAGTAGAATGAATCAAGCAATAATCGAATACGCTTGAGAATCCCATGAATGGCTTGTTTATTATGCGTACGGTGACGAATAAATAGTTGTATTTGATTATAAATTTTATTGATCTTTGGATTCCGTAAATTCCTTGTAGGATTATAAATCTTAAAATCAAATTCTTCATAATATGTTGGGGCAATATCTGAATAATCACAGATATTTTTAACAACAGAAATAGGATTCCTCTTTAAATCTTCAAAGAAAGTAATTAGAATCCTTTCTGGTTCCAACAGATTATAGAAATTTTTCAAATAAATCGAATAGCATCCTTGCTCAAGGGCTCGCATGTGTTGTGGTGTTTTTTTACTTATTGGATTGTGCAACTGAGTTTTTATGTACTCGTCTAAAGAAATTTCAGTTGATAAGAATCCTCTTTGTTTAGCGAACCGAAACCAGGAGATTAAACGTGATCTTGGTTCACGCAAAACAAATACCACTAATGCATTAGGAAAAGAATCGAATATCTTTCGAGCTGTATTTTGAGAATAAAGATAATCTGGAGTAGCCTCTAATCGGATTAATTTTTTATCACTGCAATGACTAAAAAACTCCTGGTACTTTTCCAGACCATCTTCAAACCGGTACTTGGATTTTACGGGATAATCGGGGTCCAGAAAAAAACGCGTTTCTTTCATGCTGGACGCACACACTTGTGGATGTTCAGATAGATAAAAGAATAATGAGGTTGTCGCAGCTTTTGTTGTGCCCCCGATTATTAGATATTTTCTATCATCATAAACTGACATATTTTTTATCTGGTAGCTATTGTTTGGTAAATCGTTTTCACGATTTAGATAATTCGCGCATATACTTCGTCAATTTTTCATTCTTTGAAGAATGAAACACAATCTGATTTATTGAATGAAATTCAACGCTCAATCGAAATTATATTTTCACACTCTTATTGGCATCCCAGATGTACTGGTAATAGACTAAATAAAAAAGGATTTCTAACCTGTCCTTTGATGAGGCGAATGCAAAGCACTCCTTGATCAATCCCTCATATTCATCATTGATACCGCCAATCCTATTGAAAATACCGATACCTTGACCTAATAACCTGTTTGAGTATCTTATAGTATCGGGCCAATTCTTCCTCAATCCAAATGCATTCCTGATCAATACCCTGGCTAACTTAGGGAGTTTATCTTCCAGTGAAAAAGTTGAAAATTTATTTGCACCGTGCAGCCTTAATACTCCTAGTGGTGCATCCTCAAAAAAACCTGGAGAAAGAGATGCGGCAACCACTCTAATATACTTATCCGTTAACCTATATTTTGGCTCTTCCGGGAGCGGCAGTATTTGTTCAAAAATTGCCCTGGAAAAACTTAATCCGGACATCGAAGGTCCATGAATTGGCATCCGGCCACGTTTTATATCGTTCCTTATGTCACAATAACCGGTTAATTTTCCCGGTGTTATTCTAATTAGCTCGTTCCTTTCAGTATCAATAACCTTCACCCGGTGAAAATACCAGCCGATTTTGTAATCCGATGTAACGACTTTGACCATTCGCTCAACTTTATCCGTCATAAAATAATCATCGGAGTCAAGAAGACAAATATACTCACCTTTACAAATGGGGAATCCAACATTCCTTGTTGAAGCAACACCCCCGTTATCCTTAAATATAGGAATTAGCTTATCCCCATAGTTTTCAATTACCTCTTGAGAATTATCCGTAGATCCGTCATCAACAACAATAACTTCTATGGGCGAATAAGTCTGGTTTAAACAGCTGTCAATCGCCTCTCCAATAAATTGTTCATGATTGTAGCTGGAAATTACAATACTGACCAAAGGTTTAGAATTCATGGGATTTTTTCAGGTTTTCTTGTAATAAACCGGGATAAAAGGATCACTTTCTGTGGAAGAAAAGCATAGTAATCCTTTCCAGTACAGCATGTTGTTCCGTTTATTATTCAATGAATTTCCTGTAAGTTACTCGCCTCCTGATGGGTTTTCATGGCTTGAATATTCTTTGGGTACATCAATATTTAAGAATTCACCCAATTTTTGCCATTTGCAGGGATCTTCAAGCTCTCCTTTGAAAAGTGAATCTGGCGCATGCCTTTGAAAAAAATCTTCAACTTCAATGTTGTGCAGGCGGTATACATCTTTATAATGATCTGCAAAATCTAATTCCTTAATATTGTTGTTTGGGAAATTTTGATTTTCAAATTTTTTATCAATCTCCCAGGATCCCATAAAGTCGAAGTATTCCAATTCGCGCCTGTAAATTTTACAGTGCACTCTGCTTCCCTCTAATATATTGATTCTTGGATGGTTGAGTATGGATTGAAACCACGCATCAGGATCTCTCTTGAAGAGAATAAATTTAACATTTGGAAACCTGTGATATAAGACTTTATAAAATCCAGGCATAAACCAGGGAGAATCCTCAAAAGCGTTGGCAGCCCTGAAAAAAAACGATGAGAATATCTTCTCATAATCACCGTCATACCACGATAATCCCCAACCATTCTTACGTGAAGCTTCCCAACCTGCCCATTTAAAACCAAAATCTCTAAAAAACTTTCCGACTGAAGTGGTTCCAGTTCGCTGGATTGAGATACAGAAAATTTTTTCTTCACTGCTTTCTGTCCCATTGTGATCTGGTGATTTCAAAAGCAGCGATGGGTTTCGCAGCAGGTTTTTCCAATGTTCTCTGCGTGCAAAACCAATTTTGATTTTACTTATTTTTACATTATTGGAGGGAGATAAAGCTTGTTGCATTTTTTATTTTCGTTGGGAAATTCCCAATTCGGCATTCATGATATTGATTGTTTCTTTAACAACCAGAAGATAATTTATTGATTAATGCCGAATGATAAATATTTTTACCACAGGTATTTTTATTGAGGCAATTATAACTTTTTGTCTCTAAGTTAATT
>Ga0180438_10011647_pt1 | contig 10595 bp, 7 predicted proteins | sample SS_ome_12_FD_132455 | JGI IMG/M metagenome (GOLD analysis project Ga0180438, IMG submission 132455) | Hypersaline lake sediment archaeal communities from the Salton Sea, California, USA - SS_3_D_2 metaG | ecosystem: Environmental > Aquatic > Non-marine Saline and Alkaline > Hypersaline >... | reverse complement strand
GAACTCAACCAGGCCGGTATGGGCGTCGGCCGCGCCGTAATAAACCATCAGGCGGTTTTCGCGCTCGACAATCCCCGTTGGAAAAACCACGTTAGGCACAAAGCCTTCCTGCTCGAAGTCGGCCTCCGGCGTCATAATCGGCTGGCTCGTCCTCGCGCGGATCTGCTGCGGGTCCTGGAGGTCCAGCAACAGCGCTCCTGCGGAGTAGACGCCGACGCCGGGATCTTCGGGATTTTTCTCGTTTCCGTGGTATATCTCGCACCAGCCGCCCTCGACCTTGAACGGCGGCGCCCCGCCGCCGATTCGACCCGTTTCCCATTGACCCTTCCCGCCGTGGAACGGCTCGTGCCGGCCCCAGTGGATGAGGTCTTTTGATCGGGCCAGCCACATCTCCGGCGGCGTAAAATGTGTCGACGGATTCGGTCGGTGGAACGCGACATATTCACCGTTGATGGGCTCAGGGAACAGCAGCACGTCCTTGTTCTCGGCGGGGAAGATGATGCCGTGGCGCTCGAACGTCCTGAAATCCTGTGTCGAGGCAAGCGCGGTGGCCGCGCCATGGGGCGACACAGCTACATAGGTGAAGTAGCAGCGACCGCCGATACGGGTGACCCGCGGATCTTCCACGCCGTACGTTTCGTAATGCGTTTCGGGCGTGAAGCGTTGCTGGTCGATGGCGTCGATGGATCGCCCGTCCTTGCTTCGGACAACGATAAGGTGCGAAAAGAACGTCAACCGGGTGACGCCCGTGGCATTGACCTCGACGACGCGGGGATCGACGAACGTGAGTGCATCGTTGGGCGTCCAGTCTATGGTGAACGCGCCGCCCGGAATCCAGCGGGGAAGCGCCGTGAACCCGTCGCGCTTTTCCTTCGGGCGTTCTGCCACACGAACCAACAGCACTATCTCGTCGCCGAGATCGATGGCGCCTGGATTGAATGCACCGACCACATCGAGCGCATCGTGGGACGGCGCCACGTCTTCCGGACGCAGCAGACACTTACAGTAGAGCCGCTCAAGCATTGGGGGCCTCTCGATTGCGGTTGTTGCGTCTGATTGGGCCTCTTCGCCTATCGTATCTGCCGGTTATTGTCTGATACATTTTGGATTGTCCGTTGGTCGTTTTGCATTACGGATTTGCGCCTTCGCCGCCTCAGGCATGGGCCAGCTTGTCGGCCTCGACCGCGACCGCGAGCGAGTCGCGGCCGTTTTGCTCGGTGATGCGCCGTTCGTGCTTCTGGTCGCGAATCCACGCGAGTTGGTCGGCCAACAGGCCCCGCAGCAGTTCCCCGTAGCGATGCATCTTTGCAACGTTCTCGCCGTGGATCATCACGATCTTCTGATAGATGTCTAATGCTTTGTGACGGCCCGCACACGCTCGATCTTTCGGCGGGTAGTTCTCCGTGACGTCCATACGCGCCCCCGGGAAGATCTCACAGAGCCGCCGTGTGTCAGCTTCGTCTACGATGGCGTTGATCTTGACCAACGTCGGCACCCAATGGTATAGCGTCACGTCGCCGCGCTCGAACAGCAAACGCATCTCTTGCCGATCCATGCGCCCCGTCTGTGTAAAGCCGTGATAGAAGTTGACCAGCGCGCCGTTCGGATAGCGCACGGCACATTGAACCTGATCCTCCGCCGTTGCGCCGGGCCGCACGCTCGTCTGCGCGGCCGTTACCTTCCCCGGCCCAAGCCAGCCTACGAACATATCGAAGAAATGCACCCCGTGCTCGATAAAGATCCCTCCGCTCTTCTCGCGATCCCAGAACCAGTGTTCCGGGGGCAGCCCCTCGTCGCAGGCGTAGTTCTCGAAGAATCCGTGCAAGAATTCCCCGAGGACGCGCGTCTCGATCAGTTGTTGAATCGCGTCGAACGTGGGATTATAGCGTTGCATAAGGTTGGCGATGAGCAGGAGATCCCGTTCCCGCGCGGCCCCAATCATCTCGTCCGCCTCGTCAAGGTTCAGGGCGAGCGGCTTCTCGCAAATGACGTGTTTGCCCGCCTCGAGCGCCATCATCGCCTGGGGATGGTGCAAGAACGGCGGCGTCGCAATATAGATCAGGTCCACGTCGTCGCGTTTGACCAGGTCTTCGACTTCCATCGGATCTGGAATTCCGAACCGTCTCGCCGCGGCAAGTGCCGCTTCGCGATGGGTGCCCGCCATCGCGACCAGCTCGACGCCGGGAACCTGTGTAAAATGTTGAAGCGCAAACAAGCCGAACCCGCCGCAACCAACCACGCCGAGTCTGAGTTTCTCCTCGCTCATCCCTGTTTCCTCTCTACCTCGCACTCCCTGCACCCTCGCAACTCGTCGCCGATATTAACAAAACCGGCAAACCGAACCAACACCAAACCCCTTTCCCAGCAATAGGCGCTTGATGACGTACTCCGCACTCAGTGCTTTTCCACGGGAATTGACACCGATTTCGCTAGTGAGGATAATATGAGGCCCACAGTGAAACGAGGATAGAGAATGCAGCCATACGATCCGCTGGATTACGACAATCTTGCGAGGAGCATCGTTCAGGCTTTGTTTACTGGGCCGGAGACGCCTCTTCCACCACCGCAAGCGTGCGAGGGCGCGGGCGTATACGCTATATACTACCATGGCGACTTCGAGGGCTACGGGCCCCTTAGCTCGGAAAAGGGCGCTGCGCCCCCCATATACGTGGGGAAAGCCGTTCCTGCAGGAGCACGCAAGGGAGCCGGGCGCTTGTCCAGGGGCAAGGAGTTATGTCAGAGGCTGCGGCAACACGCGAAGAGTGTGGCGCAGGCGGAGAACCTAAGACTCGAGGATTTCTCGTGCCGCTACCTGGTCGTTGTCCCGGTTTGGGTTACCCTCGCCGAGCGGTTCCTGGTGGAGCATTACAGGCCAATATGGAACGTTCTGATAGACGGTTTCGGCAACCATGACCCAGGTGCGGGGCGCCGCGCGATGAAGAGGCCACGATGGGATATTCTGCATCCCGGCCGGTTGTGGGCCGCCAAGCTAACGGCTGAAGAGTCTTTTGACGACGTACTGCGGGAGCTTCGGAACTTCTCGAGATAGTTCCTCTAATGGGCTCCGCAGGGGGAAGCTGATAGGCTAGCGCGGCGCCCGAAGTTCCACAGCCGTTTCATACAGCTCCGTCCGCTTCTTTGTCACCCCTGCGCGTACCGACGAATTGACAATGCTGGACCCCGTGCGCTTCTTTCGGACTCGATGCATGCCCTCGAGTCTGAACCCATGTGATTCCCCGATTTGCGCCAACAGCCGATCCGTTTCTATGTGGACCCCTTGCACGATATTGTTCCCAATCACCACGACAACCCAGCCCCCCGGCTTCATTACTCGCCGCGTCACTTTGAAGAAGCGATCACAGTCATTGAAGTAGGTTGTAGCGTAGTTGGCCCACCCCGCGCCGCCGTAGATGCCCTTTTCCGGATTACGTTCACGCACCCGCTCCAGCAGCTCTTGGAGTTCCGGCAGTTCGAAGGCCAACTCGATCTGAGGGGCGGCTCGCACTGTCTGCCAAAAACGTCCGAAACTGCCCTCCTCCAGCTTCTTGAGTTCTGCATTGTCATCTATCAGATCGAGCCAATAAAGTTGCGGCCTCGTGTTCCGCACGTAGTGGTAGTTATTGAGATACGGCGGCGAAGTAACGAGGATGTCCACGCTCTGAGCGGGCACGGTGCCGGAGCCGTCCAAGTAAGAGCGTCGGTAGATCTTGCCTGTCGGGTTGTGTTTGAACTTCTTCAAGTGTCGCTGTAGAAACCCAATATCTGCTTCGATTTCCCAAAGCTTGTCGCAGAAAACTCTCAGTACGTCCGCGTACTGGATTTCCGGCCGGCCGACGGCCAGCCGCGTGCTCAGACTCGGCTCGTAGGAGTAATTCGAGAAGCTCACCATTACGGAGCCCAACGCAACCTTCAGCAACTTCTTAATAAGATCGTTGGTTTGCTCATTGATGAAGTCCTGAAGTAGAAGGACTTCCCGCTCGACGGCGTTGCTGAAAAAGGCGGTCTTGCTTCTGAATTTGCCTGGCGCCGTTGACTTGGGTTTGGCGGTTTTGACCCACCCATTACGCCACATGTCCTCCAACGCGGTGACCGCGTTCGTCAGCAGCTTAAGTTTGCAGCGGGAGGACGAGAGCTTTACTTCACAGGCAAGCGCCGCATATGGATTGATCTCGAAGCCCACGACATTGTGGCCACGCTTCAGACCCTCGACAAGTGTGGTTCCAACGCCCGCAAATGGATCGAGCACTGTAACCTCCTGCGGATCCCCTAAGGTTGCGGCTTCGAGGACCTCTTCGACAAACGCCGCTGAGAAACCGGCCACCCAAGGCACCCAGCGATGCAATGGCTCACGGCGGTTCTTCGTAAACGCAGTGTCGCCAAAACCAGCCCTGCTCTCTTTCTTTTCGCGTGGTTTCGTCTCAGGGAAAAGTGTGCCCTGTCCGTACACCGTCGGCGTTTCCGCCACTGCTGCGACTTTTACCGCGCCAGCAAGCCATTCTTCCAAGTGCCGGCGCAGGAATCGCCACTCCCGACCTACCTTCTGGCAGGGCACCCGTTTCTTCCGCGCCATCTCCCTCAGAGTCTTTTGGCTTACTCGGATGAACCGGGCAGCTTCGCCCAGGTTCAGCACTTCTTCCAGGGGCTCTTGGGGCCGCATCTTCTCATAACCTCCTTTATCTTCGCTTTGTATACTGCCCGTGTACCCTCACAGAAGTCAAGGAGTTCGCGGAAGCTCCCCGCCTGACAATCTTCCGAATGCCAGTCCCGTTTACGTTGCCGGGAGGCCGGCGTAGGCGCGGATCGTCTCGGCGATGCGGAGGTAGGCGCCCATCAGGTCCCGACTCGGCAGGCCATGGTCCGGCGGCGCTGCGGGTCGGATGTTGAATGTATTGAGCAGTCTTCCGGCAAGACCGCCGGGGGCGGCGCCGTTGTAAGCACCGGCGCCTTGCTGCAGGTGGTCTGGCGTGCCGCTGTAACGGCGCCGGATACAAATGGCTTGGCGCTTCTTGTCGAAATAAATGGCGATTGCGCCTTCGTTCGCGTGCGCGAGCACGGCCTCGAGCGCGGCGTCGGCCGCCAGCCGTTCGGCCAACGGCCCGCCCCGCCATCGGTACCCCCGGATGGGGCCGAAAACCCAGTATTTCCTTAAAGGTGCCCGCTTGGCACCTACTGGCGTCACGACGCCGCGTTCGGGCGTCTGAATGAGAAAATGGTCCTCGTAATAAACCGTGTGGCCGCCTTTGCCTTCGCGGGCGCCCTCTTGCGAGGAGACGCCTTTCACGATTTCGATTGCGTTGATGGACACCGCGTCGAGTCGGATGCGGCCGATGCAGCCCGGGGCGCGGCCCGCCAATTCCTCGAAGTTCCGGGGACGCCACTCGACGGCCGCGGCCACGGCGCACTCTCGGAGCCTGCTGACCCACGCATCCGCACGCTCCGGCTCCAAAAAGAGATAAAAGAACTCTTGCTTCAGCGTCCTCAATTGCTCGAAAAGACGCATCGCGACCGTCCTCGCTGTCTATTCCGCTGCGACGCTTCGACTATACCACCCGCAATCGCTGCGCTACAAAAAGACGCCGCAAAGCGGTAAACTGATTACGCCGCCAGAGGTCTGGCCAAGCGCCCTTGCCGTCATTATTGCGAGGAGTGGCACGCCTCAGGCGCGACGTGGCAATTAGTTTCCACAGTCAACTCGACGTTCTTGGCGGAAAGTGATTGCTTCGTCGAAGACTTCTCGCAATGACGGAAAGGGGAGACTGTCGAGTGGGCAGTCCAAACGATTTTGATGAAGAGAACGTCAAACGAGCGAGGGAGCGAACGCCATGGCTACGTTATTGATCATTTGCCTGTTGTCGAGTCAGGACATGGGCCCGCTGACGGCCTGCGCGCCGAACGAAGAGCTTCAGGCCTATCTGATGGAGGCGGCCGAGAACAACCCGACGCTCGCGGCGCGGTACGCCGAATGGCAGGCCGCGCTCGAGCGAATACCCCAGGCGAAGTCGTTGGACGATCCCGTATTCACGTACGGGCAGTTCCTGCAATCCGACGTGGGCCGCGTGAAGTTTATGTTGGCGCAGAAGTTCCCGTGGTTCGGCACGTTGCGCGCGCGCGGCGACAAGGCCGCTGCCGAGGCGGATGCGGCTCTCCACCGGTTCTATGCCGAACGCAACCGGGTACTGGCCGAGGTGAAACGCGCCTATTTCGAGTACGCCTTTTTGGCGGAAAACCTCAGAATAACCGAATCGCAGGTCGAATTGCTCGGCTATATGGAGGAAATTGTCCAAGTGAAGTATTCGGTCGGGACGGCCAGCGAAGAAGACGTGCTGCGCGTTCAGATCGAAAAGGTCAAGATCGAGGATCGACGTGACCGCCTCCTCGAGTACCGCTCTGCGTTGAGTGCGCGTCTTTCCAGCGCCCTCGGCAAAGATGTTCTCGAACCGTTGCCGTGGCCGCAGGAGTCCCAGGCCCCGCCGCCCCCGCCCGATCTCGAGCAGGTACGCGCCCGGATTCGCGAGCTTAATCCCGAGTTGGCTGCGTTAGATGCCATGCGCGAGCGCAACGAGACCCAGGTCGAACTCGCCAGGAAGAAAGGCCGGCCGGACATCACCGTCGGCATCGAATACGCCTCCGTCAGCATGCCGCGGCAGATTCGGCCCGACCGCCCCTATCCGGCTTCCCTGGCCGGCGCCAACCGCCTGCTGCGCGGCATGTCAACGAACGCCGCCGGCGCCCTCATCGACCTCTATGCCGTGGCCGCCAGCGACGAACCCATGAGCTATCGAAGCGGCGGCGACGACAACGTCATGCTGTCCTTCACCGTCAACGTCCCCATCTGGCGCAAGCGTGTCAAGGCCGGCGTGCAAGAGGCCGCCAACAAGGTCACGGCCGTAAACTACGAGAAGCGGCACGCGGCGCTGGCGCTCGACGCCGCCGCGCAGAACGCGCTGTTTGCCTTCGAGGACGCCTCGCGGCGCGCGCGGCTCTACGCCGACTCGCTTGTCCCGAAAGCCGAGCAGGTTTTTGAGAGCATCCAGAGCGCCTACTCGGCCGACCTCGGCGCGACGTTCCTCGATTTGCTCGATGCCGAACGCGACCTGCTCGAGTTCCAACTCGAAGAACGCCGGGCCGCCCGCGACCGCCAACTCGCCGCCGCAGAACTCGAACGCATCATCGGCGGGCCCTGGACGCCCGCCGAAGCCAACGGAAACCCATAGTCCCTGAAAGGGCATGACGGAATCGCGGCGTGCCACCGCGGCTTTGTGTCACTGTTCCGTCGCCCCCGCTGGGGGCTAATATTGCTGATTCGCTCTGCCTATGGGTCCTTGTCGCCACTGGGTGCGAGGCTACCGATGGTGCAGCCCTCTCCAAAGCTGCCGTTGCGTGGTTCCCGGCACGCTACGCATTCTTTTCCCACCCCATTTTGAGGCCTACTCGGTCCGCGCCCGTATGCTGTAGGGAGACGGCATCGATACCCATTCGCGCCGGGTAATCGATTACGCAGCGTTTCAGATTCGCCCAACCGCGATGTCCAGAAAGGCGGAAGAGCCGCCTCACTTCGCAATGGTAGCCCTGCCAAGTTCAGTGAGTTGGAAGTGGGCGACGGAGTCAGGTACGTCCTCACGGAACACCTCACTCTTCGACCGGATGTAGCGGCTTGATAGGTACTCAATCAACCCAGTGTCGATGACTGCGCCGAGCTGGCGTTCCGAATAGCCCTTCAATGCGAGTTCCTCGAAGAAGCCGTCGACAACATCGTTCACGATCTGGTAGCCATCAAGAAAACGGAGGAGAGTTCGAACACTTTCTTCGCTTTCAAACTCACCGTAGCGGATCAGGCCGTGCAGGCCGCCGATATCGGCGAAGCTGACTGTGGAGGCACCCACGAGGTCAAGCAACTCACTTGCAAGTATCAGCATCCGCACGCAGATCCGCTCGTCTATCCTGCCCCCCTCATGGGCCGCGTAGTTGCGATAGTAGGAGAATGCGGCACAGAAAAGCCTTTCGGCTTTCTCCTGCATTTGCTCGCCGAACGGCACGCGCAGCTTTACCGCGCAGCCGTTTCCGAACAAGAATCTGACTAGACTACTCCCGAATTTGTTTCTTACCCCGGACTTCTCTTTGAGGGCAACTTCGACCTCGTTCATGGCACGGTACGCTGCATCCGGGTAGTGGCCATCGTCAAAGAGCTTTGTGCAGCGTGTCGCGACCCTAGGGTGAAGCAAGGAAGCCACATACGAATTCATCAAAGCACCCTAACATATTCGAAGCGCCGGGATACGCCGCGGCAAGGGCTTCGGCCCCTACAGTATTCAAGCTGCTGCTTAGTACGCCTATTGTTCATCTCCTGAAAACGCCCCGGGCCAGTCCCCGTGTTGGCGGATGACGGCGTCGATCTCGGCCATAAGGCGGATGGTTTCGTTGAGGGCAACGACGATCTTCTGGTAGTGCTGGGTGTCGTCGTAGGTCAATTTCCGGCCTTTGCGGTCTTTGAGCCACTTGTGGCAGGGCTGGTAGATGCCGACGTGGAACTCCCAAACCGGTTTCGGCATCCCGCCGAAATATTGCGTTTTATTGATCCAAACCCGTTGGTCCGTGTCTGTATACCGGACTTTCCCGACGACGTTGTCTTTGGTCTCGACATGGCCGAGGGGGATGGCCTTGCGGGTGACGTTGAAGTCCGGGGCGCCGCAGGCGATCCGGCGTGGTTCGTTGGTGGCTACGATATCTTTGCCGAGGGCCTCGAGTAACGTTTTCAGTGCGGGCCGATGGGTGTGTTCAGTCGCATCGCCTTTGTCGAGGTTTTTCCTGATTGCCTTGAGATACTCGGCACAGGGCGTCATTCTTGCCGCATTCCTTCGGTTTGCCCAGTCAGCCTCTCGCGCTGGCTTCCCGTATGGCTAAACATGAGGTTTTTGGGTCAGCGCGGACACTGTCCTTCCGTGCGAATCACACCCCACGAGGATGCCTATGCGGCGGCACTTGTGTCAAGGCACAGGGATCCCACTCCGGGCATTCGTCGCCGACGAACCCGTTTCACAAGCTATGTTGTCATGAACCGCGGCGGGCGGGGCCCGCCCAAGACACCGCTGCCTGGCGCTCATGTGCCTGTATCACGCCGGGGCCCCCGAGCATGTGCCCCTACTTATATAGGCGTTTTGTTGCACTCCGTGCGGCGGGTGTGCCCTGAAAGGGACGGTGCCCGGCGCCGCCACGGGAAGCTCTCAGCCCCCCCGTGTTTGCACTTAATACGATGGTCGTTTTGGGGAACAAGGGGTGTTTGGCTGACAGAGGCATCTGAATATCGCGGATTACGCATTTTGTATATGGGATGAACGGCCAAGGCCGCCAAAAGCGGTACAAGTTCAAGACATGGGTAACAAATAGGTTCAAGACATAGGTAACACCCAAAGGCGATAGGATTAGACCTCGGAAAGGAGGTTTGCCTATGCCATGAAAGGAGACCTGTGTCGTGGAATCTAGACTTGAATTCGTGATGCGCGCGTTGCGCGAAGACGTGGCTTTCGGCGAATTGTGCCAGGAATATGGCATCAGCCGGAAGACAGGCTACAAGTGGAGAGAACGCTTCTTGCAGCAAGGACTCCAGGGATTGGAGGACCTGTCGCGAAAGCCGAAGAGGTCGCCGCAGCGACTCGGCGAGGATGTCGTGTGCGAGATCATCCGCATTAAGAACGACCACAAAGGCTGGGGCGGGCCGAAGATCCGCAAGGTCTACGGACGTATGCACCCGAATGCCGAACTGCCGTCTGAAAGCACCTTTAAGCGGGTGTTGGAAAAAGCGGGTTTGGTCAAGAAACGCAAACGTAGAAAAAGCGAGGCCTGCGGCCGAATCGAGAACTGCAGCATCCCTGAAGGCCCCAATGAATTGTGGACCACCGACTTTAAGGGCTGGTGGTATACGGCCAATCAGGAGCGGTGCCAACCGTTGACGGTGCGCGATGCGTTTAGCGGATTCGTCTTGTGCGCCATCCCCCTTGAGGACGCCAAAACGATTACGGTGCGAAGAGAGTTTGAACGGCTCTTTGAAACGTATGGCATGCCTAAAACTATCCGGAGCGACAATGGCAGCCCGTTTGCTTCTACCCATGCGCCCCTTGGCCTGAGCAAGCTTTCGGCCTGGTGGGTGACGCTCGGCATCAACCTGGACCGCATTGCCCCCGCGCGACCCGACCAAAACGGCGCGCACGAACGAATGCATCGCGATATCGCCATGGAAGTGGAGAACTGTCCCGAAACCGACCTCAGACGGCAACGGGCCGCGCTGGATACGTGGCGCCATACCTTCAACTTTGAAAGACCCCACGAAGCCCTGGGAATGCGGACCCCGGGCGAGCTTTACCATAAATCCCAGCGGCCATTCCCTAAAGAACCCCAGGAACTGACGTATCCGGCCGGCTTTCTCAAACGTAAGGTTACCTCCGTGGGGCGGGTAACCATCGAAGGCGCCCAAATCCCAGTAAGCACAACCATTGCTGGATGGCATGTAGGACTTAAACCGTGTGGGACGCACGAATTCCTGTGCTGGTTTGGCCCCCTTTGCCTTGGAATAATCGACATGCGAACCCAAACCTTTAACG
>Ga0180438_10011646_pt1 | contig 10596 bp, 15 predicted proteins | sample SS_ome_12_FD_132455 | JGI IMG/M metagenome (GOLD analysis project Ga0180438, IMG submission 132455) | Hypersaline lake sediment archaeal communities from the Salton Sea, California, USA - SS_3_D_2 metaG | ecosystem: Environmental > Aquatic > Non-marine Saline and Alkaline > Hypersaline >... | reverse complement strand
TCTTGCATATTCGAAAGCAATAGAAGCTAGGGAGAAAAATAGTTCTGTAATGTTAATTGCCAATATTGCAATTTTAATGGATGTAGTATCACAAGCTCGAAAAGCAGAAACGTATTGGATGAGCAGAGCAAAAGATCAACTACTCAATGTGGATATTACAGATGAAGAAATAGAACGCTTTAAGAAACTACACCGAGAATATTTTGAATTAATCAATATCATTAGGGATTTCGCGCCTAATCGACCTGTAAGATTTCGAGGGAAATTTTTACCTGCTCGCAAACGCGAAAAAACAATCAATAACTTAATTAGTAAGTTATCTAGGACTGCACTTGATTTCTCTCAAAGACTTGCACCTTTGATGAAACTACAAAATACGCTCTATCAACGCGAAACCATTTTGAAAAGCAACCGATTAACTATCAAATCTTTCTCTGAGTCAGAAACACCTCTTAGTGTGAAAGCAAATGATGACTGAAGCAATTCAACTACCTTTATATGAAGAGGACCAACTAGAACTAGAATATTGGGATCGAATTCTATATCATTCAATGCATCACCAAATTAATCTAGGAGCTACAGGGGCAGGAAAAACTACTGCTGTTGAATCTCATATTAAAGGGCTTATTGCAGAAGGATGGAAAGTTGTAATTGTTTATTCGCCAAAAAAGGAAATTCGTACATTAGCACTCCCTGAAGTATGGGATGAATCCCTTCTTGATGCTATGCAACGTGAAGGCCTTACACCTGAAGCCTTTAATGTGCAAGTTAAATGCCCCTTTTTTCGTTCAAGTGCCTATTACGAACTTGAAAATAATGAGAAAAAATATTTATTGCCTTGGATGGTAGACTATTTCTCTATTCCTGTTGGACTACTTAACCATGAAGAAATAGAACTTCTGCTTATCAAGAGTTTTTCACCTTCGCAACGTGCCCTTATTGCAGCAGCACAACGAGTATTAGTAAGAGATTATGGCGAGGATGGTACTGTTTTTGATTTAATCCGTCTTTGTCAATCTATTGCTAATGAAGGAGGAGTTTTTTTAGTACAAGAAGACGAAGAGGGAAATATAGAAGAACGCATGTGGTTTGGCATGGAAGCCAAAAAGAGTTTAAGATCCGTTGCACAATCAATTATCTTTCCACATGAAGAGGGTTTTATTTCATCTGGTAAAAGTCCTCATTCACTTAATCTTGAAGAATTCATTAATAATACTCCACAAGATTGTATTTGTGCTTTTGAACTTGGGGATGTACCATATTGGGAATATATTCGTTGTATTGTTGCTTTTCTTTCACGAAAAATATTTGAACTAAAAGAAATGGGTCGTATTAAGTATAACAAAATATGTTTGGTCTATCTCGAATTAAGTAATTTAGTTCCTGCAATGAATGAACCTGGTGGAACAATAGTCAAAAACACACTCGTAAAAATAGTACAAAAAGGTAGGCAAATTGGTATCAAATTATTAACTGATACACAATTACCAATGGAAGTTGATCAACGATTTTTGGCTCAACTTCGAACTAAGTATGTAATGCGTTTGAACAACAGACGCGAATATGATGCTTTATGTCAACTTATTGGAGAAGTGTTGGATCGCAAAGATCTTAGAGAGTGTAATATGTTACTTGAAATAGGCGAAGGATTTTTGATAGATGGAGGTCTTATGGCAAATGATGTTGTTACATTCCCTCCACTTACAGCACATCATTTAATGGAAGGAGAAAACTTTTTAGAGATGTTAAAATATTATACTGATAAACCAATGCCAATAATAAATCAAACACTTATCGAATATTTGAATAATGGTAAAACTAAGGGCGAAGACTTGATAATGCCTTTAAAAGACGTGACTGATCTCGTTTTAGCACGTCAATTTAATATAGAAGTAGAAGAACAAGAAGGAGATCCACGAGATAATAAAAAAGTCTATATTCTTGATTTACGCAACACAATAGACCTTCAACAACGAGAAATAAAGCATTTGAGGGAATTACTAGCAGAAAAACAATAGTTTTTTTCACAAAAAATGTACTATTTTGAGTCTTTTAATGCGCTAATTTTAGATATATTATATGTTTGTCACCCTTTTAATCATCAGTTATACAAATAAACATTCGTTTTATAAAAGAGTTGAACAAATTGCAGTTACTAGAGAAAATAATGAACGAATTAATCATGCCTTTTCTTGATTGGTTGCTTACGTGGTATGAGAGACACAGCAGGAGGTTTTATTCGGTTGCCTAGAGGATGGTATGGCGAAAGTGAGAGACATTCAAAGGCTGCATCATTAGGATGGCATAGGAGAAAAACAGGTTTGGCACCACTATATTATGAGAAGTTACTAGAAATTCATCAACAACGAACACGAAGGGCACGCATAAAAGATGAAAGATTACGAGCGAAAGATACTATAGAGAAACAAGAAACATATGAGGGCGAAGATTCGTATTTTACACATTCATGGGCTGAACAACCAGGAAGAAAAGACATTGAGGGCATTGATACTCCTAAAGAAACAAAGACTAAAGGCAAGGAATACCTAGAAGATCAACATAAACAAGCCTTTAAGAATCGTTTTTATGATCAAATGAATGAGGAACGCAGGAACGATAAAGATAGTCTTTTTCCGTTATATAATGCCCTCCATAATTTAGAAACTGCAAAAATGGTGAATTATCAAGGGGCAAATAATTCACGAGAAGATCGATACAAAGAATTGTCCTTTGCCTTTCACGATGCGGAAAAAGTTGGTAGACGTGCAGAGGCAGAGAAACTCATAAATGAATATAATCGAGTAATGGGTGACAATCTTTCTGTAGATATGCTAGAATATGAACGAACTCGAATGCCTATTTCAACTATGAAAGTTATTCAAGAGCGTAAAGATAAAGAAAAATCATTAGATTTGGCAAAGAAACAATTAGCGAAAGAAAAGAACCGCTTGACATCCAAAGAACTTGATTATAAAGAACGCGAAACCACTAAAAAAATGATTGAAACCTTAGAATGCAATATTGATGTATTAGAGAAGGATCTAGGTTTCAAGTCTAAAAAGGAACAAAAGACAGACAAAGAAAAATTCATGGCAACGGTTTCTAAAGAGGATATTGATTATGATTTAGCGCGTAATGCGTATAGAAATATGAGTTTTGTTCCTGAAGAAAGAGCTAGACAAGTACAAGAAGACTATGTAGCTCACATGGAATATATGTATGACAATTTATCGCAATATGCAGAGAACGAACAACAAAAAGAGATACTCTTAGAAGAACTAGAAGAATATAAAAAACGATTTTTAGAGAAAAGGGGAGCGTTATTATCTCGTCAGTCAGGCTTAGCATCAACAATGATAACTGGACCTGCTAATTTTCCGGTAAAACAACAAAGAAAGAGAAATGAAATTTATGATAGAAAACGCAATGAGTTCGTAGAATGGGGGAAAAAAGCAGAAACTATTATCAAACGTAAAATAAACAAAGGAAAAACAGAAGAAGAGAGAACAGATGAATTATTGAATGACATTGAACGCGATCTAAAAATGGCGAGTATTACAGAGATAAAAGGTGAGAAAGTTCCTTCTTATATAAAAACAAACGCAAAAGCAAGAATAGTAGGACGAATAGACACTCTCATGTATAATGGCGAAGTAGAACAAGTAGATATGATACTGAATAAGATCGAAGAAGATCAAAAAGAACTTGGAAAAAATGTTTTTACTAAGAGGCATAGAATTTGGAAATCAACAGAAAAAGCCAAAAAAATCGCAAGTAAGGAAAAGAAAGAAGGTACTAAAAAATTACTTGAGTTCTCTCATGGTGAAATAATTAACAATTATGATGATGAACGAATACAAATTGTTTTTGATGGAAAGCCACCTTCAGAAGTAAGAACTGCGCTAAAAAGTGAGGGGTGGCATTGGAGCAGAAAAAACATGGCTTGGCAAAGAAAAAATACTTGGTATGCGGAGGGTAGCGCAAAAAGTATTATTAACAAATATTATGAAGTTGAAGAGAAGGAACAAGAAGAGGATTAAAGATATTTTATAAGAGGTTATGTTATGCCTAAAGGTTGGTTTGGAGAACCAAAACGACATTCTAAAGCCTCAAAATTAGGGTGGCATAGGAGAAAAACAGGTTTGCCACCATTATATTATGAGAACTTACTAGCACAACATAAACAACGATCACGAAGAGCGCGTCTTAGAGATGAACGCTTACGAGCAAAAGACACCATAGAAAAACAAGGTGTGTATGAGGGTGAAGACTCATACTTTACGCATTCATGGGCGAAAGATCCCGGAAGAAAAGACATTGAAGGCATAGATACTTCTGTTACTATAAAGACAAAGGCAAAGGAAGAAGAAAAGAGAATAGATTTAGAACATGAAAAATGGAAAAAACGCAAGAAGGAATTATCTCTCGAATCTAAAAAAATTATAGAGGACTATGAAAAAGAAATTGAGGATGCAAAGGACGAATGGGAATTAAACTCAGCAAAGAAAGTTTTTGACCAACGCATACATGCGTTTGCAGTTACAAAAGAAACAAAATTCGTTCAAAAAGAAATGAAGAGATTAGAAAAAGAGCGCGGTGTAAAGCGCAAATACGATAAAAAAATGGAAGAATTTATAGGAAAGAAATCTTATGAAGAACAACTAAAAGAATGGAAAGTCAAAGGAACATCATGGCATAAATCTACTATTTTTGTAGTTGGTGATGATATTACCTCCTTACATCAAAATCCCTATTCTATGGATGATAAACGACCACGAAAGTTTAATGATCGTTGGTATTATAACAAGGATGGTATGGAATGGAAGCGTTTAACATCATGGGATTGGGGAACAGATCTTGATGAGTTATATGCGACAAAAGAAGATTATATTCGCGTTGCTAAATTATTGTATAATGAGTCAGCGAAATTTAGTGATGGATCGAAACCCACATTTGTAGTAGTAAGAAGTGGTAAAGGTTGGGCAATTTGGTCCAATGAAGATGATGTTCAGAGTAATATTAATACTAATAGAAGCATTCAACGAAAGAGACTACAAGCAATAGAGCGCAAAAAATTTCATAAAACTGAAGAACAAATACGAATGCCACGAGAAAAACGACAACGTGCATGGGATTCTTATACTCTTAAAATGTTAAAAGACGGAAACACTAGCGATATTAATAAACTTGCTGAGAAAAACGAATTTGTTAAACATTCTCTTGAAAAATTCGAAAAGCAAGGACTTGTAACAGAATCTGAAGTATCTGGTATGAAATTCTTTAAGAGGCCTGAAAAGGATTCACAACGCTATAAAACACTAAAACGAAAAGTTGAAAGTATCATTGAAGACAAACGCATCATTACCGAAAAACAACTATGGGATAAAATCAAGAAACGTGATGATATGGCTATAGATTGGCAAACATTAACCGAGATTAATAGAGATATTGCTCAGGAAGGAAAAATGTTTCAAGTAAAAGACACATCCTATCGTTATGCTGGACGTTATGAAGGAATAAAATTCCAATGGGAAGGCTCAGAAGGAGTAAGACGTATTAAAGAACTTGAACGCATGTTACATACAGCAAAAGAAATTGAAGACTTAGAAAAGGTATTTGATGCTACAAAGAAACCACAAATGGAAATGCATTCTAGTGAATTCCGAAAAATCTATGATGAACGCTATGAGTATCTCAAAAGACGTAATAACTTAGAAACAATGGAACAACTTTTTGTAACTCCTGACGAACGTATGATTGCTGATAAATTCATTAAGAAATATGTAGATGGTAGGTCTTGGGAAGAAGTAGATGTAGATGCAACGCTAGGATATATTCTTGATGATGCACATATAATCGCTATTGGTAAACGAACTCTTGTTGATGAGAAATATCATAAAGACTATATTGATATAACGCCAGAACAAAAATTTAGACGAAAAGACTTAGGAGATCTCAAAGGTCTTGCATTTGGTAGTTATAACGCAAAAGAAGTATGGGAATTATATAGTTTACTTGGAAAGAAGGATGTAAAGTTTAGAGTACATAAAGATCAACCATATCCATTAGAAATGCAAAAAGGAGATCTCAAAGTATATATTGCTCCAAGATTGATAGAAGGAGAAGAGGATAACAAAGGTTATTTAAAACGACTAGAAAAGGTTAAAGCTGGAAATTTAGAAAGTGCGGATAAGGAAGAGGATTGAAATGGTCTTTTTACGTTAATAACAATCACACCTATTTTTGTAAGGATGATAGTAGAAGAAACATGGGCAGGAATCACTCTCAAGATAGAAATGAGTGAATCCATGTTCGAAAAAACCAAAACAAAGCATTGGATTAAAGTGGCCTATCGTTGTTTTTTGAATAGTTTATTTTATGATGCAATCATGCAACCATGGCTCCAAGATGAGATCCATTGTTTTGATAGGTATGAGTCTCAACCACAGAAGACAAGTCTTGAACAACTAATGAAAGACAAGAATATCCTTACTCTGTAGGTGTGATAGAGTGATATGCGAGCAAAAAAACAAGAGAAAGAGGAGAAAACGTGGGTAAAGTGGATCTATTTAGGATTGTATGGTATCATCTACTTACAACTCATTCAACAACTATTGATTTTCATCCAAAACTTAGATTTGCAAATGATATGGGCCACTATAATTAGTTTGAATGTAGTGACTATTTTTAATGTGTGGTCCTATAGAAAAGAGCTTCTCAAGTTTGTGAACCTACTCAAAGAACGGAGGTGAATCTATCTTATGGCAATAATTGATTCTAAAGCAGTAATGATATATTTACTCTCTTCGTTCCTAATTGCGTTTGGAGTATTCACATCTAAAACACTTGCTCCTGTTCTCTGGAAGACAATAGTAATTCTTGCTGTTTTAATTGCTGTTGCGATTAGTATAAATTATCACCGGATAAGATCTGTTCAGCGTATTTTAATTGCCCTAGCACTTGTAACTTGTGTCATAGTACCTCTAGGGTTGTTCTTGGAACAGACTATACCTGATATTGCAGTTGCTGTCGTGTCTGGTTACTTTGGTAGTATCGGCATTGATGCGATTGTTGGCAAAAAACAAGACATCTCTCATATCTAATTTATAGGAGGTGAACAATCAAGATGGTAATAGATGCACGTTTTGATAAGATTTATGGTAACTTATCTGAAAATGCGCTTCGAGATCTAACCCACATATTTAATGAGTGGTATTTAGTGCCACGCGAAATGCGTATGACTTCAAGTGAACGCCAGTATCTCAAAGATAAAGGTATTATTTTGTATATGCCTCCAATTAAAAACGTTCGTGGTCATTGGCAATTGACTTCTACAGGACGTTCATTCATGTACTATCTAAGTAGGGCAGGATTTATAACTAAAGCACGCGGTAGCGAAAAACTCAAGTTTACAAGTAAAAAACAAATCACACCACAACGAAGAACAAAGTTATTGTCGCAATCGTATAAACTAGCAGTAGAAGATACTGAGCAGTCACATGTGAGTGGTATCCTTAGTGAGTTAGATGACATAGATCAAGAACTGATGGATACTCAAGATATTCCTTACGAAGAAATAGACACTATCAAAGATAAATCACGATTAAGAGAACTACAAGACACATATGAAGAGATAGACGACAAATACGATGAGCAAACATACTAACTCTTTTTTTAATTTATTGAAATTTGTTCACTAAACTCTTTTTGTCATTTCTATTCTGTTAGGTATTAGCGTGAGCTATCGAATATGAAAAAGGCATTTCACGTCTAACTTTCAATTTATAAAGAATACTTTTAGTCACCTCTTATACTTATATATTTAAAAATCCTAAATTATATAACTTTTTTCAAAAGATATGACATAATTAGGAGGGGCAAAACACAGTGTTGGAAATAATTAACAACTACACTCTTGGAGTAATCGAAGGTTTGGTAGTAGCATATCATTTATGTGTAGAAATACAAGATATAGAAAAGATAAAAACTATTCTCCATGAGTTATTGATTGATACGACAAAAACACGATATAAAGAGTTTATGGTTAAACAGAACTCAAAAACATATAGAGAGTTCAAAGAATTACATAACACCAGATAATACTAACTGTATTTCTTTCTTAATTGCATCAATACAAAACTCATCAAAAGTCTTATCTGTTTTATTTAAAGTTATTAGCATTTTTAGATCGTTTGTAACAGATTTAGGAAGTTGTAATATTTCTTTTTCCTCATCAAATACAAAATTTAGTTTGCGTGCAACTTCTTCTAGTTTTATTCGTTTGAAAGGAAGTTCTAGTTCTAACCCTATTTTGATGTTTTCAATGGATTCATTAATTTTCTTTTCTACATTTCTAATTGCTTCAGAAATTGCTCCTGAAGTCATGTTTAATTTTTGAGCAGCAGCATCCATTGTTCCTTCTTCTAAATAGGTTCTATACTTTTCTAATTCTGCATCTGTAATTGACATTTTTATCATTCGAAGAAATTAGTGTTTGAATTAAATAAATTATCTTTAGTTCAAATAATATTATTACTATAATTACCACAATTATTATATACTCACAAGCTCATATAGTGATTATACTTTATTCGGTGAAATTTATGGCATACAAAACAATTAGTGTACTCCCTGATACTTTTGACAAATTACAAGAATTGAAGTTAAAACGTAGTTTTGAAGTCAAAAAAGAGATAACGTATGATGAACTAATCAAGGAACTTCTAGGAGAACCAATCAAGGAGGGAGAGTAGTGGCAATCATTGATGAGCAAACTAAAGTTATTGATGGTCTTAAATATATCTTGCTTTTAGATAATAATGGCGAAAAATGGATTAATCTTGAACCAATTGGAAAAGAATGTGGTTATAAGCACCCTGCAAGAGCAATAAGTTTGCTTTATAATCGCAATAAAGAATTATTGACAAAAAATGTATTATTTCATCAAATTGATGAAAAAGGTAGACCTCGCTTATTTTTCAATAATGAAGGCGTAACAACTATAAAGTTGCTTAGTCCTAAATTTAGAAAGCAACCTCAACGTATTGAAGACTTAGCAAAATTTTTATCACAACTAGATGATGGTACACTTAAAGTTGCACACAAGGATGATATTGAGAAGTACAAAGAAGCACAACAAAAAACACGTCATTTAGTTTTGGGTCAAGATTTATCTCATGTCATAGAACGACTTGATAGGATAGAGTCACTCATCAAACAACAGAATGGTTTAGCACTTCCTCAAAAAGATATAATGGATGTACCACGCAAGAGGATAATATCATGGTTATTAGATAATGCTGCTAAAGATTGGGGAATTCCAGGTTATGAATTATGGTGGGATTTTTCCAATACATTAGGCATTGACAATTATGGACGACAACCTAAAGAAAAGTTTCCTAAAATGTTGAATTTCTTTTTTGAAATAGATCCCAAATTAGTAGTACGTGCTCACAATTGGTATATGAGTACGTCAAATCCTGATGATAATATAAAATCCATTTTTATGCTTCTTTTTGATCCAAAACAAGCAGATCTTGATGATTTTTCGGAGGATGGATTAAGTCAACATAAATGACATGAAATTGAGGTATGACACATGGCAGTTGCTCTAAGATTGCAGTTAGTGAGGATGTATGAAGTAGAAGCCTTAGAGATAAACGATCATTATGAGAAATACTTCACGCAAAATCTCACTACTATTGGTTTATGCAATTGGATAAAACTACAGCAACAGAAGGGTGAGGAGTCACCTATCAAGATTATTTCATTCAAGGAGGTAAAACCTATATTTCAAGAAGTCAGTCAATTTGATTTCTTTTCTAAAAAATAACATCGAAAAAAAAAGGAGTTGACAGCTCTATGGGTAGAAAGACGACAAAACCTAATAAAAGTATCGCTTTTGTAGCTGAAACAAAAGGTGAACAAATACCAGAAGAACAACTTGATTTTTTGTTACAAAGAAGTTATGAAGAACTCTTTGTTGCTCGGTTGCGTGGTGTAGTACGCGAACTTGGTTTTGAACTTATACCATTAGACAACTTGGAGGAGGGAGAAGAATAATGCAACGAGTAGAATTAGAGTGCCCTCCACGTTTGAAACCAAAACAATGTGCTACACAATGGATTGTAGAGAATGGCAATGGCGAACCTACTTTAGTCAAAGTCAATAATAAACAAAATATTGCGCGCAATCATGTCAATATTATTTCTAGGGAATATTTCTATCTGTTCAAGGATAGCAAACTCTTGTTAGGTCATGTTCCTGGCATGGATCGGTTATATACAGATAATTCTTTTGAATCTATGATTTTTTTGTCACAATTCAAGAAACAACGACCTAAAAGACTTCAAAAGATCCTTGAAGCCAAAGAACAACTACGCGGAGGTGAGGGGCTTTAATGAGTGTGCAACAATTTCGAGAACTTATTGAGCAATTAGATCTCAATGATTCAGAAGTAGAAGAACGGCTCAAAGAACTTGCAGAACGAGATCTAATGCTTGCAAGTGCAAAAGCATTTGTAGAATGTGAAGAGCAACTTTAATTTTTTTTAATTATCAAAACAATAGGAGTTGGATGAACTATTGCAACGAGTTC
>Ga0180438_10011645_pt1 | contig 10596 bp, 9 predicted proteins | sample SS_ome_12_FD_132455 | JGI IMG/M metagenome (GOLD analysis project Ga0180438, IMG submission 132455) | Hypersaline lake sediment archaeal communities from the Salton Sea, California, USA - SS_3_D_2 metaG | ecosystem: Environmental > Aquatic > Non-marine Saline and Alkaline > Hypersaline >... | reverse complement strand
CTGGGGCTGGGGGTGGCGGTGGGGGTGTTCCACCTGTTCACCCACGCCTTCTTCAAGGCCCTCCTGTTCCTCGGCTCGGGGAGCGCCAGCCACGCCACCGGCACCTTCGATATGCGTAAGATGGGCGGGCTGCGCAAGGTGCAGCCGTGGACCTATGCCACCTTCGTCATCGGCTCGCTGAGCCTGGCCGGCATCTGGCCGCTGGCCGGCTTCTACAGCAAGGAGGGCATCCTCCACGAGGCGTTCGAGTTCGCGCCGGTGCTGTTCGTGCTGGCGATGATCACCGTGTTCATGACCGCCTTCTACATGTTCCGCGCCGTATTCATGACCTTCCACGGCGAGTACCGCGGCGGGGACGAGAGCGGCCACAGCCACCTGCACGAGTCGCCCAAGGTGATGATCATCCCGCTGGTGGTGCTGGCCGCCTTCGCTGTGTTCGCCGGGTGGCTGCCGGTAGGCAATTTCCTCGGCTCGCACCACGACTACAGCTTCTTCAGCCACCTGTTCAGCGGACTCTTTGTCGACCCCAGCTGGATGGCGTGGGTGTCCATCATGTTGGGGGTATCCGGCATCGGGCTGGCCTACGCCATCTACGGTAAGAAGGTGCTTTCGGCCCAGGCCATCGGGCGCAAGATGGGGCCTTTACACAAACTTCTGGTGCGCAAGTACTTCTTCGACGAGATGTATGAGAAGTATTTCCTGATGCGTTTCTTGATAAACGGCGTTTTCGCCGTCACCCAGTGGGTCGATACGCACATCGTGGACGGAGCGGTCAACGGCGTCGCCACGGTGTCGCTGGCAGGTGGCAAAATTATGCGGAGGCTGGAAACGGGACAGTTGCAGGTTTACGGGCTGGCCATATTCATCGGGGTGCTGGTCATCATCGCCTGCCTGTTCATATTCAGTTAGAAAGTAGGAGCGAAGGTTGGATTTCCCGTATCTATCGGCGATCGTCTTCCTCCCCGCCATCGGGGCGATAGTCATTGCCCTGCTGGGGGCTAACCCCCGGCAGATCAGGCTGACCGCCGCCGCCTTTGCCGCGGTATCGTTCATACTGTCGCTGGCGCTGTTCGTGATGTACGACCGGTCGGCCTCCGGGGTCCAGTTCGCGGAGCAGGCCTCATGGATACCGGGCATCGATGTCCAGTATTACATGGGCGTGGACGGGATAAGCCTGCCCCTGGTTCTGCTCACCAGCTTCATCGGCCTGGTGGCCGTGTTCGTCTCATGGAAGATCGACCTGAGGGTCAAGGAGTACTTCGTCTGGCTGCTGGCACTGGAGACCGGCATCCTGGGGGTGTTCTGCTCCCTGGACCTGATCCTGTTCTTCATCTTCTGGGAGGTGGAGCTGATACCGATGTACATGCTCATCTCCATCTGGGGCACGGGGAGGAAAGAGTACTCGGCCATCAAGTTCGTGCTGTACACCCTGTTCGGCAGCGCCTTCATGCTGGCCGGCATCCTGCTGCTCTATTTCCAGGCGGGCTCCTTCGATATGATTGCGCTGGCCGCCATGGGCCTGGGCGGCGTGCTCTCCGCCGGGATGGCGGTGGCCATCTTCTTCCTCATCATCATGGCCTTCATGATCAAGCTGCCGGTGTTCCCGTTCCACACCTGGCTGCCCGACGCCCATACCGATGCCCCCACCGCGGTCAGCGTGGTCCTGGCCGGGGTGCTGCTCAAGATGGGCGGCTACGGCATGATACGGATAGTTGTAAGCATCTTCCCCGATACCGCCCACAGCTACGCGCCTCTGTTCGTGGTGCTGGCGGTGATCGGCGTGATATACGGCGCGGCGATGACCCTGCGCCAGACCGACCTCAAGAAGCTGATCGCCTACAGCAGCGTGAGCCACATGGGCTTCGTTCTGCTGGGCATCTTCGCCCTGACGCAGGTGAGCATGACCGGAGCCGTGCTGCAGATGGTGAGCCACGGCGTCATCACCGGCCTGCTGTTTACCATGGTGGGCCTGGTCTATAGCAAGACCCACGAGAGGAGCATACCCAAGCTCGGCGGGCTGGCACGGCAGATGCCGGTGATAACCGTCGTCTTCAGCGTTGCCGGCTTCGCCGCCCTGGGCCTGCCCGGAACCAGCGGCTTCGCTGCCGAGGCCATAACCTTCCTCGGCAGCTTCGGCAGCACCATGGTGTCCGGCATCCATATCTATACCATCCTGGCCATCACCGGCGTGGTGCTGGGCGCGGGCTACATCCTGTGGATGCTGCGCCGCGTGTTCTACGGCCCGCCCAGGGACGAGTACAACGGCGTTCCCGATGCCGACCGCCTGGAGAAGGTGTACACCTTCGCCTTCGTAATGGTGATAATGCTCATCGGGCTGTACCCCCGCATATTCACCGACGTCATCAGCATGGGCATCCGGCCGATCCTGGAGGCATTCTAATGGATGACATAACGGTAGCGGTCGGCGCCGTGATCGGCGATAAGGAGGGGCGGGTGCTGCTGGTCAAGCACGTGCCGCAGCGGGACAGCTACTGGAAAGGGAAGTGGATCTGCCCCGGCGGGAGGCTGGAGTTCGGGGAGAGCATCGGCGAGGGGATAGCGCGGGAGGTCAAGGAGGAGACCGACCTCGATATCCGACTGGACGCCCTGCTGCCCCCCTTCGAGAGGATCGTGAAGCAGGACGGCGAGACGAAGTTGCACGTTATATATATCGACTCGATGGCGAGCCTCGCCGGCGGCCAGTTCCGTCCGGGCAGCGACGTGGGCGAGGGCATGTGGGTCTCCCCTCAGGAGCTACCCGGGATGTGGGACCAGCTCCACGAGGACACCCGTAAACTGTTGAATATAGCGAAGGTGGTTTGAGTAACGAATGTCGAATCTTTACCTGCTGTCGCCTGAAATAAGCCTCCTCGCCGTAGCGCTGCTGGTGATATTCTTCGACCTGTTCACCGGACGCAGGCGGGTGCTGGGCTGGATCAGCGCCGTGGGGCTGCTGCTTCCGTTTGTCTTCACCATCACCCTGTGGGGCACCAGCGACACCGCCTTCGGCGGGGCACTGGTGGTGGACCAGTTCTCCCTGTTCTTCAAGCTGTTCTTCCTGGTGGTGACGGCGCTGGTTATATTCTCATCGATCAATTACTCCCGCAAGTTCGCCCCCTTCCGCGGCGAGTTCTACGCCCTGCTTCTGCTAGCCACCACCGGGATGATGCTGCTGGCATCCACCCGCGAACTGATATCGATATTCGTCGCCCTGGAGCTGACCGGCATCCCGCTGTACGTGCTGGCCGGCTTCCTGCGGGACGATAAGTCCAGCGAGGCGGGACTGAAGTACCTGCTGCTGGGGGCCATAGCCAGCGCGGTGCTGCTCTACGGCATGGCGATGGTCTTCGGCCTCACCGGCAGCACCTACCTGAGCTCGATAGCGGCGGCGGTATCCGCCCAGGGGCTGGCGGGCAACGCCGGCCTGCTGATGGCCATCGTGCTGCTGGTGGCCGGCTTCGGCTTCAAGCTGGCGACGGTGCCGTTCCAGATGTGGGTCCCCGACGTGTACGAGGGCGCCCCCACGCCGATAACCGCATACCTGTCGGTTGCCAGCAAGGCGGCCGGCTTCGCCGTGGTGCTGCGCATATTCTACGAGGCGCTGGGACCGGCCAGCATGGACTGGGGCATGATATTTGCCGTGCTCGCCGCCATCACCATGACCGTAGGCAACATTGTCGCCCTGACCCAGACCAACATCAAGCGCCTGCTGGGGTACTCCAGCATCTCCCATGCCGGCTACCTGATGATCGGCCTCGCCGCCGCCACCAGCACCGGCAGCAGCGCGGTGCTGTTCTACCTGGGGTGCTACGCCGTGATGAACCTGGGGGCGTTCATCGCCATCATCGCCATCTCCAACCGCATCGGCAGCGATGAGATCGCCGACTACTCCGGGATGGCCAAGCGCTCTCCGTGGCTGGCCGCGGGGCTGGCGCTGTGCCTCATCTCGCTCACCGGCATCCCGCCCACCGCCGGCTTCATGGCCAAGCTGTACATCTTCAGCGCCGGCGTGGACGCCAACCTCATCTGGCTGGTGATCGTGGGCGTGCTCAATGCGGTCATCGCTGCCTACTACTACTTGCGCATAGTGAAACTGATGTACCTCGGCGAGCCGGTATCCGAAGAGCGGGTGACCTCCACCCGCAGCCTCAACGTGGCCCTGGCCATCGCCTGCATCGGGGTGCTGGTGCTGGGCATCTACCCCTGGGTGGTGCTGCGGGTCGCCGAGACCGCCACCCGCCTGTTCCTGCCTTAACTGCGGCGACGCCGCACCCGTCCAGCTTCCCGATTTGCCGATTGTATAAGCTATTTCAAGCAATTTGACATTATGTTGTATTAATCTATTGACAAATAGCTTATACTATGTTATAGTATATTATACAGAATTATACGTCGGTGAGCGATGGAATATCAAGGAAGGCGGCAGGGCCATCCCTTTGCCTTCGGTTATCGCGTTGCGGCCGCGGCAGCGCCTTTTAGGCTTTTCCCTTCAGTCGACGGAACAGTAGCTACGACGACTTATACACGCGGCACAGCAGCCCGCGGAAGTAGCTGTCCCCGGTGTAGTCGCAAACCTCGGGGCCGTCGGGCAGTATGGAGTTGATGCCGGACTCCCACACCCCGAACAGCGACGGCTCGGCCTCCTCCCGCTCGGGGTACCACCAGTAGCCATCGGCGTGCACCACCTGCGGGTGCATCCCCTCCAGCAGCTGCGCCCTCTGCTTCACCCGGCCCAGCGGGGTCTCGATGAACACCCCGTCGCCGTCAGCGATGCCGAGCACGGCCGCGGTCTCGGGGTTGATCTGCAGCAGGGGGACGGGGTAGCGCTGTCGTAGTTTCTCGATCTGCCGATGCGACGAGTGGCGGTAGGCACGCACCCGCGAGCCGCTTATCAGGATCATCGGGTACTCCACAGCGATATCGGGCGCCGATACCGGGCTCCACGGCGGCTCGCAGTACCCCGCCATCGGGTCATAGCCCAGCCGCGTCAGTACGCCGGGCACCAGCTCCACCTTGCCGGAGAACGTGCCGAAGCCGTTCTTCTCATACCGCTTGCACTCCCGCGGCGGGGCGTACCCCGGCGTCTCCAAGAACCGCCGGAAGGTCACCCCGGCGGGCGCCAGCAGCCGGTCCAGCCACCCCTCCAGGGTGTCCGGCCATTTATCTGCCTGCCCCAGCCGTTTGCCCAGGTCGCACCACAGCTGGTAGTCGTCCCTGCGCCCGTGTTGCGGAACGACAGCGGCGTCCCGCGCCATGTAGAAGTTGGACATGCCCCACATGTTGAGCATGTTGGGCCGCTCCAGGGCGTCGGTGGCCGGCAGCACGTAGTCCGCCAGCGCGGCGGTGGGCGTCATGAAGTGGTCCATCGACACGTGCAGCTCCAGGTTGTCGCTGTGCAGCGCGCGGTGGACGGCGCGGGTGTTGCCCATGGAGCATATGGGGTTGGTGCCCTGAACGATGAGCGCCCTGATGGGGTAGGGGGTCCCGCTGGATATGGCGTCCCACACCGCGTGGGCGGCGGGGTAGATCATGTACTGCGCCGCGCCCCAGCCGTTGGGATGCGCCTTTCGCATCGCCTCGCGGTACAGGGCCAGGGCCTTCACCGAGGCGATGGGCCAGCGCCCTGCGCTGACGTTGTCACGGGTCCGCAGCGGGTGGTTTATCTGGTAGTCCCAGTTGATTTCATCGAAGAAGGATGTGTAAAGCGGCGGGTCGCTGAAGCGGTTGCCCCCCTCCCTGTCGATGTTTCCGGTGACGGCACGGAGCCAGCACTTGCCCAGCACCGCGCTCAGGCCGGCGCCGCTCCCCAGGTGGCAGTCGGCCACCCCGAAGGAGAGGATGGCCGCCGGCGCGGCGGCATACATCCGGGCCGCCTCAGCGATGCGCCCGGCGGGTACCCAGGTGATGTCGGCGACCCTGCTTGGGGGGTATCTCTCTGCCAGCGACCTCAATTCGTCGAAGCCGAGGCACCACCGCTCCACGAACCCTTTGTCGTACAGCCCCTCGGCGATTATCACGTTCAGCATGCCCAGCGCCAGCGCGCCGTCGGTGCCGGGCCGCAGCTGCAGCCACAGGTCCGCTCCCAGGGCGCAGTCCGTGGGCCGGGGGTCTACCACGATGATCCTTGTCCCCTGCTCCCGGGCGCGGGCCCACGACTTCCACAGGCCGGGCGCCGACTGCGAGGCGTTGGCGCCCCACATTATGGCCACCGCCGTCCGCTGCGGGTCCAGCGGCTCGGCCCATGCGGCCACCGTGTCGTAGCCGTACACCGCGCACTCGGCGAGGAACTCCGCCTCACCGCAGTTCTTGCCCAGATGGAAGAAGTTGGGCGTGCCCCACAGGTTGCACCACTTCCACGCCGCCGGGTCGCCGGGGCCGTGGGGCGAGCCCCCCAGCACCAGCACCGCCTCCGGGCCGTAGCGGTCGCGGATGGATGCCAGCCTGTCGGCGATCTCGTCCAGCGCCTGCTCCCAGCCTATGCGCTCCCACCTGCCTCCCCCACGACCATCGACCCGTTTCATGGGGTGGTTGAGGCGATCGGGGTGATGGTGGTAGTCCAGCGCCGCCGCCCCGCGCTCGCACAGGCGCCGGTTCATGAAGCTCTCGGGGTCGGGCTCCACCAGCGTCACCCTGCCGTCGACGACATGGGCCAATGCGTGGCAGCCGGTGCCGCACACCGGGCAGGTGCTCTTCTTGACTATCGACCGATTGCTTTCACCCATACCTATTTCTTCGGCGGCCGCTTGCTCTCCATCAGCTCGAACATCACCCCGCCGACCCGGTCGGTGTCCAGATAGGCGAAGGAGATGCCCGCCTCGGGGAAGCTGTGGCTGAACACCGGCCGGATGCCGTCCTCGGCCAGCTCCGCCAGCATGCCCTGCAGGTCATCGACATCGAAGCGCAGGTGCTGCATCCCTTCCCCCCTCTCGCGGAGGAACTCGCCGTACAGCGTGTCCCCCTCCAGCGGCTGTATCAGCTCTATCTCCACCGGGCCGGGGCGGTAGAAAGCGATCCTCAGCTTGCAGTCGCACTTCTTCCCGCGATAGGTGGCGCCCTTCATCTCGATATCGTGGACGCTGAACGGCCCCCAGCCGAAGGTGGAGGTGTAGTACTCGACGGCCTTATTCACGTCCTCCACCACGATGCCCACCTGCACCGGCGGCGGCAGCTTCACCCTGGGCTCTTCTTTCTGCGACATGTTTCGACCCTCCTCACTGGCGCTGGTGTACGGCCTTGTAGAACGGCGACTGTTCCAGCAGCCGGCGGCGGTAGCGCGGCCGCAGCAGCATGACTTTATATCTCCTCGGGCCCACCTTAGACGGCATGTCGCGGGCGAAGTCGGCGAAGGAATGCCGCTGGTAGTCCAGCAGCCGCTGGCTCTCGGAGGTGTCCATCCACACGATGTAGTACGGCGTGGTGCTGAAGGCCTCCTCCGGCAGCGTGCCGATGCCCGCCGCCCGCGCGTACGCCTCGGCGAAGTCCCGGTAGCGGATCCGGCTGTCCTCCCCGCTGGCGATGAGCAGCACCTTGCCCCATATCTCCCTGCTGTCGACGGCGCTGGCCATGGCCCGGCCGGCGTCCCCGGGGTGCAGGAACGGCATGGGGGTATCGAGGGGGATGAAGAACAGCCACGGCCCGATCTCCGGCACGATGGAGGGCAGGGAGCCCATGCGGAAGATGCACCACTCCAGGCCCGATTCGCGCACCATCCCCTCGCACTCCAGCTTGTGCGCCGAATAGTTGTCCGTGGCCTCTACGGGATCGGACGGCGTGCGCGGCGAGTGGTTGTCGGGGTCGAGCTTGAACACGCTGCTGGTGGACAGGAACACGATCCTCGACGCCGACGGCGAGGCCTTCATCGCCTTGAGGATGCGCCGCGTGCCGCCCACGTTGATATCGCGGGCCTTGTCCGGTTTGCGCTCGGTGAACGGCGGCAGTGAGTACCCCATGTGGATCACCACCTCACAGCCATCGACGGCAGCGGCCACATCGCCGTCGCTGCACAGGTCGCCCCACACTATCTCGGCACGCCCCTCGAACCTTGCGGCCTTGCGTCGCGTCGCTTCCGTATCGCGGTCGAAGCACCTCAACTGGTGCCCCTGCTGCAGGATGGCGGCCACGGCATTGGGCCCCATGTTCCCGAAGGCTCCGGTCAATAATACCCTGGTCATATCTATTACCTCTCAATCTGCACCGGGGCGGTGTTGGAGGGCGGCGCAGCGCCCGGTGCACCCGGTCTGGGCGAAGCAGAAGGCCGGCTGCATGACGTTCCCGACAGGGGAATTATAATACAGGGCGATTGTGGGGGCAAATTGAGGGCAGCATCATCTGATGAACGGCGAGCTACGAGGAAACGACGAAATCAGGGGGCGGTTCTCCGGGCGAGGCCGTCTTGAGGTACACGGAGATAGCATCGCGGATGTTTTCCTCCAGCGAGGGGAGGTCAGGCGCCTGGGTATAGCAGCCCGGAAGCTCGACCACTTCGCCGACCAGCCATCCGCTTTCAGGGTCTCTCTCCACTATCATGGTATATGTATTCTTCATTTCAGCCTCTGATCAAGATACCCGTCTTCATCAATAACAGCACCGCCCGGCTCTCCAAAGCAAGGCGCGGCACCCGGTGCACCTAGTCTGATCGAAGTAGAAGGCCAACTGCATGAGCTGCTTGCCTAACGGGAACTAATGCTATGGTGATGAGGTTTTCGGAGGCCGTGGTAGTTGTGGGGAAGGAGCTTGAGGTATATGCTGTGGAGCTTGCTGCTGGCCAGGCTGCTTGACTACGACGGCGATTCGTTTAATAAAAGCACGACCAAGCTGATTCTCAATAATTTTTGTGGCAGGTGTCATTGAGAAAGTATGCATTGTAGCATGATAGACTGTAAGCACTTTGTCCTGCAATTGTTGATCCTGCTCTAGGAAATCTATCTTCATTCTCAGGGTGTTCTTCAAGAATACCCTATCCAATGGGCGCCCATGAGTAAGCAAGTCTTTATGGGCAGCCAATTTATCGGCAACTTCCTTGGCATATTCATTGCGCTTCCTGGACTTCTTAAACATCCACTTTTTAAGCCAACCTTCTACTAGAGTCTTAGATAGTGCCAAGGCGTTCTCACATTGTTGCAGAAGTGCAGGGCCATATTGCTGCAAACTCGGCACCCATACAGCTAGATTATTGCGATCCTGCAAACATTCTTGTTTAGCCCTGTCAAATTGATCCAGTATTGCTTGAGCGGGGACGGATTGCGTCCCGAGTGAAGTGGCTAATAAGAACTGCGGGTCTATTGGGCCAAGAAAAGAATGCTTTCCCATCATTATACGGTCGCCAGCGCAAGCTAACATAGTAGCCGCAGACATAGCCTCGTGCGGGACAATTATACGGATGTTACTAAACTTACTTCTCACGTATTTGACAATAGCTTCTGTTGCCTCAACCCGCCCTCCTGGGCTGTGGATTATGATGTCCAGCGTGTTCCCAGAAAGGCCATGCATCACCTCCATAAGACCTTCGACGTCTTCATTAGTGATGCTCAATAACTCTGGAGCAACCCCAGGTTTCTGCAGGTGTGAACTTGCATATAGGATTACATTACGCCCTGTATAGTCCGCAAGATCGGTTAATGCATCACGGCGGACAATATCCAGAGCATCAGTTTTCCCCTGCGCGTGAAGGGATGTAATCTGCTTGAGTAATTCGCCCCATGTAGGCATAAAGCTACCCGATAGTGACCGGACAAGAATGATTAGATGTGGTAATCTGGGGTTGCCCTTTATCGATGTCTAAATATTGCTGAATCAATGATATGGTCTCTTCATAGTCACCGTAAGCTTTTACCAGCTCAATGACTCCGGGGAGCTCTTGCTGTGCATTCCTCAATAATTCGTCAACTGCTTCCTGGGCAGGCTGCGCAGCACCTTTATTCTTATTCATTTGTTGCCTCCCAACTCCAGTGAATCAATTCTAATGATATACCTTACCACTTGTCAAATCAAGACAATCTGTCATTTAGTTGTATGAACTTTATACGCCCGCGCTCTGTACTTGTCAAGTGTTGGGAAACCTTAACAGGTAGAATCTCAGACGTTTCGAGGAACCCTTACCTAATCCAATCCAGCCATTGCCCGCCGCAGGCGATATTGTTATACTGCGCGGAGAGGAAACGCATGAAAGCGGCAGTCATCCACGGCCCCCGCGACATACGGCTGGAAACGGTGCCGGACCCCGTCATCCGCAGCGACGAGATACTGGTCAAGGTCATGGCCTGCGGCATATGCGGCACCGACGTCCACACCTACAAGCGGGGCCAGTCCCTCACCGCCGAGCGTTCCCTGATAGCGGGGCACGAGTTCAGCGGCGAGGTGGTGGAGGTGGGGGAGGAGACCGAGGGCATAGCTGTCGGCGACAGGGTGGTGGGCACGGGCTACCGCAGCTGCGGGAAGTGCTACCGCTGCCGCAACGGACAGCCGGAGAGGTGCCCGGTGCCCTCCATACCGGGGGAGGGGCTGGACGGCGCCTTCGCCGAGTACGTGGTCATCCCCAACCCGATGCCGGGCAGGGCCATATTTCAGATCCCGACGAACCTCGATTGGGAAGAGGCG
>Ga0180438_10011642_pt1 | contig 10597 bp, 8 predicted proteins | sample SS_ome_12_FD_132455 | JGI IMG/M metagenome (GOLD analysis project Ga0180438, IMG submission 132455) | Hypersaline lake sediment archaeal communities from the Salton Sea, California, USA - SS_3_D_2 metaG | ecosystem: Environmental > Aquatic > Non-marine Saline and Alkaline > Hypersaline >... | reverse complement strand
GTAGACAGTCCCATCTTGCACTGCAAACGGCGCTCCGCCGTACTCGTGCACGCGGGTGCGCGCATTGAACGGCGGCGGGTTCACATCCATCGCGCGACCGTCGACGCTGCGCCGCACGATCACACAGCGCCCGCCTTCCATGGGCCGGCTCTCCAGCCAATACACATCGGACCCATCCAGAGCGATCTCCATCAGGCGCACGGCGCCCGCAACGATCAGATCCGAGGTGATTGGCGATTTCCAGGAACCATATGAGGCCACTTTGGCTATCACAGTAGCTACCTCCGTGCTATTTCACTGATCCGAGGACACACAGCAGTACCGCTATCATCCGAAAGAGGGAAAGGGCTTTTCGCTGCCAGCGAGGTGCTGACGGGAAGCTTGACCAGCGGAGTGTGCTCGCAGCTTCCACCCTTCGCTTGGCCCATCTGCCCACTTGCGCGGGTCAAGCTAGGGCGCGTGTACGTGGAAGCTGGTCAGGAAGTGGGCACGCATGCGCTCCAGTTCGTCACGGTACTCGGTACGTCCCGCAACCTCGATGAACCAGCTCTGATCATTGGCGCGCAGCGCCGTAATCCAGCGGGTCAGATCGACAGCGAGCCTCTGCAGAACGATCCGCACCTCATAGGCTGCGTCCACGGCACGGTAGCCGTCCACTTCGGTAAGCTGTGGATTGAGCAGCAGACGGTCGTAGTACTCCAGCAACAACCAGTTATTGATTTCCTGAATGAATTCCTGGTCGGTGGCATCATCTGGAGCTGGTTGCGCACTCACGGAGATGAAGCGCAGTCCGGCGCCCACGGCATCAGCGGGAGGGCTAAAGGTGACCTGCGTGAGCTCGGTTTCGGCATCCCGTTTGGTCGAAACGACCCAGCCCTCAGGGTAACAAGCGGAGAAGGCGATTTCGCTGCCTCCGTAGCGCGTATAGTCCGTGGGGCACGGTTCCAGAGTCGCGGGGCTCAACGGTGTGGCGCTTGGAGACGGCGACGGCGGCAACGTCGGCGTGTTCACAGCAGGCAAGGTCGCTGTGCCCGTCGGCGCAGCCGCGGGAGCACAGGCCACGAGAGCCAGCGCTGCACTCAGGACAAAGACTAGTCGGGATGATCGGTTCATCGCCTCTCCTTGTGAGCACTCGAGAATGAGCTTGGTCTGCCACGCAGGCCGGCGGCAACGACAGCCATTATAGCACAGCCGCAGGCGTGCGCAAACCGCATAGGAGCGCTGGCCCAGCAAGCACACGAAGGCCTCCCGTTTGACCGGCGCACGCAGTACACCTATCATGACACACACTGTGGCAGACGGCCTTTGATCTTGACATCGTCCAGGAGGTAGGTTCGTTGAATGGGAAACAGGTGTTGTGCCCTATTCGCGCAGCTATCGCGCTTGTGACAGTCCTTTCGGCCTGTGCACAGCCCGCGAACGGGCCCACGCCAACGCCGGCTCTCAAGCGCAACTCACCGCTGCAGTGGAGCAACCCGCCGGAGATGACCATCGACCCACAGAAGCGTTACGTGGCCACGCTCAAGACCGCCAAGGGGGACATCAAAGTCGAGCTCCTAGCCGACAAAGCGCCACGAACGGTGAACAACTTTGTGTTCCTGGCGCGGCAGGGCTACTACGATGGCACCACGTTTCACCGAGTGCTGCACGACTTTATGGCGCAGGGAGGTGACCCCACGGGCACGGGTGCTGGCGGGCCTGGTTACCGCTTTGAAGACGAGATCCACTCCGATCTCAAGTTCGACGGTGCCGGGATCGTCGCCATGGCCAATGCTGGCGCCAACACCAACGGCAGCCAGTTCTTCATCACCTTCAAAGCTACCCCGTGGCTGGACGGTGGATACTCCATTTTTGGCCGGGTGATCGAGGGCATGGATGTGGTGCTCTCGCTGCGCCTTCGCGATCCTCAAGACAGACCGACCTTCTCCGGTGACGTGCTGGAGAAGGTCGAGATCGAGGAACTGGACTGACGCCTTTGGCGCCAGGACGCCTAGCAAGCACCTCACAGCTGTCGCTGACTAGGCTAGACCGCCCACCCCGAACCTTGCCGCGTGACGCTGCGATTAGGCGTCCGTTCCGACGACCTCGCCTCGCGCTTGAGAATACACACGCACCAAATCAGCTTGGACCTGCTGCTGGCTCATCGCCACCTTGGCTTCGCCCTTGAACTGCAGCCTGCCGGACATGGCGGCGCGCATGGCATTCAGCCGGCCACTGAGCATGCCATCCAAGACATCGCTTGTCGTTTCGAGCCGCACTTCAGCTGCCGGAACCGGCACGCCGAGTGCAGACTCCACGGCGCCATCGGCAAAGCGCATGTAGAAATCCAGACCGGCGTCGCCCAGCACGTAGTGGCTGGTGAAACGTCGCCCATGAGAGAAGGCCTGCAACGCAGGATCCTGGGATGCCAGCGCACAGAAGCGCTGCAAGACATGCTCCAGCTGCCGTCGGCTCAGCGCTCCCGATGGAGCGGCTGCCGGCGCCGGGGCCAGCAGGCCGCGCAGCGAAGCAAGGAACCTTGAGAGCATCCCGCGAGGCGCCGCTGGCGCTGCCGGTCGCGATCTGAGCGCCTCCTCTGAGGCAACCTTGGCCTCATCCATAGGCGCTGCAGGGGGCGCCTCGGTGGCCTCAAGCAATTCCTCAGGAATGGGCTCACCGCGAAGCGCGTGCCGCAGCTGCTGTTCCAGACGATACAGCGGCAGCGAGCGTGCCGACTCGCGCAGCATCTCCAACGTTGGGCAACCGGCGGTCTGTTCTGCTGCCCACTCTTCGGCAAAGCGCCCGCTGCAAATGTCGTCCAAACCGTGCTGCATGCGCTGGCGCAGTTCTGGCAGGATGAAGCGCATCCCTCGTGTCATGGAACCGTACTGGCTGGTCGTGGAATGCAGCTGGCTCTGTTCCACCAGACCCATTTCCGCGATCTTGGCCATGGTGTAGGACAGCTCTCCGGACATGTAGAGTTCCAGCAGCACCGCCTCGGGCGGGTATCCCAGCTCCACGAGCAGATCCACCGATGTGGTCAAGACCTGGCCAAAGGCCGGCCCGAAGCACTGCTCGGTGAACAGGTCCAGTTCTGCCTCCTGCGCGAAGCTCACCTCGACAACGCCAAACCGTGTGGAGCCAATGCCCTTGGCTAGCGCCAGCACTAGCGATCTGGCCTGTCCTGACCGATCTTGATGCACGGCGGTGAAAGAGGGGAAGCCTGTCCCAGCGACATACTTGTCGCGCACGCCAGCGCCAATCATCCGCGGGGCGAGGAGCACAATGTCAACATAGTCCGGCACGGTCAACTGCCCGAAGGCGAGGGTGTAGCCCGAGGCGAAAACCAGGGCGTCGCCCTCGCTCAGGCTGGGCACAATCTGGTCACGAAGCACATCAGACATTACTTCATCGGGGATCAGCAACATGACGATCTCAGCCTGCGTCGCGGCGACAGCGATGGGCAGAACCTCGAAGCCATCGTCGCTAGCGCGCTCACGGTACTCGTCCTCGCGGTTGCCGATGATCACATCCAGCCCGCTGTCACGCAGGTTCAACGCCTGAGCGCGGCCCTGGTTGCCATAGCCGATGACGGCGATCCGCTTGCCCTGCAGCACCTCCAGGTGGGCATCCTGGTCCCGATATACCTTCATCCCCGCCTCCTCATTGACTCTGCCCGCTCACTGCGCCAGCTTTTCAGTCTGGTACAGCTGCACGCCGCGCTCGTCGAAGAAGGTGAATAGCGCGGTCGCTGGCACTGCCTCTGTTGCCGGCTCCACCATTACCTCCAAGAATCCGCCTGAAGCCTCCTCCTGGGCGTACAACTGTACGATTTTGCCCTGGGGATCGGTGCTCTCCGGATCGCCCGGCCTGCGCCCAAGCCGCGAGTTGGCGTCCACCAGAGCGCCGACGGAGAACTCCTCAAACCCACTTGGGTGCACGGCGTGGTACTGCCAGTGCCTGTCTCCACACATAAGGTACAGGTTCTTGTGCAAGAAGCCTTGATCGCCCAACCAAGCGAAGAAGGCCAGCCCCTCATCTAGGAAACCGCACTCGTTGATGTGATTGTCGCACTTTCGCATGTCATCCCCCTGGCCCAGCGGCTTGCCACCGAAATACGGGGCCAGGATGCCGCCTTGTACCCCCTTGGCGATGTCATCCGGCCCCACCAGCGGCGTTGGCGAGATCAGAAGCTTGAACGTGGCATCGCTTTGCAGCAAGGTACGCTTCAGCCACTCGAGCTGCTCAATGCCCCACATCGTCTTATCCGGACCGGGCGGTGCGATGTTGGCATCGCGGTAGTCGCGTCCCTCCAGCAGCCAGATTTGCAGCAGATCGTTGATACGATGCGTGCGGTAGGTGAGAGCGCCCGGATCCTGTGGATCCACCACCGGCACCTGCTCGCGGAAGATGGCGGCCGCTAGCTCAGCTGAAGGCTCATGCGGTCCATGCGGATCCGAGTCTTCGTAGCGAAAGTCGTGGTCATCCTTCTCCCAGAAACATGGTACCTGGCGGAAGAGTGCGGCAAAGCGGGGCGTCGCGAACTGGCGGTGCCACTTGGCACGCATGCTGTGCGCGTCGGCGGCGCGGCGCAGAAACGGCGTGTCGTAGTACACGTTGTCACCCGTGCCCACAAGAAAGTCAGGCTCCCGCGCCATGATGGCCTCCAAGCCCGGAAAGCCCATCGCCCGCTCACGAAAGGCCAAATCCTTGAGCGCTTTGGCTTCAAATGCGAACTGGTTCATGCCCGTGACCACCACCAAGCGCACCTTTCTAGCCACGCCCCTCGGATCCAGCGTGCGAAAGGTGCCTGTGGCCCCAGCCTCCAGGTGGTCAGTGTCCGGACCAGACAGCAGTCGGTAGTAGTAGCGCGTCCCAGGCTGCAGATCGTCTACCTGCGTCTTCACGATGTAGTCACTCTCAGCGTTGGCTACCATCCAAGGCGTGCGAAAGCCATCCGCAAAGCCCTCGTCAGTCGACAAAGCAAAAGCTGCCACACCCACGCGACCTTTGACGTCCGTGCGCCGGACCTTGCCGTCCACGGTCAGCCGGGCCTGCAGGATGACTGAGCTTTGTGTCACTTCGCCGGCCATCTCACCCTGCCAGTGCGCCGTCGGCTCGGGCACGCCGACAGGCATGCGCCGCGCCGGATCGCTGGGCACAACGGGCGCCACCTCAGCCTGCTGCGATCGGCAGCCGACAGTGCAGGTCAAAAGGCCAACGACACACACGGCAACTAGAGAGCATCTCTGCAGAATCGACATCAAACCTCATCCTCCTGGCCGAGCACGGGGAAACTGACAGCCCCCTGTTCGAAGATTGCCACTTCAGGCCCGGGATTGCCCAGCAGCCGCTCCGCTTCGGCAAAGAGCGCTTGCTGATCATCGAACAGCAGCGCCGGCAACAGGTGGAGATTGTGTTTGAGTCGCGGAGAGTAGATCAGCACCACGTAGTCTTTGAGCATCTGCAGCGCCAGGTTGACCATGAAGCGGGCCTCTGGAGGCACGCTATCTGGCAGGTTCCGCGCCAACAGGTGGATGCCGCGGCTGCCCATCAGCCGCACAATGGGCCGTGCAGAGGACAATCGCGATACAAGAGCGGGGAGCTGCACCTCTCCCAAGCCCTGGTCGCAGCGCATGAAGCCGATGATCACGCCTCCGCGCCGGCACGCAGTGGTGACATTGAGCACCGCCTTGCCTGCCTGTCTGAGCTCATCGTGCATCGGATAGGCACCGGAGATGACCACATCTGCTGGCCTCGGTACGGCGAGGCCGTAGATCTGGCGCGCGATTTCGACGCCCGCGCGGTGCGCGTCCACGGCGTCGCCGCACACGACCGCGACGGGCTGCAGCTGCGTGTCCAGAACCACATTTACAGCGAGCGTTGGCCCGCTGACCATGCGCCCGGCTTCCTCAAGGTCAAGGCGCATCAGATTTTGCCCAGGCAGCGTCCCGATCATGTTGTAGCGATCTGGCGACGGCATCAGCAAGTGATTATGCCCAATTGCCTCCGCTGACGCGAGCCCAGGCAGCAGGTTCTTGAATCCTCCTCCAAACCCGGCTTGCGGATGGGGCTCGATCGTGCCGATCAGAATCCGCAGATCGGCCTGCACGGCGCGACGATCGAGCTTGACCTGTGTGCCACGGCGCGTGGTTCCGAGCGACATGAGCATCGATTCAGCGTGGCAATCGAAGCTGCAACAGGAAATGCGAGATGCCACCGACGGTCCGGCCCTCGTCACCATCTCCTCGGCGCTCATCGGACGGTGCGAGCCAACGGCAAACAGGCCGATGATGTTCTCTGTGCGGACACCCGCTGCGAGCAGGGCATCGAGCACGACCGGTGCCAGACGATGCATGGGCGTGGGCCGGCTGCCATCGTCCATCACCAGGACGACGCGCGTTTCAGGACCCACAAGCTCAGGCAATGCTGGCAGGCCAATGAGACGGTGCAGACCCTCCTGAATGGTTGCCGGAACGTCAGTGATCGGAGGAGGCGTGACGAGTTGGCTGTGGGCAATGATCTGCCAGCGCGGCGGGATCTGCAGAGGCAGTGTCTCGCCGCCGCCCCACGGCAGCTCGATGGTGTGCATGATCTCCTCGGTGGGTAGCTCAGTCGAAAGACGCTGGCTGAAAAATATTATAGGGCCACTGTCACTGCCAGCCAACTCGTGACGCGCAGCCCCGACCAAGGTTTCACGCCCAACACGTCAGTCGCCTCAGCGACAACTGACAACTGCGCCGTTGCCTGGCAAGCCGCTGTATTCAACAGCAGGAGGGTGTAGAGCAACGGTGCGGACACAAGATGGCCCTCTCCCAAGAGAGTGATTTCACAGTCTGTGGACCCCTGTAGGTCTATGCGGGCGCCTTCGAAGGGTTGCCTCGGGAGCCGTTCCTGTCCCATTGTTGCCAAGAGGCGGTGCGGGAGCTGCCCCTTGCCCCCTGTTCTTGTCCTGACCCGAGTTCACCTGCGCGGCCGAATGGTTGCTGTCGGTGGTCTCCACCGCGCCAAAGATGATGCCCTTTTCACAGGCTAGGCCAACAAAGTCTTGCAGCAGTTGCTGAGAAGCTGTCAGCTTGTCAGACAGGCAACCAGGCATGCTACTTGACAAGGAGTGGATTAGCCACTATAATCAATATGTCGTGCTTGGGATGCGCCTGCACCGCAGCAGGTCCCTATCGATTGTGGAAGTACGGTGGTGAAGAGTATGCACGGTTCACATGCCATGGCCCCGGATGGGGCGCTCTTTGAGCAGGTCGAAACGCACAGGATCTATGTCAAAGTAATTGAGCAGGTCCTGCATTTGATCCGAAGTGGCACACTCAAACACGGTGACCAGTTACCATCTGAGAACGAGCTGACGGTGCAGCTGGGAGTCAGTCGTCCCTCTGTACGCGAAGCACTAAGGGCGCTAGAGGTTGTTGGGATCGTCGAGTCCAAGACGGGCGTAGGGAGGTTCGTAACAAGGGACGCTCCTCGCGAGTCCATGTTTGGGGTTTTGAACGAGTTGGTTGAGGAGGGCGGCCCTAGTGAGATCATGGAGACTAGGCTGGCAGTGGAGCCCGCTACTGCCTTCTTAGCAGCCCAGCGGAGAACCGAGGAGCAACTGAGTCAGATGGATGAGCTCCTGCACCTACACTCCGAGCAAGTCCGGACAGGTGAGGATACCATTGAGTCTGATCTCCAATTCCATCTTCTGGTAGCTTCAGCGGCCGGTAACCAGGTTCTCGAAGACTGTATGCGCTTGATCGCGGGGCGGATGCAGCATCGGTTTTGGCAAGCCATCAAGACAGCGACTCTGTCGATCCCAGGGCGTGCCAAGACCTATCTTGAGCAACACCGCCAGATACTGGACGCCATCAGCAATCGTGATGCAGAAGGAGCGAGTGCAGCGATGCGGCTGCATCTCGGGACAGTGCATGCTGGGTTCGATGAGTAGGCTGTCGATTGACCATTGGGAGAGAAGCTGGTAGGCATTGGCGAGCGCTTCGGGCCAGGCACAGAGGCTTCTGAGTCAGTGGCTCTGCTGCGTGGAGATATACCTCTGCGGAGGACAGCAGACTGGCCGTGGGGACAAGGTCCCCGCTGGCACCGAGAGAATGCAGGAAGCATTCATGGATTCGCCTCGATGCGCCAACTGGCTGCGGCGCACGTTGTGAAGGGCCAATTGCGGAGGGTGTTGACAAACAGATCAGTTAGCTGAAGCCGATATCACGTGTTGCGCAGTGGGCTTCAGTTGCCTACTGTATGATCTAACAGAATTCAACAAGCCTGGACTTTTTCAAACACGCACCCATACAACACAGTAGTCCTATCCACAATGGCGCGTCTGCGGCAGGCGACCGGCGAAGCGGGCCCCGCGCCGCAGAGCGCCAATTCAAGGGCCTGCGCAGTCCCTGTAAGCAGGCTGGTCACCAGCGAGGCGATGATGCACTGGAACGTGGACAGCTGGACGAGACTGCTGAGCTCTGGCCGAGCTGGCGCGAGTGCGCCCTTTCTGAGCACGCCACGCGGCCGACGAGCAAATCGGATGGTGATCTGACAAGAGGAGTTCCCGCGAGTATGCGAGGACTCCTCTTCTCTTATACCCAGCACGCGGCCCAAGGCTCAAGTGGCTGGATAGGGGAGGTGATGAACCCTCGAAAAGCGTATGCGCTGTGGTGCCCAGGTGAGGCAATGGGGCTGGGACCCCCGCCACCCCATCAGGGCTGGCCCCACGTTGTAACGGGGACGGATCTGTGGCAAAGGACAAGGACGAAAAGGAGGAGATTGTGATGAAAAGGCACCGTTCGACCTTCCTAGCAGTTGTGTTGCTCGTTGGCCTGTTGGCGGCTGGATGCGCGCCAGCGGCCACGCCAACCCCTGAACCAGCGGCACCGGCAGCTACTGCGACGCCCAAGCCGGCTGCGCCAGCAGCTACTGCGACGCCCGAACCACTGCCGCCCGTGGTGATAGGGGCTGCGCTTTCTACGACGGGGTCGTATGCCAAGAGCGCGGCCTGGCACGAGGAAGCCTATACCATGTGGGCCGAGGAGGTGAACGCCGCGGGCGGTCTTCTGGGCAGAGAAGTGCAGCTCATCATGTACGATGATGAGAGCGACCCGACAAAGACCACCAGCCTGTACGAGAGGCTGATCACCGCGGACCAGGTGGATCTGCTGTTGGGCCCATACTCCAGCGCCTGCAACTTCCCGGCGCAGGCGATTGCCGAGCAGTACGACATGGTGTTCCTGATCAGTGGTGGCACGTCAGAGTCACTGTACACAAGAGGGTTCAAGTACTCGTTCTGCACGGCGCCGGGTCTGGCCGACGTCTATGCCGATGGCTTCTTCCGCTGGCTACAGGCGAATGTTCCCGAAGAGGAGCGACCCAAGTCAATCGCCTTCCTGTGGGAGGACACCCTGTTCCCCGAATCCTGCGTCATAGGTGCCAAGCCGAAGGCGGAGGCCATGGGAATGGAGGTCGTTTTGGAGGAGAAGTATGCCGCGGGCACCACGGACTTTACCTCACTGATCGCCAAGGCCAAGGCGGCAGGCGCTGAGGTGCTCTTCGGGGGAACCTACTTCCCCGATTCAGTGGGGCTGGTCTCGACGAGCAGCGAGCTGGACTACTGTCCCAAGGCCATTTGGATGTCTGTGGGCCCCTCAGAGCCCGAGTATGGCTCAGAGCTTGGAGAACTGGCGAACTATGTATGGTGCGGGGTCCACTGGGAACCGACCTCGCGGCTCCCCGGAGTAGCAGAGTTCCTGGAGAAGTACTCGGCCAGGTGGGGTAGAGATCCAGACTACCACGCGGCCCGAGCGTATACCTCATGCCAGATCCTGCAACAGGCCGTGGAGGGAACGGGCTCCTTTGACAACAAGGTCCTGCGCGACTATATCAGCACGCAGACGTTCGATACCGTTCAGGGGGAACTCAGCTTTGATGAAAGGGGCGTGCCACTGGAGGCGATGATCCAGATTCAGTGGCAGAACGGGCAGAAGGAGGTCGTGGACCCACCCGAAGCGGCCACTGCTGAGGGCATCTACCCCATGCCTTGTTGGGACGAGCGCTAGCTACAGCAACCCGCGTCTAGCGGCGAGCGGAGGCGGCTGTCCAGCGTCACAGAGATCCTATCACAGACCAGCGCTGGCTGCCCAATGGAAGCGCAGCCGCTTGACGCTTATCTGGCAGGGGCATGTCTGGCTTTTCGGCAGGCCAGACATGCCCAAGGCCTGCTTCCCGGCAACAAACGGCCCTGAAGCACAGCGACGCTACTGCAGAGTATCACGCGACGCGTGGTTTCGCTGATAGCGTGCTCTGAGAGCTTCGCCTTCTCGGTAGCAAATTGGAAGGAGTGAGACGACATATGCTTGCCTTAACGGTGCAAAGCCTGATAGGTGGCTTGTTGATGGGCTCCATTTACGCGCTGCTGGCGGTGGGCTTGAATATGGTATTTGGAGGCATGCGCGTAGTGAACAACGCCCACGCCAACTTTGTCGTGCTGGGCTCCTATCTGGCATACGCGCTCTTCAGGGGATACAATCTCGACCCCTTAATCTCCATATTCCCACTGATGATCCCGTTCTTCCTGTTGGGCGTGCTGATCCAGAGGTTTCTGATCGAGCCGCTCAAGGAG
>Ga0180438_10011641_pt1 | contig 10598 bp, 9 predicted proteins | sample SS_ome_12_FD_132455 | JGI IMG/M metagenome (GOLD analysis project Ga0180438, IMG submission 132455) | Hypersaline lake sediment archaeal communities from the Salton Sea, California, USA - SS_3_D_2 metaG | ecosystem: Environmental > Aquatic > Non-marine Saline and Alkaline > Hypersaline >... | reverse complement strand
CGCCGTCGAAGCCCATCTCTCGCACCAACCCGCGCCCTCATTGCTTTGCAGGGTGTGAACGGTTACTGGCAAAGATGCAAGCGGTCGTGGCGCATACTGTTGGTCCAAACGCTGCCCGGGTTTCAAGAAACAACCCAGGCCAACGGATCCGCCGAAGTGGAATGTCTTTGACGATACCAACTCGATTATGCGCAACGGCTTTGCAGCTCCCCGTTTTCATATGGGCTCTCACGGGATCGATGCAACCGCAGCGATCAATAGGAACGCCAGGCAGCAGCGGTGGCAGGGCGTTGTTTTTGCGGCCGATCCGATGGCGCGCATCAGCATGGATGGCGTAAGCGTCAAGGGTGTGCCCGGAAACCCTGAGAAGGATGGGTATATCAGCAATCCGTTCAAGACCATTCAGGACCGCAACATCATGGTCACCATGAAGTGGGGGCCGAACACGGACCGAGGCGTCGATCCCAATCTCTGGATCTTCTTCAGCCACGCGCTGGACCGCGTGGAAGAAGAGGACGGGTGGATTTTCGTGAGATCTGGGGACGCGTTCGCAGCGGTCAAGGTCGTGGGCGGCTACCAGTGGGTCACGCCCTGGGAACACCGCGATAACTTGCGGCCGAAGAGTTTCGTCAGGCTGTTGAATCCGGATTCACCGATCATCACGATCGCCAACGATGCCGCCGACTACAATAACGACTTCGCGGCCTTCAAAAAGGCCCTGAAATCCCAGCCGATCATCTGGGCGGATGGCGTCGTGGAGTTTGCGACCATCACCCACGAAGGTCCGTTAGCGCCCGGCAAGATCAACGGGAAGACGGTCCAACTCACACCTCCCCGAGTGAATGACTCGCCGTTCATCCGATCCGATTGGGACAGCGGGATCATTTACGTCCGCAAAGGCAAGGAGACGCTGAAGCTCGACTTCAGTGATCCAGACAACCCGGTCAGGACCTTCGATGCACCAGTCACCTCCGAGTTCCCGCCTGGTGTGGGTACGGCAACGCCCATCGTGTTTGAACATTAGCTGACCTGTCAGAGACGCATAAACCACTACGAAGCGGGCCGTCCTTCGCCATCTACGACGACCACGATTTCGGCAAGGATGATTGCTGGGGATCGCCCGACAGGGATTTCCCCGCCTGGAAGCGTCCCGCATTGAAGATCTTCCAGGAAAACTGGGCCAATCCCTCGTACGGAGGCGGCGAGGAGAACCCCGGCTGCTGGTTCAACTTCTCCATGGGCGACGTCGAATTCTTCCTCATGGACTGCCGCTACTACCGTGATGACAAGAGGGTCAGCAGACCGGGCAAGACGATGCTCGGCGCCTACCAGAAAGCCGAGCTGAAGAAAGCGCTGCTGGCCTCGACCGCCACCTTCAAAGTCATCTGCAGCACGGTCCCGATGGGCTACAAGACCAAGAACAAGAATGAGTTCTGCGACACCTGGGACGGTTACGCTGAAGAACGGCGCGAGCTCTTCAAGTTTCTCGACGACAACAAGATCGAGGGCGTGTTCATTCTGGCTGCCGACCGCCATCGCTCAGACGCTCGGGTCATCGAGCGGGAGCACGGCTACCCCCTCTATGAATTCATGAGTTCGAGGCTGACGAACCAGATCGTTCACAGTCGCAGTGGTCAGGGAACGCTGTTCTGGTACAACGAAAAGTGCTCCTTCGGAAAGATCACCTTCGATCTGTCACTGGACGATCCCACGGCGATTTACGATGTGGTCAATATCGATAACGAGACCGTTCATTCCTGCACACTCAAAAGGAGTCAACTGCGATGAAATGCCCTGTCATACTCAACATCCTGTTATTAACGATCGCCGGCACCACCGCGGCGCTTGTCTTCATGCTCCACCCATCGTCTTCTAGTCATCATCACAAACCAGGGAACATCCCATCATGAAAAGACAGAGATCATCAAGGGGGATGGCATCATGGGCGACTTCCTTGCCTGCGTGAAGACGCGCGAGCGCCCCTTTCGTGACGTCGAGCGTGCGCACAATACCGCCGCGACCTGCCATCTGGCCAATATCGCCTTCTGGACTAAGCGCCGGTTCAAATTCGACCCGGTGACCGAGCAGATTGTCGGGGATGAGGAGGCGAACCGGTGGATCGATCGCCCGATGCGCGCACCGTGGGTGCTGTGAGGAGCTTGAAAATGAAAATGCGCATGAGAATCTATCAGATCTTCTTTCTGGCAGTGGGCGTGCTGTGCGGAGCGGCTGGCCTCGTGCCGGCCGCGGCTTCGGCAGCAGAACAGGCAGCAAACGACATCGATAGGAACATCGCTGTCCTGAAAAAGGGAAATAAGGTCGATGCCCAGACGCTCATTGCCGCGGCGGAGGCGTTAGGTGAGAAAGGTCCCGCCGCGGCAAAGGCGGTGCCCGATCTGATTGCGAGCTTTCGGCGACCGCTGGCCGTACGGCAGGCGGCAATCCAGGCCCTCGCCAAGATTGGCGCCCCGGCTGTTCCACCGCTGCTGGAACTGTTGGACGGGCGTGACAGTTCAAACGCCATGCGGCTGGGATACGCAGAGAAGAGATCGTGGCCTGTCTCGAGGTGTTTCAGAATCTGGATCCACAAGTCAAGGTCAACACAGCCATTATCCCACCGGATGAAGAGCATATCCCCGCCCTAATCGAACAGATTGAAAAGGACGCGCATTGCTTTGTTCGTTATCTGGGTATGGTACTGGATCGTATGGGCCCGGCCTGCGTGCCGTCAGTGGCTTCACTCCTGGAGAAGGAAGACTGGTATTCTCGTTGGGCGGCGACAGCGGTGTTGGAGCTGATGGGGCCCAAAGCGGGTCAGGCCCTGCCTGCGCTGGAGAAAGCCCTCGAGGATAGCCGAGAAGATGTCGACGTGCGCGTTGGCGCGGCTCGGGCCATTGCCAGGATCAAGGGTGTCGATCCGTTTGACTTGTACGAACAGATTCCCGACGTCGAGGAGCGGATAATAAAGGCCACAAGGGGCAAGTCGATGGCCCGGCGGCAAGCTCTCGTGAAGCGCGAGGGTGCCAGGTCCGACCTTGGCGGGCCCTGGGAAAAAGCGGACGGTGATCGTATTGAGAGCATACCGTGGCCACGCACCGCATGGTGGGTATACGCCATGTTAAGCGGGCAGAACCTCGAGCTGGCCAATGCTTCGCTGAAACAAGCTGCCGAGATCGGTCCGATCCGTGTCTTCATGGACGCCAACATGGTACGTGTCTTGGTGATGTTTCACAGCAAGAGCCGTTTCTTTCCGGGCCGCCTGGCGCCCGACACGGAGGCAGCGATGAAAAAGTACTTCTTCAATCACTGTAATGAGAAAATACTCAAAGGCGGCAGCGGTGCGGACGCCATATCAACTGAAGAGCTGGCGCGTGGACCGGTCTTTGCATCAGCTCTACAAAAGAACGGGCCGTTGATCGGCACCACTCGCGACTACCTGGCGCTTTCGGTGTTGAAGGATGATCCCGAGTATACGGATGTGAAATTCAAGGCCGGCGATACGGTCACGGAGCGTTATCACGCCTGGAACGAGTACTTCAAGGTGTTTCTGAAGGAGTGGGCACTCAACGGCTTGTGGCAGGAGTTGGGCTCATCCGCTTACAATTACCACTCCTACGATGCGCACTTTAACCTGGTGGATCTCGCACCCGACCCGGTAGTGCGCCAGAGGGCCAGGATGTTTCTTGACCTCAGCCTCATCGAGATTGACCAGATATCTATCTCCGGCGTGCGTGGCGGCGTTAAGTGCCGCGCCAAGCAGGGCGGCCTGGGCGACAAATTCAACATCTCTCGGGCCATGCTCTACGGCGAGCGTGGCAGTATCCTCTCCCACGCCGCGATTGCCGCCAGCCAGTATCAACCGCCTGAGGCAGCCGTTCTCCTCCATAAGCTCGGCCCGCCCGTCCCGACCTTTGAGATCGCGAATCGCCATCCCGGTGAATACGTAGCCGGGGCTGAGCCGGCAAGAATGCTGGGCAAGGGCGGGCTACGCCTGCCATTGGAGTTGCATTCGCACAACGTCAATTATGCATACTGCACGCCTGAGTACGTGATGGGCTGCTCGATGTACGACCCGAACCGGAAGTATGGTGCCGGCTCCGAAGCGCGCTGGAGCGGAGTCATCTTCCGCGACCTCGCCGCCATTTCAATGGATGCCTATACGGGCGAGAAGTGGAACGTGCAAAGCAAGGACGTGATGATCGCCCAACGAAGAGCGGGTGCCCATTACCGAGGGCGGCCCAAGGTGGTCTTCGAATCCGGGTTTGAGATGGTCGAGCGTCAGGGCTGGGTTTTCGTGGAAAACGGCGAGGCGTTTGCCGCCGTCAAGATCGCGACCGGAGGATACTTCTGGGCCGAACTGATCAAGCGCACACTCTACCTGAAGGACGACTACTCACCAATCATAATCCAGACCGGCAGAACTGATGCCTACGGCTCGTTTGCGAAGTTCCAGGAGGCAATTCTAGAAGCCCCGTTGAAACTGGAGTATCTGCCGGACGGGAGCCTCCATTTTTCTGACCATGCCTGCAACAAGCAGCTATCGGGTGCCTGAACCGGCCCTGCTTCTGCATAAACTTGGCAAACCGGCAAAGACCTATGAGATAATCAATGACCGTCCCACTGGTCCAGAACCCGGGGCAGAAAAAGGCTTCAGAAAAGACTGCAATGCCATCAATTACGCCTGGTGTACACCTGAATACGTAACGGGGTGCGGGATGTACGATCCAAATGCGCCTCGGAACGCCGGCGCGATGGGGCGTTGGAGTGGCGTGATCTTCCGCAAGCTGGCTGCTATTTCTCTCGATGCGTACACGGGCGAAAAATGGAATGTGCAGCACAAGGATGTGAGGATAACTCAATTATGCTCGGATGGCCCGTATGTGCCGGGTGATACCCGGGTCGTTTTCGAGGCTTTGTATGGCAAGGTGTCTGAAAAGGATGGATGGATATTTGTGAACAACGAAGAAGCATACGCAGCGGTCAGAGTTGTCAACGGCGGATACTTCTGGCTTGATTCACCCAAGCGGCTGTTGTACGCGAACGACATTTACTCTCCCATCATCGTCCAGACCGGAAGAGCTCAGGACTATGGTTCGATTGAGACATTCCAGGAAGCAATCCTCAAAGCGCCCCTGAACTTCGTTGACGACAAGGTGGAATATCGCGGACCGAATTCAGCCGAACTTGAATTCTTTTGCATGACCCCAGAGATCCTGAAGACAACGGAACGGCCATACATCCTCCCGAAGATTAATGGAAAGACGATCGACCTGAACCCGGAATACGCTTACAGCAGTCCTTACATGCAGAGAAGAGAGGGCAGCGACATCGTGACCCTCAGGTATGGAGACAAGCGATGGGACTATGACTTTGCCAAGAACACGGTCGCCAATGGCAGAGGTATCGCCGAACACCACAGCCCATGATTAGTGATGAACCAGGTTGCCCCCGCTAAAGGGCGGGCGCCTGAGGTGCCAAGTGCTCTCGGTCGCCCCCACCTAAGCAGCGAAAAGCGATTTGCCAGGCTGCTCGGGTCACATCGCCCCGAGTAGGTACCTGATCAGCCGAAGCTGGTATTCCCGTGAAAAGGAATGGCCTTTGCTCGTGACATGATGACCGACGACCGTGTTTGGCGGTCATCGGGCCCACCGCCAAGGGAAGGCAAAGAAGACTCATTCCCGGACATTGCTATATTCCACCTGCAGTGCAAGACGTTGAAACGTTGCACGCATTTTGTTCCTCCCTTAGGCGATTTCTACGTTCAAATCTGCCGAAGCGCCCATCGTAGCACGAGCTTCGGCCTTCGGGTAGATTCCGCGCCGTCCATGACACCGCAACCGGACGTCGCCTTACACGCGGGGAACATGTTGGGAGTCAGTCGAAGGCGGCAACATTCGCCGTTACGTTCCGGCCGGGAACGCGGGCCGCCATTGTCCCCTTCCGGCGAGATCCTTGCCTGTGATCTTCTTCAGGGCTGCGTCGATTTCCGCGGGGATCCTCATTCTTGCCCAGGTCTTGAATTCACGATCGAAGAGGCCAATAAGCGGAGCAACAGCGCCGTCCTCGCGGATCTCACCCAGTGCCCAAACCGCCGCCTCGACGACGATTTCGGTCTCGTCGTCAAGCGTGGCAATCAACGCAGGGACGGCGGCGGTCATCCGAGCTTCGCCGGCGGCCCTGCATGCGAAAATGCGAAGTTGCGCGCTGCGGGCCGTCTCCATTTGCGCGACGATGAGTTCCGCCGCCGCAGGGTCCGTGGTCTTTGTCGCGCCCAGGGCTTGGAGAACGTATTTTTCTGGAGCCCGCTCGGCGCCGGCAATCAGCGTCACCAACGGGGCGACGGCTGAGGCCCCCAGACTTCCCAGGGCGACGGCGGCGTACCGCTTCACAATGCCCATCTCCGCTTCCGTGGCGGAGAGGACGTTCATTAAGGCAGCAAGGGCGGTGTCCGCGTCGCTCGGCGCGGCGGCCGTGAGTGCCTCGGCAGCCGCCCGTCGCACCACGATGCTCTCGTCCTCCAGCAACAGGCAAAGGGCCTCGGCCGCCCGGGCCGTTTTGTGCTTTCCCAGCGCCGCCGCTGCGTGATATCGCACCGCAGAGCTCTCATTCCGAGTCAGCTCGACGAGCTCGTTGAGCCCCGCCTGAGACACGCTCTCGGGCCGACCCGCTTTGACGTAGCCTGCCTCCTCGCGAATCAGCTTCGCGTAGGCGTTGTGCAGGGGATTGTACCAGCCCTCGCAGAACATCACGTCTCCCCGCACCGCGCCCGCGACGTACGTTTCCCACTCGCTCTCCATGCGAAGGCCCTGGGAGGTCACCAGGCTGAACGCCTGCGGGTAGATCGCCTGGACCCTCGGGTCGCCGCGATACTCGTCGATGATTTGCGTTTTGTAGGGCGCGGCGTACAAGTGATACGCGCCCGTCTCATGCTCCGGGATGATCAGCACGTCGGAATGCCGCTCCGCCAGCTCGCGGATGATCGGCGTGGGCATGACCCAGCGGATTCGCTCGTCGGTGGCGCCCGACCACCACGGATCCCAGTCGCCGACGGGGTAGACGTTCGAGTCGAAGTAGAAGATCGTCACGCCCCACCGCTTCTTGCAGTAAGCAATCTTCTGGTCGAGATGCTCGACCGGGTTGGGAACGTCGCGGTGGTAGAAGCGGGCGTGCGGCCGGATCCCGAGCCCCAGCTCCGTGGGCCGAATGCACAGCCCGACACGCAAACCCGCGGCCGTGAACTTCTTGAGAAACTCGTTGGAAAGCCGCTCCATTTCCGGGGAGACGAACGACATCTGGTGGGGGTTGCCGATGTAGGTCAGCGGGTGCCAGTACTCGGCCCCTTCCAGGTCCCAGACGATCACGCCTTGCGCATCCATGTGCTTGAGTATCTTGACCGCGTTGTCCGCGTACTCCAGGAGGCCCAGGCGGAACTCCGCCAGCCCTTCGGGAGTGAGTACGTCGTTGTCCTTTCCTTTGCCGGGCAGGTAGCCGCGGGGATTGCTCTCCCAGCGGCGGAAAGGATGGCAGAGGAACAGGCGGCCGATCGGCCGGCGGTCCGGCCAGTCGAGCTTCATGGGCAGGACGTTGCGGAAGTGCTCGAAGCACTCGCCGCAGAGGTCGCGAACTTCCGCATCCCTGCCGCCGAAGTTCAGCGACACATGGTACTCGTCGGTCTCGCTGGGGGCGATCGGGCGCCCCGGAATGTGAAAGAACCTGTCCCAGACAACCGGATGATGGGGCCACTCCTCTTTCGGAATCGTGACGCCAAGCGTGGCCCGGGGCTGATCGCGGCTTCCCTCGATGGTCAGGTGTACCGGAGGGCTCGCTTCCCAGTTGCAGACCACCAGCGAGCCTTCGTCGAAGTCCATGCGGTGGAAGCCGAGCAGTTCGTCGTTGTCGATGGTGATCCTCTCGTGCGGGGAGATGTTGATCTTCATCAGCGTGAGCTCCAGCCCGTCCACGTCGCGGTCGGAGCTGTTCTGAATGCGCACCAAGAGGTCCAGGCGGTTCCTCACGATCTCGTACGTGCAGGAGACCGAACCCCACGAGTAGCCGACGGCGCGGGTCCGGGTCTTTTCGTCGAAGGACGCCTTCACTGCGTCAAGCGAAGCGGCCGACCGCCAGCGGTCGTCGATGATCGGGTGCGATTCCTTTCTGGTGAGGCGGCCCCTGGCGTCCCTGGCGTCGAGCTCCAGCAAGCGGTGCTCGCGAAGTTCGACCCGCTTCAGTTCGAAATCGCCGTTGCCCGAGCTGACGATTGCGGCCTTTCCGTAGTCCACACTCTGAAGTCCATTCTCGTCGAAACGGACCACCGGGGCGGCAAGATCCTTGGGCGAGCTCTCTTGGGCGGCAGGCCCCGCCGCGGCTGAAACGATCACAAAAAGCAATGACGGAAGGCATTTCATCGAACTTTGTCGCCGTTTGGCCTCGAGATGTGCGGATCAGTCCTTCACAGCCGCATCCCGGTCACTCCTGCCGACTTCATCCAGCATCGCCGAAAGCTGGTGGGCTCGGTCGGGCAGTCTCATTTCAGCAACTCCGGTGGACTTGAGGAACCAGCTGGGGCGCGGTCGCTGCTGCGTCATTCATGTGGGCCTCGAGCGCCCTCCGCTGCTGATCATTCAGCGGAGCCTCGTGGGCAGTCGCGACGTTGATTCGCAACTGCTCAAGCGAACTCATGCCGACCACCGCTACCGAAACGGGAAGGCCCAGGACGTAGCGGATCAGCTCGCCCGCGGTGGCCTGCTGCGGGGCGTCGTCATGGTGCGGCTTGCCGTCGTTTTTGATCGGATTGCCAATCGCCAAGGAACCCAACTCCCCGCCCATGACTTTCATGGCCAGGATGCCCAGTCCCTTGCGGTCGGCCAAAGGAAGGACCTTCTGGAAGTACGGCCGCCGCTTGGCCGTGGGGTTGAACGTGGTGAGGATCGTGTCGAAGTTGTACATCGTGATGGCCTGGCACATCACGTCGGCGCTTTCGTGCCCGGTCACGCCGATGAAGCGGGTGAGCCTTTCGTCGCGGAGCTTCTGGAGTGCTTTGACGACGCCGTCCGGTCTGCCCCAGGCCGCCAGGTCCTCACCGACGCGGGCTCCGTGGATCTGCAACAGGTCGACGTGGTCGGTGCGAAGCCGCTTCAGGCTCTCCTCAAATTCCCGCATCGCCCCGTCATACGTCCGTTGGCCCGTCTTGCCGGCCAGAAACACCTCCTTGCGGCGATGGGCGAGCACCTCGCCGTAGTTTCGCTCCGACTGCCCGCCGCCGTACGACGGGGCCGAGTCGAAGTAGCGGATCCCCGCGTCGATGGCGGCGTTGGCCAGTTGGACCGGATCGAATCTCTCGGAGCGGCGCTCCTTCATGCCCGTGTAGCCGCCCAACGCCAGCACCGTCACGTTGACGCCCGTGCGGCCGAGTGGTCGGGTGGGAAGGGGCGGCCGGTCGCCCTCGCCCGCATGCAACGTTGAGGCCCATGCCAGGCCGCCCGCGGCGGCCGTGCCCTTGAGGAATTCTCGCCTGTCCATCTTGACCGTCTCCCTTCGTGGTTGTCTTTGAGCGGGGATTCCGTCCTCCTCTCGTCAAATGTCTTCAACGACGCCGTGTTTCTTGACGTAGTCCGGATCAATGTCCACACCGATGCCCGGACCAGTCGGCACCTTGATCTTCCCGTCTTCCACACGAAGTGAAGACGTTTTGCACTCAATCGGCAGATCCGTGTAGCCTTTGAATTCGATGTGCGGTCCGGCGTTGGGCATGGCGGAAACCAGGTGCAGCATGTAGATGAAGCCGAATCCTCCCGACAAGTGCGGGATGCATTCTTTGCCCATGGCTTCTCCCATCCGCGCTACTTTCAGTGATCGGATCATCCCTCCGAAATAGTAATGATCCGGCTGAACGATATCCAGACCGTCGTTGGCCAGCAGCCAGCGAAAGGCATGGATGCCATGTTGCTGTTCACCTCCCGCAACCGGAATAGAAAGCGCGTCCGCGACCTGTTTGGTCCCTTCGAGCCAATCGAAGAACACCGGTTCTTCAAAATAGCTGTAGTTGTACTCTTCCAGCAACTTGCCCATCCGGATCGCTTCGCTCACGTCTTCGTAATAGCCGTTCGCGTCGGCGTAGAGTGCCATGTCGTCACCAAAGGTTTCCCGAATCCGTGGAATGATTGCCTCGGTCCTGCCGGCGGGGCCTCGTGCATCCAGGTCCTTGGTCATGAACATCAGCGCACCCACTTTTATCTTGACGGCCTTGGCCTTGCTCCTTTCCACAGCCGCCCGGATGAGTGCCACCGATTCCTCGACCGGCTTCTCTCTCCATTCCGTCGCCTGGTAAACGGGGACATGCGTATTATGGATCTTCCCGATCAACCGCCCCACGGGCTTTCCGGATATTCGCCCCATCATGTCCAGGATGGCAAACTCGATGGTCGCCAAGGGGATGCCGATAGCCAGACCGCCGAATCGAAAGTTGAAAGCGAACACGAGCGCTTTTTCCAGCAGCTCATCCAAGCGTCGTGCATCCTGGTCGACAAAGAACGGCTGCAAACGTTTGACGAAGATCGGGTAAAGCAGGCTCATGGTATCGTGAGCAACCGAAATTCCCT
>Ga0180438_10011640_pt1 | contig 10598 bp, 10 predicted proteins | sample SS_ome_12_FD_132455 | JGI IMG/M metagenome (GOLD analysis project Ga0180438, IMG submission 132455) | Hypersaline lake sediment archaeal communities from the Salton Sea, California, USA - SS_3_D_2 metaG | ecosystem: Environmental > Aquatic > Non-marine Saline and Alkaline > Hypersaline >... | reverse complement strand
TGGGCCCCGGCCCATGCTTATCTCTTCGCCGCCGGCTTGCGTCTCCGCCGCCCGAGCGCGAATGCCCGCAGATTGACCTCCAGCAATGAAGGCCGGAGGCACGTCGTCAAGGCACTGCGCCAGGCGTCCACCGGCAGGTCCACGTGGCGGGAGAGGACTCCGATGAGAACGGTGTTCGCGGCCCGCGCGTTCCCCGCGCGCCGCGCGAGTTCGGCCGCCGGCACGACAACGACGTTCTCGGCGATGCCGCGGAGGCGCTCGCCAACGTCCTCGGGATATCCGGGGGCGTCGGGCAGACGCACGGCGGGGGGAAGCCGCAGGTCATCGGCGATCAGGAGGCCCCCCACGCGAACGCGGTGCGCGTGCCGCAGCCCCTCCAGCATCTCCAGGGCCATCAGCACATCCACTTCGCCATCCGGAATCAGCGGCGAGTAGATCCGCTTTCCGTAGCGAATCTCGCTCACCACCGCTCCGCCCCGCTGGGCCATCCCGTGCACCTCGTTCTTCTTCACGTCGTGCCCCGCGCGCAAGGCCGCCTGGGCCGCGATATCGCTGGCGAGTATGATGCCTTGGCCCCCGACGCCTGCGATGGCGATGTTCGTGATCTTACTCACGTGGGGTATCCTCCACTATCGCCCCGCTCGGACAGATCTGCGCACACACGCCGCATCCGGCACACAGCTCAGCCACGATCGCAACCTGCTTTCGCCGCTTCCCCTCAGGCGTGACATCCGCGATGGCCGGACACCCGTGGTCGAGGCACTTCCCGCAGCCTATGCAGCGCTCCGCCTCGACGCTGAAGGGATGCCGCACCCGATCTCGGTCGAGCAGCACGCACCGGCGCCTGGCGATGATGACGCTGGGCTCCGCGCGCCCCAGGGCCGCGGCCACGGTGTCCCGCGTGGCGCGCACGTCATAGGGATCGACGACTGAAACATGCTCGACCCCGACCGCGCGACACACATTCTCCAAGACGAGCCTATGGGTCGCTTCGCCGGCGGCCGTCTTGCCCGTAGCCGGATGGTCCTGGTGGCCGGTCATGGCGACCGTCTCGTTGTCGAGTATGATCACGGTTGTCGCGCCTCGATTGTAGATGACGTCAATGAGCGGGGTGATGCCGGAATGAACGAACGTGGAGTCGCCGATGACCGCGACCATGTTGTCGGACCGCCCAGTCGCCTTCTCGATCCCGTGCGCCAGCCCGATGGAAGCGCCCATGCAGACACACGTGTCCATCGTCTGAAGCGGCGGCTGGACGCCCAACGTGTAGCAGCCTATGTCTCCGGAGACAAACACCTGGAAGCGTTTCAGCACGGTGAGCAGCGCGCGGTGGCCACAGCCGGGGCAGAGAGCGGGCGGCCGCGGCGGCAGGCCCCCAACCGCCGCGGGAAGCTTCCGCCTCCGCACACCCAGCAGCCGCGCCACCGCCGCGGGCGACAGCTCCCCGGTCCGCGGTCCAGACGGCGGATGGGCGAGCTTCACGCCCATGGCGCGAATCTGGCCCTCCAGAAATGGGTCGAGTTCTTCCACCACATAGAGCCGTTGGACGCTGCGCGCGAAGGTGCGGATGAGCTTCTTCGGCAGCGGATGGGTCAGGCCGAGCTTGAGCACGGACGCGCGCGGCCGGACCTCCTTTACGTACTGGTAGGCGACGCCCGAGACGATGATCCCGACACGCGCGTCGCCCTTGTCGACGCGGTTCAAGGGGCATGTCTCGGCGTACTCTGTCAGCGCCACCATGCGCGCTTCCACAAGCTCGTGGCGTCGCCGCGCGTGCCCCGGCACCATCACGGTCTTCGCGGGATCTCGGGCGAACCCCTGTGCCGGATGCTCGGTGCGCGCCGCCAACCCAACCACGGATTTGGAGTGTGCGATCCGGGTGGTGATGCGCAGCAGCACCGGGGTGTCGAACCGCTCGCTCAGCGCGAACGCAAGGGCGGCGAAGTGCTTCGCCTCCTGGCTGTCCGAGGGCTCCAGCAGGGGGACCTTGGCGAGGTGCGCGTAGTGGCGGTTGTCCTGCTCGTTCTGCGAGCTGTGCATGCCCGGATCGTCGGCGCTCACCACCAGCAGGCCACCGCGAACGCCGGTGTAGGAGGCCGTCACGAGCGGGTCGGAGGCGACGTTCAGGCCCACGTGCTTCATGGAGGCCATCGCCCGCGCGCCGGCGAAGGATGCGCCCAGCGCGACCTCCAGCGCGACCTTCTCGTTGGGGGCCCACTGGGCGCGGACTTCGGGACATGCGGCGAGCGCCTCCAGAATCTCCGTCGCGGGTGTGCCAGGATACGCGGTTGCCACGAGGACGCCGGCCTCGAGCGCCCCTCGCGCGATGGCCTCATCGCCGGAGAGGAGCGCGCAGCCGGCCGGCGCGTCAGCACTGCTCATACGACTTCCTCACTGCGCGATTTTCGGCTGAGGATAGCACAGCGCCCGCCAAAGGACAAGCCAGACCCGCACGCGGTCGCGTCGAGGGGAAAGAGGTATCGCCGCATCGCCGTCGAATGCACCCGCAATTCAGCAGCAGTCGGTTAATTGGGCGAGAGCCGCGCTGCGAACGCCTGGGAGGGCGGTCGGTGCACGAGTCGACACCCTGCTGGAATCGAGAGATCGAGTTTATGGCGCCGGACCAGCTCCGAGCGCTCCAATCGGACAGACTCCGGGAAGTCGTGAAGCTCGTCTACGAGAAAGTCCCCTACTACCGCCAGAAGCTCGACGACGCCGGGGTCAGGCCGCAGGACATCAAGAGCATCGAGGACATCGGCCGACTGCCGTTCACCACCAAGGAGGATCTCCGCGAGACGTATCCCTTCGGCCTTTTCGCCGTCCCCATGGAGGAGATCGTGCGGATACATGCCTCCTCGGGCACCACGGGCAAGTCCACCGTGGTGGGCTACACCAAGCACGACGTCGAGACGTGGGCGGAGGTGATGGCGCGGACGCTGGCGGCGGGCGGCACCCACCGCGGCGACCTGCTCCAGAACAGCTATGGCTACGGGCTGTTCACTGGAGGGCTCGGCGCGCACTACGGCGCAGAGCGCATTGGGACCTCCGTGATACCGACCTCCGGAGGCCAGACCAAGCGCCAGGTCCAGATTCTCCAGGACTTCGGCACCACGGTCCTCTGCTGCACTCCGTCGTACGCGCTCGTTATCGGCGAGGTGGGCCGGGAGATGGGCGTGAACTTTGCCGACCTGCCCCTGCGAGTGGGCTTCTTCGGGGCCGAGCCCTGGTCGCCCACGATGCGGCAGGAGATCGAGTCCTCGCTTCACGCTCACGCGCTCGACATCTATGGGCTCTCCGAGATCATCGGCCCCGGCGTCAGCTTCGAGTGTCTGGAGAAGAGCGGGCTCCACATCAACGAAGACCACTTCTACCCGGAGATCATCGACCCGGAGACGGGGGAGCCGGTCCCGGAAAGCCAGCCGGGAGAACTCGTGTTCACGACGCTGACAAAGGAGGCGCTTCCGCTCCTTCGGTATCGCACGCGAGACATCAGCCACGTGATCGCAGAGCCCTGCGGGTGCGGCCGCACGATCCGGCGTATGCGGCGAGTGACGGGCCGCACGGACGACATGCTCATCATCCGCGGTGTCAACGTCTTCCCCTCCCAGATAGAGGAGGTGCTGATGGGCATCGAGGAGACCACGCCTAACTACGTGTTGGTGGTGGACCGCAAGCCTCGCGGGATGGATGAGCTGGAGGTGCAGGTCGAGGTATCCGAGAAGACTTTCTCCGACGAAATGTCGCGGCTGGAGGTGCTCTCGGAGCGCATTCAGAGCGAGATCGAGAGCACGCTCGGGCTGCGGGTCTCGGTTCGCCTGGTCGAGCCGAAGAGCCTCGCCCGCAGCATGGGCAAGGCCAAGCGCGTGATCGACAGGAGGGATCTGGGCACATGACGGCGATACAGATCTCGGTGTTCCTCGAGAACAAGTCGGGGCGGCTGTCCGAGGTGACGCATGCGCTGGCCGAGGCCGGAGTGAACGTCCGCGCCCTGTCGTTGGCCGAGACCATCGACTACGGCGTTCTTCGGCTTATCGTCGACAGGCCCGGCGAGGCGAAGGAGGCGCTCAACGGGGCCGGGTTCACCGTGACCGAGACCGAAGTGATCGCGGTCGAGATGCCGGACCGGCCGGGAGGGCTGGCGGGCATCGTGGACCTGCTCACCCAGCGCGAGCTGAACATCGAATACCTCTACGCGTTCGTCGGCCAGCGGGGCGAGAACGCGATCGTGATCTTCCGGATCGACGACGTGTCGGCCGCGATCTCGGCGCTGCAAGAAGGGGGAGCGCGTATCCTCTCCGCAGACGAACTGAGCGCCATCTAATACGCCTGAAAAGGAGGAAGCGGGAATGAGGTGCACGACTGCTGTGCCGGCCGTGCTGGCACTCTTACTGGTCGGCCTACTCTGCTGCGGCGGGTGTGGCGAAAGGCCGGCCCCGCCGGGCGAGGAGCCGGGCCCCGCGGTCGCGGGAGAGCCTTACGTCATCGGGGCCATGTTCGCAATCACCGGGGATGCTTCTTCGCTGGGCATCCCCGAGCGGAACACTGCCCAGATGCTGGAGGGGATGATCAACGGTTCCGGCGGCATCAACGGCCGTCCCCTGAAGATCGTTATTGAGGATACCAAGGGAGAGAACACCGAGGCCCTCAACGCGGCCAAGCGACTGGTCGAGAAGGACAACGTGCTCGCCATCGTCGGGCCCAGCCGCACAGGGACCACGCTGGCCGTCGTCGATTACATGGAGAAGGCGGAGGTGCCTTTGGTCTCCTGTGCCGCGGGCATCCCGATCGTCGAGCCGGTGAAGAAGTGGATCTTCAAGACCCCTCAGTCGGATCGGATGGCGGTGGAGAGGATCATCGAGTACCTGAAGGAGAAGGGAATCGCGCGCGTCGCTTCGCTGTCAGACAACACCGGCTTCGGCAAGAGCGGGCTGCGCGAGATCCAGAAGCTGATGCCGGAGGCCGGGATCGAAGTCGTCGCGATTGAGGAGTACGGCCCCAAGGACACCTCGATGGAGACGCAGCTGACGAAGATCAGGGGCACGAAGGCGCAGGCCGTCGTGTGCTGGGGAACGCCGCCGGGTCCGGCCATCGTTGCCAAGAACATGCGGCAGCTCGCCATGGACATCCCACTGATCTGCAGCCACGGCGTGGCCAATGAGACCTTCATCAAGATCGCGGGAGATGCCGCCAACGGCGTCATCTTGCCGGCGGGGCGGCTCATCGTGGTGGATCAGATCGCCGCCGATCACCCGCAGGCGGCGGTCCTCGAGGACTACGCGCAGCGCTACCAGGCGGAGTTCGGCAAGCCGGCCGACACCTTCGGCGGCCACGCCTGGGACGGCATCCAGCTCGTCGCGGACGCGCTTCGCGCCGTGGGAGCGGACCGCGCCGCGGTCCGGGATCACCTGGAAAGCACGCAGGGCTTTGTGGGCACTGGTGGAGTCTTCAACTTCTCGGCCGAGGAGCACAACGGCTTGACGAAGGACGCCTTCGTAATGGTCGAGATCGTAGACGGAAAGTGGAGGCTCGCAGACTAGCGAGCATCTCGTCGGGGAGCCGGGCCCGCGCTCGCGCGGGCCCGGCCATATCCGTGTTAAGCGAACCCTTGCGTCCGCCCCGGGCGGACGCGCATTGTGTTCTATGATCCCTTCCGGCGACCAGTTTCTTCAATACCTGCTCTCTGGAGTTACCCTGGGCAGCATCTACGGCATGATCGCGCTGGGGTTCACGCTCATCCACAACGCCACCGGCATCGTCAACTTCGCGCAAGGCGAGTTCGTGGCCTACGGTGCGTTGATCGTTTTCACCTGCTCCGGGGTCCTCGGCCTGCCGATGCCGCTGGCGATACTGATCGCGGTGGTGGGAGTGACGCTGGTCGGCGCCGCGCTGGAGAGGGCGGCCATTCGGCCCTCGCGGCGTCCCTCCGTCATCACGCTCATCATCATCACCATCGGGGCCTCCATCTTCCTGCGCGGGACGGCGATGTGGATCTGGGGCCCCGACGCGCTTCCGATACGGCACTTCTCGGGCGAGGAGCCGATCGCGATCGGGCGCGCGAGCATCCTCCCTCAGCACCTGTGGATCATGGGCATCGTGCTCGGCACCATGGTCGCCCTGTGGCTGTTGGGGGAGAAGACCCAGGTGGGCAAGGCCATGCGGGCGTGCGCGATGGACCGGGAGGCCGCGCAGCTCGTCGGCATACCGGCGTCGCGTATGGTGATGCTGTCGTTTGCGCTGAGCGGCACGCTTGGCGGGATCGCGGGCGCGATCGTCGCTCCCATCGCCATGGGGCAGTACAACATGGGCATCATGTTGGGCCTGAAGGGTTTCTGCGCGGCCATCCTCGGGGGTATGGGCAATCCACTCGGGGCCGTGCTGGGCGGCCTGCTGCTGGGCACGCTCGAATCGCTGGGCGCCGGCCTGAGCCCCATCGGCTGGTCCGGATTCAAGGACGCGATCGCCTTCGGCATCATGCTCATCGTGCTCCTGGCAAAGCCCACCGGGCTGCTGGGGCGCGGCGGCAGGTAGCGCTGGAAGGGACACGAGGAGGCGATGAAGCACGAACTGGCGCGATATCGCTGGATCGTGATCGTCGCGGCAGCGGCGGCCGTCCTGCCGCGGCTGCTTCCCGACCGGTACGCGATCCATCTGGCCGTCATGATCGGCATCAACACCATCGTTGCGCTGGGACTGAACCTCCTGATGGGGTACGCAGGCCAGGTGTCGCTGGGACAGGCCGCCTTCGTCGGCGTGGGCGCCTACGCGTCGGCCATCCTCTCCGCCAACATGGGCATCTCTCCCTGGTTCGCGATGGCCGCGGGCGTCGCGCTCAGCGCGCTCATCGGCGCGGCCGTCGGCGTCCCCCTGCTGAAGCTTCGCGGCCACTACCTGGCAATGGGCACCCTCGGGTTCGGCATGATCGTCCACATCGTGCTCGTCCAGTGGGAGAGCCTCACCGGCGGCACTATCGGCATCATGAGCGTCCCGCCCCTGAAGATCGGCGGCATCAGCTTCGACAGCGAGCTCAAGATGTACTACCTCGTGGCCGCCTCCGTCATCGTCGCGATGGCGCTCGCGGCCAACATTATCAATTCGCGCGTCGGACGCGCTATGCGCGCGGTCCACGGCAGCGAGATCGCGGCCGAGATGTCCGGTGTAGACACGGCCCGCTACAAGCTCCAGGTCTTCGTGCTCTCAGCGGCGATGGCGGGGTATGCGGGAAGCCTCTATGCCCACCACACCACCTATGTCCACCCCGACAGCTTCGGCTTCCACTACTCCATCTACCTGGTGGTGATGGTGGTCATCGGCGGCATGGCCAGCATCGGCGGAGCCATCTTCGGGGCCGGCGCGGTCACGCTCATCGCCGAGCACCTGCGCTCCTTCGAGGAGTTCAGCACCGTCGCCTTCGGATTCATCCTCGTCGCCATCATGGTCTTCCTGCCCGCAGGCCTCTGGCGCGGCACGGCAGAGGCGCTGCGGCGTCTTCGCAGAACCGCTCCCACACCCGGAGAGGAGGCTTAGCTCGCGCGCCATGGCTGCCGATCAGCTGCTCCAGCTCGACCGGGCCACCAAACGCTTCGGCGGGCTCGTCGCTGTGGACGAACTCTGCTTCGAGGTCCAGCGGGGCCAGATAAAGGCCCTCATCGGCCCGAACGGCGCGGGTAAGACGACGGCCTTCAACCTCATCACACGTGTCTACCCCCTCGACGGCGGGGAGGTTCGCATCGCGGGGGCCCCCACCCGGGGGCTGCCCTCTCACCGCGTGGCCGCGCTGGGAGTAGCTCGCACCTTCCAGAATGTCCAGCTCTTCGGAAACATGAGCGTGCTGGAGAACGTCATGGTGGGCGCCCACACTCGCGGAACGTCGGGGCTGCTCAGCTCGGCGCTGCGCCTGCGCTCGATGCGGTCGCAGGAGCGCGCGCTCACCGAACGCGCGCTCTCGTGTCTCGATCTGGTGGGCCTCGGCGGCATCTCGCGCGACACGGAAGCCCTGTCTCTGTCGTTCGGGCAGCAGCGCCTGCTCGAGATCGCGCGGGCGCTGGCCGCAGAACCACAGTTGCTGCTGCTCGACGAGCCGGCGGCCGGGCTGTCGAGCGCCGAGACAGTCCGGCTGGGCGAGCTCGTGCAGCGCATCCGGGACCTGGGCATCACGGTGCTGATCGTCGATCACGACATGGACCTGGTGATGCAGATATCGGGGGAGGTCGTGGTCCTCGACCACGGGGTGAAGATCGCGGAAGGCGCGCCCCGCGCGGTGCAGCGCGACCCCAAGGTCATCGCCGCCTACCTTGGCGAGGAGGCCTGACGTGCTCACGCTGAAGAGCACCGAGACCTACTACGGGAATGTGAGGGCGCTGAAGGGCATCTCGCTCCACGTCAACGAGGGCGAGATCGTCGCCGTGATCGGGGCGAACGGCGCAGGGAAGACGACCGCGCTGCGCACTATCTCCGGCCTGCTGGCGCCGCGCCGGGGAACGGTTACCTTCATGGAGCGTGCTATCGCCGGCCTTCCGCCGGAGGCGATCGTACGAGCGGGAATCAGCCAGGTGCCGGAGAACCGCCGGCTCTTCGGGTCGCTCTCCGTTATAGACAACCTCCTGCTGGGCGCCTACCACCTCACCTGGCGCGAGAAGCACGCGCACCTGCGCGAGGACCTCGAGCGCGTCTACTCGCTCTTCGCCGTGCTGCGCGAGCGCGCGGCACAGCTCGCAGGAACCCTCTCGGGCGGCGAGCAGCAGATGCTCGCCATCGGACGCGCGCTCATGGGCCGGCCCCGGCTGCTGCTGCTCGACGAGCCGTCTCTCGGACTCGCCCCCCGCGCAATGCGAGCCATCTTCGACGCGATCCCGAACTTCCGCGCCCAGGGCATCACGGTGCTCCTGGTGGAGCAGAACGCCAGGGCGGCCCTTCAGATTGCGGACCGCGCCTACTGCCTGGAGACCGGCAGCGTGGTGATGGAGGGCTCCGCCCAGGAGCTTCTCAACCAGAGAGAGGTCCAGCGCGCGTACCTGGGCCGGGGCTATCGCCAGGTCTGGGAAGAGGACTGACGGAGGTCAGAGATGCCCATCTGGAACCCGCGCATCGAGACAATGCCCCGGGTCGACCTCGAGCAGCTTCAGCTCGAACGACTCCAGGCAACGGTAAACCGCATCTGGGAGAGCGTGCCCTGGTACCGCCGCCGTTTCGAGCAGCTCGGACTCGTGCCCGAGCACATCCGGTCGCTCGACGATCTCCGCCTCCTCCCCTTCACCGTCAAGGAAGACCTCCGCACCGGGTACCCCTACGATCTCTTCGCGGTCCCACTCCGCGAGGTGGTCAGGATCCATGCCTCGTCCGGCACCACCGGAACCCCGACCGTCGGCGGCTACACGAAGAACGACCTCCGTCACTGGCGAGAACTCGTCGCCCGCGTGCTCTCGGCCGGCGGAGTCACCAAGGACGATGTCATCCAGATCTCGTTCAGCTACGGACTGCTCACCGACGCGTTCGGCTTTCACCAGGGGGCGGAGGAGATCGGCGCCTCCGTGATACCCGTCTCCGCCGGCGCGCCCGAGCAGCAGTTGAGCATCATGCAGGACTTCCGAACCACCGCCCTGGTCGGCACGCCCTCCTACGCGCTCCGCATAGCCGAGACGCTCGGCGAGAGGGGAGTGTCCCGGTCGAGCCTGCATCTGCGCTGGGGCATCCTCGGCTCCGCGCCGTGGCCGGAGGCGATGCGCAAGCGTATCGAGGACCTGCTCGGCATCTCCGCGACGGACAACTACAACATCTCGGAAGTCATGGGGCCGGGCGTCTCCGGCGAGTGCCAGGAGCAGAGGAAGGGGCTCCACATCAATGAGGACCACCTGCTGTGCGAGATCATCGACCCGGACTCCGGGGAAGTGCTCCCCCCGGGCGAAACCGGGGAGCTCGTGATCACCACCGTGACTAAAGAAGCACTCCCCATCATCCGATATCGCACAGGGGACTTGACTGCCCTCAATCCGGAGCCCTGTCCCTGTGGCAGGACGCTGGCCCGCATGGCACGCGTGTTCAACCGCACCGACGATATGCTCATCGTGGGAGGGGTGAAGATAGCGCCCGCACAGATCGAACAGGTGATCTCTCAGGTCGAGGGGGTGGAGCCGCACTATCGCGTGATCGTCGACCATGCCGGCGGCGTCGATACGCTCGAGGTTCAGGTCGAAGTCTCGGCCGCGCTGCTGACCGGAGATGTGCGCCATCTGCTGAGCACGCAGAACCTTCTCCGGAAACGGCTCGAGGCGGCGCTCGGGGTTGCGCCCGAAGTGAAGCTGGTGGAGGCCGCGACCCTGGGCAGAGAGGAGCCTCGGTCGCAGAGAATCGTTGACCGGCGGAGCACGGAAGGAGGTGATTCGCAGGGGAGAGAATAAGCCCCGTGTGTGGTAGTAATACCCTCGAGAACGGCATTCAAAAAAACGACAGGAGGTGATGGGAGAACGTTATGAGGACTTACTGGTTGATCGGCACACTTGTGCTGGCGTGTCTGCTGGGTGCCGCAGCCCTGGCGGCCGCCGAGGAAGGGCAAGGCCCGCCCGCCGTCGAGGTGCATGGCTGGTCTCTTACTCGTTACTACT
>Ga0180438_10011636_pt1 | contig 10602 bp, 9 predicted proteins | sample SS_ome_12_FD_132455 | JGI IMG/M metagenome (GOLD analysis project Ga0180438, IMG submission 132455) | Hypersaline lake sediment archaeal communities from the Salton Sea, California, USA - SS_3_D_2 metaG | ecosystem: Environmental > Aquatic > Non-marine Saline and Alkaline > Hypersaline >... | reverse complement strand
GGTGCCGGATGCCTCCCGGCCGAGACGGAGGTCCAATGTCTGGCGCATGCCCAATTCCACACTCCAGGCCCGCTCCGCTTCCTTGAGGTCCAGGTTGGGTACGACCCGGAATCCGGAAATGCTGATGCTGGCAAAAACTTCGGCAATGGAGGGTGCTCGAAAGCCGTGTCCTGCTGAAAAACGAAGGGATGTTCCCTCCCAGGGTCGATAGACCAGCCCCATGCGTGGGCTGATCTGCTGATCCTGGGAAATGCCCACGATACGGTGATAATCGTAACGGGTACCCAGGGTCAACGTCCACAAGGGTGAAAATTTAAATTCGTTCTCCGCGTAGACGGCATAATCCCACGTGTCCTGATTCCCATAAATCAGGGAGTTGGCGTGATGGGTGGTCACCTCGCTCCCGAAGGTCAGGGAGTGGGTTTTCCAGAGATACACGCCCTGGGCCTCGAATCCGATACGGTCGGTGATGGCGTAGTCTTGATTATCGTGGAAATGGTTTTCCCAGTCGTAACGGTAGGCGTTGGCCTTGAGCGTATAGATCAGTCTTTGACTGGGAGCACTCTGGAAAGTGGCATAGATGTTGGTTTTCTCGGAGCGCACCCAATCACCCAGCGCTTCCGGGGGAACTTCCAGGGCTCGATCCTGGCTGGCCCATTGTAGAAAATCTCCCCGTTTATTCAGGGCCCAGTTGCCCGTAATCGTCAGGGATGTCAACGGAGAACATTGAATTTTCATCTTTCCCATGAGGTTCCATCGGGAGTAATCGCCGTTTTCCTGGTACCCTGATGATTTTTTACGCCCGGCGGTCACGAGGATGCCCACCCTGCCGATACGCCGGCTGTGGGAGAGATCGATGCCGCCGGTGGAGAGGATATCCTTGAAATCCATTTTTTTCTGATTAAACAGCCTGTAAGTCAGGAAGCGGTCGGACCAGCGCCACTGGGGATACGAGGGCTCATCGTAGAAGCCCCAGGAGAGCTTGAACTGGGTCTCGGGACGATCCGTCGGGTCGCGGGTGATGATGTTCACCATACCGGCCATGGCGTTGGATCCGTAGAGGGCCGAGCCTGCTCCCTTGACGACTTCCACCCGTTCCACCTCCTCCACGGGAATGCCATCCCAGTTGATGCCGCCGGTATCGCCGCTGATGTAGGGATGCCCGTCCACCATCAGGAGGACACGACTGCCCGCAGCCCAGTTGAATCCTGAGGAGCCCCGGAGGTCGATCTGTCCCTTGATGATGCCCAATCCTGCCGTGTTCTGTAAGACTTCATCCAGGCTGATGACGTTCCGAGCTCGAATCTCCATGCCGCTCATCACGTCAACTGATGTGGGCGCATCTTCGATGTTCTGCTGGCGTTTTGAGGCTGTGACCACCAGGGCCGGCCCTTGGACGACAGTAGGTTCCAGACGAAAAGTGATCGTGGACTCCCGTCCGGCGCTCACACGGATGCCCTGCTTTTCCTGTTTTTTATACCCCATCATCGAGGCCAGAATATCATACGTACCCGCCGGCAGATTGGTGATGACAAATCCGCCATCGGCATTGGAGGCAGCACCCAGGACTGTCCCCTTGACCAGGACGTTGGCTCCGTACAACGGTTCTCCTGTCTTGGCGTCCAATACCTGTCCTGCGATGCGTCCCCGCTGGGCATGCTGGGCTGTCGTAGAAGAGGCAACGGCCAGGACGCACAGTCCGAAAATGACGATCCGTTTCCACAATCTCTTCTCCGGGAATTTCCGCATCATGATCCCTCCCTTCTTTTAAAGAAAGGGATTTCCCGGTCCAGGTTGGCGAAATCAGCCGTGATATCGATACCGGGTGTGATGATCCCTCTGACCACGTTAACGGGTGTGGGCAAGTCTGTCTGTTCCGGATTCTGGTAGTAGGCCCCCAGCTCCTTGACACCGAAAAAGTAGAGGGGTATGTCCGGGAACCAGACCACCAGCACCCAGGCATAGACGTCGGGCTCCAGGTTGAATGTGTAATCATAGGCGTCCACATACCTGGGAATCGTGTCGCTGTAGGCGGCCAGGTTTTCTATGACAAAAGACAGGATAGAATCGGCGTCGGTCATGCCCTGGGGATATCTCTTCAGCACGGCCACCCGTACTTCTTTCGTGGAATCGGGCCACGTACCGACGAATGTAATCCTGCCCTGAATGCCGGAAGCGTTGCCCTCTTCTGCGGTGGGGCTCAGCCCGTGGCCTTTATAGCATGAAAGATGCAGGATCAAGCAGGCCAATGATAGTAGGATGGTTTGTCTCACGTTTTTCCCTGTTTGGTTTCTTATGCATTTCCTTGGATCTGGGTCGGTTCTTCGGGTGTTCCCCGTTTCCTGAATATGGCCGCACCGAGGATGCCTCCCAGGGTTCCAAAAATCGCATCGATGATTAGGGCAAAAAATAAATAGATGAGAATGAAGATGGGACTGAGAAACTCCTGCTCGGATAGCTCATCCAGTAAGTCTTCGGCTTCCGGTGACAAATCGCTTTGGGATTCCAGTATGCCCGTCAAGAAATCCTGCACACTACCCGAACCGATAATGGCCATAAAGAAAGAGACGAGAAAGGTGCTGAGGAGTGCTCCGAAAATGCCCGAGAGAAGGCCCACGACGGCACCATCCCCCGCAGAAAATTCGGTACCGGGGGGAAGCTGACGCCAGTAGAAAAAAGCACCCACACCTCCACCCAGGAGTATCCACATGCAGCAGAGACAATTGCCCATGTTGATGTAGGGGATGGAAGAGAGTACCCCCATCACACATCCGCCGATGAGGGCTGGTACCAGTTTACTCGGTGACTTTTCCATGTGTGTACCTCATGCTGATTGGTGAATTTGAATGGCGCTAAACAAGCCCGGGATCGCGTACAGAGAGACCACGGCGCCGAGGATAAGGCCTGAAAGTGCCCGGAAAAACGGCGCGGGAATGTTGAAAAGGAGCCGGAATATGCCGATTTCCAGAGCTGTGGGCAGCAGACCGATCCATAATATCTTCCTGGGAGGAAGCGACCTGTCGTTCCAGTCCCGGATAAAGGGATACAGGACAACACCCAGGAGAAATCCCACGTATATGCTCGAACAACGGATGCACACGGCCAATGGATGACCCATCAAATGGAAAGAGCGCTCGGCGGCCTGATGGCATACGGAAGAGAAAAAGAGTGAGATGACGGCGGCCAGTTTCCGGGCCAAAGGATTCCCTTCGGCGAGAAAGGGCACGCTCACGAACAGGACACACCAGAACAACGTCAGGCTGAGTATTGCCGCATAGACCGTTATTTTGCGTCTTCTGATGACCCGCGGAGTTAAGGCTCTTGTCTTTGTGATTTTCGTCATAACCTGCATAATATGAAATAATTATTTGGAAAAGTCAACCATTATTTAATGCGAATTTTATATCGATCCGGTCCAGCCGATGCCAAACCGACACGATATTCGGACACAGAACGGGCGGTATCCGTTAGATTCCCCTTGCATGGGTATGAAATTCTTTGTACCTTATCTATGTCCTCTATACGTTTCATGAAAGAGAGTAGTACCATCAACGAACCGTTCTCTTCTTCATTTCTTGGTTAAATCCCCATCGTTAGCCGCATCTGTTTATTCTTAGAGGGACTTTTTTTATCCTTGTGCGCCCTCCGGTTTATCTTTTTTTACTCACTGATTGAAATTGATATCGGACAAGTACTTTTCACACGTATGATGGCCACGATATGAATCTATTAACGAAAGGATAAGGTATGACGACTGTAAAAGAAGGCAATACCGTGCGCGTTCATTACACCGGGACTCTGGATGACGGTTCCGTTTTCGATACATCGAAAGAAAAGGAACCCTTGGAATTTACCCTGGGACAGGGGCAGATCATTCCAGGCTTCGAAGAAGCGGTTGTTGGGATGAAAGTTGGGGAATCTAAATCCGTTCACATCGCTGCGGAAAATGCCTACGGATCGCACCGTGATGAATTGGTTGTGGACGTACCCCTGGATCAACTTCCCCAAGATTTAAATCTGGAAGTGGGCCGAAAGCTGCAAATGCGTCAAACCAACGGACAATCTATTGTCGTTACAGTGACCGGCATATCGGAAAAGGAAGTCACTCTGGATGCCAACCATGCCTTGGCAGGTCAGGATTTGAAGTTTGAAATAGAGCTTGTCGAAATCGTCTCCTGAGGGAATCGCAGACTCAGTATAGTATCCCTTGGGCAGTCGCTTCTCGCTTCAAGCTCTCATTGAAGGGCGAAAGTGGGATACGCTATTCCGATGCTTGTGTTTAATATGCCGGCTTGGTTCGTCCTTATTTCTGGACTTGACCCTCCCGAATACCCATCATTGAGCTTTATCTACTTGCTCAGGATTACCCTCCTTGTTTACGCACGAAATGACCTGGCATCGTGCGAAATATACCTTGTCATGTTAATAATCAAAAAATCCGGCTAAAATCATCCATACCGTGTTATTTTAACAACTGTTCCACGAAGCAGGATAAGAGAGGGGTCATACCCACACTACTGCGGTATCCAGGGTCCGGAATGGTATCCGTCCATCGTGCGACATTTTTTGAAACCTGGGCAACCTATCGATCGAAAGCACGTCTAATAGAGTAGATAGGATATGGAGTGGAGCGCAGGAACACATATTCACGGAGGTTTTGTATGAGAAAAATTTTTATTGCGGCCTCGTTTTTTCTTCTCACACTCTCCGCCTTCGGTCAGGGTACGCGTTGGTTCGAAGGGTCATTTGAGGAAGCCTTGACCAAGGCCGGTACAGAGAACAAGCTGGTTTTTGTCTTTCCCTTCTCCAGCGGCTGACCCGGCTGCCGATTGCTGGTTCAGCAATTCTTTCCTAGCGAAAAAAACGCCATATTTCTTGATGAACACTTCATTCCTCTCCGTGTCGATATCGACTCGGATGCGGGAGGGGACATCGCCGAGCGGTACGGTATTAACAGTTATCCCTCGACCGTCGTCGCGAGTCCCGACGGTTCCTTGATCGATATTCTCACCCGTTACGGTGGAGACCCGGATCGTTATCTCCAGCGATTGCAGGACGTCTTGGACGGGAAAGGTACATACGCATCCATCAAGGCGACGTATGATGAGAATCCCGATGATCTGAGAAACATTTTTGCCCTGGCCAATAAACACGCGGATATGTGGCAGATGGATAAAACGACGGCATTGAGCGCGAAAATTCTAGAACGTGCCGATGAGGCCAAAATCCTCGAGGTCCCGTTTCAGGGAACGACGATCAACCTGTACGAGGTGGCCCGGTTTGGCGTGGCATTCGGCCGGTTGTTCGACGAGGAGTCGCCCGAGGAATTGGAGGCGTTTCGGCATGAGTTTCCCCAAAGTATGCTCATCGACGAAGTCTACTCCCAATTGGCAAGGGCCTATCTAAGGTTGCCTCTGTCCGAGGAGAGCGATATATTCTTCGATGACCTAAAGTACAATTATCCTGAAAATCCGAGCATGCTATCCCAGTTTGTCCGGTATTGCACCCGCACGGGTGAGAATCTGGAGGAAGGGGAGATGCTGGCCAGGAAGATCGTCGCATGGAGGCCGGAATCCAGCGGGTATCGGCAGAATGCAGTAAGCCTACTCCTGAAAGCCGGCAAAGAGAACGAAGCCCTGGAAATCTACGGTGATCCGTATATCAAGATATATTCGGATGATCCCGCTGCGATGAACAGCTATGCGTGGTTCTGGGCCATGCTGGAGAAGAATCTGCCGAGTGCCCTGACCAGTATCCAACGGGCGTTTGAAGTGAATCCGGAAGACGACAATCTGTTGGATACGATGAGTATGGTCTACTGGAAAATGAAAGAATACGAGAAAGCCATCGAGATAGAAGAGAGGGCCTATGCCATGAATCCGAATCCGGGCTATCTTGAGCGGATCAAGCAGATCAAAGAGGATGTGGCGAGCGTACGGATAAATTAAATCTGTTCTGGTATCGCAATATTATAATAAAAAGGCTCGGTATACCGAGCCTTTTTTATCAAGTCGGAATCTATGTTTCAGGAAGAAAGAGTGATCGATTTCATTAAAATGGAACCTTAAAAATCGGCCATCCGGACGTTGGCCGCTTTTTTTAATGCCTCGATATGATCGGGTATGATGCTTCTTTCCTCGGGTCTTCGGATGTCTTTGATCAAATCGTCCCTTACCTCTTCCAATGGTTTGTTGTTCTTTTCCCGCTGGATGACTTGGATGATGTGGTATCCATGCTCGGTTTCGACAATGTTGCTGATCTCACCGATGGGTATGGTAAACGCGGCGTCCTCGAAGGGTTTGATCATGTCCCCGCGCGAGAAACTTTCATACAGGCCGCCTTTATCCCTGGAACCCGGGTCTTCAGAATACTGCCGAGCCAGTGCGGTAAAATCATCGCCCCTACGGGCCCGGTCCAGGATTTTTGCCATCTTCCGGCGGATTTCTTCCTTTTCCGGTTGGGTCTTGTCCTTGGTGAGGAGGAGGATATGACGGACGCTTACTGTGGTGTCCTGGAGATACCGTTGATAGGCATCTTGAATCTGCTGATCCGATAACCGCGTGTTGTCCTCAACAATCTTGTTCAAATAATTCTGGATGATGACACTCTGCTTGATGTCGTTCTTCACAAAATCAAATTCAATACCCGAGTCTCTCAAGAATTTCAAGTACACATCTTTTCCGCCTGCCCTCTGGTAATGTTGGTTTAATATGCTGTCGATGGCCGCGGAAGTTGCCTTGATCTTTGCTCTGCGGGCGGCTTTCAGGAGCAGTTTTTTCACCGCTAACTCGTCCGCCGTCCGTTTCAGAAATATGGCCAGCCGTCTTTCAGGCATGGTTTTTAGCTCGTCGGTGCGATTTCCCATGAAGGATTGGAGGGTTTGAAGGACTTCACCAGCAGATACTTGGAACTCGTCAGCGGTGACGATCATTTGATTGGATTCGGGATCCATGATGGGCAGAGTAGATGCGAGTTCATTGCCTAATGTGTAAGCCGGACTGTTTTTTTCCAGCCTGACGATGTCGTTTTTCTTTCCGCAGGCCACCAGACCCAAAACCAGGGCGAACAATGCGGTTTTCCATGTCTTCATGGCATTCTCCTATGATGCGACGGAATCCATCGATTTGGGCAGGAAGCTGAGGTCCACGACATATCGTCTGGGATTGGCCGGATCGATACGAACCGGTATCTTTTCTTGACGAATGTAATCCTCGGGGTTGTACCAGATGGGCTTGCTCTTGAAAACGCAGACCGTTTGGGTTCGAGGCTCCAGCCACTGGCACAGGATTCGGTAGGGATTCCGGCCCCTCATACGGATGGAACGATCGAGGATGACTCTCTCCAAATCTGCATAGATGATTTGGCCGTTAGTCATAAGCCATTTTTCTTTTCTCGATGTTCGGTAAACCACCAGGAGCAGCACGAGACCGATACTTCCGAACATGAAGCCCATCCCGCCGAAGAGCACGCTCAGGAACCAGAGCTGGAAGAAGGAATCGATCTTGGCCCGATAGGGATCGTCCGGCCGGTATCGAACGGTCACTCGGTCGCCAACACGATAGGCCGGGGGTTGGCTCCCGATTCCGCTCTGGAATTCGATGTATTCCCCCTCGGGTGTTGCGAACCGTACCACGGGATAATAAACACCAGAACCGGATCCAGAGTCATCGGTACGGGACGATCCCAGAACCAGATGGATGACCTCCCCCTGGGCCGTTTCGGACTGAGCCAGGAATTGCTGTGTATTTTGATACGTCCAGAAGCTCACGAGGATAAAGACCAATCCGATGCCTGCAAACACTGATCCAACAATTTTAAAAACGTTCATGACGTGTTCACTCCGTTTAACCCTCTTGGGCAATATAGAATGCGAAATGAAATAAATCAAGGATGTTTTAAAACACCGTTGACATTTTAAATACTTTTTGATACTTTTAAAAAGAATTATCATGAAGGAGGAATGAACTATGGGCGATAAGCACATCAACCGAAGAGAGTTCATGGGGAGAACCGGGCTGGGCCTGCTGGGTACGGGAATCGGTCTGCCTCTATTGAAGACCGGGTGTGCCCCGGGGGGTCCGTCTTCAAAGCTCATCTACCGGACTCTGGGGCGTACCAAGCTACGCATCCCGGTTGTCAGTTTTGGTGTGATGAATACCCACAGTGAAGCCCTCATCCTAAAGGCTGTGGAGATGGGGATCAATCATCTGGATACGGCCCACGGCTATCTCAACGGGAACAGCGAACTAGCCATCGGGAAAGTACTAAAGGAACACGGCCTGAGGGATAAGGTCTACGTGGCGACCAAAATGTACATGGCCAGGGATAGGGAAAAACAGGTTTTTCTGCCCGAAGGTGGTGGACGGGGTATGCCGGCCACCGTGGAAGCATTCAACGAGCAGTTGAATATTAGCCTGGAGCGTCTTCAGACCGATTATGTGGATATTCTGTACCTGCACAACTGCTTCAATCCTGAGATGGCAACGTACGAGCCAATGATGCAGGCACTGGTCGGAGCGAAAGAAGCCGGGAAAACCCGTTTTGTTGGCATTTCCGCGCATCAGAACGTACCGGAGATTATACGTGCTACCGTGGATTTGGGCGTTGCCGATGTCATCGAGATCTCTTACAATTATATGGACGAGCGCAAGGAGGACATCCGGGCAGCCAACCAATACGCAGCCGAGAAGGGTGTGGGCATCATCGCCATGAAGGTGATGGGCGGCAATCGTCTGAATCAGGACGAGAATGTACAGATCAATCACAAGGCGGCTCTTAAGTGGGTATTGAACGATGAGAATGTGACGACGACGATTCCGGGTATGACGACGTTCGAGCAATTGGACCTGAACATGACTGTGATGAGTGATCTAAAATTGACGGAAGATGAAATGCGAGAGCTCAAAGTCGCTTCCCTGCTGAAGGGTACCCTTTACTGCCAGAATTGCCGATCCTGTGTTCCCACGTGTCCGCAGCGCGTCGAGATTCCCGATCTGATGCGGGCCTATATGTACGCTGAAGGATACGGGAACACATACCAGGCCGAATCGACGATAGCCGATCTGCCATCCAACCGCGGACTCGAGGTCTGCCGCGTCTGCGATCAGTGCACATCGGTCTGCCGGCATGGGATTCCTGTGGGCAATCGGTTACAAGCATTGATGGACAGAGGATTTTCGGGTACCGTTCTCGCTTAAGCGTCTCGAATAAGCATCCTGCGGGGGCTATCGTCCCTGCAGAACACGCTCCTGAATGAAGGGCCTGGTTTTACAGGCCCTTTTTATTTGCACACACAGGGTTTTGTTTATGTGCGCTGACCGAGCGATTGTGCAGGTTATAGACAAAAAGTTGTGTGTGTCTTTCATCCCGATTACATGGCAATCGTCATTTTAAACGATGAATCGTCGACGATTATCCGATGATGAAGACTGTAATGCTTGCTATCAGACAACCGATTTTTCTGAATAACTGTCATATGATGTAAATTGGGTGGCGTGATATTGGGGACTACGAAGGTTAGTGATTGAAGACCACGGGTGCAAATCCCACATACGAGTTGTTGCCCTGGTAGACGTTTTTCATCGTGTTCTCCATAAGCAATGTGGAAGAGTAGCTGTATGTCGTCTGATACGCGTGGATGAGGTAGGCGAGTTGCCTGTAATCTTCCTCGGTTTGAGGGGGATCATCCGTGATCAACGCTTCAAAGGGGATATACCCCAGTATTCCGTCGGGTATGACGATAAGGTTCTTACCAGCGATGCTGTTTTTTACCGGTTCGATGAGCGTTTTGTAAAGTGCATGCGCATTCTTCGTATATAGCTCATAATCACGTTCCATGAGTCCCTCGCGCAGGCAGTCGATCTGCTCCTGGAAATGGTCGTTTTTCATCTCTGAGATGATCTCGAATCCGGCCCGGGTAATCGTAAAAATAACAATCCACTCGTCCCCGATGAAGTATTCGAGGAGGGTCGTTTTATCGTCGAGGATGTTATCCTGGATGTCCCTGGACGAGGCCGTTGTCACGCGGTATTTCAAGTTGTAGTAATCGGAGTATTCTTTCTCGAATTGACGAATGAGGGACTCGTACTCTCGTTTTCGGGTAAATAGACGATCCTGCCATTGTATGATTTGTGCACTGTCGGCTTGCTCGCCTCTCTGTCGTTCCTCGAACAGGAATTTTGTCAATGAAGCCAAATCGTCCTTGAGTTCTCTCTCCTGTTTCAGGAAGTGTTGGGGAATACCCGCAAATTGTCGTGCCTTACCCTCCAGGAGGATTTGTCGTAGGACACCGGCCTTACTTTTTTCGGCAAATGCAAAAGCCTTCTCCTTGCACTGTTCATCCTGTGTTGTTTCATAGAGGTCCAAGGCTGCATGAATAGCCTTTTCGTATATATCGTGTGCCCGCTCACCCAAGAGAATTTTTGAGCCTTCCGCCTCGTACCCACAACTCATTCTATCGATGAGGGCCGAGGCTAGTTCGAACGTGCCAACCGACATCTGTATATCACGGATATTTTTCGACTGCGTAGAAAAGCGTTTTCCCAGGGCTTCGGCCTTCAGTTCCAATGAGATGAGAAGCTTGGATTCCGCCCCCTTGTTCTG
>Ga0180438_10011635_pt1 | contig 10603 bp, 9 predicted proteins | sample SS_ome_12_FD_132455 | JGI IMG/M metagenome (GOLD analysis project Ga0180438, IMG submission 132455) | Hypersaline lake sediment archaeal communities from the Salton Sea, California, USA - SS_3_D_2 metaG | ecosystem: Environmental > Aquatic > Non-marine Saline and Alkaline > Hypersaline >... | reverse complement strand
GTCCCACGGCGCGATGCGGCGGTCCTGCGGCTCCTTGCGATTCAACGACAACGAGTCTTCATAGGCGACTTCCGCATCCAGAGTTGGTTTCGCCGGCCCGAGCGCGTAGTCCGCCGCCACGGTTTCGTAGTTGGCAAACTCGAACCGCGTGGTGGTCTGGATCATGTTGAAATCCAGCCACGGCTCGTCATGCAAGTACTTGGAAGACGATTGGCCGCCGCCTCGAGGATGATAGGTTATCAGGGTCGAAGTCCAGTCGGCCTGCCCATCCTGCCGGTCGAGACCGTTGGTGCCGTCGGCCAAGCCTTCGGCCATCGCCCGGATCATAGCCAGTCGCTCGGGAACGCCGACGTCCCGCGACGGCGGCGGATCGCCGCCCAGCACCCAAATGATGTTCGATCGGTCGCGGTATCGGGAGCCGAGGAAATGGCCGTACCGATACGCGATCGCCGGATCCTTGACCATCGGATGATCTTCCGGCAAGCTGCTGTTCCACGTGGGTAGCAGTGCCAGGTACAGCCTCTGGGCGGCTGCCTGGTCGACGAACCAGTCAACATCGTCCCAGAAGTCGTTGTCCGGCCCGGGAAGGATCCGGGGACGCGCGAAATCGCCGTCGATGAAAGGCGCATGCCCTGCTGCGTTGGTCGGAATCTCGACATGCACGAGAACCGTCTGAACGACATTGAATCCCTGGGCGGATCGTTTCTCGAAGTAGCCAAGAGCCGACGGCTGATCGTCGACGTTGCCCAGGGACGCCTTCTCGATCAATCGCCAGGCCGTGTCGCCCAACCAGAAGAAGGGTCGGCCGTCGACCGTCAGCAGGAAACGACCGTTGTCGCTCACTTTCAATGCAGGTGGGGGCTCCGCAAAAGCAGGACACGGCAGCAGGAGAACCGCGAACAATCCAAACAGAACCGTCTGACGCATGGAGTGCCCTCCTCTCGAAGATGTGCCCGCCAACGTCGCTCGTTGCCGCGGAGAGAGTTTCCGTTAGTCGCGGCGCCGCGTCAAGTTCCTGCCGGTTTTTTTCGAGACGTCCCCCATCGGCGGCGCCAAGGCCAGCCAAGCCGACGCGTTGACCCCGTATCGCCCGGAAGGCGTCCTCTTCAACTCGACACGGTCCTCCTCGACGGGGAATTGGTCACCTGCCACGTTGAAAAGGACGTCCAATGCCTGTTACGATTTGTTGCGGCGGGGATCTGATCGAAGCGCCGACGAGATCCGCGCCGAATCGCCACGCGTGTGGGAGAAGGTGGAGATGATACTCCAGAGCCAGCGGCAATATGAGAATCCTGATACGGACGTCCGGGTCTGGGTCGACGCCAAGCTGCAGGGCGTCCGGGGTGCATTCACCGCCGTGGCGTGGACGGAAGCCGAACTTGAGGAAAACCCCTGCCGGCGCGGCAAGATCCGGTTGCCGGTGTTTCCCGGAGAAGAAGCGAAGTCGGACACCGATTGGGCGTTGAAGCTACGAAGTCAATCAGGATAAGACCATCCATGAGTACCGCATCCCGAAAACGTGCTGGGATTCATGCTTGTCGCCCCCTTGATCGTTGCGATGGTGGGCATTTCCATTCGACGCTACGGGACGTCGCGAGGCGCAGGTTTGTCGCTGATTGTGCTGGGCGGATTCTTCTTGACGCTGTTTCTGGCAGTCATCGCTTATCCCATGCTGCGAAGCCGTTTCGAGGCCGCAACGCCAGCCAATCCGCAGACGCCGCGGCCTCTGACACCGCAGATCGGTCTGCCGGTGTTCCCCGGCGCGGAACGTTTTGGCACGCGGACTCCGGCCGGTCGCGGCGGCCGCGTCCTGGAAGTGACCACGCTGGCCGACAGCGGGCCGGGCAGCTTGCGTGAAGCGTTGGAACAGCCGGCACCGAGAATCGTGGTCTTTCGCGTCACCGGAACGATCGAACTGAAGGATTTCCTGACCATCAACCGTCCCTTCGTGACGGTCGCCGGCCAGACCGCCCCTGGCGGCGGCATCTGTCTGAAGAATGCCGGACTGACGATCACGACTCACGATGTGCTCGTCCAACACCTCCGCATCCGGCCCGGAATCGAAGGGGACATTACGCCGGAATACAACGACGCCGTCGCCATCCTGGGCCGGCACGGCGAAATCGACGGTGCTTCCCATGTCGTCCTCGATCACGTCTCGGCGAGTTGGGGTGAGGACGAGACAGTCAGCGTCTAGTACGGGGCACACGACATCACCATTTCGAACTGTATCATCAGCGAGGCGCTCAACAAGGCGAGGCACGAGAAGCGGACGCATAGCGCGGGGCTGCTGATCGGCGACGGGTCGTATCATGTCTCGGTCCATCATTGCCTGCTGGCTCACAACGATTTCCGCAATCCGTTGATTTCCTCGGGCGGCACGCACGACGTTGTGAATAACGTGATCTACAACTGGGGCGTGCTGCCGGCGGAGATTATCGACCCGGATGCAAACACGTTCTTGAACTTCGTCGGCAACTACTTCCGACCGGGACCGTCGAGCCGCAGCGACTGTTTCGAGATCCTCGTCAATCCGAGCCGCGAGTACGGCGTGGCAAAGCCCAAGTTTTTCGTCCAAGGCAATCTCAGCCCACATCGGCCAAACGAGGAGGCGAGCGACTGGGCTCCGGTGGGTTACGGCTTCACCGATCACGAACCGGCCCCGGAGTCCTTTCGGTCACCCGATCCCTTTGACACGCATCCCGTCACCGCGTCGAGAGCCGAAGAGGCGTTTGAGCAGGTCCTGGCCGGCGCCGGAGCAACCCTTCCTCAGCGGGACGCTGTCGACGAGCGGATTGTGGCGGAAGCACGCAGTGGCGGCGGTCGCATTATCGATTCGCCCGACGATGTCGGCGGCTATCCCGATCTCGCGCCGGGAACTCCGCCTATTGACACGGATCACGACGGGATGTCGGATGACTGGGAAACAAGCTTCGGTCTGGATCCCAACGATCCTGCTGACGGCAACCTGGATCGCGACAACGACGGATACACGAACCTTGAAGAGTCTATCCAAAGTGAGGGGAGATTATGACCACCAAAGGCTTTGTTTTCGTCTCTCTCTTGCTGATGGGTTGTTCAGGTTCGGCGCAGGAAACAAGAACGACGGCGACAATCGATCCGGCGGACGATGCGCAGGTCGAACTGACCTTGGCCCAGGATGGGAAGGTTTTCAAGCTGTACCGCGGCGCAATCTTTCGCAAACACGAGAACGGAAAGCTATACCGCGTCGGCCAGAAGTTTTCGGATGATTTCGAAGACGCGCGAACGATTCACGATCTGATCGGCGTGGATCGCGGCTGGACCGCGTCTACTCTCCAGTCTCCGAAGTCGCCGACCGTCGAAGATTACGTCCGGTTGCGGAAGCGCATCCTGACGGGCCAGCGGGATTTCTTCGATAACCGCATCGAGCCGAGCGGCGAGGTCTGGTTTGCCGGCTGGTACTATGTGCCCGCCGAGAGCGGCATGCCGTTTACGCTGATGGATCTGGAGACGACCTGGTTCAAGAAGCATCCGGGGATCCGGACCATGGTGTTTGGAGAGAAGTACCTCGGCGTCGAGTTGAAGTGGGGTGCTAAGCCGACGTACCGCCAGCCGAAGGGAAGAGAAACTGCCTTTCCGCGGGCCCAGTGGGTGCATGTGAAGTTCCACATCACGCTGTCCGAGAAAGACGACGGCGTCGTGGAGTTGTGGCAGGATGGAACCCAGATTGTCGATGCTCGCGGCCAAACCCTCCCCCTGGCCCACAGTGCAAAACGCCATCCCGTCCATGCCGCGCAATGAACCGTGAGAAGGAAAACAATCATGAGGCTGAGCAATATAACTCGGCAGAAGGTCGGCCGGTACGTGATTCTCCTGGCGGCGATGTTGATCACTGGCGACGATGTGTCGGCCCAACAGAGCGGCTTGTCGCTGGCCGGCCGAAGCGAATCTTCACCCTCGGCGATTCCGCCGTGGAAACTCCACGGTCCGCTGAAAGTCTTTCCTGAAGGTCACTGTTTCCAGCATGCCGACGGGACGCCGTTTTTCTGGTTGGGTGATACGGCCTGGGCGCTGCATCAGAACCTCAGCCGCGAGGATGTCGGGCGGTATCTGGACGACGCGGCGGCGGCCGGCTTCAACGTAGTCCAATTGATGAGCGTCAACGCCTGGGCGTTGGACGACTGGAAGAACTTCTATGCAGCTACGCCGTATCTGGACGATTCGGCGGTCAAACTGAATCCGCCGTTCTGGGAGCATTTGGACTGGGTAATCGACCAGGCAGCGGCCCGCGGGCTGTTCGTCCTATTGGTCTACGGTTCGCCGGGGCGGACTGACAACCACGGCGCGGTAACCCGTACGCCGGCGGAAGCCTATGCCTACGGAAATGCCTTGGGAGCTTTCTACCGGGAGAAGCCAAATCTGATCTGGTCTGGCGGCATCGATGTCAATCCGGACGATGCGAAACGAGTCAGTCCGATGGGCATGCCGGGCTGGCACGCGATGGCGGAGGGCGTCGCCGACGGAGTGAACGGCGTGCAGAAGTTCGACGGCCAGGCCGATTGGACCTCGACCCTCATGACCTACCATCCACGGGGCGGCAGCACGTCGTCCACCTGGTTTCACGAGGCTCCGTGGCTGGACTTCAACGGGGACCAAATCGGTTGGAAAGGCAGCACGCTGCTGAAAACACTGGACGCGGATTACGCGCGCAAGCCGGCCAAGCCGGTCGTGAACATTGAGCCCTGGTACGAGCAATGCACCTGGAAAACGCCGCCGGTTGACGATTGGGACGTTCGGCTGCAAGCCTACCAGTCGGTCTTTGCGGGCGCGTGCGGGCACACCTACGGGCACCACGACATCTGGCCCCTAGACTCGCCGGGCCTCGATTACGGCAAACGATGGCGAGAAGCCTTGACGGCGCCCGGCCGGACGCAAATGCGGTACTTGCGGCAGTTGATGGAATCGCAACCGCAGGCCAGCCGAGTGCCGTTACCCAAGTTGGTCACCCGTCGTGACAATGACGCCGGCCTGCCGTTGCTGGTAACGGAACGGATCGCGGCGACGGGCGGCGCTGACGGCTCCTGGGCTTTCGTCTACACCCCGCGAGGCGCGTCGTTTTCGGTCGACCTGGGCCAACGGAAACAACCGCGGTTCACCGCCCACTGGTTCGATCCGCGAACCGGCGAACTTCAGTCGCTTGGCGAACTGAACAAGACGGGCCGGCAAGCCTTCAACCCGGCCGGCGAGCCGGGCCCGGGAAACGACTGGATACTGACACTCACCCAGCAGCGGCCGTAACCCAAACCAGAGTTCACGCTTTGGCGTGTCCGGAAAGCACGCTGAAGCGTGAACCTTAACCTGCCCGCAACCAAGAGGACAAGCTGTTCCAGGTCACGTTGACCTGGGGCCCGGCCGAAAACAATCGCACCGAGTTCGTCGCCCTAATCGACGGCGTTCCAGTGGCAACGAAAGTCGAGGCGAATCGAGCCGGCCTGATCGGTTCCAACGTCCGGCTGGGAGCCCCCGGTAACGGCGGCCAACCCTGGGTCGGCGCCATGGATGAACTGGACGTTTGGAATGATCGCAGAGAGTGACTCAGCCCAAGAACAGAGCAGCGTGACGGGATTTCGAGGCTTTAAACGACGTGGGGACGGTGACGACGGGGCGTTGACGACAGACAGTATCGGAGACAATCAGATGATACGTGATCAGCAGAAATCGCGCCGTGGCTTTCTCAAGCAGTTGGCAGCAACCGCATCCGTCGCCGCCTTTCCTGCAATCATCCCGGCTACCGTGTTGGGACGTGAAGGAAACGTGGCGGCCAGTGAACGGGTCCGCATCGGTATCATCGGGACGGGAGGACGTGGCTCGCATCTCGCGTATTACATGCCGAAGACCGGACAAGTGGTCGCCGTCAGTGACTGCGTGCTCAAGCACATGGAGCAGGCACAGGCTCGGAAACCCGACAGCGTTTGGGCGAAGTATCAGGACTATCGTCAGATGCTCGACAAAGAAAACCTCGATGCAGTCGTGGTCGCCACGACGGATCAGAACCGCGTCCTGGCCAGCGTGCTTGCCTGTCAGGCCGGACTGGATGTCTTTGCCGAAAAGCCGCTGACGCTGACCATCGCCGAAGGCCAGACGCTCGTCAAGGCGGCTCGCAAGCACAGCCGCGTCTGTCAGGTCGGCACCCATCAGCGATCCATGCAGCCGAACGCTTGGGCCGTTGATCAAATTCGCCGCGGCGCGATTGGCAAAGTCCACACGGTGGTCGCCCACCTGTACAAGGCCCCGAAACGCTACGGTGGTCTGAGCGAAGAACCGATCCCCAAGGGACTCGACTGGAATCTGTGGACGGGTCCGGCGATGCTGCACCCCTACAATCATCGCTTACAGGAGAGAATGGAAGGCTATCAGGGCTGGGCACAGTGGTGGGACTACTCGGGCGGCGACGTGACGCTGCATGGAGCCCACGCGGCCGATCAGATCCAGTATACGCTCGGCAAGGACGACACCGGACCGGTCGAAATCTGGCCGACCAGCGAGGGGCTGGATGCCGAAGTCCGCATGAAATACGCGGACGGCACGATCGTTCGTTTCGAGCGGGAAGAAGGTGTGCTGTGGGGCGCGGTTTTCATCGGTGAGAAAGGCAAAATCGAAATCAACCGGGGCCGCGTCGCGAGCAACCCGGCGGAACTCGTAGCGAATGCCCCTGAAAGCAGCGGAGGCAATTCCGAGCCGCATCTGCAAGACTGGCTCGATTGCATCAAGACTCGCGAAAAGCCGATTGCCGACGTGGAAGCCGGCCACCGGGCCGTCAACCTGTGCCATCTGATCAACATCTGCCGCGAACTGGGCCGCAAGGTAAACTGGAATCCGGATCGAGAAGAGTTCGTCGACGATCCGGCCGCCAACACGTTGCTCGATCGACCACGACGCGAGGGATTCGAACTGCCGCTTCTGTAACGCGGCGTACATTCAGCCAAAGTAGGACGGAATGATCGCTGGGATAGTGATGATACCGAATTGGGAGATCTGCCATGAGAATGCGTTGTTTGTTTGCTGCTTTGGTGATTGTGTCTTCAGCCCGCTGCTATGCTGCAATCGATACGATCATTCCGCTGCCGAAGGAAATCTGGGCGGTGGACGAACCGCTGTCGTTGGACGGTTTTCGCATCGCGGCTGCGGACGATGAACGGTCGCAGATCGGGGCTGCCGAGATCAATCAGCGGATCGTGTCGCTGGGCGGGCGAGCGCTGCCGGTAAGCCGGCTGGACGGCCGGCTGCCGGATGGTAGGTGGATCTGCCGGCAACTGATCGTCGAGCAGGAAGGGCAACTGCTGCTCCAGCCGGCATCCGCGATTGGCGAGCAGGCCAATGGCATCGCGTGGCCCTGCAGTGGAAGCTGGACGGCGGCGGAAAGACCGCGATGGCGTTATACATTGACGGGCGATTGGCTTCCGATCGCTGTATGGGCAGTGCCAAGAGTCCCAACGACCGGCCGTTGAAGATGAAACCGCTGCCCCTCCCCATTCAGGTGGGTTCGAGGAACACGGGCTGCCGCCCGGCCGACGCCTTGATCGACGAGTTGCGGATCAGCTCGGTGCGCCGCTATAGTGACTCGTTCGTGCCTGCCAAACGTCTGGAAACCGATAAAGCCACGCTTGCCCAGTTTCGTTTTGACGGCAACCTCGGCGCGGAAACACCGGCCCGTTGCCGGGCCGTCGCCGGCCCCGTGCAGTAGCCGTTGCAGCCGGCTTTTCTTCTGTTGATTGTTGAGAGTCGGTCGCCTTAATGGAGCCACCCTGACATGATTGAAAACAAGGATCGTCGCCGGAAGGTTCGAATTGCGTTCCGGGTCTTTGGCGTGCTCGTGTTCGCGATTGCGCCAATGCCGTTCTGGAACATTGCGAGAGCGGCCGAAGATGTTTCCGGTCATGGGGAATCCGTCTGGCCAATGCCACAGTGGTCTCGGGCCGCGCCGGCGGCTCAGTTCAAGCCGCGGCTGGTCGTGCTGACTGATATCGGCGGGGATCCGGATGACCAGCAGTCAATGATTCGGCTCATGGTCTACTCGAATCAGTTTGAGATCGAGGCGCTGATCGCTTCGGCCTCGGGCACGCCGGGTGAACTGAAGGAAGCCGTGACCAAGCCGGAGTTGATCGGCGAGATTGTGGATGCATACGGGCAGGTGAGGGGCAACCTGGCTCAACATGCGGACGGCTATCCGACCGCCGAGTATTTGCAGGCGCGGATCAAGTCCGGCAATCCGCAGCGAGGACTTGACGCCGTGGGTGAGGGACGCGATACGGAGGGTTCGCGGTGGATCGTCGAGGTCGTGGACCGGCCCGATCCACGGCCGGTCAACATCACAATCTGGGGCGGGCAGACCGACCTGGCTCAGGCACTCTGGCGAGTTCGTGCCGATCGCCCAGCGGCGGGATTGAAACAGTTCATCCAGCGGATCCGCGTTTACGACATCGGCGACCAGGACAAAATCGTCGATTGGATCTGGCGGGAGTTTCCCGGGCTGTTCTACGTGCTGGGACAGGCCGCTAAGGGTCGTGACAAGCGCGAGGCGGTCTATCGCGGCATGTATCTGGGCGGCGACCAGTCGCTCACCTCGCGCGAATGGATGGAAACCAACATCCGTCAAGGTCACGGGCCGCTCGGCGTGCTCTATCCGACGCGCACCTGGACCGCTCCGAATCCCCATTCGGCGATCAAAGAGGGTGACACGCCATCGTGGTTCTACTTCTTGCCCAATGGCTTGAACGCTCCGGATCATCCGACGTGGGGCGGCTGGGGCGGTCGGTTTATCCGCACGCAAGATCGCATGTACTGCGACGCGCAGGATACCGTCGAAGCCGTGACGGATGGACGCAGCACCGTTTGGCGGTGGCGAGACACCTTTCAACGCGACTTCCAGGCACGGATGGATTGGTGCGTCAGGCGAAGAGCCGAAGCCAACCACCCGCCCGCGGTGGTCTGTAATGGCGATGCGACGGGAGCGGTACTGACCGAGCGGGTTCGGCCGGCCGGCACGATCCGCCTCAGCGCCGCGGGCTCCGGCGACCCCGACGGCAACGAGCTGGCGTACCGTTGGTGGTTGTACCCCGAGGCTGGATCGTATCGCGGAAAGCCGACGATGGCCGGTGCGAATTCGACACAGGTCGACATCCGCTTTCCTCCGAACGCGACCGGTGATCTGCACGTCATCTTGGAAGTGACCGACACCGGCCAACCACCGTTGACCAGTTATCGGCGAGTCGTAATCGCGGTCGACTGAAGTCGCCCCCGGAACCCCAAGGATTCTTACCCGCTGGCAGAAGTCCTCCCCATGCCGTCAGTCGGACGCGGGAGGAAGTCCGCGCGTCACGCGATCCAGATTCTCGAAAGACGGGGTGAACTTTACATGAGCGGAAGACTCTTGAGCTTACTTGCCTGGTATATGGCCGGCATCGTGGCGCACGCCGCATGCGGCGCTGAGCCGGCTACCGGCGCCACGCCGGTGGGGGTGCAATTCAGTGAATCCGCGGCGACCGTCGACGTGTACGACTTCGTCGAAGTGACGATCAACGTCGCGCGGCCGACCGTGGTGAACCCGTTTACAGACGTCGTCGTGGCGGGCGAGTTCCGCTGCGAGGAGGCTGAACCGCTCAAGGTGGACGGCTTCTGCGATTCGCAGGACGGCAGCGTCTTCCGCATCCGATTCATGCCGACCAGGCCCGGATCGCATCGATACTCGGTCACGTACCAGCAAGGCGATTTCAAGGCCGGTCACGAAGGCACGTTCATAGCTCGCGACACTGGCCGGCGCGGGCTCGTGGGCGTCGATCCCGACTACCCTTGGCATTTCCTCTGGAAAGGCACGGGCGAACATTACTTCTGGAACGGCACGACGACTTATTGGCTGATGGGCTGGGACGACCAAACGATCCGCGACAGCCTGGACCGGCTGCACCGGCTGAAGGTCAATCGTGTGCGGGTCGTGATCATGGGCCGGGTGAAAGACGGACAGGCCTGGATGGAAAACGCGTATCCGACCGACAAGTTCACGTTTTTGTTGAATCCCTGGGTCGCCGCGCGTCCGGAGAGCATCGAGAATCCGGGCTTTGACGTGACGCGCTTCAACGTCACCCATTGGCGGAAGTACGACCGGCTACTGCGACACGCCCGCGAGTTGGACATGGTCGTCTCGGTCATCTTCTACGTCGACGGCCGCCGGCCGGGTGTGGACCCGTTCGGCAAGTCGGGCATGGGCAGCCAGGACGAAGAGCGGTACTATCGCTATGCCGTGGCTCGTTATGCGGCCTTCTCGAACGTCATGTGGGACGTGACCAACGAGTATCACTTGTTCCGCGACGAGGCCTGGGTCAACAAGATGGGCGGGCTGATCCGCGCGTGGGATCCCTACTGCCATCTGGCATCGGTGCATGGACACGGCGAGTTTCCGTTCCGCACCTCGCCCTGGGCAGATTTTGCCATGCACCAGAAATGGGACGAAGGCGGCGGGTATGCCTTTATCCGAACGTGCCGTGACAAACAGGAGCAGACCGGCCGCATCATGCCGCAAGTGAACGAGGAGTACGGCTACGAAGACCACTACCCGCGCTGGGGC
>Ga0180438_10011634_pt1 | contig 10604 bp, 14 predicted proteins | sample SS_ome_12_FD_132455 | JGI IMG/M metagenome (GOLD analysis project Ga0180438, IMG submission 132455) | Hypersaline lake sediment archaeal communities from the Salton Sea, California, USA - SS_3_D_2 metaG | ecosystem: Environmental > Aquatic > Non-marine Saline and Alkaline > Hypersaline >... | reverse complement strand
CCGAATGTTGAATATTTACCGAGAGTCGTTGTATCGACAATATCTAAACAATTTAACATCATTGTTTCCCAGACATTACCAACTTGAGCGAGTGCCGCGTCAATATCAGGATTAACTAAACCACCTACAGGTTGTGTAATAGCAAATGAATTACCGACAGTCGTTGACCCAATAACTTCGACGACGATGTCATTTGCGCTTGTACCTTTCCATTTAGAAGTAAAATCGACATCAGTTACACCATCGACCGCGATAATAGGCATTTCTAATACCGCATTAATAGCCGCTGTCATTTTTGCGGTTACGAGTGCAACCGTATCAGTCGTTTCGATAACAAATTCTTCAGAATCAATATTATTAACTCGAACAATGTAAGACGCTGCTTCGGTAGGTGCTACCGTCGGAACCATCGCGCCAGTAGATACAACACCCGCGCCATCATCTTCGAGCGGATAAATAGTCATAGGAATGGTACCAATACCATCACCATTCGAAGGTAATAATTGACGTGCCGCCAAATGAAGCGGGGAGCCGAATCCATAAGTTTCGGCGACTGCTAATGCGCTGGTAAATTCTGCTTTATCAGTAGAATAAACCGCGGCACTATTGCCTTGACCTACGACCGCGACCCGTTGTGGTAAAAATAAAATACCGTCGCGAAGATTTTTAAAAATTGTTTGTATGCCGAGTACACGAGCTACCGCGCTTGCATCGACTGCCGTTGAAATGCCCATGTTATAGATCTCCTATGGTGCCGTGTAATCGTAATCAGCTTCGAGGACGATTTCGCCATCTTCAGCCCGTTTAACATCTACCGAGAGTAATTCTAGCGTTTCCGCTATTACTTGCGGTGAGAATTCATTAAATACTACCCTAAAAGCAATCCTTGCGCCTACTATTTGTTGTATTTGACGCCCATCAATTTGAGGCTGAAACACGGTTATCGATTGCGGCCATCGTTGCCACACTAAACCGCGTAATCCTAAATATGTATATTCTCCGGCCATCAAAATATTACGTACGAGTCGTAATGCTTTTTGTACCTCGTAAGCGGCTTCACGATCACCCGGTTTATGTCCCGCACCATCGTCTTCGCTTACTCCATAACCGTAACAATCGATGTTAAATATACCTTCGGTTTTTTGTCGTTCTTGTATATTACTACCTGATTGATCAAAATTCGAATTATCGTACCATATATTTACAATAGGGCTCGGATCATTTCCTGAATTATTGAGATATTGTTCCCATGGATTCGAACGTTCCGCGAATATCCTTAATTTCCACTCATTCGGGTCTTTTGCTGCGGCGGTGGCTAATGCTTGTTGACTCGCGATTTCAGTTACAAGAATCGCGGCAATTTGATCGCGTATCACTTCGAAATTATCTTGTTTATCGATTAGAGTTTGAATTGTCATATCGAAAATCCATTATTTTTAATCATATTTTCTTTTGCTGTTAATAATTGCAAATTATCCGGCACATGCAAACCCGATACAAATTCGCCTTGTAATGGTATCTCATGATCTACATGATGATCGATTCCCGTTTCTTTTGAAACTCGCGCAGCTATTTTATAAATAAGTTTAATTTCTCGCTTATCTTGTTCCGATAACCACAATGGGGTTCTGTTCTTTTTAGCCGCTTCGCGATTTGCATCATATACATTATATTTATCGCGATTATTTTTTTTATAATTATTATTATATTTTCTTACTGACAATCTGTATTTATCAGTATTACGATATTTTTTTTGTTTTTCTTGTTCTAGTGATGCAAATTCTTTATTTTCTCTACGTTTACGCGCAGCATCACGCATCATTTTTTTATATTTTTCAGTTTTTTTACGTCTTGTATTTGCTTCTTTTCGACATTCATAACATCCAGAATTAGAAACAAGACGTTTAGAAATATGATTTTTAGGACACATTATTCCAGTAAAATAATATTTTAAATTTTGTTCGATAGCTTCTTGTCGTGTAATTAATATCATTATTTATATAATTCCAATAAACAAATAATGATACCTAGCGCACGATCTGGATTTGATTGAGATACTTTAAATTTAAAAGCATTTCCATTAATGTCATTAAATTGGATAATCCACGGTTTAGATCCTGCATCCGCGATGCCTTGCGGTAAAGTTAAACCCGCTGTTATTAACGTAGATATGCGTAATGCTACCGAAGCTAATCGACCTGATACTGCTTGTCCCGTATCAGGATCAATTAATTGACTAATATCGTTCGAATAACCCGTAAAAGGTGGCGGAGTGGTACCGGCTGGATCAGTCACGGTAATGGAATAACCGAAACCATAGGCGCTATCTTCAAGGATAGCGCCGAGGTCCGATTCTGCTATTTCTCGTAAACCCATGATTTATTTTTTAATTACGAAACCACGTTTAACAAGGCTTTGAAGGGTTTTATCGCCTTCAGGTAGATATTTTGCTTTAACTTCATCGCCATCGGCTAAAATACCTTTAAGACTTGTAATTGATTTACCATCAGCGACACGATAAGGAGGTAGCGATTCGGCTTTTTTCTTAGCATCTTCGATTTCTTTTTCCTGACGTGCTTTTGTGGCAGCTTCTTTAGCTTCTGCAGCTTCTTTCGGTGCCGCTTGAGGATCATCGGTTGTTTTAGAAGCTGGTTTCAATTCTTCGAACATTGCTGTTAATTCTTCAAAAGTTTTACCTTCTAAATCAGCATTTTCATCGAGTTCTAAAATTGATTTTTTTAAACGTAATTCTTTTAAAATTGCGTTCATTTCCGCATTATTTTTACCTTCGAGATTGAAATTTTCATCAATTTCGAGAATAGCGGTTGTTAAATCTTTGTTACTAGGCATGATTATTAACTCCCTAAAAAGAGTCGGGGCGTTAACCCCGACTAGTTATTAAATACCAGTATCTAAACAACCGTAAGTATCGATTGCAGTCGGTATCATGATTGGACGTGTACCCGCTTCGACCATCATAGTTTCACCATTCGGAGTAATATAACCGTTCATTTGAATATCGAACGCTTTACCCGGAATACTGATACGAGAAGTCAAGGCAGACGGAACGCGTGAATCAGTAGTAATCCGTGGAATACCGCCGAATGCAGCGTCTAAACGCCCAGAAGATGCACGAACAACGACTTTATCATCTGGGATGAACTTCGTTGATACGCCCGTTTGTGGATGCTTATAACGACCGCCATAAGTCCAGATATCATAACTATAGTTACCGATTTCGATAACACCGCGGAAAATACCGCCGTTACCCATCAATTCTAAAGGTACAATACCGTTACCATTAATACGACGATTATCCATACGATCTAATACTGCTTGATCTTGAATGAATAATTCGTAAGAACCTTCACCCATGATTAACATATCAGGATTCGATAACCCATCACCACGAATAACATTAGCTAATGATTCAATATCAGCTAATTTCGTAGATGAAGCACTACTCCACGCTATACCAGCGGTCGGGAAATGAGTTGCTTTCGGTTTATAATCAATCGTATAAACTGCGACACCATTTTCGTCGATTAAAGTAACCGTACCAGTGGTCAACACTTGAGACGATTGATATTCGACGGCGCGTGCGATTTTACGTTGCAATTTTTGACCAAGACGAACACCACGTTTAAGCGCGTTAGCCATGAAGTCAACAGATTGGAACGGATCATCACCGGGCATACGTTTAATTAATGTATGCGCGTTAATTGGTCCCGCTTCTTTATGTACAGGCGGTTTAAAGCCTTTATTCGTGTAGAGGTCTTCACTATTTAAGCGAGCACCCGTGCTCAAATCTTGAATAGCGATCGAGATATCTTCTTCAGTACGAACGATATCGATTTCGACTTCTTCCGAATTATGGAAGTTACGACGCGGAGACTGAAACATCCCCGACAAAAACATAGTCGGTTCGGCATCTTGCTCATAGGCCGCAAGCATCACTTTTGTAGTTGTATCACTCATGATGATCCAGCTCCTTTATTGGTTATCTGGGATGTTGAGTTCATCAACATTCAGAGGGATTAAACCATAATCGCGTAATTGATCGATTACAGCGTTATCGACATTAGAATCGTCACCATCGGCGTCGATAACTAAACGTTCTTTACGGTAAACACCAGAAACACCAGCGCGAACGGCTTCGTCACCAGCACCCGCAGCACTAACCGGATAGGTTAAAATCGCTTTAGGAATACCGTTTTCATTAGTTACACCACCTTTAACGTAGATAACAAGTTTCAAAGAAACACTATCACGCGCAAGGATTGTACCTTCGAGTAAATCGTCAGCACCGGCAAACGTCAGAAGTTCGTCTCGAAATTCTGCATCTTTAACAATAACAGAACCGAGATCGTTATTTGTGATTACTGGATCAGGCATGATTATCTACTCCCAATTCGTTAGCTAATGCGTCCGCGACTGCTTTTTCGTGCTCGTCGTCAGTTTCGGTCGCTTCAGTTTCGAGATCGTCTTCGCTTTCGCTCGCACGATCACTCGCTGACTGACTGTTCATACCAGCCGCCATATACTTAGCGTTAATAGATGCGGATAATTCCGATCCATCTTCAATACACGCAACGGCGAGATCCATATCTTTCGAGGCTTTACCCATCGTAAGATGTGCTTCCACGCGTTCGCGCTCCTGTTTAACACCTTTGTCCACGCCTTCCGCTTCAATTTGAGCGACTAGGGCGGGGTGTTCTGCTTTTAGAGTTTTTAGGTCCATTTCGGCCCCCTGTTGTTGTCCACCGCCCACGGCGGCACTGGTTTCGGAAATATCGCTATTTCCATTAATGGTATCACTATTACTAGTAATACCGTTATCCTCGTCATCATCTAATGCAGGTTCTATCGCTACATTGGTGATAACTTTATCAATCATACCGACTTTTACGGCGTCGGGCTTGTCTGAATCAGGGTCTTGAGCAATAAGCATACCACCTTGACCGAAATTTTCTATAACATCTTGTTCGGTGGTGCCTCGACCCTCCGTAATCTTTTGAATAAATACTCGTTCCATGGCATCGACTTCGTCTTGCAACACACCCGCTCCATGTGGTGTCGTTGGATCGGCTTGTTTATTGGGTGCATTTTTAGAAACGATTTTAATACGTTTTACACCATTACGCGCCATCGCGTCGGAAAAATCTAATCCGGCCATGATGACACCGATAGATCCCGTTTTAGCAAGTGGAGACATCGCGACGATTTCATTCGCTGCAGTTGCTAAATAATAACCCGCCGAAGCAATCATTCCATGATTTTCAGCGATTACTTTCTTTTTAGTTGATAAACTTTCGATCGCTTGTCGTGCTTGATCCATGCCCGCAACGGTGCCGCCCGGTGTATCCATTGCGAGTCGAACAGTTTCCACAGTGGGATCGTTTTCTAAACTTTTAACCGCCGAAATAATATCGACGTAACCGGTACCACCGAAACCGAAAAAACGAGCAATCGGACTCGGTCCCGCTGGGGATAATGGTCCAGAAATTTTAATCGTTGCTTCATTTCCCGCATCATTACGAGTAACAATACCGTCGAGCGGTTTATCGCCGAAATTAGTCAATGCCGCGGCGCGTTCTTCGGTCGTTGCATTCTCTAATGTCTCAAGATATGCGACGGCGTAATCTTTTTGTAATCCGAATAATTCCACTTTATGCGTCCTCTATCCAACCGAACCAATCAGCCGTTATAAGAGCGGCTTTATCTGTCGTTTTCAATAACATTGCAATAACGGTACCTTCTTTAAATGGTAATAGTACCGGTAGATTAAAACCTTCCGAACTATCTTGTAAACCAATACTACCAAATGGCATAAATAATTCTTGATCAGTATATTGGTGATTATCTAATTCAGTCGCGACAACTTGAACTAATACACGAGCCGCAGCGGTTCCACTAATTGCTGATCCAACTATACCGGCAACCATTGTACGTTTACCACGGGGGACCATACGAGCACTAGATGAACATCGAACGTCACCGGCTTTAATTTCGCTATAAGTTTGAGTAGTTATATAGGCTTTAATATCCCCGACGGCACCTTGTCCGAGTGTTCCCGTGGTTTGTATGTGCATACAATTAATAAAACGTACACCGGATATGGCTCCGACGATCGGTGTCGTACCATTTAACGGAATAACGACAGATTGTTCATCGAGATTTACATCAAGATAATGAACTTCGACCGCATTAACACCTGATCCACCATCTATATCATTAACATCAGAACTAACAATATCGACAGTAATACCCGCCGGATCAGGAATTTTAAAAGCACCATTCGGCCATATAATTCGATTCGCATCAGCACCCGTCGTCGTTAATTCACCGAAAGATCCTTCAGGTTTCGCACCGCTTAAATTACCGCGGGCAATTTGAACGCCGAGATCTTGTACCGTTCGAAGTGGTCCGCTATTGCTAGTTATACCGGTCATGTGTCGATCCTTACTTCACCCGCGCCACCTTTAGCATAAACATAAACATCAGCGGACACGCCAAATGATAAAGAAAGATCGCCATTAATCGGTACAGCATCGGAAAAATCAGTCGGAGCGGCGCCCGTTGTCGCAATATAAGTCCATAAATATTTATCAGGCGAATTACTCATAATCCGAATCGCGGCGGCTGTTAAACCCGTTATAACTTTCGTCCACTGATTAGCGGGACATGGTACGACCACAGGATTAGCCATTTTCTTCGTCTCCATTTTCCTCGACGTTTGTGTCGAGATTTTCATCTTTAATTAAACCACTATCGATCAGTGGTTTCAAGGCTTCGGCTAAATTCGAATTTTCTTTTACTAACTGTTGTACGGTTTTAGAATATTTCGAGCCGGTTAATTCACGCGATGCGCGATCACGAGTGATCCAACCATTCGCGACGAGTAATTCGTATGCTTTAACTTCTTTAAGTAAATCCACATTAGGTTTAATCGCGCCGGACCATTCAGCTAACATCCAGCCGCCGAAAATGTCCCATTCTGCAGGATTACGCCACGCTTCGAGTAAACCCGGTGCAACGATATTCCCGTTTAATGATTCAGAGATAAGCCAATCTTGATATATGGGATTGTTAAATTCTTCGCCGAAGCTGGTACGCTTCAAATCTAAATACATTTTTAATTCATTAACGGCACCACGACTCGCGGAATAGTTATTTTGAAAAGCGAGGGTCATTACTTCCGGTGGTATTTCATTCGCCCATGCAAATGCTTGAACGATAGCCGCTTCAAAGGCGCCGAAATTTACGTTCGGACGTTTTGTATCGTAACTATTGATTTTTTCGCCGTGTTGTAATTCCTGATAAATATTTCCGGGCATACTTTGAGAAAAGTCGATATCTTTTCGACCTGACGAGTCATTTTGTGTGGTAATTGTGTCTTTACGTAATGCGCCACCGGTTAACGGTAACGTACTCATTTTATCCTCGGTTTTTTCGACCCATACGGCGATCATCGCATTAAGTACCGCGGCGCGTTGTTCTGCATCACGATAACGGTCGATCTCTTTTAATGATTGCATGACTAATGCGAGAATAGATTGTCCACGTACGTCATCGATTAAACGTTCGGTACCATATAAAAGCCATGCTTGACGACGTCCAGTACGCGAACCGGTAGCCGTAACGCGACGATGTATACCGTTCTTTTGTTTAACAAAAAACGCAACATGTCGCCCTGATTTATCAATTTCGACACCGTTTGAAATTTCATTCCCGCGATTACGAACAGCGCGAATCAATGTATCGCTATGAGGATCGCTAACATGCTCGGCATCAATGAGATCAATCGTGGGTAATCCCGCCACACCTTGACGAATTAAAATAAGTACATCACCAGATACTAAAGCCATCATTCGGGCTTGACGTTGTAACGCACCGAACGTACGCGCATTACGATGATCACAAATTTCGGGATTTTTACCGTATATAGTGAAACGACGTTCGGTATTTTCAGACCATGCGGCTAAATCATCGCGATCAAGTCCTAAAATATCAGCATCGGGCGTCGATTCGAGGGCTAAACCTTTGTTAATTTCATTAGTGATTAAACGGCGAATTAAGCCGCGGGCGTATAGATTTTCGGTAAATAATTGTTTTGAACGTTTACGTAAAAGCCAATAATCGACGATATCGTAATCTTTTGTGACACCAAAACCATTATAAAACTTGTCGCCGCTCCATGAACCCGTACCACCTACGAAAGTATCGAGCGCGTTAACATCAAGAACGGGAGATATATTAGATTCGGGCGCTACATAACCGGCATTTCCGGTCATGGCGAGCATTTTTTCGCGTAATTTGTCATTTACCATGAAGGGCCACCAATTAACGTACCGGAACCATTGAGTCGGGCTTCAAGTGTAGCGCATCGATTATATAGACTGTCAATCGTTTTCTGAATCATATCTAAATCGAGTTTAGTTACTGTTTGACGCGATTGTCCCGTATCGAGCGTGTACGACTGTACACCACCGGTACCCAATGCGAGCGCGGCGTCCTCATATGCGACGATTTGAGCCTTCGTAGCAGTTATACGATCTTGAATAAATGCGGCATCCATTACATGACCTTACACCATATTAGAGTTTGATTAATTATAAATATAAAACAATAGTCGTCAGTATAACTAAATAAAAAAAAAAGTAAATAAATTGAAAATAATCGTTATTTTATGTTGACGGCGTCGTCATCATGGCATATAATTACTTTAACAACTGAGAAAACAACGAGGAATAAATAAAATGAGAATCAAAGCTGAATCAATCAAACAGTTAATTACAAAAATTGAAAAATTAACTGATCGTAATTACCACAACGACGCGTTAATTGAAGGACTAATCTATTTAGGTATGGTCGAAGAATCGAGTCAAATGGAAGAAATCATTCGTAGTGCACAATATTACGAGTGTATGACAACTGACTTGATTAACCAACGTCATAAAATTTATCAAAAATTCTGGAAAGAAGCGGAATCAAAATTAACAAAAAAAGCATACCAAGCATTAAAAGCGGCATTTTAACCAATAACCGGGGCTTCGGCCCCGAAGGATCTTAAAAATGAATACATTAAATATTTATAATTCAGGTTTTTCTAAAGAGTACAAGCCCGACAAAAACGGTGAATATGTAAAATATTCCGTATTTGATAATGGCGAACTTATCCACACTGAAATAATGACGCTCTGTGATGCACAACGTAGCGCGGAAGATCATATTAAAAACCACGATTATCGTATTAGCTTTTAAGGAGCGACGAATCATGAAATTTACACCACGCGAATGGGAAATTATCAAACATCGACTCGAAGCATCTGGGGCGATTGCGGATGCACTAACAGATTATACACCGGGTGAAAAACCAGCGGTTTTCGTATCATGGCAAGATGTTCAAGATCGTGCCGATAAATTGTGTATTCGTAATCCAGTGTATTTCGATATATTAGATACCATCGATCAAAAAATCATTTGTGATGCTTGCGACGGTTCGACATTCTTTTCGGACATTGACGACGCGGTCGAAAACGGCGAGTTATCCCGCGGTGACGCGTTGGCATTTCACCGGGCGGCCAATTCATTGGAAAAGAAACTAAAAGTACAAATACCTAGAGATTAAAATATAATTTTTCGGACTCGATATAATCCCAGAATTTTTCCCAATCGATTGTATCAAGTTCGAAATGTTGTATACAAATCGACCACGCTAAGATCTCGACGGCTGCATATCCATAACCCAATAAATCGAATAATTCATTTGCAGCATTGCCCGGGCGATACCAGAAATAAACCGTATTACCTTTATCGTCGATTTTCTCGCGACGACTCTCGACCGTTAATTCCTTGAGTTGTTTATCGGTAATGTCCACGGGTGCATTAAAATGGTACGGTTTTTGAAGTCCTGAATCCTCGACCCACTCGCGACGAAGGACCGGCGCCATACGATCTTTATAATGATCAACTAATATCCGATAACCTATCGTTCCTGCTTGTGTAGTAAATTCCGCGAATTCTTTAATCGTTTGATTTTTGGCCGGGCGGTCACGACCTAAAATCGGGTAGACACCCGCTGCGTAGTCGGAACAAAATTGCGTAACAGTATCGTTCGCATACCCGGCATCGACGAGCGTTAATGCGATCCGATATTCTTTTCCGTCATCGGCGGTGTATGTGGTTTCCTCGAGAAGTTCGCGAAGTCGTCCCCATACCGGGCTTGATAGTTCGCCGCATTCGTCCTCGTCGTTATCAACTTCGAACCGCCAATAATCAACAACATAACAACACGCATCCCGGGTCCAGCCCATAACCGATACGGCTAAATTCTTTTTATGGACATCGACTTGACATGTTAAAAATAAAATCGGTGATCCGGAATGCTGCGCGGCGTATTCATTGGGAACGGTACCGAGGCGATATATCGGGCGACGATGTGCCGATACTTGAGTAAATCGAACTTTCGATCCGAGAATTTCAAACGGTTCGGCTAAAATATTATTATAGAAAACTTGATATTTACCAATGTCGCGAACTTTCTTTTCGACGGGATCAAAGCCGCGAAGATATGCACTAACGCATTTATACCATGGCTGCAT
>Ga0180438_10011633_pt1 | contig 10604 bp, 21 predicted proteins | sample SS_ome_12_FD_132455 | JGI IMG/M metagenome (GOLD analysis project Ga0180438, IMG submission 132455) | Hypersaline lake sediment archaeal communities from the Salton Sea, California, USA - SS_3_D_2 metaG | ecosystem: Environmental > Aquatic > Non-marine Saline and Alkaline > Hypersaline >... | reverse complement strand
CAAAATCTTCCGATGATTTATTTAGAACCAAAAACGCTCTTATGCTATAGACCTTTTTAGATTTAGAATAAGATGTTTTTACGTGATATGTTTTTATTTCTTCAAGTATTCCACTGCACTTCATAGCAGCAAAGATTAGTCTTCTTAGAAAGATGTGACACTCTTTTTCTGGCGGTGTTATTTTTACATTGATAATTTCTTTGAGAAAGCTGTTTGGAAAAAACCATTTTCTATAGAAGTTATTTGCATCCATAGAATCCAAATAATACAATAGTCTTCGTCTATCTTCCATATAGTCAAATATATTGTAGATTATAACTACAAATACTATATAGATAAAAATTAATGTTACGGTTAGTGTAAGTATCTCACCTAATTCCAAACTACTCTCCTATCAATTTATGTAGAATTTTTCTTCTAGCGAATATCATATCCTTAAGCTCTTGCAACATGTGTTTATTTACCTCTTCAGCTATTGGGTAGACATAGTCTTCTGTCTCTCGAATATATCTTACAACAAAGGACATATTGTTTACTTGACCTAAAGAAGTTATATTATCTATTCTATCTGCAACTTTTATTATTTTTGCACCATTGCTTCCTGTTTTCTTAATTCGAAGCAAAAAATCTGATTTTTTCTCACCATCAAGCTTAGAAACTTCTTTAATCAAGTACAAGACTTGTTTACCATCTTCTAACTTTAGAATGTTATCTTCATCAAAATCTTCGTAATCTTCTAGAACATCATGGACAACTGCTGCTTTCAGTATTACTGGACTACAGTATCCATAATCTATGAGTATATTCAGTGTGTTCATAGAATGTCTAAAAGCATTCCCACCACACCTTCTTGGTTTGTCTATAAGACCAAATGCAATTTGGACATATGGAGCGAGATCTATTTTTTTTATTTGCTCCATATGTGCATCGCTCATTACATGTATCATGTTACCACCAAAAATGTAATTGTTCTTCTGCGTACTCGTCCCAATATCTCTCGTTCTCTTTTTCGCAAGATTCACAAAGAGCTATTTTCCTATTAGGATCTCTACCTTTTCCGTTCCAAGGATAGTCTGTTCTAGAATCACACATCCTTATATCTTTGACACATCTACACCATTCACATTTGTATATCAATCTCTTATTAGAGAGTTTGACTCTCTTTATATTAATTAATTTCTTTACTACTTCTACTCTCTTCTTTAATTTTGGATCGTTATTATGAGTGTTGTTAAATGTTAACTTACACAATAATGTGCTAAGCTTCCTTTCAAATTTTACAACATCTTCTCTTTTCATGGATACCTTAAAACAACAAAGCCCCGATAAGGGGCTTTGTTTGACGAAGGAGTAAACAGTTCGGTTATTCTATTTTAACAATCATAGGCTTTTCGCCTTCTGGAATTTTTTCCTTAACAGTTAAGGTCAGCACCCCATCTGTCATAGTAGCAGAAATTCCTTCCTTGTCAACATGTTTTGGCAAGTAAAAGTATCTGCTAATGTTAAGGGTCTCGCTCTTTCTCTTGCGCCTTGCTGTTATCGTACACAAATTCTTTTCAATTTTTATCTCTATATCTTCTTTCTTCACACCAGGCAAATCAACTTCATAAAGATAAGTATCATCTTTTTTTCTAGGGTACACCAGTTCTGCTTCATAAGCAAAAGCATTCTCCAAAGCTTCCGTAAAAAAATTATTGAGCAAGCTGTCACCATAAAAATGTACTCTACTAAACATGTTACCTCCTTATAATTGTGTTATTGTTGTCCTCACAATATAAAAGATAACCATGCTGATATTGGTGTCAAGCGATTATGTATTTTTTTTTGTTAAGAACTTCTATATGTTTTGTAGTTCTTAGCATAATATTCTTCAAGGTCCTTTACTTTATCTGACGGCAACCCAATTCTTTTTCTTTCAGGATGGGTTGCGCAAGACCAGCAGGTAAACTTACCATCTAAGACAATATAGTCTGGCACCGCATATTTATTAAAGTCGCTACAAGCTCTACAATGTATTCCGGCACTTTCTTCCTTGGGTTTTGTGGATTTGCTGCCACAGTCTTCTTCTACTCCCACTGGATTATAGAAAGCAAAGTAAGCCTGTAGATCTTCGTCATCGTCATAGCCAAACATATTAACAATGACAAAAAATTAGAAATACTTAAAATAAATGTTAAGGAGATGGTTTAGAATTTTTTAGATATTCCCAAGGAACTTCTTTGATATTTAGTTCAATTCCGCATACTTCGCATGTAGAAGTTAACATATTAACAAAGTCTATTAACTTATTGTCAATATCATTTCTATATGCAATCTCTTTACCATTAATAAAAATAGCAGACATTTGACTATCTGTAGCTTTGAACCAAACAAGATCTATTTTCATAATTCGTTTATCGCTTTATTTACAGCAGAAGACAAGTTGTCTCCATCTTTTTCATATTTGTACTTATCTATATCAACCTTTATTTGTGGATTGGTTCCTTCATCTTTTGACACCCAAAGGTTTAGCCAAACATTTACAGGACCAATTCTTTCTAGCATCAAGATACCCTTATCTACCGCCTTATCAGCTATATCATTCAAATCTATATTCTTTGGAAGCATGTCTAAAGTTAATTTGTTTCCACTTCCAACCATCTTCATTCCATCAGGAATATTATGTTCTAACCAAACATGCTTAAGAAAACTTCTCATAAACTGATTTATGTTATTACCTTTTAAACCACAAACTATAACTCTTCCAGAAAACTTACTATCTATATAAACCATCATCCCTCCAATAACTTCTTTGGTCGCCCTCTCTTCTTTAATACAAACTCCATTGTATATTCTTCGGGACATATGTCGTTTGGTATGAACTTGGCAACATTGCCCCTACCCTGTCTACCTCTATCAAACTTTCCAAAACCCTCTTCTTGAAGCTTCTCGAAAAGTTCTAGTATTTTTTTTCTTTCGTACCCTCTAGCCAACATCAAAGGCGCTGTAATTTCTTTAGATGCCGACGGAAGAGAAAGATTAAAAGTAATTCTAATACTATCGCCCATTTCTATCTCCTTTTTTAAACTAGAGAAGAAAAGCGCTTTCTACTTGACTACAAACTACTATCCTTGTCTCTTTAAGTTAGGGATGGTCTTCTTTTCCCTCTTTTCTATAAAAGACAGAATGTTTTGTGCAATTCTGCAAGCATCTTCCTCATTTTTTTGTTCAACCGCTTTTCTTAGTTGAATTAGTGCTGCTAAGTTTTCTGGAATACCGTGTTCTCTACATTTTCTTTCAACATAAGACACAAAATAAGTATTCATGTTTAGCTTTTTCTCCTATCTTTTAATTATGTTCAAGATATCCTTAAGGTCGCTTACCATATCTTTAACCTCTTCAGATATATCTTCTCCCTTTTCTTCAGCCACATCAATTTGACGCTCTATCTTATCTTTGATCTCTTCAAGCTTATCTTCGGCATCATCCTTAAACTCTTCAAACTCATCTGTCAAATAACAATATGCGCTTTTTAAATATTTAAATGTAAATGGATGTAAAACATAACCAGCAATAAGAGCTAAAACCAAAAAAACAATATATAGTGTTGTACTCATTTCTTCTCTCCTAAGTTTAAGAATTGGTGGATCGCCGGAGAATCGAACTCCGGTCCGCAAAAACTATTTTTACTTGGCACCACGTAGCCTCTTCTATTATTTAGATTCGCTTAATAAACCACAATAGACAGCGTTTTATCAAGCTAACAACTTTAAATTTTAAGTATCTGTTTTAAGTTGTCAAAAACAAACACCGATCATTTCTAAATGACGCCATTAATAAGCCGAAATGCAAAACTTAATAACAGCGTGCTCTCTAAGCAGCGAGAGCAAATTGTGAATTATTATCATTCGCAATTATGTTTTCAACAAGTTTTACGGTTCGTTGACTCCGTTGCTACGCACCTCCTAATGTCATTTCCACGTCGAAACCAAATGCGACCCATACAAATGCCATAATATTGGAAGTAAAAAAAGAAGTCACCAAACAAAAAGTGTTTAATGAACACCGAAACATGAGTGAAGAGTATGTTAGATATCGTTGCAGGCTCTCCCTGCACACTATTCTTTTTGTTGGTGACTAAATCTTAGAAAAGCTTACTTGTTGTAATAGCGTCTACGCTCATTACCCTTTCTATTATAGATAATCATAGGAGCGCCAATCTTCTTGGCGATGTCTCGACCATAAGAGATTGCATCTCTTTGAGTTGTGGTTGTCTTTGAAGGTCGCTTGTTTCCGTTCTTCATTACACACCACTTACCGGTATCTGTCATTTGAATTCTGATGTCCATATCTTTGTTAGTTGTTTTTGTGTTTCTCTTAGCCATAACTACACGTCCTTTCTATTAAGAAATAAGTTTTTTGGATATAAGCATCCTACGACGTTACTGTATCACACAGCACCGAAGCTTGTCAAGAACAATCTTAAATTTTAGTAAAACCATCGATGGCTGCTCCGTTCCAAACACAGCCACCAGGAACATCCCAATATTCTAACCAACATGGGATAAGTTTTGTATTAAAAGCTTTCATATATGCATCACTTACCGAAACAAGGTCTTTTATTTCAACCCCATAATGATTCATGCAAACTAAATTCCAGTTTACTATATGCTGCCCATTTTCTAAACTGCCATATACTCTACATACATGAGCTATATTCTTTTCAGTCAAGACCAACATCTTACTTATATCAATCTCTAACCTAAAGAGGTGTAAGTCTGGTTTGCTAGTTATTCCCATCAACTCTAACCAAGAAGTACCATAAGCATACCACGTTCCTATTGGTTTCTTAAGTTTACTCTTAGGATTAAATGGATTTGGATTTTTTCGTAAAACGAATTCAGGCGTATCTATTTGAGAAATCTTATCTGTAGATAATATCTTTTCAAGAAGTTTTTCATTTTCGTTTACAATTTTGTAAGAATCATTTGCTGCTCGATATACTGTTATTGCCATTTTGCTTCCTAAGTTTATCTTCCAAACGGTTAGCATAACTCATCAATAAGCTCCAAGGTTTGGAGCCTACTTGGTATTCGTTTGCTTCTTTTTTTACGTTATCTATATGTTCTTGTGTTACTAAAGTACCTACAGCAAAAGAAAGAGAAACAAGTTTTTGCATTCTATCCTATTGGGCTAATCGTCTTCCAATAATTCTCTTACCTCATCTTGCTCTTCCTTGTCTATCGTCTTAAATAACTCATCATCAATAACGTCTTGTAAATTATCAATTAATGATATTTCCTTACCATTAACATTTTTTGCATCAGGATTTCTAAACCATGCTGGGTCTATAACATTACCACCAGCATCCTCAACCCAAAAATGCGCAATGTCACCCTCACCTGGTGGGTCTTGCTTGCCCTTCATTAGTTTTAAATTGGGGAACAGGGCAACGACCATGGCAGAATAAAAAAAACAAGGATTTGTATTATCTTTACTATAATCTTTATTTTCTTTTACATTCTTATCTATCCATTCTTTTATTTTGTCTAGCTGTCTCCTGGTAGAGGTTCTAATTCTATGACAGTTAACACAAATACTTTCACATTTATCTACCTCATCTAGAATCTTCTTTTCAGGAAGACCCCAGCTTACCATTTTAGCAACCGTTCCTTCCTTTGGAACCTCTCCTAAATGATCAAAATCCATTGCATATGGAGGAAAAACTTCTCCACAATCAGCACATGGATTACTTTTTAAATCATGAATTAAATCTCTTAGTTTTTTTCTTCTGATTCCAGAGCTTCCTAAAGGCTCTTCATTTAGAAAATTTTCATTATGAAGAATTCTTCTACATACAGCACAATATAAATTACACTTATCTAATTCTTCTTCTAAACTTTTTAGACTATATATCTTTCTTCCGGCATCTCCTATTTGAAACTTTTTATCATCCCCATCATTATAAAAGTCCATAGCTTCTGGATGATAACATTTCATACACATTATACATGGTCCGCCCTTTCTTTCACTAATAAGCTTACGCATTTCTTTTCTTCTCTTGCGCTTATGTTTATTAGCTACTTCATTAAACCGCCTACGGTTCTTTTTATACCATTTCTTCCAATAGTCATTCGCCATACATGTATACAGTATTATTCATTTAGTTGGAGCAGCGTACTGGATTTGAACCAGCACCAAAAGGTTGGAAACCTCCTATGCTACCATTAACACCAACGCTGCTAATTACCTAACCAATAAGTAAAGGTAAAAACAAATGCAACAATTAAAATGACTATCAAAAATGTCATTTTATAATTGCTAGCAAAGCAAAGGTCAATATAAGAGTAAGACCGATAAAAATTACAAGCCACATATTATATCCTTTCGAAATCTAAGCAAATATTTAAAAGCCATATTGGCTCAACACTTTCCTCCTCTTCTTTTAGAGGTCTGTAAAGCCAACCTTTAATGAATTTGAAGTTATCTTTATCTAAGAATCGCCAAAGTTCCCACCCATCATATCTACATCTATACAATCTAGAAGATTCATCGAAAACAAACATCGAACCAACCATAACACTTGATTCAAAATCAGGATGTGCAGACAAAGCGAAAGGAATAAAATCAATCCCACATGAAAGAACTTGTTCTTTTAGCTCGTTTGATAATTTATACCTTCGATTGCATGTTAAAGGTATGTCTCCTCTGAACTTTCTAGAAATCTCATTCATTAAACCTATGCGGTTTTATTATTTACTCTTAAGATTTTTCCTTCTCCAATGCGTCAGCAAGATTACTGTAAAGCTCTATAGGGTTATTGTCTGATAACCCAGACATACACCCATCATTTAATTCAACAACTATCCAATTTCCATCCTCTTTTCTTGCAACATCTATAACGTAGAAGTTACAATTCTTACCAACACAATCCATTACTTCTCTTAAAAACTCTCTTGGAACACTAAATGGGTCTAAAGAATACTTTATTTCTTCTATATGGTTTGACCAATAGTATCCGCCACAAAGAATTGTGTCCTTATAAACAAAGAACCTATATTCTTCAGCAATAGGTATACCACCTATGCCGATCATAAACGTTCTTAAAGGAACGTACTCTCTAATATAGATTGTTTGATCGCAAATTAAACCATCATTTTGAAGATCACAATATATTCTTACCGCCTCATCTTTGTTTTTTGCAAACATTTTCTTGTTCCATTCAAACTTTTTGGAGTTAGTTTCTCCCTTTACTATGAATGGACCTTCAAACGGTATTTGATCTAAGTGATTCCATGTCTTAGGAGTTAATCCTTTTAGATGATGAGCGTAATTTCCTAGGTCTGCAATATACCTATGCTGCATATATGAGTTAATAAGTTTAGACCCTAAGTCTAAAACGTCCTCTTCAAGCTCTTTATAGAAAGGAAGAACGCTATATCTACCTATAACAAGACTATTATGTGGTATTTTTGCTCTATTTGTGACAACATCAAACCATTTTTGAGCTTCTTCAAGCTCTCCGGGATAATCATTGATGTCTCTAAAAAGAATTATAGGATTCATTTTTTCCTTAGTATGAACTTATCGAACTTTTTCTTTAGGAATTTCTCTGTTTCTTTGAAACGATCAGGCACGGCATCCACCCAATCCCTTACATCTTTAACTTTTCCTTCAGTTATATCATCACTTTTGAGATTTTTAAGTATATCTCTAGCAGATTTTGGAAGCTTCTCTATTACCTCACCAGGTTTTCCTACCCACTTAGCAGCCCTTTTAGCTGATATAAGCGAATAAACCATAGCTCTTTGCAATATATCTACCGGATCATCTGAACCAAAACCACTCATAGCACAAAACACCTATACTTGTCAAGCAATTTTTGCCTATTAAGTTCCACTTTTCTCTTGTACAGGGTTAAAAAGATAAGGGTCTACATAGTAAAACCCCCTGCGATAGTCCGCATAACCCTCTTTTCTATTGAATTTATGAGGTCTGCCATCAGATCTTTTAGGTGCATTTGGTAAATTGCTTACAGATTTCAACTGTAAATACACTTTAACACCAGGATCTGTTACAGGAAACATCCAAAAATAGTAAAATTTTGGATTGTTTGGTAGGTTAAATTCATCAACCTCATTATATTTGCCACTTAACTTTGAAACGATTTGTTTTTTTGTGAACTCTATATAAGGACCATGATCGCCATATACAATTCTTTCATACCCAATAGCAAACAAATTACCCGACGGCAAAACAAAACGCCTTTTATTTGAACCAAACTCTTCTAAGTTTGTATCAATTTCTAACCTTTGCTTGTCTAAAATGCGATTTTGATATATTGCTGTTGTCTTTCTCATAACTCTATAAGTCTAAACTGCAAACCTTTACTATCGAACACCTCTTTATACATATCAATCATATCATCTTCTACTATTTGTAAAGCAATAACCTCATCATTTTCGTCTATATACTTACGAGCATCAGAATAATCCATTCTTTTTCTCAACAATGATACAATAAACTCTTTTTGTTTATTGCTAAGATTAGATGTTTTTATAGCTACATCATAAAACATCTCTTCATATGGATCTGGGCTTGTTCCTGCTGTTTGCGCTCCAACCGGCATACTTGTACAACAACAACCATAATCTATTTTTTCTTCTTTTAGAATAGCAATGCGCGATTCAACACCTTTTTGATCAAGCTCTTTTTTCTTTTCTAATGCCTCCTTATATAAAACATCATTAAGAACCAAAGCTTCATCCTCTTTTAATGCATTTACAGCATCAGCAAAAGATACCCCAAATTCCTTTCTAATATCTCTACACAAAGAAAGCTTATTTGCTTTGCTCAAATTTTTACAATTAGCATAAACATCATATGTTTTATATGTTTCTGGTTCACGATCAACCTCAAAAACAGCACCATATATAGCAACGGGCTCTTCTAAACCATGATAATCGCTACTTAATTCATCAAACAATTCGGTTAAAGCTTTTTCAACCGCCTTGTTTCCAGCATACTCCTTTATCTTCTTCATTATAGCTTTAGTTACTTTCAAATCGCTCATACTAACAATTCCCTTTCAACTTCTAGTACGCGCTTTTTTTGTGCCTCAATGTTTGCTTTAATCTTATTTAACTTTTCTCTAGACCTTCTCTCTTCTTTATCCGCAAGATGCTTCTTATAAGTTAACATACGATTTTCGTAATTTATCATATTATCTTCATATTTCTCATACAGAGCTATATTCTCTTTCCTATGCTTTTTATATTCCTTAAGCTGCTTATCATAATCACGATTCTCTTCTTTAACCATTATACAAACAAACGGACCACGCATATATCTCCAATTACTACCATAACTACCATAATAACCGCTAGGACTTGCGCTATATACGCCATTATTTTTATTATGATACAACCCATTGGTATGGAGAATTGCATTATTAATATCATCAACTGTTGGACTTATACCTTTATCTAAGTAAAAATTAGAAATTGCTTCTTTTATATCAGAAATAGTTGCTTTATTGCTGATCTGTTTGTAATACTTAACAAAATTATATTTAGTTGGTTTTGTTTTTAACTGCTTGCTTTTCCTTGGTTTTATTGGTTTTCGCATTATACCATCCCCATTATCCTCTTTAACTACTTTTTTTATTGCTTTTTTAACCGCTTTTTTAACCATAATAGGTTTTCTTGGCTTAACTGGTCTTATCACACCATCCCCCTTTGAACTTATAAATCTTCTCTATCCATATCCACAAACCATTGACCACAAGACCTATGCATAACTACAGAAGGCTTTTTATCAAATTCTATTATTATGTAACTGTCTTCCTTGAGGTCCCTAATAAAAACAATTTCTCCATACAAATCAGTAGCCAAATGATTTGAGAAATTATAGAAACCTGTTGGGCTAATAACCTTCAGTCCTACTTTGATGTCTTGTATTGAAATATCTTTTAGTGCTTTTCCTTTCATAGTTCTCCTGTTGGGTTTTACAAGAGAGAGAAAGGAATTGTTTTATCTTGATTTAATATTACTTAGGTTTGCGCATCATTCTAACCACTTAAAACAATTCCAAACCTTATTTTCTGTTATAACACCATACATCAAAACAGTAACTGTTGGAAATAGGAACAAACTAAACCAAAGTGTTGAAAAAGAAAAAACCCATGAAGCAAATATTACCGATAGTAAATAAATTACTAATAGTATAAAACTTGCTATAATTTTTTGACCTATTAATAGTTTCATTCCAGTTTCCTTTCTTTTAGGAATATTTGGAGAATTAGGCGCGTATTGATATGGAATCTTGTCAAGAACAGAAACGTCGCTCGATAAAGCACGCTCCTGTTCTTTTGTTGGTTTATATGTAGAAAGACAATCTTCTATGTTATACATCTTGATAGCCATCAAAGAATGGCAATGTTTTTAAGTAATCATATACAGCATCTCTTGGTTCGCCAGTTGATATTGCATTGACAGCATCAGAGCCTGATAAAATTGCAATTTCTATATCTCTAAATTCTGCATCATTAAAGATTACAGGTCTTTTATCATTTTGTCTGGCTGTAGCATTTGCATATACCAACACTCTAGCGTGTAATTTTTGTT
>Ga0180438_10011632_pt1 | contig 10607 bp, 12 predicted proteins | sample SS_ome_12_FD_132455 | JGI IMG/M metagenome (GOLD analysis project Ga0180438, IMG submission 132455) | Hypersaline lake sediment archaeal communities from the Salton Sea, California, USA - SS_3_D_2 metaG | ecosystem: Environmental > Aquatic > Non-marine Saline and Alkaline > Hypersaline >... | reverse complement strand
TCCAATTGCCGCCGAACGTTCCCCCGGTGGCGGCCATCCGCCCCCCCGCTCAGCCGATCGAGGAGAAGACTGCGATTGCCTGGTTCGGTCACGCGTCGTTTGACCCCGACGGGGAGATTGTCTTGTATCGGTGGACGTTCGGCGGAGACAAGCCGCAGACGACGATTTCCTCCTCGACGTGGCACACCTTTCCGGCGATCGGGATCTACACGATCGTCCTCACGGTGACTGACAGCCGAGGGACGCAGAGCTCGACGTCCTTAAACGTCGAGGTTGTCGAGGAGAGCGAGGACTGCGGGTGTGGGGGGGGGTGACGCGCCAGCCGTCCCGGAGCGGGACCGGTGGACGCGAGACGTGAATCGGACGACGGGAGGCAATCGACTGTCACCACGGGGCATCGGAGAGATCCTCCGCTCGGAGGTTCCTCTGTGGGAGCATACGTCGATCCGCGTCGGCGGGCCGGCGAGCCTCTACGCTCAGCCGGCAACCGTGGATCGGTTGCAGGCCGTCGTCCAGTGGGCACAGCGGGCGGATCGTTCGTTCGTCGTCCTCGGCGGCGGTAGCAACGTCGTCTTCCCGGATACAGGCTTCGACGGCCTGGTCATTCGCACGACCGGATTGTGTGGTCGTCGCGTGGAGGGGACGCGCGTGCGGGTTGCGGCCGGCGAACGCCTCGCCGAGGTTGCGTGGTGGGCGACGAAGCGCGGTCTTGCGGGGCTCGAGTGGGCTTGCGGGATTCCCGGGTCGATCGGCGGAGCGGTGGTGATGAACGCCGGGACGCGGAACAACGACATCGCAGGCGTGCTATCGTCGGTCGATGTCCTGACCGAGGAGCACGTCAACGCGGTCCCGGTGGAGTCCCTTCGGCTCGGGTATCGAACGAGTGCGCTGCTCGAGGGTGACCTCTGCGAGATTGTCGTCGAGGCGACGTTCGAGCTCCGACGAGACCATCCGGCGGTCTGCCTCGAGCGGGCGAGATCGTCGATCGCGGAGCGGCTGCAGAGACTCCCCATCGGCGCGTCGGCGGGCTGCATCTTTCGGAATCCGGCGAGCGGGCCATCGGCCGGCGAGTTGCTCGATCGCGCCGGCTGCAAGCGGTTGCGAGTCGGACAGGCCAAGGTATCGAATCAGCACGCCAACGTCATTCTCAATGACGGGACCAACAACGCGAGCGATGTCCTCGTGCTGATCGAGCAGATGAAGCACCGCGTCCTTGACGCTTTCGGCGTCGAGCTTCGAGAGGAAGTCGTTCGCTTCGACCGTACGTCCACTGGCCGGCAGCGGACGAGCGTCCGCGTGACACGCCTCTGAAGTCCGTTACGTGGATCACACATGACATCACTGCTGAGCCGGGTTCCGAGGATCCTGAAGATACTATGACACGCAAGATGCTCCATCGAATCTGCCCACTCGTAATGGCCAGTGCCCTCGGTTATCTCATTGGGCTCTTTGCCGTCAAGGGCCTGTAGCCTCCCGTGGCACCATGCAGAGAGGTACACGGCGCATTCACACGATACCCACCAGTTCCTCATGGCGTAGCCGTACCTTGGACGCCATGCTAAGGCAATCGTGGCGACGAGTTCTCCCCGTTGTTTGCGCGAGTGGATTGGGGCTTCTCGTTGGTCTTCTGGTATCGAAGTTCGGCTGAGCCGGGCCTCGTCGAAGGCTCGGGACTCCTCTCCTCTGCGCGGACCCGTGCAAGGTAGTCGACGAAGAACGCGAGGAGGCTCCCAAGCATCAACCCCAGGAACCCCGCAAGGGCCAAGTTCAAGGCCTTCTTTGGCGCAATAGGCATCTCGGGAACGAAGGGTTCATCGAGGATGCGAATCGGATCCGGAGTCTCCGCAATGGCGATCTTCGCGGTCTCAAATTCGGTGGCGAGTTTGCCCTGAGCCACCGTCTTGAGATAGATCTGCCGGTCGATCTCAGCCAGCTCGGCCTCGACCTCGATCAGCTCGCGCTCCCTTTGTTCGAGCTCCGTGCGGATCTCGGCAGTGCTGTCACTCAAGGACCGGATTGCTGCGTTCAGGCTAGCAACCTCCGCTCGCTCAAGAGTGGCTTGCTCCTCCAAGCGGATCCAAACGCTACTGATGATCTCCGACTCGACATCAATACTGAGTAGGGCTTCCATCTCACGAGCCGTCAGCGTGCTGACGGTGACGGCGAGTAGGGAATCGGGTTCGAGGTTCCTCCTGAGCGTGAATCGCTGCGACTGCCCTTGAAGCTCGCTCTCGAGCCCAGCGACCCGTGCTTTGCTGGCCACTAGATCCTGACGAGCTTCTGCGAGCTGGGCCGTGTCTGCATCATACTGAAGTCGAAGTGACTCGATGTCCGATCGAAGGATTTCGATTGGATGATCCAGAAGCAGCAGTGTCCTTTGCTCGTTCAGGCTCTTGAGCTCGAGTTCGGTGTCGGTGTAATTCTGCCGGATATAGTCGTACGATCGCGACGTACGATCCTCGAACAAGGTAGTGAACCGGCTGCTGAAGGCCTCAGTCCATGCTTGCATGATGAGGGGAAGCTGGGATCGATCGGATCCGATGAGTGTCGCATCGAGCAAGAACTGGCCTCCCGCTTGAGGTTCAGTATTCACGGTGGTCAGCTCGCGGAAGTCGGCAATGGTGAACTCCGGTGGGTACCCTGCGGTCCCGAGCACGACGCGAACCACCCCGGCCGACAGCATGAGCTTCTCGTAGGCGTCGGCGGGCAGGGCGCTTCCTCCCGCTTCGGCACCCAACGTGCTGGCTAGCGACGGGAGCAACAGCAGCGTGGTCTCGACCCGGTATGTCGGTGCCATCACCCAAGACACCCCCCCCGCAGTGACAACAGCTGCGACGAATGTTGCGATGAGGACCCACTTCTGCCGCCACAGGATCCGCAAGTAGCCAATCAGCTCGGCTTGGTTGTCTTCCATAATCCCTCCGGCATCTCGGCTGGTCGCCGAGCAGCTGTCGTATTGTACACGCAATTAGGAGAGTGGAGAGGGGGACCTGATGTCGACGTTGAGCGATTCCGTCAGGGTGAACTGACAAGCGATTCTGTCAGTCGCTGTTCTTCGGCCGCCTCCTGCAGGGAGCCCTCGCCGTAGACTGGTGGCTTGCCAAGCTTAACGTACCTCACGACTGTGCTGCGGGAGATTCCCAGTTCTGTGGCGATCGCCCGCTGCGACAGGCCTCTGCGTTTCGCTTCGTGGATTGCCTCCCAGTAGGCCTGCATCCGTGGGGTTGGTCTTCGTGTCTCAATGGCTTGCTTCTTGGTACGTTTCGGGGCGGCGGGCAGACACGCCTCAACCTGCTCCATGAACCTAGCGCGCTCCTTGTGGGGATCAGCTCCCGTGCTGCCCCGTAGGGCGCTTGCCCGTGGTGGTGCCTCCTGGGTCGCGATCTCCTGGCCTTCGTAGAGCACCGACAACTCGCCATCCAGCCGCTCCCAGACCTCTACGGTCTTCCCGGCGTAGCTCCTGCGCTCTGTTCCAGAAAGCAGTTGCAGCGTTCTCCAATGGTACTTCACCGTGTTGTCGCGGGCGACCTTCCGCCGATGCTTGAAGCACAACACATCCGCCAGATCCATCTCCGGCGGCAACGGTCGGTAGGCGCTCCCTTCGTCGACTGCTGGCACACCGAACTGCTCGTTGTACCTGGGAACGTACTCCTCCAGGAGGCGATTCGCTTCCGCCAAGGTACGCACATCCGCAAGACGTAGCTCCGTCACCAGTCGATCCTGGAACGTTCCGGCCACGCGCTCCACCCTTCCCTTGGCTTGCGGGCTCCACGCGAACACCTGTTCGATCCCCAGCTCTCGCATTGCTCGGCCGAAACTGTGTCGGCTTCCGCTTGCCAGCAGAAGGTTCCTCATTTCTCTGCTCCCGGCGTTGGTGGGTGTACCAGAAGACCCCGTGGTGATCGGTGTACAAAGACAGAGGAACCCCTCGGCTCTCGATGATCTTCCACAACAGCTGGAAGTAGCCGTGGCCATCGTCCCTCGCCTGGAACAGAGCTCCAGGGACCGTCCCCGTGGCGTCGTCCACCGCCAGCAGTAGCGCCATTTGCGGCCCTCGATCCTCCAACCAATGGTGGATGCTGCCATCAACCTGGAGGAGCATACCCTCCTGTGGGAACCGTCTTCGGCGTACTCGATGCCGTGGAGGTCGACGCCGTCGTGGACTTGTGATCCCCACGCTCATCAGGATGCTCCGCACGGTCGATCGAGACAGAGCGACGCCCTCCCGCTGCTCGAGTAACTCGGTGAGATGGGTGTAGTTCACGCCGGCATACCTCGTCCGGGCAAGCTCAATCACCTGCTGGGCAATCCCCGTTGGCGTCGCATTCGCCGGACGGCGGCCCCGCTTCCCGTGAGCAAGGGCGGCTGCTCCATGTCGCCGGTACGCTGCCAGCATCCGCCATGTGTGACGTTCGCTGACACCCAGAACCATCGCCGCTTCGGTCACTCGTAGTACGCCTTCCAACACACGATTGGGCGTCTCCAGTCTTGCCTGCTCCTTCTGGCTCAACGTCAGTCCTCTCATCGGACTGACATTCTCCCTTGACAGTTGGCTACTGACCGATTCGCTTGTCATCGACACTTCATGGACCCGCGAATGTGAGCCAACGCCAAGCAGCTCTACAACGTAGGCTGCCGGCGCCCGAACTTCATCGACATGTGCTTTGCCCGGCGCTCCGAATGACCGATCACTCCTTCCCAACGCGGCTGTCTGATCGCCATCTCCGGCGCATTGGGCGGCCCCGGTTCCACGCAGGTCCAATCACTTGACTGGCACGGTGGATCCGTGCGGCTGCGTGGCGCTGATTGTACTCGTCGAGGACCTCAAGCGGCGTATGCCCCTTGAAGACGGCGCGATGCAGCCGATGAGCGTTGTACCAGCCGATGAGCGTTGTACCAGCCGAGGGTCCGCAGTTGCTCTCGCACTGGGCATCTGATACCGTCAGGTCAAGTGGCTTCCGACGCAGGGTGTCAACAGGAGGGTCCGGAAATGCACTGGAATCGTCCAATGGCCAGTTGTCTCCTCGCCATGTTCTTGTGGGTGGTTGTCCAGTCCGCATGGGTAGGGGTCGCTGCTGAGCCGACGGCCGGCGACGCGGCCCACTTTCTGCGCGACGGGCTCGGCGCACGAGCCCGTGGTTTGGGAAGCGCCTACACTGCGCTGGCGGACGATTACTTGGCGCCGTTTTGGAACCCAGCGCTGACCACCCAGTCGCCAAGCACGATCATTGGCGGAGGAGTGGAGCAGCGCAACAGTGGTCTGTTCACGTTCAGCACACTGGGAGGTTGGCACTCCGCCGGGGAGTGGGTCGTTGGCGCAGTCGTCGTCACGTCTGATCTATACGACGTCTACCACGTCTCCGGCGGACTTCGGTTTGGCCCCGCAGCACTAGGGCTCGCAGTGAAGAGCTACCAATTCGGCGTCCCTGGAGACAGTGGCTCCGGGCTGGGGTTCGACATCGGCGCTCGCTACGTGAGCGAATGGAGCGGCTTGACCCTGACCCTAGCTGCCGTTTCGCGCGACATCGGCTGGACGTCGATCTACTGGGGCTCCTTGGAGACGGTGGCCGTCGATCGGACCGCGTGGGTGAACCGTCTTGGGGTTGCCGCTGCAGTCCCTCTCCCGAGGGGCGAGTGGGCGATCGAGCTGGACGGCGAGTTCTGCCTCCGTCGCCCGCCGGAGGCGGGCAACGGAGGCTACTGGGAACAGGCCGCCGAGGGGAATCTCTCACTGGGAATGGTCTTCCAATGGGCCGGAATCTCCATCCGCGCGGGCGTGCAGCGATTCGACGTGCTGAGTCCGGATGCTCGATTCAGACCGACCGTCGGTCTCGGGATCGCCGTTGGTGGTCTCGCCGTCGACCTTGCTCTCATCCCCTCGTCACTTGGTGCAACGTATCTGGGGGGATTCCAGGCCGAGTTCTAGGCTCGGCTGAAGCGACCGATTGGATCGAGATCAGCGAGGCGGGGGACGTTCTCGAGTTCGAGCCGGACAGTCTGGAGCAGTATCGCGGGGCCCGCGATCCATGCTCGCCGCTTATCGCCGGAGCCGGTCCTTCCGATCCCGGTGTTGTTCTTGCTACAGGCAATTCGAACGCTCCACCCGCTGCCCACTGACTCCGCTCTCGGCGCGCATCATATTCGTCCCGGCCAGGGCGTGTGACGAGGGCGGATCGATCAAACCCGTTGACCTGTTTGTGCGGCGGTCGGTTTCCGAGTTCGTCCGACGGCGGAATCACGAATACACCGGCTGCGCGCTTGACCCTTTCCCTCGCTTGAGGACTCCGTGCGAGCACTTGGCCCGCCTCAAGATCCTCCATCGCTTGATCGAACTGGCTCAGCTTCCTGTTGATCTCGGGCTCTTTCCCCTTGAGCTTCCGCGAACCACAGACGTCCCAGAAGAACGCGTGGCGATCGTTGTATGATGCCATCGGAATTCCCATGCATTCGATCGTCGGCAGCAGATGGAAATACCCGCAGTCGTCGTCCTGTTTGCGGAGAAGCTCTGCGGGAACCACGCCGGCGGCGTCATGGCGACCAGGAGCAACGTCATTCGTGGCTCTCTACCTTCCAGCCAATCACTTATGCTGTCGTCAGTCTATGGAGGCACTCCTGCGTTGCCCCCCGGCAGCGAGCGGCCGGCGTACTCCGGATTCCGCTGAGGGAAGCAACCTCCCCTTGCAGGGGTCGCTCTCGACGTATGCGATGACGAGAAAGGTGCCGCCTTCGTGATCTCTTCATCCCAGGGCTCATCAGGATGTCCCGTACAGCTGATCGACCCAGAACAGCTCCCTTCCTCTCGGCCGATAGCTCTGCCAAGTGGGTACGGTTCACCCCTGCATACAGTGTGCGAGCCAGCTCAATCACCTATTGCCGACCATCCTCCGAAGTTGAGTTCGCTGGCCGACAGCCTCGGTTCCCATGGGCAACGGTAGCGGCTCCTTCTCTCCGGCAGCCCCGAGTACCACCTGAGTTGAGCGGTCTCGGGAACTGGGCAGTTGCTTTGGCCGTCTTCTTGGCTGCAATCAGCTTGTGCGGAGTCCTGTTGACATCATGCACGCAGCCCTTGCAGGCAACAGGACTCGGAATGGCTGTAATCCCGGGATGGTGAATTCGCCATGGCAGTGTGCCTGCTCATGAGCTAAAGTATCCTCAAAGGCTCGGGATCGACCGAGCTGCGGATCTCTCTACTTAGATGGAATGGAGGAATTGGGGAATGAAGGCGGTTGTGCTCTGTGCAGGCGAGGGCACGCGGATGAGGCCATTGACCCACTTCCAGCCGAAGCACCTGATTCCGGTCGGCAACAAGCCCGTTGTGGAATGGGTTTTGGGCGCAATCAGCTCCGCCATGATCTCGACAGCTGTGGTTGTTGTCAGTCCGAGCACCGAATTGGCGTTTCGTGAGGCGCTGGGAGATGGGGCTGGGTTCGGAATCGAGCTTTCGTACATCGTCCAGAAAGAGCCGAGGGGATTGGCACACGCGGTCGCTTGTGCGGAAGGCTATGTCGCGAAGGAGCCGTTTCTCCTTTATCTCGGAGACAACCTCTTCGAAATGGGCATCCGCGAACTTGTCGACGCCTTCCGGAACGGGAACTGCAGCGCGGCGATCTCGCTTGTGCAAGTCGAGGATCCCCGTCGTTTCGGCGTCGCGTGTCTCGAAGCAGGAAGGATCGTGAGACTCGTCGAGAAGCCTGAGCATCCGCCCAGTGATATGGCTGTCGCCGGCGCCTACGTCTTTGACTCTCGAATATTCGATGCAATTCGTCGAATCCGTCCCTCTGCAAGAGGAGAGCTGGAAATCACGGACGCGATTCAAGTGCTCATTGATGACCGACTGTTGGTGCTGCCACACAGAGTGGAAGGCTGGTGGAAGGATGTCGGTCGACCGAGGGACTTGCTCATTGCCAATCAGCTTCTGGCGGAGCAGCTTGAGCGGTCGATCGGGGGCAGGATCGACGCGAGCTCGGCAGTCGAGGGGAAGGTTGTCATCGGCGCTGAGACCGTCGTGGAGAGGAGTACGATTGCGGGGCCGGCGGTAATAGGGTCCGGAGTACGGATCCGAAATGCCGCCATCGGACCGAACGTCTCCTTGGGTGACGGGTGTGTTGTGGAAGACTGCAGCGTCGAGAACAGCATACTGATGGACAGGGCGCATGTGAGTGGTGTTGCGCGAGTGGGAAACTCGATCCTTGGGCGTGACGCGGTTCTCAGCAAGACCAGCAGTGGCTCGCATGTTGCGTTGCTTGTAGGTGATCACTGCATCGCGCAGCTGTGACAGATGGCCGTACGGCCGTTGAGGATGTGTTCGTGCGGGCGTCCAAGGGGAGGAGGATGTGGATGATACTTGTCGTAGGCGGTGCAGGGTACGTCGGCTCGCATACGGCGAAGGGACTTCTAGACGGGCGATACGACATCGTCGTCTTTGATAACCTGTCGCAAGGGCATCGCGAACTTGTGTTGGGCGACAACTTCGTCGAAGGTGATCTGCTTGACGCTGACTCCTTGCGGAGGGCCTTCGAGCGCTACCCGATTGATGCGGTGATGCACTTTGCCGCCCTGACAGCAGTGGGCGAGTCCGTCCGCGATCCGCAGGCATACTACCGGAACAACGTCACCGGGACGCTCAATCTCTTGGAAGCGATGAGGGAGCACAACGTGCGTAAGCTGGTGTTCTCGTCCAGTGCCGCCGTCTACGGAGATCCGAACCAGGTTCCGATTCCGGAGGGGCACCCGAAACTTCCGGTGAATCCCTACGGCCGAACGAAGTGGATGATGGAACAGATCCTCAATGATTGTGACAGAGCGTACGGATTGCGGTCCATTGCGCTTCGCTACTTCAACGCTGCTGGTTCCGACCCGGAGGGAGATATCGGCGAATGGCATGAACCCGAGACGCATCTGATCCCAATTGTGCTGGAGGCGGCGCTGGGAGGCAGACCACACGTCGAGATCTTCGGTACCGACTACGACACACCGGATGGTACATGCATCCGTGACTACATCCACGTGGTCGATCTCGCCGCAGCTCATCTTCTTGCGCTGGAGCACCTCACTGCCGGTGGGGGCAGCGGTGCCTTCAATCTCGGAACCGGCGAGGGGCATTCCGTGAGGGAGGTTATCGATGTGTGTCGGGAGGTGTCAGGAAGAGAGATCCCCGTGTCGGAAGGCGCGCGTCGCCCTGGAGATCCGCCACGCCTTGTGGCCGACCCGTCTTGGGCACGGGATGGGCTGCGGTGGGAAGCGAGACACCCGCAGCTGTCGGAGATTGTAGAGACAGCATGGACTTGGATGACTCGTCGAAACGTCCAAGTCTAGGGCGTATTCTCGCTTCAGGCAGCGATAGCTCCTTCTCCTGGGAAACCGTGAAGATACCCAAGACAGGATTTCCCATCTTGGTTTTCGTGGTGTCGGCATGCTATTGTTTAACCTATGCGGAGTGAGACCCGGTTCCGGCGATGCGGTCTTTTCTTGTGGGACGGGCTCGATGCCTGCGGTCGCGGCATGGGAAGTGCGCTCATCGCTCTGGCATACGGTTTCGCCGCCTACTCCCCACTGCTCCGCTCTTCTCGCGCGAATCGGATTCGTCCCGGTTGAGGCGTGCGACGAAGGTGGATCGATCCAGCTGGGCGGCCGACTTGTCACGGCGGCATGATCTGTGTATGTTGGGCGGTGTGAACCAGGGGCGCGCGTTCATCGTCGGGAAGGCGATGAGGCGGCTGGTCTGCAGCGAAGGGTTGAGTCTCGCGGCGCTGCAAGGCGGAACGGAACGGTTGACGGCTTGTCGTGAGAGGGCAGATGCCTGAGTGTGTCGAAGGGCTAGCGATCTGGCAGGGCGCGATGATGCATCAGGTTCCGGGCTAGACCGTGCTGAGAGAGGAAGGAAAAGGAGCAATGGCGGTCAAGCGGTTCGATGGCATAGAAGGTCGGGAGCCTGCTCGGGAGCTACCTCAGCAGATCTTCAGCGGTGCCGCTCAGGCGCGATTCGGCCGCGGCTTTGGGCTCTGGAACCGAAATCAGCGGGTGGCAGTATCTGTGGCAACAGACATCATTGAGGGTCTCGATGGCCGGACAAGACGAGCGTTCATTCAGTTCCTCGGGTATGTTCTTCGCTCGGCGACGAAGGCCCAGGCCCACCGTATGTGGCTCTGGATCGAAGATCCATCGATCAGAAGGTGTTTAAGGGGCTCTTTGCAGGGTGGTCACCGCCAAGAACCTCATCCGCGGATTCACCAGCGGTGTGTGTTTTCGCAGTGCTACCTATGAGCGCGGAGGCAGCGGAGTAGGACGGAGAACGTAGCGCGGAAGGGAGAACATAGTCCCTAGAGGATGCGGCAAGCAACTCAGGAGGTGCGGAATGCGGCGACAGCAGAGAGTGAGGGCGTTGTGGATTGCGCTGGTTGGAGCGGTCATCCTATCGGCGGTCATTGTCCCGCTGTGGGTGACAGCTGACTCGGGTCAGGTCAGCTTCACGGCGACGCTGTACTCGGACGTGATTCGATTCGAGGCGGACGGCGTGGCGAGCCTGCGCGTGACGATCTACGACCTGTCGGAGAACGAACTGTGGAGCTCGGGGCAGGTGATGGGCGACTTCGTTGATTGGGATCGGG
>Ga0180438_10011630_pt1 | contig 10608 bp, 14 predicted proteins | sample SS_ome_12_FD_132455 | JGI IMG/M metagenome (GOLD analysis project Ga0180438, IMG submission 132455) | Hypersaline lake sediment archaeal communities from the Salton Sea, California, USA - SS_3_D_2 metaG | ecosystem: Environmental > Aquatic > Non-marine Saline and Alkaline > Hypersaline >... | reverse complement strand
GAGCGGATGAAGGCAGCCGGCATTCCGGGGAGAGGCTGATAGAAAATGCCCTCGAAATCCTCGACAACCGAGATGCGGGGATTATCCTAGAAGTGTAGGATGCAACTAAAACACACCGAGATACCGCTACGCTTCCTTCAGCAGCTTCCCGAGAGAATCAAGTACATCCACAGGCACGGCAAGGCGTTCCTGGTGTTCGAGCAGCTGTACTGCCCGAAACATCACAGCCTGGTCGCCGACAACGTGCACATCCACGGGGAACCCTCGGTAAGTAGCTGCGGAGCATCCCTTTGTAGAGCCGTTTTCTCCCACCTGCGGTGCAGACCTCGTGGTCCGGGAGGCCTGCCCTCTGCCGGATTGTGACAGTGAATGGAGCATCCTCTTCCACCTACCGGATCGGGGCGACAGGATACTGGTCTGTGCAAAGCTCGGCTGCCCCGGGCAGGCGCACAAAGGAATGATCGGCGATAGGGAACTGCTCGAACTGTTCTCAACGGAGAAGGAGCCGGAGCTCGTTGCTCACGAGGGGAGGGTGCAGGATTAGTTCGTGAAGATCGGGGGCTTCGGAGGCCAGGGCGTCATGTCCGCCGGCATCCTGATGGCCAACTGCGCCACCCACGAGGGCCTGAACGCCACCTGGCTGCCCTCCCACGGGCCGGAGATGCGGGGGGGAACGGCCAACGCCAGCGTCGTGATCTCCGAGCAGCCGATCGGATCTCCGGTGGTGGATTACCCCAATGTGCTGATCGCCATGAACGGACCTTCCCTGGATTCGTTCGAAGCGGGCGTCGCCCCCCGGCGGGCTGATTATCGTCAACTCCTCCCTGGTCAGCCGGAAGGTCGAACGCGGGGATGTGAAGGCACTTTACGTTCCGGCTGCGGATATGGCCAAAGAGCTGGGATTCACGGGTGCGGCCAATATGGTGGTCCTGACCGTGTACCTCAAGGTAAGCGGCGTGCTGAGCATCGACACTCTTGAGGAAGATCATTCCCCTGTCGATCAAACGAAAACAGTACATCGATGTGAATCTCAAGGCGGTGGACGCGGCTCTACGCTTCTGCGAGGAACAGATCGGAAGGGAGCCGGACGGCAATTGATGGAGAAAAACAAATCATACAGTAGAGATGAGTGTAAACGATGTATTTAGAAGCAGATGTCAGCCTTTATCCATTAGCTGAGGAGTACCTGCAACATCCGGTTCACGACTTTATCGTACTGATCGAAAAGCAGGGGTGTTCAGTCGAAAACGGTCCTACGAGTTCGATCGTGAAGGGCGAGTCCGAACAGTTGTTCGAAGCACTGCGAAAAGGCTACGAACAGGCGGCTCTCAAGAGCGGCTGCGTGCTGATCATAAAAATCTGCAACGTCTGTCCGCTGTGACCGGCATCGGCCTGCAGCGGACGGCGCGGCACGACCACAGAAATGACTTCTTGACTTTTTCTTTCTTTAAGTGTAAATTACTTAAAGAAATGAGATAAGGAACGTATAATGTACGACTGGAACGCTGCCATGAGCGGCGAAGAGGGGCAGTTCTTGCACAGGTACAACGAGCTCCAGGAACAGCTTGCCCAGATCGGCTTCGTCTGCAACGGTACGTTGATGTCCGTATACCGCAAATGCGGAAAACCGAATTGCGGCTGCAACGAAAGCGAACAAATGCAGCACGGTCCTTATCACATCTGGACGAGAAAAGTAAAAGGAAAGACAGTCACCCGGTCTTTGTCGAGAGAACAGGCCCGGCAATGCTCCCAGTACATAGAAAATTTCAAGAAAATGGAGAGCATTATAGAGGAAATGAAAAAAATATCGATTCAGATGATCGAGCGCCGAAAATAGCTCCGGCTATGGGTTTTGCTCTCGCACTCGGAAAGTGCAAAAACGAAGCAACGGGATTCACCTTTAGTATTCAGCCTGGCAAATGGAATCCGCCGTTGCTGAAGGTGGGTCCGGGTCTCAAATGACCAAAACCCGTTTTCGGGGAGGTACGAATGAAAAAAAAGATAGGCCTGATCGTGAATCCCATTGCAGGAATGGGTGGCAGTGTTGGTCTGAAAGGCACCGATGGACAGGCATATGAAAAGGCTTTGGCCCTGGGCGCTCGACCGGTAACTCCGGTAAGGACAAAAGAGCTATTCAGCCAACTCAGGGATAAAGAACAAATCCACCTCTTTACAGCTCCGGGTCCGATGGGAGAGGAGCATATTCGTGATCTCGACATCCACTGTACCGTCATCGGCAATGTGGGAAAAAAGACCACGGCGGAAGACACCAAGATAATTGCCGGCGAAATGTTGAATCAGGAGATCGAGCTGCTGATCTTTGTGGGCGGTGACGGGACGGCCAGGGATGTCTACGACGCAATCGGTATGAATAAGCCTGTGGTTGCCGTACCATCCGGGGTAAAAGTCTTTAGCGCCGTGTTTGCCCTGAATTGCAGGGCAGCTGCCAGGATGGTGGATGCATTCATAGAAGGAGCACATACGGTAGTGGAAGAGGTTCTGGATATCGACGAAGAAGCTTTCAGGGATAACGAGTTGGCATCGACATTGTACGGCTATCTTCTTGTACCTGCGGTCAGGAATTATCTGCAGGGAGGCAAAGAAGCTTCGAGTATGGGCATATCCGCTGTTGAAAGTAAAAGAATGATAGCCGCCTACATCATCCGGGGCATGGACCAGGACACCTTGCACCTGCTCGGCCCCGGAACAACCGTGAAGGCCATAACCGATGCGCTGGGACTGTCCAAGACGTTGTTGGGAGTGGATGCCCTGGCGAACGGCGCGTTGGTCGGTTCAGACATAAATGAAAAGGGAATTCTTTCCCTGATTGAGCAATTCAAAGAGAGAAAAATAGTCGTTACCCCCATAGGCGGCAATGGGTTCATATTCGGGCGCGGAAACAAGCAGTTCACTCCGGAAGTGATCAAACGGGTCGGTACGGATAACATCATCGTGGTGGGAACCCAAGACAAACTCAGCAAGCTCCAAGCCTTGAGGGTCGATACCGGCGATTCGGATTTGGATCAAGCCCTGGCGGGATACACGGATGTGATTGTGGGAGATAACGAGATTTTGAAGATGGAGGTACTTTGTTGAGCACTTTCATTTATTTTCATGTAGGAGGAAAGGGATGATTGCTTTTGGTCCGGTACCGTCTCGGCGTTTGGGTCGCAGTTTGGGAATCAACAATATCCCGCCCAAGGTGTGCAGCTATTCCTGTGTATACTGCCAGGTTGGCCGAACTTTGAATATGCAGGCAAAACGCCAGACCTTCTACAGGCCGGAGAAAATTCTGGAAGAAGTCCGCGAAAGAGTAAATAGCGTACAGAAGGCCGGGGAAGTGATCGACTATCTTACCTTCGTACCCGACGGGGAACCCTCCCTGGATGAAAATCTAGGCCGCTCCATCGAAATATTGCGGTCTCTAGGTATAAAGATCGCCGTGATCACCAATGCCTCCCTCATCTGGCGTGAGGATGTCAGAGCAGAATTGATGAATGCTGATTGGGTTTCCCTCAAGGTCGACTCGGTAATTGAAAAAATCTGGCGAAAAACAAATCGGCCCCGTAGAAGTCTTCAGTTGTCTTCAATCCTGGACGGGATGCTTGAATTTGGGAAGAGCTACGCAGGAGAGCTGGTCACGGAGACGATGCTTGCCAACGAAGTGAATGATGGAGATGAAAACCTGAAAGAGGTCGCCGACTTTCTGGCCCGCCTGAAGCCAGCCAACGCCTATCTGTCGATACCCACCAGGCCGCCGGCGGAAAAGCACGTCCATCCTCCGGCTGAGGAGGTCGTAAACCGGACGTATCAGATCCTGAGCAATCGGGTGAATCGAGTGGAATATCTGATAGGTTACGAAGGCGATGCGTTCGCCTCTACGGGAAACGCGGATGAAAATCTGCTGAGTACCACGGCCGTGCATCCCATGAGGGAGGAGGCCGTGAAGGAGTTGATGCACAGATCGGGGGCCGGATGGTCGGTTGTAGAAGGCCTGATCAAACAGGGTCTGCTCATCGAAACCGAATACGAGGGACAGAAGTTCTATATGAGAAGGTTTGCGAAGAGGAAAGTCGGCAAGTGAGCGCTTTTCCTTGGAGAGGCACGAAGCATCCTGCTGCGCACGGCGGGGTTGAGAACAGATGAACGGTACGAAGAATTTTCGTCAATCACATATCGCTAGACGAAAAAAGGAGTTTCTCCCTCTTCTGGTTGTCAGGTTTTTATATGCTTACGATGCTTTTTACCTCATATGCCGTGATTTTCAAAAATACGGTCCTGGTACAGAGGGAGTGAACGCACGGGCTGAAAACTCTTTCTCAAGGGGGTATATTGCTGGTGTCTATAGACAAAAAAAAGCACAGACTACAGGGAAGACTTCGTGCTGCATCCTCTTTCGAATCCTGAAGCCCAATATAAAATTATGGGCCTTCGGGGTTGGTTATACAAATGCCTCCACCTCCTCAGCCCCGACGGAGTACGAGGCCGCCCACCGGTACTTTGAGATCCCGGGCAATGACCGGGCACTTTGCCTGAAGCAGGAAAAACACTTTGGAGCCCTGTTCGCTGAGGGTCTCGTAGTTCGCCTGCCCCTTGGCAATGACCAGGGGTGCTTCGGCGAACACCCGCTTAAAGGGCTTCGAGCAGCGCTCCAGGATCGTACCGGGCGCATTGGAGCCGGTGCTGAGCAGCTCCGCCACCTGATCAACCTCGGCCATTTGGGCATCTTCAACCGTCGCGTCATTTAGGATCGGACCGCCCTTTACCGCATACACAACCGGCGCCTTGAGACATTCGATCAGCAGACGATCGAAAACCGTCTCCCCGGCGTTGTCGGCCAGATAGAGCACCTTTGGGGCGTTGGCAAGACTCTGCCGCAGGGGATCCATATCCTCAACGGCAAAAGGCTGGGAAAGCACCCGCTCCACGGTGGGCCACATCTCATAGCTGCTGTGGGGGCCCGCATCTATGATGTTGCCCGCTATACTCAACCGCACCCCCGTCTCCAGCGGGTCCTCGGCCTCCTTGACGACCTTTCTCAGGCGGGGCAGCAGAGCTAAAGCCTCCCGAGTTGCTGTTTCTTTTAAGGCGCGGTACGGATCACTGTCGCCCAGCTCCTGGCGCACCAAACGGTGAACCTCATCACCGATTTGCGGCGGCGTGAAGCACAGGTCGATACCCTTGAGTAACTCCAACACCCGTTCCAGCACTATCTTCTGCTTCTGCTCGTCCGCCCCCAACTGCCGTGCCGCCTCCAACGCCTGACGCACAAAGCAGGGGTAGCAATCCAAGTACGTATGCATGTTCTACCTTCCAACGTGAAGATAAGCAATTGGTAGCATATAACTTTTGCATCCTGCAACGGTACGAGAGCCGACTTCACTGGGAACCGCTCAAAAACCGCGTCCAACCCGTATTGAATCTGTTTCGGAATGCCGTAAAATGTTTGACAAGGCGAAATTTCGTGTTATAGTATAAATAGAAAGCAATGAACAAAACGAAAACCCTTACCTCGAGCCTTGAGGACTACCTGGAGGCGATCTATCAACTGGCACGGGAGAAGAAGGCGGCCCGGGCGAAGGAGATCTCGAACCGCTTGGGCGTAAACCGCTCTTCGGTAACAGGAGCGCTCCACGCCCTGGCCGAGCGGAAGCTGATCAACTATGCTCCCTACGACATCGCCACCCTTACACCGGAGGGCGAACGGGTTGCCGCCAACATCAGCCACCGCCACCTGGTCTTGAAGGATTTCTTCGTAAAGGTCCTGGGCGTGCGAGCCGCCGAGGCCGAGGAGAGCGCCTGCAGGATCGAACATGTCGTCTCCGAGACGATACTCGATCGGCTGGCTCAGTTCGTGGATTTCATCCAGGTCTGTCCCCGCCTGGACATCAACTGGATCGAGGAGACCGGATACTTCTGCGAAAGACCCGATTCGCTGGAAACCTGCGAACGCTGTATCGAAGGTTGCCTGGATAATCTGGAGAGGAAGAAGCACAAATATGGAAAAGCTGCTGACTGAGCTGAACCCGGGAGAGGGAGGAACAGTGGTGGCTGTACAGGGTGGTCGCGGGCTGCAAGCCCGCCTGCGCAGTCTCGGGCTGGTCGAAGGACAGACGATTCGCAAGCTCTCCGCCCTGGCCTGGGGCGGGCCCGTGGTGGTGGAGATCAAACGGACTCAGGTTGCGATCGGGAGGGGAATGGCCAGAAGAATTCTGGTGAGGTGCGGGTAGATGGGGAAGAGGGTCGCGGAAGAGGGTACCCGAATCGCCGAACAGAGGCCCCGGAAGCATCTGGAAAACGACATCCTCCTGGTCGGACAGCCCAACGTCGGTAAAAGCGTGCTGTTCTCCCACCTGACGGGGGTGCGCACCATCGCCTCCAACTATCCTGGTACCACCGTTTCCTACGCCATGGGCAGAATGCGCGGCAAAGGCCGCACGCTGATCGTGGTGGATGCACCGGGAACCTACTCTCTGGAACCCCTGGACGAAGCGGCCAGGGTGACGGTGGACCTGATCGACGATGCCAAACGGATCATCAACGTCGTGGATTCGACGCACCTGGAACGACACCTTCCCATGACCCTGGAGCTCATCGCCCAGAAGAAGCCCATGGTGGTCGCCCTGAACATGAGCGATGAGGCCCGTCACAGGGGAATTTCCATCGACATGGAGAAACTCTCCGCCGATCTGGGGGTACCGGTGGTGTCCATCGTAGCGCCGAGCGGAGAGGGTGTAAAGCAACTGGTCGACGCCTGCCTGGATCTGCAGCCGAATCAGGTGTCCGTGGGCAACGAATCGGGCCATCCCGGGCATCACCCCCATATCCACCATCCTTCCCCGAACGGCCGCTCCGGCTCGTCTGCCGAGCATGTCCACCTGGACCGAGATCGGATATGGCGGCGGGTCGGCGAGCTGGTGGAGAAGGTGCAGACCCTGGAGCATCATCACCACACCTTTGCCGACCGGCTCGAAGAGCTAAGTATTCATCCGCTGTGGGGTAGCCTGGTTGCGCTGGTGGTCATTGCTCTCTCTTTTTCCCTTGTTCGCCTGATCGGCGAGTTTCTGATCACCGGGGGTATCGGGATAATCGGACAGCCCTGGGTCGTGCTGCCTTTCGGCACCGAGCTGCTGTTCGAAAAGCTCCTCCTGCCGCCGTTGACGCTGCTCTCCCGGTTCCTCGGGCCCGGGAGTTTCCTGCACAGGATGTTGATCGGAACCCTGGTGCAGGGGCGCATCGATTTCATGCAGTCCTTCGGCATCCTTACCTCGGGTCTGTTCATCCCGATCGGTGTAGTGCTGCCCTACCTCTTGAGCTTCTACTTCGTCCTCTCCCTTCTGGAGGACAGCGGCTATCTTCCCCGATTGGCCGTGTTCCTGGACAACTTCATGCACCGAATCGGCCTGCACGGCTACGCGATCATCCCCACCCTTCTGGGTTTGGGATGCAATGTGCCGGGAATCATGGCTACCCGTATCCTGGAGAGCCGACAGCAGCGTTTCGTCACGGCCACCCTGATATCGATCGCCGTGCCCTGCGCCGCCCTTCAGGCAATGATCATCGGACTGGTGGGCCGCCGGGGAATAGGACCCGTTTTAGCCGTGTACGGGACCCTTTTCGTGGTATGGCTGTTGATCAGCCTGATCCTCCGCTTTGCAAACCGGGAGTTTCAACCTGAGCTGCTGGTGGAGATTCCTCCGTACCGCCTGCCCACCGCGCGGGCGCTGGCCACCAAGATGTGGTTGCGGATCTCGGGATTCGTGCGCGAAGCACTTCCCATCATCCTGACGGCGATCGTGGCTGTCAACGTGCTCTACCAGCTGAACCTCTTCACCTATCTGGCCAAGGTCGCCGAACCGGTGGTGACCCGGGTGTGGGGGATGCCCGCCGAAGCGGTCGTGCCCCTGCTGGTGGGAATCCTGAGGAAGGACGTGGCCCTGGGATTGTTCGCCCCCCTAGCGCTCACCGGTAAACAGCTGATTATCGGCAGCGTTGTCCTGGCCATGTTCTTTCCCTGCATCGCCACCTTCGTAGTACTTTTCCGCGAGCTGGGGTTCAAAGGCGGGCTCAAGTCCATAGCAATCATGCTGCTGGCTGTATTTTGCACAGGCGGCGCTCTGAATCTAATACTCTGAAGCAAGTGTGCCGGAGGCGAATGAACAGGGATATCCGGCGCTGGTATCAGGGCCAGGGCGAGAGGCTGCTGAGGCAGGTGGGTCTGCGTCACGGTGACCGGGTTTTGGATTTCGGCTGCGGCAGCGGCTGCTACACGATTCCGGCGGCCAAGGTCGTGGGACCGCGGGGGATCGTCTACGCCCTCGATAAAAACAGATACCTCTTGAACGATCTGATCGAGGAGGCCTCTTCAAGGGGACTGAGAAACGTCCTTCCCGCACACTCTCTCGAAGACTTGAAGCAGATCCTGGGGGGGAATCTCCTGCAGGGGGTGCTTCTCTACGATGTGATTCACGGTTTCTATTTCAGCGAACGGAAGAGGAAGAGCCTGCTGACAGAGGTGGTGGCATTGGTGAGGGAGAAAGGGCTCGTATCGATCTTCCCCAGACACATGAGCACGCCGGAGATTGATAGGACCAAGAACTGGCTGGAGGCTCTGGGCTTCGTGCTTGAAACGGAACTGGAGGCGGATCTGCTTCATGACGAGCGCTTCAGCTCGGGGCGAATCTATACTTTTCGCAAAGTCCGCAAAGCGACGCGCAGCGTGTTCACGGCCAGTTCGGCGCAGTGAACGCTCTCTTCGGGCAGACCGTTCAGCGAGGTGATCAGCTGCTGAGGCGAAATCAGAAGAGCCTGCTCCGGCGATAATCCTCTCACCATGCGTGTCAGCATACTACCGCAGGCCACCGAAGGGCCGCAGCCGTCAGTCATGAATGTAGCCTCTCGAATGGCGCCTCCCCGCCCCATTCGCAGGTATATCTCCGTCGTATCGCCGCACCAGCCCTTCACCACGGCGGAACCATCGGCCCGGTCCATTCGTCCGAGATTTTCCGGATGGTAAGCATGCTGGATGACTTGCTTCGAATAGAGGGCACGCTCCTCCTCGTCGACCCGTCGCTGCAGCTCCTTCGCCAGACTGTCGAAATCGTTCACACCTTGCTCACAGTCGGAATCAGGATGCGGCGGGAGGCTACTGCCTCCTCTTTCAGCTGCTTGATCAACCCGACCTGCCGGGGAAGTAGCACCGGTTCGACGTGAAAGGGGGCGCCCCGTACCCGGGCGGCCCTCACCTGCAGCTGTCTGCCGCGGGCGACCTGTTGCATCAAAAACAGATGATCCGCCGCCTGTTCCAGAACGATGATCTTCTTCTTCAGGATGCTCGAGCTGATCGCCAGCAGGTAGGTCCACTCTCCGGTATTGCGGATCGTGTCGAGGAGCATCATAAAAAACTGCTCCCCGTAGCTGGGGGACATGAGAAGCACGTTCAAGGCCGAAGCGAATACCAGGATCGGTCCGTCCGCCTCCATCGAGGCGGAAGCCACGGCCAGGGCTTCCTCCCAGACCTTGGGGTTCAACAGGTTGCAACGAATCGCATTGCCGCCGGCCACCTCCACGGCCTCTTCCCTCTGCTCCAGCTCCGAATCGAGAAGTATGAAGAAATGGGATCCCGGATACTCATCGAGGGAAAGGTCGTGCAGAGACTTCAGCCCGCTTTCGTACAGGGATTGATAGGCCGCGTGGATCGGAATGAAGATTACCCGTCCCCCCTGCTTCAGCCAGGAGCCGGCAATAGCCAGACCGACGAAGGGCTTTCCCGTTCCGCTCGGTCCGGAGATCAGAATGGAGGAGGGAACCGGAACTCCGGAGGGAAGAATCGGGTCGAACCAGTCGAGACCTGTGACAAAGTTGGTCAAACTGCCGCCCTGCTTCCGGCCGGAAAACCCCGGTGCCGCATCATCGTCGATCTCTATTTTGGAGCGGTTCATCTTCCTTCTCCTCCTCCGTCTACCAGTCTACCAACTCGTAGGTTATTGATGTAAGGGGGGCTTTCAAATCACCTTCCAAAAGCGCCCGTCCTCCCGATTGTAGGCAATCACCGCGGAGGTCCGACCGTCTCGGCTCACCGGGACACTGGTTGTGATGACAATGGAGGGACCGAATTCCGACAAAAGAATCAGCCACTCCTTCATCTCGCCCGGTTCTATCTGCCCGAGGTACTCGCGATCCAGCAGAAAGCAAGCCTCGGTGAAGTTGGGTGTGATGACCTTCGCCTTGCGAACGAACCGGCGCATGCCGTCGATCAGCTCGGAATGTATTGGACCGTAGGGTTTGCCCCCATCCCCCATTACCGGATCGACTATTACCAGCTGCTCCGTCAGGGCAAAATCGTCTATCAACTCCGATACGATCTCGATCTGCTCCGAGGAACCGAGGAAACCGCTGTACAGTTCATCGAAGGAAAGTTCCAGGATCCGCCAGTGGTCGATCATGCTTCGCATGTGAGCGCTGAGGTCCAGGAACCGGTAGTCCTCGAAACCCCCCGTATGCGCCGACAATACCGCCGTGGGCAGGGGACAAACCTGTATTCCCATGGTCGACAGAATCGGAATGATCACGGTCAGGGAAGCCCGTCCGAAGCCGGAAAGATCATGG
>Ga0180438_10011628_pt1 | contig 10608 bp, 18 predicted proteins | sample SS_ome_12_FD_132455 | JGI IMG/M metagenome (GOLD analysis project Ga0180438, IMG submission 132455) | Hypersaline lake sediment archaeal communities from the Salton Sea, California, USA - SS_3_D_2 metaG | ecosystem: Environmental > Aquatic > Non-marine Saline and Alkaline > Hypersaline >... | reverse complement strand
CACCGGTCATTGTTAGACCCTCCGCTTTTTGGGGGGACGACACCCATTGTGAGGAATAGGAGTGACATCCGTGATAGAGCGCACCCTGAGCCCTGCCGCTTGTAGCGAACGGATAGCCGCCTCACGTCCCGGTCCAGGCCTTTGACAAAAACGTCTATCTCCCTCACACCATTGTCGGCAGCCTTTTTGGCCGTTTGCTGAGCAGCTATCTGAGCTGCGTAGGGGGTGCTTTTACGCGAGCCTTTGAAACCGGCTGTCCCTCCACTACCCCAAAGGATAACATTGCCCTGCTGGTCAGTAATAGTAATGATCGTATTGTTAAAGGTCGCCTGAATATGAGCCTGGGCATGGGGAACCTGCTTGCGCTCGCGACGAGCGCCCCTCTTCCCTCCACGCTTTCCTCGCACTGTCCTCCCTCCTGACTCGAGCCGTTACGGCCCTCTCTCACTTTGTTTTATCGCTGAGCGCCTATCGCCCGTTCACCCGTTCATCGTACAACGGCGATAGGGGCTAACAAATTACTTCTTGGCCCGTGATCGCCTGCGACCCGGCACCGTCTTGCGAGCGCCACGCTTGGAACGGGCGTTAGTCCTGGTACGTTGACCACGTACAGGCAAATTACGGCGATGGCGGATACCCCGATAACAACCGATCTCCTGCAAACGGTTGATGTTCATCGTGACCTCACGCCGTAGATCGCCTTCAACCCGATAATCCCTATCAATGATTTCGCGCAAGCGGCTGACTTCCGCCTCCGCCAAATCCTTGACCCGGGTGTTGGGATTAACGTCCGTCTGGCCCAAAATGTCCCGGCTGGATGTCCGGCCAATGCCATAGATGTAGGTCAGGGCAACTTCTACTCGCTTGTCCCTGGGCAAATCAACCCCAGCAATTCTAGCCATCTTCCACCTCCCTGAGAGAATTCACAATGCACAATACCTGCCTCTGTGTATTGTGAATGTGGATTACGCTTACCCTTGGCGCTGTTTGTGCTTCGGATTTTCGCAGATCACGCGCACCACACCCCGGCGCTTGATGATCTTGCATTTGGCACAACGTTTCTTAACCGACGGTCTAACTTTCATAATAGTCCCCGCTCCTTCCGCGACTCATCGCTCTATTGCAAACTCTACAAGCGAGTTAAAATTTCCGGCCCTCCCTCGGTCACAGCCACAGTATGTTCGAAATGAGCCGACAATTGACCATCCCGAGTGACGACTGTCCAATTATCATCCAGGACACTGGTATGATAATCGCCCAAAGTGACCATAGGTTCCAGAGCAAAGGTCATACCTGGTTTCAAGAGAACACCGCGTCCCCGCTCTCCAAAGTTAGGTATTTGCGGGTCTTCGTGCATCTCCCGTCCGATGCCATGGCCCGTGTACTCGCGCACCACAGAATAACCATTTCTCTCGGCGCATCGCTGGATGGCCCAGGATACGTCCCCAGTGCGTTTTCCAACCCTAGACTGGGCAATACCGACCTGTAAGGCTTCAGCCGCCACCTCCATCAAGTGTTGGGCCGTCCCATTCACTTTTCCCACGCCCAGGGTAATCGCTGCGTCTCCCTGATAACCCCGGTAGATGGCCCCTACGTCCATACTGACGATGTCACCCTCCCGCAGAACCCGCTTGCCAGGGATACCATGGACTATCTCTTCGTTGACGGAGACGCACAAAGAAGCCGGAAAACCCCGGTACCCTTTGAAAGAGGGCTTTGCCCCATAACTGACAATAATCTGATGAGCCAAAGCATCCAACTCGGCAGTGGTGACGCCGGGGGCGACCTTCTCGCGAAGGCGGGCCAGAACCTCGGCTACGATGCGGCCAGCCTCACGCATACGGGCCAGTTCCTGGGACGATTTCAAGATAATCATGAGCCATCCCCGGTTCGATCTCGGCTTTGGATTGGGCGTCGCACTCGTCGTGAGCCTGGCCAAATGGCCATCGCTACGACGCTACTTGATGAAACCCTCATAATGACGCATCAAAAGTTGAGCTTCTAACTGTTTCATGGTGTCCAAGACCACACCAACCACAATGAGCAAACCGGTGCTGGTGATAAGCATCGTACCCATACCTCCCTGAGGGTCCTGGATTATGCCTTTGACCAACCAGGGCAAGATAGCCACTGCCCCCAGGAAAACGGCCCCCACCAAAGTGATACGTTGTACGACACCATTGAGGTAATCGGCCGTGCGTTTGCCAGGGCGGATACCTGGGATAAAGCCTCCCTGCCGCTGCAAATTCTCGGCCAGGTTTTGCTGTCGAAACATTACATCGGTGTAGAAATAGGTAAAACCAATCACCATCAGAAAATAGATGATCCAATACACATCGCTGGTAGTGTTGAAAACGTTGTAGATGCCGTTAGCGATGCGATTCACCCACTCGTTTTGGGTGAATCGGAAATAGCTGGCCACAACCCCAGGAAAGATCAAAAAAGACTGAGCGAAAATGAGAGGGATCATTCCTGCCGAGTTGACCCGTAAAGGAATATGGGTACTCTGACCGCCAGCCACGCGCAAACGACGGCCCCGCATAGCCAGCACTCGCTTGCCATATTGGACAGGAATGCGCCGCTGTCCCTCCTGTACAATCACAATAACCGCCACTGTGATCACGGTTACCAGTACGAAGAAGAAAAGTGTCCAAGGGCTTCTCAACCACAACCCCCCCACACTTTGGGGAACGCGAGCCACTATGCCACCGAAAATAATCAGAGAAATGCCATTGCCAATACCCTGTTCGCTGATCAACTCCCCTAACCAGATGGCAAAGACAGTGCCTGCAGTAAGGGTGACAAGAGTAGCCAGAGTTGGCAACAGAGTAGCTGGCGCAAGACCAAAATTGCTGATGACACCTTGTTGCTGGAGGATAGTAGCCTGTCCAAAGCCCTGTAAGAAAGCCAGAGGAATCGTCAAGAGATGGGTATATTGATTGAGCTTGTTCCTTCCGGCCTCGCCCTCCTTGGCCAACTCCTCCAATTGAGGGATAATGGGCTGCAACAACTGCATGATGATAGACGAAGTGATGTAAGGGTAAACCCCCATGGCCATGACCGAAAAGCTGGACATGGCTCCCCCGGAGAGCAAATCCAGAAAGCCCAACAATTGGTTCGATTCAAAAACCCGGCGCAGGGCCTCTGGGTCAACTCCAGGCACAGGAACGTGAGAAGCCAAACGATAGACCACCAGAATCAGAAAGGTAAATAAAAGCTTGCGTCTGAGATCGGGTAAAACAAAGGCGTTACGGACCGCTTGTAACATGGCGTCCTCCCCTTACGTCTTTCGAGAAGTGAGTGGTAGCTCCTCCACAGTGCCCCCAGCAGCCTCGATTTTGACCCGGGCGCTGGCCGAGAAACGTTGCGCCTTGACAGTCAGAGCCCTATCGAGGTCGCCATGGCCCAAAATCACCACCGGCTCATCGGATGATTTGATGATCCCTGCCTCAGCCAATGTCTGAGGTGTAACTTCGCTACCTGTCTCGAAGCAGTCAAGCCTATCGAGATTGACCGGTTTGTAGTGCACCTTCCAAATATTGGTGAAACCACGCTTCTGAGGCAAACGCCTTACCAATGGCAACTGACCACCCTCAAAATAGAGCCGTACGCCACCTCCAGAGCGGGCATTTTGCCCCTTGGTACCCCGACCGGCTGTTTTACCCTGACCGGCAGATATCCCCCGCCCGACTCGTTTCCTTTTCTTTCTCGATCCTTGCGCAGGATGCAGTTCATGCAATTTCATCTTCCCTCCGCACCTTTCCTGACAACTGAACAACCCAACAACTTGGCGCCTAACTGACCACTTCCTCAACATCAACCAGATGGCTGACCTTGTTCACCATCCCCCTGATGACTGGTGTATCTCTCTGCTCGACTGTCTGCCCAAGTCGTTTGAACCCCAAAGCCTGCATAGTCGCCTTCTGACGCTTGGAATAGCCGATACTACTCTTAACCCAAGTTATACGCAACATCTTCTCCGTCTTTTTCTTTGCCATTTCCGATGCTCTCCTGCTGCCATCTATTGCTCGGCTCGACTCCAAAAGGGCCTCAATGCATCCACTGGCTTACCGCGTAGCCTGGCTTCCTCCTCAGGGTCTTTCAGTTGATCCAAAGCCGCCATAGTAGCCTTCACGACGTTGAGGATGTTGGAACTACCCAGGGATTTGGTCAAGATATCCTTGATGCCTGCTGCCTCGACGACCGCCCTTACGCCACCTCCAGCAACGACCCCTGTACCTGGTGAGGCTGGCTTCAGAAGCACTCTAGCCGCGCTGAAACGCGAGACGACTTGGTGAGGAATGGTAGTACCGACGATAGGGATTCTGCGCATATCCCGCCTGGCCCGTTCTACGCCTTTGCGGATAGCCTCGGGCACCTCACGCGCCTTGCCCACCCCGACACCCACGCTGCCCCTATTATCTCCGACCACAACCACGGCCCTGAAACTAAAGCGCCGACCGCCTTTGACCACCTTGGCCGTGCGAGCAATATCAACCACTCGCTCGTCGAATTCCTCTTCTTCTACAAAATCGGTCCCTCTTCTGGGCATTGATCCTCCTTAAATTAAAACTCCAAGCCTCCCTCTCGTGCAGCCTCGGCCAAGGATTTCACACGTCCATGATATTTGCATCCTCCGCGGTCAAAAGCCACCTCTTTCACCCCACGTCCCAGAGCCCGCTTGGCCAAAAGCCCCCCCACCAGCTTAGCCTGCTCCGTTTTGGTCAGGCCCTTGACCTTATCTCTAAGCTCGGGGTCTAAAGTCGAAACCGCTGCCAAGGTGTGTCCTCGGGTGTCATCAATCACCTGCGCATAAATATGCTTTAGACTCCTAAAGACGTTGAAACGGGGCCGCTGACTGGTGCCTATCACCCGTTTACGCACCCGCCGATGCCGCCGTTTGCGCGCTCCTTCTCTTTGAGCCACCTTTTCCATACCAATAATAACCCTCCCCTAAAGCGATAAACTACTTGACCTTTCCGGCCTTACCAGCTTTGCGACGCACCCGCTCACCGAGGTAGCGAATACCCTTGCCTTTGTATGGTTCTGGCTTACGCACGGCCCTGATCCTGGCAGCTACCTCACCGACCAGTTCCTTATCAATTCCCTCAACGGTGAAACTCCTATATCCCTTCTCAACGCTAAAAGTGATGCCTGGCAGAGGTTCTATCGGCACCGGATGGGAGTACCCCACCGATAAAACAAGCGTCTCCCCCTGCATCTCAGCCCGATAGCCGACACCCTCAATTTCCAGCGTCTTCCGAAAACCCTCTGACACCCCGGTCACCATGTTAGCTAGAAGCGCCCGCGTCAGGCCATGCATGGCCTTATGGCGTTTACTATCGCTTGGGCGGGCGACGATAATTTGATTATCCCGCAAAGCTATGGACATGTCCTGGTCAAAGGAACGGGACAGTTCTCCTTTCGGCCCCCTCACTGTGACCCGATTGCCCTCGATACTGACAGCCACACCTTCTGGCACAGGAACGGGCATACGTCCTATACGAGACATCCAAACACCTCCACTTCAGTTACCGACTGCCAGTCCTGGATGCTTAATTTCCATTGTCGTAACCAGTTACCAGACATAGCATAACACCTCACCGCCTACGTCAAGGCGGCGGGCCTTCTTTCCCGTCATAACCCCTTTGGGTGTGGACAGAATGGCTGTCCCTAATCCACTCAGAACCCAGGGGATGTCCTGTCTCTTAGTATAGACCCGACAGCCTGGCTTGCTGACCCGCTTCAGACCCATCAGGACAGGCCTTCGATTGTCAGCATACTTCAACCGAATCCTGATCATAGGCTGAGGACGATCTTTAGTCACCTCATAATGCTGAATGAACCCTTCTTCTTTCAAGATGCGAGCGATGGCTACCTTAATCTTGGAACTGGGCACCAGAACTTGATGATGTCGGGCCACATTCGCATTCCTGATACGGGTCAACATGTCGGAAATAGGATCGGTCATGCTCATAACTATACTCTCCAGTTAATCCCTATTAAAAGCCCGGAGGCAACTGGCACAGCCGAAAGGTATGCCCCTCCAGATGTTTGCGTTAGAAACTCGACGTGGTCTGGGGATAGGGAGTACCCCCCAACGTAGCTACCAACTCGATTTGACGACGCCAGGTATTTTCCCCTCCAAAGCCATCTGTCGAAAGCAGATGCGACAGAGCTGGAAACGACGCATATAACCTCGTGGGCGACCGCATAACCGACAGCGGTTGCGCACTTGGGTCGGATATTTTCTGCGTTTCTCCCGCTCGATCATACTTTTTTTGGCCACATGTCCTCCTCAATCCGGGTCAACCGGCACAATAGTACCGATTCCTACCTTCTAAACGGCATCCCAAAAAGCTGTAGCAAACGCCTGGCTTCTTCATCAGTTTTAGCAGTAGTGACAATAGTGACTTCCATACCGCGTACCTTGTCAACACTGTCGTAGTCAATCTCTGGCCAGACCAACTGCTCCCTGAAACCCAGAGTATAATTGCCACGACCATCAAAGGAATCAGGCGAGATGCCACGGAAATCACGCCAACGAGGCAAAGCGACGTTACACATCCGGTCTAGAAAATCGTACATACGATTGCCTCGTAGTGTGACCTTGACCCCAATGGGATTGCCCTCTCGCAATTTAAAGCTGGCGATAGACTTCTTGGCCCGCGTGATGATAGGTTTCTGGCCAGTGATGGTAGCGATGTCTTTAGCAGCAGCATCGAGGGCCTTGACGTCCTGCAAAGCCTCACCCAGGCCCACATTGACCACGATTTTCTGCAATCGCGGTACTTCCATCACATTGCGATAACCAAACTCCTCCATCAAAGCAGGAACTATTTCGCCGCGGTATCTGTCCTTTAATCTAGGCATAAATTCGCTCCCGGTAGTAATGCACAACTGAATATGGATTAGTCAAATGGCCGGCCACACCGTTTGCATACCCGGCCTTTAGTGCCATCCTCGTACAATTGATAGCCAACTCTAGCCGGTCGGTCACAATCACTACAAAACAGTGTCACATTAGAAATGTGAATAGGCGCTTCGAACTCGATGATTCCAGCCTGAGTGCGTGTACGACCGGTGGGCTTTTGATGCTTTCTCACGATATTGATGCCAGAGACAATCACCCGATCCTTGTTAGAGTCACGACCTATTCGGCGACGCTGACGATCCACTTTCCAACCGCGGATGACCTGGCGGACGGTGCCTTTTGCTCCGCGCTCTTCACCTCTCAAGACAACAACGGTATCACCTTGCCTTATCTTCACCATTACCTCCTCGCCTATTGCCCAACGCTCATCGCCCACCGTATCACGGTGAATAAAGGGGACCGACGAGTGAGCGCAGCAAACGGACGCTAGGCACTAAAGCACTTCTGGCGCCAGGGAAACGATTTTCATAAAGCCCTTATCACGCAGCTCGCGGGCCACCGGTCCAAAGATACGAGTTCCTCTTGGATTCTGATGGTCGTCTAGAATAACGGCGGCGTTATCGTCGAATCTGATGTAGGACCCGTCGGAGCGACTGTATTCCTTGACCGTACGTACGACGACCGCCCGCACGACCTCTCCCTTCTTGACCGAAGCCGTGGGGGTAGCCTGTTTGACCGATGCGATGATAATATCTCCTACTCTGGCATAACGCCGCATCGAACCCCCCAGAACCCTGATGCACAGGATCTCCCTGGCCCCGGTGTTATCAGCTATTCGTAATCGAGATTCCTGCTGAATCATCTCCGCCTCTACTTTCGAACGACGAGGTAGCTAGGCCACCAACCAGATAAGCCTTACCCGGCCACCCCACACTACTCAACTGGACTTTCTCTCCACGATCTCCTCAACGGCCCATCGCTTTTCCTTGCTCAAGGGACGCGACTCGACGATACGCACCACATCGCCGACCTGACATGAGTTATAGGCATCGTGAGCCTTGAATTTCTTGCTCTTCCTCACCACCTTACCATATAGGCGATGACGGTGAAGCCTCTCCACCTTCACCACGACCGTCTTATCCATCTTGTTGCTCACCACACTTCCAACCAATCTCTTCCGCTGCTCTCTCATGCCTCCCCTTCCTCCCACATCTGCTCCAGTTCCATCTCACGCATGACGGTCTTCAGGCGAGCCACATCCCTTTTGACTTCGGTAAGGCGGTTAAAGTTCTCCAAGCGTCCCGTACTGAACTGAAAACGCAGGTTGAACAACTCCTCATAAGCGTCATCCAACTTCTGCCTCAATTCATCTGAAGTCATAGCACGAATCTCCCGAGCCTTCATCAGCTTCCCTCACTTCCCGTGATAGGATCCCTTCTGGCGATGAATTGGGTTTTGATAGGAAGCTTATGAGAAGCCAGGCGCATAGCCTCACGAGCCGCCTCTTCCCTGACGCCCGCGATTTCAAAGATAACCCGCCCTGGCTTGATCACCGCCACCCAGTGATCTACATTGCCCTTGCCGCTGCCCATACGTGTCTCGGCTGGCTTAGCCGTGACCGGCTTGTCCGGGAAAACCCGTATCCATAACTTTCCACCACGTTTGACATGGCGAACAATAGCTCGCCTGGCAGCCTCTATCTGGCGACTGGTCATCCAGCAAGGCTCTAGAGCTTGCAGGCCAAACTCTCCGAAAGATACTTCATTGCCCCGTCTTGCCCTGCCTTTCATACGACCCCGGTGGGCTTTACGATACTTCACCCTCTTAGGCATCAACATAATAGTCTGCTCCTCAACTCATCGCCACGACTTCTTCGACCTTGGATTCCTCGGGCAGGATCTCACCCTTATAGACCCAAACCTTAACCCCGATCCGCCCAAAAGTAGTCAGGGCCTCACTTTGGGCATAATCGATGTCCGCACGCACTGTATGACGAGGCACCTGTCCCTCGCGGAAGGTTTCCCTACGAGCCATCTCTGCCCCAGCCAACCGCCCGCTGCAAGTGACCATCGCTCCTTTGGCCCCTGCCCGCATGGCCCGCCCAATGGCTTGCTTCATTGCTCTCCGGAAGGAAATCCGTTTCTCCAACTGTTGAGCGATGTTCTCAGCGATAAGATACGCATCCAAATCCGGTTTCTCGACTTCTTGGACCTCAAGGCGGATCTTTTTACCCTTCGTCAACTCTTCCAATTTATGCTTCAAGGTATTGATGCTGGCCCCTTTACGACCGATCACTATGCCCGGCTTGGCGGTCCAAATGGTTACAGAAACCTGTCTGGGGAAACGTTCTATATCAATGCTCGAAATGCCGGCCCGCGCCATTTCGCTGCGAATCAACTCGCGGATAGCAAAATCTTCGTGCAACAACTCAGCGTACTCTCGTCCCTCAGCGTACCACCTTGCCTTCCAGTCTTTGATAATGCCGATTCGAAAACCATACGGATGTACTTTTCGCCCCAATTGATCCTCCTTACGCTCTAAGCAAAAAGCCTGTTTGCGGCTGCCCGCTATTCTATTTCTCTCTCTTTGAGTACAACAGTGATGTGAGTGGAGCGCTTTCGAATTGGCTTGAATCGTCCCCGAGCTCCAAAGCGACGCCACCGGCGTGTTGGGCCACCATCAGCAGTAATACGAGCGATGTAGAGATCCTCCTTGGACAATCCTTCGTTCTCTTCAGCGTTGGCTACAGCCGACCTGATGGTCTTATATACGGGCTTAGCCGCCGCCTGGGGCATGAACTTGAGCATAGTCAAAGCTTCATCAGCCCCCCTGCCCCGCACCTGATTGACCACAAGGCGCACCTTCTGAGGAGACATACGAACGTATTTGCTCACTGCCCTGACTTCAATTTCATCCATCGGCCTCTCCAATTCCCACAAGAACTGATCAAGACAAGGGGGAACCTAAAGCCCCCAGCGGGTCTGACGACCTTACTTCTTCCTTACCTTGGTACCCTTTTCTTTGTACTTATGACCACGAAACAACCTGGTTGGGGCAAACTCCCCCATTTTGTGGCCGACCATATTCTCGGTGATGTAAATGGGCACGTGACGCCGTCCATCGTGCACAGCAATGGTGTGCCCTACCATCTGGGGGAAGACCGTCGAAGCTCGCGACCAGGTCTTGATCACCCGCTTCTCGCCGGCTCTGTTCATGTTCTCAATTTTCTTCAACAACTTGGGGTCTACATAGGGCCCCTTCTTCAACGATCTGGACATGATAACCTCCAAATCCTAAGACAAATTCCCACTGAGCGGCTCTGGGATTTAGTCATTGGTCCTGGTTACCTCCGCTTCTTCCCACGCCTGCGTACGATCCATTTATCAGTCGCCTTATTGCGCCGCGTCCTGTAGCCCAGAGTAGGCTGGCCCCAGGGGGTCTTGGGCGATGGCATCCCAATCGGAGTCTTGCCCTCTCCTCCTCCATGAGGATGATCACGAGGGCTCATCGCCGAGCCCCGTACCGTCGGCCGCCGGCCCAGGTATCGCTTGCGCCCAGCCTTGCCCAAGCTAATGTTGCCATGATCCGTATTACCTACCTGTCCGATGGTAGCCATGCACTTTTGATGAAGCAACCGCACCTCTCCGCTAGGAAGGCGCACATGGGCATATTTCCCCTCTTTAGCCATCAACTGAGCCGAGGTACCTGCCGAGCGCACCAACTGCCCACCCCGT
>Ga0180438_10011627_pt1 | contig 10608 bp, 9 predicted proteins | sample SS_ome_12_FD_132455 | JGI IMG/M metagenome (GOLD analysis project Ga0180438, IMG submission 132455) | Hypersaline lake sediment archaeal communities from the Salton Sea, California, USA - SS_3_D_2 metaG | ecosystem: Environmental > Aquatic > Non-marine Saline and Alkaline > Hypersaline >... | reverse complement strand
ACCCCAGCGTCGCTTCGTGGAGCAACTCGCGTCGGTTAACCCTGAGGTGACGGGTACCGCAGTGCAGAACTACGAGGCGACGAAATCCTTGTTGGACGCTTATGTCCAGGGGGGGGTGTACTCTGTGTGTGCCATCCTTCTAATCCTGTTCCTGGACTTCCGCCACCCCGTTCTCGTTCTTCTGACACTCCTTCCCCTCGTGTTAGGTGGGTTATGGACGGTCTTGGGGATGAAGGCACTGCAAATGGCATTCAACCCCGCGAACCTCGTAATCATCCCCCTGCTCGTGGGCATTGGGGTCGACAACGGCATCCATGTGATCCGTCACTTCTTGGGCTCTGGATCCTCAGAGGATGAGATCGCCGGGAGCAGTATGGGTCGGGCGATCACACTGTCAACCCTGACGACCATGGCGGGGTTCGGTTCCCTGATCATCGCCAGACACCAGGGGATCCACAGCGTTGGTGCCCTGCTCACCCTGGCGATGGGTTCCTGCTTGCTGGCCTCCCTGGTGGTGTTACCCTCCTTTCTGCGGATTCTTCCGGAGGGGGTGCGTCACCGGATCTGGCGGATGGGGCAACCCAAGCAGCCCTGACCCTTTGCAGGATCATCCGTCCTGCCCGCTCTTTTCGGTCGGGTCTGATTCGATGAAGCGGGTGCCGGTCACCCGAGCGAGTTCGGCCACGGCCATGTTGAAGTCCTTGACGGCCATGTAATATTCGGCAGCTCCTTCTGTGTACATTTGGAAGGCCTCGAAGACCTCTTTCGCCTCCCCGAGCCCGATGTAGAAATTGGCGGCGCTCAGGGCAGAAAGGGCCCTGCCGTTCTTCCTTGCTTTCCTCGCGAACTTGAGACTCTCCAGCTTTTCCACGACCTCCTGGTAGGCCCTTTCCACCTCGAGAAGCATGCCGGTGGTGGCCTCCCGCCGTTGGTGCTGCAAAGCGAGGAGTTCGGCCTTCTTCTCGGCCACCTTCTTGGGCATGCCGAAATCCAGGGCCATGCGCCAACCGAGGTACGCACCGCCCCAGAGGAAGTTGAATTCCTCCAGGACGAAGGGATTTTCCTGCTTGTCCCGGTTGGGTGCGGTGGCGTACTGGAGGAGGCCGAAGGCGAAGATGTCAGGGTAGTATTGCTTCTGTTCCGCCAGGAGCTCTGCCTGTTTGGCTTCAATGCCTGCATCCAGTTGCTTCCACTCGGGACGTCTGTTCGCGGCCAGCTTCCTGTAAATAGCAAGGTCATCGAGCGTTACCTTGACAGGCTTCAACCTCTTCTCCGTGAGCACGAAGTCCTCACCTTCTTTGAAGTAAAGGAGACTCCGGAGAGCACTGTGGACCAGCCGCTTCGCCTTCTCGATCTCCAGGCGCTTGCCTCCCGACCGGTTGTAGCCGTAGCGTAATTTAAGTATGTCGTGCTGGGTCAGCTTCCCTTCGTCCTCCTCCAAGAGCTCCTCTGCCTTCTCGACAGCCTTGCCCAGCTCTTCCTCTGTGCTGGAAACCAGCCGGTAAAGATCCTCATTCAGGAGGATCATGTAGTAAAGCTCCTTCAAGGTCGTGATCACTTGCCCCTCGAACCGCTTCAAGGATGCCTCCTTGGCCTCCAGGCCTTTTTCGGCCGCTTCGATGTGGGCTTTGAGCTTACCGAACGTGTACAGGGGTTGGTTTACCTTGAGTTCCAGCCGGGTGAAGGGTCCCAGGCCTGTGAGCAGATCCAACCTCGAACTCGGTGAAAAGGTCGATGTGCCCTTTGCTTCGGGAATGAGACCTGCGATTTGGAGATAGTCCATACGGGGCAACCTGCCCGCCTTTGCCTGCCCGAGTTGAGCCTCTGCCTGGTCGATGACAGACCGCTGCTCCCAGAGCTTCGGACTCACCTCCAACCCTATTCGGATGATGTCTTCCAGCGAAAGCTGATGGATCTTCTGAGGAGGGACTTCCTCCTCGCCCGGGAGTGCCATTGCGGGGAGAGGCAGGAAGAGCATGAAGAGACCCAGGCAGAAGAGAGGGAGGCCACGCAACCTGGCCGGGAAGCATGGAAACCCAGGCAAGGAATGGACTGCACACAACATTCTCGAAGTCATGGATCGCCTCCGATCGAATGGTTTCGGTTGTCGTCCGTCAGAAAAGCTAGGGCAAACCCCCACGAGAGTCAAGAAGTCCGCCGGTTGAATCCTGACAGGGAAAAGATCTAAGATTAGGCACAGGAAACGGGTCGTGTGGGCGTTAGCCTTGAAGGCATCTATCGCGACGACAGTGCTTAAGTTGTGGGGACATAAATCAATGGAAAAGAAATACCGGCTTGTTCTGTGTTCATGCCTGATCGCAGTGTGGGGCATCTGCGGGGCCGCGGCCACGGACCCCGGCGATCCTGAGTCAACCGTGCGGTCCCTGCTCAGCGCTGTCAAGGTTCTCTCCGAGGCAAAGGACGCGAAGGCGGAGGCCCAGGCCGTGGGACAGATTTCCGGGTCCTTCGATGTAGTCGGCTTGAGTCAGGCATGTCTTCGGCAGACGTGGGATACATTGTCCGTGGCGGAGAAGAAGAACTTCGTGAGCCTCTTCCGGGAGGTCTTGGAAAAGGTGGCCTATCCGAAGTCCGCGAAATTCTTCAAGGATACCGAGATCGAGGTGGAGGAGGTCAATCGGGAGGGCGGGAAGGCAGAGGTCTTGACGCTTGTCGTGCATCCCGAGGAGGGGGAGGTGGAGGTGGCGTACTGTCTGACAATCCTCGACGGCACGTGGCTGATCGAAGACATTCTGCTGGACGGCGTCAGTCTGCGGCTGGACATTCGTGGCCAGGCACAAAAGATCCTGCGTGAGGAATCCTACGACGAACTCAAGCGGAGGTTACGGGACAAGCTCAACGAATAGTGCGCATGCGATAATAGAGATAGATCAGGTTGAAGAAATAGAAGACGACCCCGAGGGAAGCCACCCACATAAACAGCCACAGCTGGCCGATGGCTGCACAGACCAGGACGAGATAGAAGAAATCCCGGTTGCTCAGCTTGTCCGTGAACTCGATCCGGCGCCGCAGCCACCCCTCTGCGCGGTCCATCTCCTCCACCCGGACCGGGGTGGCAAAGGTGACCACCCGATCGCCGCTCTTCAAGAAGACACGGAAGAACACGGCCGACGCTGCTCCCACGTTTGCCAGTGCAGCCAGACATCCCAGGACGACGTACACGGTCCCTTCCCCTCGGAGGGTCAGGCCGAGCCCGAGGCAGAGGAATATGGATACGTGGACCACGTTGTCCCCAAGGAAATCCAGCCAGGAGCCCCACCGGGATTCCTGAAACCGGAGGCGGGCCAACTCGCCGTCGCACCCGTCCACGATGCTCGAAAAGAGTATAAGAAGGCCTCCGAGAACATGGAGGCTTCGCGACTCCCCGAGGAAGAGAAGTGTGCTGAACACGCCAAGAAGGATCGACGCGATACTGATCTGGTTTGGGGTGATCCGGGTATACAACAGCCGACGCGTAATCGCCAGAGAGACCTTTCGCTCAAACTTCCGGGACAGGAAGCTCTCGGTGGGTTTGATCAGCCCCTGGAAGAGCCGGCGTTCGGCGGCCGGCAAGTCCGATTCCTTCTCGACACGCATGAGAGCTTCCTCGGGAAGTTGCTCTCTACGGACGCACTCTTCCGTCTCGCGGAGTCGACGGATTACCTGATCGGGAGGCGCCTTCTCGCCGAAGGCCCGGAGGAGATCATTCGCAACCCTTCCGGGGACCAGGGCCAAAACAGGAGTTTCTTCCCCGCCAGGGATAACAGAAGGGGGCGGTTCGAACAGGATTGACTCGCTCAGCGGCCCTTCCTGACCGCATAGATCCTCGAGGATCTGCCGGTCCACGATCCAGTAGGGAAAGTGGACGATACAGTCCTGCCCCCGGACCGATCCGCCCGCAGTTCCCTCTGAGGAATCCCGGAGGCTCCCTCGGGTAGAAAGCCACGAGAAGGCCTCGATCTTCGGATCCTGCCTGATGTGGTGTGCCAGACCCGGCCACTCATCCCGTGAGAGGACGATCCCTTCCTCGATACCGGCACGCTGGAGGCTGTAAAGGATCCTCTGGATCACGGTGAGCCCCCCCAGCTTGGCCAGGGGCCCCACTGTGTCATCGGTCCGTTCGGCACCCGGGGGCAGCAAGACGAGGGCTTGTTTAATCATTCCTTACTCCCCCTTATGGACAGGCTGGTTCCGCCTTTTTGAGCCGAGTCATATCCCTTGCGTGTGATTTCGAGGCAGAGGAATGCCTCCTCGAGTTCCTTGGTGGCCTGCCGGCGATCCTTCATGGCCCCGAGGAATCGATCCAACACAGGTCCGAACCATTCAGGGTGATGAGACCCATGGGACAGGGGATGCCGATACGTAGCGACCCTTGTCGAACCCTTCCCGGGGCGGAGGACGACGCGGTCGTCATCCAGCACCAGAACCCCCTTTTCCCCATAGATCCGGGCCGAGTTGTACCGCTGGCCCGCCTTCCAGGTGAGGAACAGGGAAGCCGTGGCATCGCGAAAACCCAACAGCAGATGAGCCGTGTGTTCTGCCCGCCCCTGCCGGGAAGGGGATGGGTACATCCAGGCCGAAACAGTTCTGGGACGGTCGGCGTGGAAGTTCAGAAGAAGATAGATGCCGTGCCACCCGTGATCCATGAAGATCCCGCCTCCGCCGGACTCCTCTTTCTCGCTCCTCCACGGTGTCAACCCGACCGCAGGACGGAAGCGCAGTGTGTGAAATTCGCTGTGGAGCACCTTGCCGATCAGGCCCTTCCGGACCCAGTCGATGGCCCTGGCCAGGACTGGGGCATCCTTCCAGTTGTGGACAGGGAAGGCGATGCGCCTCTGCTGGCTGGACAGACGCCGGACCGTTTGAAGCTCCTTGTGTGTCCCTACAAAGGGCTTCTCACAGAGTGCGTGCACACCTTGGCGCAGCGCGTCAACCATGAGCCCGGCATGGGATGGCGGAGGCGTGCATATGTCGACGAAATCAAGGGATTCACGGGCAAACATCTCATCCGGAGAACGATAGATACAGACACTTGGTAACAGCTGTTTGGCCCGTCTTCGCCGTTGAGGCGTTGGCTCGCACACTGCCTGAAGGGAAACCCGGCGCTCTTTGAGCCATCCGGGAAGGTGTCCCCTCTCGGCCATGTTACCGAACCCGACGATGGCTCCTCTTAAGCATTTGGGTCTTCTGGTCTTTTTCATCTGAAGATCGAGAAGGGAGCGGCGAGGGATCCTGTGTACGCGTCTATTCTACACGACACTCAGGGGAAGTCATCGCTTTTTTGAAGGCTCGACTCCATGGAAACGGAGCCGCCCACGAGGACAATCGGGTATCTCTCGAGCCGTCTGCTATTCTTGGTAGAGCCTATCCTTTTCCAGGGTGTCGAAGATCTTCTTGAGTTTCTCCAAACCGAGATTCGCCTCTTCCTGCGAGATGATCAGGGCCGGATTGATTCGAATCACAGGACCGGTGATCATCAGGAGGATGCCTTCTTTCAATCCCAGCTGAAAGAGTGCTTTCGCCGCTTGCCCGGATAGGGGTTCTTTGGACTCCTTGTCGCGCACCAGTTCCACACCGATCATCAAGCCTTTGCCCCTCACCTGTCCCACGAAGGGATACCGATCCTCCATCTCTCGCAGACGATCGAGCAACCACGAACCGACGGCGCGAGAATTCTCTACGAGTTTCTCTTCGAGGATGGTCTCCAGGGTAACGAGGCAAGCCGCTGCCGCCAGGGGATTGCCGCCATAACTCGATGAACTCGCGCTCGGCATCGAGAAGGGCTCGGCGGCAACGATTTCATCCGTGGAGATCAGGCCGCTGACCGGAAATCCACCACCCATTCCCTTGCCGAGGGTCATGATGTCGGGAACGATCCCTTCGCGTTCGACGCAGAACATCTTCCCGGTTCTGCCGAAGCCCGTGATGATTTCGTCCACAATCAGCAGGGCCTCCACCTCCCTTGCGACATCCTGGAGTGCCTTCAGAAATCCGGGGGGCGGGATGACGTTGCCCGACGTACCTTGTATCGGTTCTACCAGTATGGCTGCCACACTGCCGGAGGTATTGTGTCGGATGAACTTGCGGATGAATTCCACGCAGAGAAAGGAGCAATCCGGATGGGTCGCCTGGAAGGGACAACGGTAACAATTCGCGTAGGGGACGGTGTACGTCCCCGGGGCCAGGGGGCCACGCTGATGTTTGAAGTTGTCGCCCACCAAGCCGAGGACACCGCCCGTCTTGCCGTGAAACCCTCCCCAGAATCCTATGAACTCGAACTTCTTGGTGTATGCCTTGGCCAGGCGCATGGCGGCCTCCACAGCCTCTGAGCCGCCGCTGTACAGATGGGTCCGTCGCAGGTTTCCAGGAGCGACCTCTGAAAGCCTCTTCAAGAACCGAACGCGAGGTACGGTCGTAAAACTGCCGAAGGTTACCTTCTCGAGCTGTGCTTTGAGGCGAGAGACGTATTTCGGGTGGCAATGGCCGAGGCTCCCTACGGTCACACCCGAGAAGAAGTCCAGGAAGGTCCTGTCGTCCAGATCCGTCAGGAAGACACCCTTGCCGTGGTCGATGACCAGGCGGGAATTCAGGGAAATGCTCTGTGCACCGGGCGCGAGATAGAGCTCTTCCTCTTGAAAGGTCGATTCGGATCGATTGTTCTTTGGGTCGGTGAGATGCGATGGACGCCGAATCGGGTCCGAACTCACGCCGACCTCCACTGGAGGCCGTACTGAGGTTCTAATTTCCTGCAGCGTCGGACCAGACAGCTGGCGATCTGCTCCGCTGCCTCTTCCCTGCAGATCGCAAAGCTTGGCCAGCTGTTGATGTCGATCAGATAGCGGGCATCCTCGGTCACAACGATGTCTCCACCGTAGACCTGTAGCCCCAGCTTGAGCGCGGCAAACTCAGCGATTTCCCGGATCTCGTCAACCGAAAAGGGAAAACCCTTTGCTTCTTCGGGCTTGTGATAGAAGTACCGGAACCACTGTTGGGGGAGGACTCCGTAGAACTTGATCAGATCGCCGTGGACGTGCTCCTGCAAGACAGCCTGCTCTACCCACCGCGACCGCAGGGAGGCCAAGGTCCTCTCCAACGAAGGACGATCATAGATCAACTTCACGTCCCCCGGCTGTGTGCTGTGCACGTCCCCTCTTTTCACCCACACCCCTCCGCCCAGATTGAACTGGCCGTTGACGCTCTCTGATGTCTGTATGAGAAGCGTCTTTGGAAAAGGGACCGTTCCGTGATTCAGGAGGTCGAGCATCCTGTGACGATAGCAATTCCGCACTGCCCGTGGGCTGTTCACAACCGTGTAGCCCATGGATTCCCACTTCTCCAAGAGTTTCAGGGAAAGCAGGCCCTCACACATGGCAAAGGCCATCGTTGGTTCGGTCTCCGGAGAAAGGTCCTGGGGATGCATCAAATCCACATCATATCCCCGTCGACGAATGGCCTCCGCTGTCAATCGAAGAATTGCGGCATCATCCTCAACACGATTGGGGGAGAAGAGTTCCTCCCTAAAAAGACCTATCATGGGGTGATTACCTCATTCGCAGTTTTCGGCTTATGGCCCGGCCATAGACACAAAGACCCCGCATCAAAACGCCCGGTGGTCTTCAGCGCATTTTCCATTCTTGTGCATAAAATTCACCACTGGATATAAAATTTTTTCTGATTTGTCAATAGCCTAAATCAAAATCGTTAAAGAGAATTCTATATCCCTGCCTCGCCAAGGGATTCCTGGAGGAGGGATTCTGCCATCCGGATGTCCGCTGGACAGTCGATGTCCAGGGCCATCGGGAACCTTTTGGCCCAGACTTCTCCTCCCTTTTCAACCACGTCCACCAAGAAATTCCGAAGCGCTGCAAAGGGCATCTCGGTGGCTGTTTCGGTCAGTTCCCGCAGGACGAGGTAGAGGCCAGCCGTAACCGAGTCCTTTGCTTTGACCGATTCCCCGATGTTCAGAATCTTCCCTTCCTCACTGATCTCCACCCAAAGGGGCTTTTCATCGTGCACCCAGCCGGTCACGGCTAGGGCAAGCATGCACGACGAGGGATAGGATCGAATCACGAGGAAGTCCTTCAGCGCATCTACCGGAAAGATGGTATCGACAGTGCTCAGCAGGAAGGGAGGGCTTCCGATCCGATCGATCAGGAAGCAGAAGCTCTCGTAGGACGTCCTCGTAGTCTTCCTCCATATACGCACTCTCGATGCCTCGGGCAACGCCCTTACGTATGTCTCCACAGGGTCAAAAAGGGGTTCCTTGTTCAAGAGGAGATCCACCTTCTCGATACCGGCCTGAAAGAGGTTTTCCAGTACGTATGCGATCAGCGGCTTGCCGTGAAGAGCGATCAGCGGCTTAGGTTGTCTCCAACCAGCCTCCTGGAATCGGGAACCCATCCCTGCTGCGAATATCCCTGCCTTCATCAGGCCACCTCTCGTGGGGCGCTGTACCGACCTTCCAGCAGTATCGGTCCGATGGCATCCAAGGATTCGATGACCAAATCCCCGGGGCAGCAGGGCTTGGCTCGTTCCGGATCCTTTCCCGCCAGCCAGATGTGGGGCATCCCCACCCCTTTTGCGCCCTCCATATCGCGACCCGGATTGTCTCCGACAAAGACCGCCTCGTCCGGGCGGATTCCTAAGCTGTCCAAGGCAGCCTGAAAGATCCTGGGATCAGGCTTAAGGACCCCTGCACGCGAAGAGTCGATGATGCAAGGAAAGAGGTCCCGGATACCGAGGTCCTCACAGACCCTATCCAAATTGCCGTAGAAGTTAGAGACGATCCCCAGATCGTAACGGTCCTCGAGCGACACGAGGAGCTGACGGTTGCGCTCGACGTACCATTTCATGCCATCTAGGAAATCTGCCGCGATGGCACGCATCCGATCTTTGTCTGCCTTCAGACCCAAGGCCTTCCAGAGCCTCTTCCCCTGGGTCTCGAGGGTTTCCTTCAGCCCCGCTCCGGCGATCGCTTGGGTCTCCGTCAAGCTGTCATCCGCAGCATAGAAGGCCTGGCGGAACACCTCCCGGTCCACCTGGAGTCCGTGCCTCTCGTAGAGTGCATAGAAGCGATCCTGCCATGTCACCCCGTCCGCATCGAGGGTTCCGCCGAAATCGAACAGGCACGCTCTTAGATTCTCTGTGTTCCAAACCGTAGGTTGCACCGCATTTCCTGTTCTATTGTTCGTTTGCCGTCTTGTTTGAGCATCCCTTACGTTACAGGATCGCACTCTCTGTCGGCAACACCGGAGAAGGCTCCGGAATCTCCTTAGCGATCCCCTGACGGAGGGGATTCAGCTGAATCAAGAAGAGAAATCCAAGGGCCACGTAGAAGATCTCCCGGGCCCTTCTGAGGAGCCCGAAAGAGAATCCCATGGCAGAAGTCATCCCCATGGAGAGAAATACCAGTACCTTAGCGCCGTCACTACCGCCCAGGCGGGCAGGCACGAAGAAGAACAGGTTGTTCGCCAGGATGGAAATTGCCTCAATGGCAAAAACCATCGGCAGGGAGGCCTCCACTCCGAGGAGCTTCAGCAGGAAGTAAGCCTCTACACCACCTCCGCACCACCCGAGGAAATTCAACAGCAGGGAAACCAGAAAGCGTGGCCCACCTGTGTCGTAGAACTCGGAGATCTCTGCGTCCAGCCTCTGGGCTTTCCCACCAGCCTTTTCGAAAAAGGCCTTGGCGATCCCCATCCTGCTGAGTCCGAGGAAGATCCACCCGAAAAGCCCTTTCTTCTGGCGCCAGAAGAAGCATGCAATGCCCGTCGTCATGGCGGTGAAGGCGATCAGGCTCCCCCACGCCATTCCCGGGGTCATCAGGTGGTATGCAAACGCCAGGGCAATGCCGAAGGCCTGAAAAACGATCATGCTCGATGCTTCTGAGAGCTTGTTGATCGTCACCGAGGAGAGGCCCTTCACCATGGGGAGCCGGTCTCGAAGCAGATGAGCCTTGAGCGGCTCTCCGGCAAGATTCCCACTCACCACCACATAGTTGACGGCATCCCCGGCGAGGTATACACGGACGAGCTCCCACAAACCCACAGAGCGGGCATCCGAATCCAGCAGCACCCGCCAGGCCAGTACGAAGCACAGTTGCACCAGGCCGTAACCCAGGATGAGCACCATGATCCATGGGCCGACCCGAGCAAGGTGTTCCATGACGGTGGTAGCCCGGATCCAATAAAGGAGCCCCGCGAACACGGCGAGCCCGAGGAGGAACGAGAAGAGGTTCTTCTTGATGGTGCTGGTCATCTCTTCCTCAAAACCATAATCAGCCCAGATTGAGGGGCCAACCTGGGCTGCGTACTTTGCCTGTAATGAAATCTACGAGATATAGATACCATGAAAGGTGTTGGACTGTCAAGCGAATTTGGGCGTTCTAAAAATGCAAAAAACACATTAAAATCAAAAAGTTATTCTATGTTGAGACGCAAGAGATGCCTATTATATACCAGTGACAAGCAATTCTAGAACCATTCTTCCCAAGGATCGTTTCTGCTGAAAGAACGTTAATCCGAAAAAGATAACGACGGGTCCTGGGCGTTACGACGATTCTCCCGATACGGGTCGGTCCGCTTTTTTACGCTTCTCCTGGGACACGATTGT
>Ga0180438_10011626_pt1 | contig 10608 bp, 8 predicted proteins | sample SS_ome_12_FD_132455 | JGI IMG/M metagenome (GOLD analysis project Ga0180438, IMG submission 132455) | Hypersaline lake sediment archaeal communities from the Salton Sea, California, USA - SS_3_D_2 metaG | ecosystem: Environmental > Aquatic > Non-marine Saline and Alkaline > Hypersaline >... | reverse complement strand
GCACAAGCTCACATCGAGAAACTGGAAAGCGAGAATAAGGAAGCCCGAGACAAAGTTGTCGAGCTTCAGGATGCTCTCGCAAAAGCGACTACTTTAGACGAGGCTCTTCAAAGGATTGAAACCAAAGGCGAAGATCAACAGGCAACTGTTGGTGAAGCCGATGTCGCCCAGATCGTAGAAAAAGTTCTGGGTCAGAAGCAAACGGAAACACAACAGGAAACTAACTGGAAGACTGTAGTAGATACACTCGTGAAGGATCACGGCGATTGGGATACCGCGAACTTGAAAATTCAAGAACGCGCCGCAGAGCTGGATATCTCTAACAAGGAAGCATCTACAATGGCTCGACAGAATCCTAAAGTATTCCTTGAGCTTTTTAACCAGACTACGAAACCCGCTCAGTCCAGCGGTTCTGGGGAAGTAGGACAACGCACGACCTTCGATAGTATGTCTAACACGGGCGACCGTGACAAGGCTTACTACACTAAACTTCGACGTGAAAACCCCAACAAGTATTGGTCCGTCGATGTTCAGGCGCAGATGCGTCGTGACTTATTTAATGCATAATTGATTTACTAGGAATATTACAATGGCTGTAATGGACAGTGTATGGGGATCAACTCATCTCCAACGTAACGAAGTATTCACAAGTCAAATCAAGGAAATGTTTGAGGACCAGGTTTTTGCACAATCTTGGGTCCGTCAAATTAACGACTTCGGTGATGGCGAGAACTATCGTATCTCTTCCATCGGTGATCTCACGATTGACCAAATGTCTGAGTCTGTCGCTCTTCCTGAGCGTCGGCCTGATACTGGACAGTTCGTGTTCAATATCAACGAATTCGTAGGTGTTAAGGTTCCTTACACCGATAAGTTCCTTGAGGATGACTTCCTTGCACCGGCAGCTGTAGCAGCTACGCCGCGCAAAATGAAGCGTGCTCTCGATGAGTACTATGAAACTCAAACTCTGAAGCTGCACCGTGTGCAGACTGCCAATGATGCTAACAGCATCAACGGTGCGTCTCACCGCCTGGTCGCTTCTGGTACCAGCACCACGCTGACCCAGAACGATTTCGCGTACGCACGTTACGCTCTTCAGAAAGCTAAAGCTCCTCTGCGTGGCCTCATCGCTATCGTAGATCCGAGCGTAGAGTTCAACACTAATATCAACGCTACCCTGAATGCTAACACCGACGGTCCCCGTTGGCAGGGTGCTGATGGAATGCCTGTAGCAGGCGACGGACATACGTTCCTGAACACCATCGCTGGCTTTGATGTATATGTTTCTGACTACCTGGATACGGCAACTGCTGCCGAAGCTGCTATCACCGATTACGATGGTACAGTGACGGGCATCTCTGTAGGCGAGAAATTCAACATGTTCTTCACGATTGCAGAAGACGATGCTAAGCCGTTTATCGGTGCATGGCGTCGATCTCCGTCGATCAAGTCCTGGCGTGACGAAGACATTGAGACTGAATACCATCAGCTCAGTGCTCGTTTCGGTCTGAACCTGTATCGTCCGGAATCTCTGGTAACAATCGCGTCTAGCACCACACTTCTGTAAGGAGAATTAGAAATGGCTAAAGCTACTTACTGGACTAACAACGACGGCCTTCGTGTGCCGTTCGGTGCTCGTGACACTTTTAACTCCGAAGGTGCGACCATTCGTACCAAGGGCCGACAGAAGCAAGTCGAGCTGCGCTTTAACGCAGAAGACTACGCTGATGTAGCCACCGGAGTTCTCTACGGTATGGAAGCCGTGATCCCCGCTGGTTCTACTATTGTATCTGCCAGCATGAAGACTCTGACTCAGTTTACGGCAACCTCTGCTATTAACCTGAGTGTTGGTCTGAAGGATAACGTTGACGGTACTACCGTTGACGCTGATGGCCTCATAGCCGCCACAGCTTTCCCGGCTGCTGATGTAGTTACTGTTGGCGCTGGTGCCCTTGTAGGTACTATCGTAGCAGCTGACTCTGTTGTCTCCGTTGACCCCAACGTTGCTGACTTGCTTACGGGCGAGGCAGTAGTATTTGTGGTTTATGAAGATGCAGTGCCTTCATCTACGCCGCCTGGCGTAATCACGGGCGAAGTCTAAACTCTTAGATTAGCAAGTTTGGGGGTGGGTTCGCCCACCTCCAAGCTCCTTTAACTGGAATACAAATGGCAACATTACAACACAGTACACTTCCTTCAACATCTGTACACGAGCCTAAGCATATCAGTATCAATGGTCCTGCGTCCAACGGTAAGGTAATTACTAACGACGCCAGTACTACAGGCACATCTCAGTATAGGTTCCTAAAGCAACAGGACATACAAGAGCTGAGCGAAACCTGGCAAGTACTTGAGATTGACGCTTCAGTAGGGCAGACTCATTATGTCGCAGCCCCGTTCGTAGGTAACATCGTTGGCTTTCAAGCTATCGTTAATACCGCCGTAACAACTGGAAGCAATACGTACGAACTTCAGATTGACGGTGTAACCGTAACCGGTTCACCTCTGACTATCACTGTTACCCCAGGTACTGGTGGTACCGCAGGCGATGTAGTTTCTTCTACACCTACAGCGGCTAACTCTTTCTCTGAAAACCAAGCTGTTAGCATTGTTAATACCGCACTAGGTAATACAGATGCAGGATTGGATGTACGATTTAATATCATTGTAGAGAGAACTTAAGATGGCTAATGGCAAACTGAGTATGCTTACTGTCGTTCAGAAAACGATGGAAGCGCTGAATCTGGATGAGGTGAACTCTATATCAGACTCCCCTGACGCAGAGCAGATAGCTCAGATTGCTCAGGATTCAGCTTACGACTTGCTTAACCAATCGGAATGGCCCCATGCTATTCGGTTAATGCAACTCGAAAGCATTGCAGATTCTGATCGACCTAACTATCTTCGCATACCTGATGAGGTTGTACGTATTGATTATATCAAGTACGATAATACTGATCCAAGCGAAGCAGTAGACGATGTGGATCTGGTAAAGATTGAGAACATTGAGTGGCTACCGCCGCAGCAGTTTCTCGATATGGTACAGGCAAGGAACACTCAGACAGAAGGTATCCAAATGGTTACCGACTTTAATGGTGTACGTATGCCTATAAGAACTGATACAGGGCCCTCTTATTGGACAAGCTTTGACGACGAGTACATCGTATTCGACGCAGTTAATCTTGATCTTGAGAGTACCCTACAAGGGATTAAGAGTCAGTGCCACGCCAAGTGGATTCAAAACATTACGATTGATGATGACTTCCAATTGGACGCACCTGCACACTTCTTCTCACTATGGCTAGCTGACGTTAAGTCAACAGCTTTTATATATATGAAACAAGAAGCCTCCCCGAAGGACGAGCAAAGGGCGCGACGAGCCTTGGCAGTTCTAAGACGGAGCGCATCGAGGACGGATTTTGATGACGGAAAAGTCAAGTACGGAAGACCACGTTGAAGACGATTTCCTTAGCTTCTCAGAGATTGCTGAAGAGAAAGCTGAGTATCCAACGTACGACACAGGTCGTGCTGGAGAAAAAGAATGGGATGAGTATTCATTCCAGGCTGGTGGTAAAACACTGGTCATGTACCACGACGAGTTTGGTACGTTCTGGAGTGTCAAGTGGCGCGAGGGTGGAGAGCTACCGCCTAGCCTCCGAGGTAAGTTTACCGACGAAGCTGAAGCAAAGCTGGCAATTCAATTGTATATCGCAAGACAGGATTAAGTAATGCCTTTTGCAGAACAAAGTAAATTTATGGTGAACTTCACTGGTGGTCTTAACACTGAGGCTACCTCGTTGAACTTCCCTGAGAACGCAGCGCAGGACATAGATAACCTTGATCTGTTTATTACTGGCGAGGTTAAACGTAGGTTAGGACTCGACTTCGAGGAAGCCTACACGGTTAGACCTGAAACCACGACAGCCGCCGATACAGCTACTTATGCGATATCGACCGACGCATGGAAAGCTGTTAACGGGAAGGGAGACATAAACTTCCTGGTGGTTCAGATCGGATTAAACCTCTACTTGCATGACCTTGGAGCCGAGCCTATTAGTGGAACTCTGCGAGGGATTGTTAATCTCAGTTCTTCTAAAACAGGCGAGACTCCTGAGAATAAAGTATTGTCGTACGCATATGGTGAAGGTGTACTGGTTGTCGGTAACGATGACTTGAACCCTACTATGATTGAATACGATGAGGCTACCGATACTTTTAAAAAGACTAAGATCGTTATTAAGATCCGAGACTTTGTTGGTATCGAAGAGAGTGGTGATAATGATGATCGTCCTACTACTCTGACTAACGATCACCTATACAACCTTCGCAATCAAGGATGGCCGGAACAAACCCGCTGTGCTCAAGATGAGAATGGTAACAAAGGTGTAATCACAGCTGATCCTGTAGCGCACACAGCTATCAAGCGAGCGATATACCCGAGCAATTCGGATATCTTCCATGCTTGTAAAGCTACCGCAGCAGAGGATGCTAAGGCTATTGGTACCTTCTCACCGTGGGTACTGGAGCAAATATCTACTGGTAATACCCCAGCCCCTAAAGGCCATTTCATAATGGAAGCGTTCAACGAGAACAGATCCAGCGTGAGCGGCGTTGAGGTTAGCTCTGAGGGGAATTCTACCAATAGACGACCGACTGCCTTAGCCTTTTACGCAGGCCGTATATGGTACGCAGGAGTGCCTGACAAGGACTACACCGGTAGTATATACTTCTCAACTAGCTTAACTGATAGGCGTAACGCTGGCGTTTGCTACCAAGAATATGATCCGACGGCAGAAGATCTTAATGCTCTTCTAGCTACCGACGGTGGTGTTCTTAACGTAGCTGATATGGGTCAAGTCTATAAGATGGAATCAGTTGGTAATGACTTGCTTGTCATGGCAGCCAACGGTGTGTGGGCTGTGTCTGGCGAAGCTGCTCGTGGTAACTTCCAAGCTGACAAGTTCAGCATACGTAAGATTACCGATCAAGGTGTAGTATCTAAAGAGTCTATCGTAGTCACTGAAGGTGTAGTAACCTGGTGGGGCGAAGGCGGTATCTGGTCCATGAGAGGATCTCAGATTGATGATGAGCTGATAGTAGATCGGATTACCCGCAACACTATTCAGACATTCTATGATGATATCACACCAGTATCACGAGCGTACGCAAGAGGGTTCTACGATGCCTACGAAAAGAAAATATACTGGCTTTACAATGATTCAGCTGGTTACGATGGTATTAATTTTAGGTTTAAGTATAACCGAGTGCTGGTACTGGATGTCACTTTAGAGGCGTTCTATACCTACACAATAGGAGAGCTAGATACAAACTCGCCGTGGATATCTGCCTTAAATAATAAGACACCAGGTAATGAGACTATCACTACATATGATATCTATGTAGGTGATGATGATGTAGCAGAAGGTGCCGATACTATTGTTCAAGATGTAGCATTCGAATCGTTTGCTACTGTTCAGTTAAAGCTACTTACGTTCGTGGAGAACTTAGATGGAACGTACTCCTACACCTGGAGCGAATTCAAAGACAGAGGATTCACAGACTGGAAGTCGCATGACCAAGAGCGCAATAATATTAGCAACGTCGGTGCAGATTATAATAGTTATCTGCAAACTGGTTGGTCTGTTGAGGGAGATCTTATCCGAGATAAGACAATCACTCACCTCACGTCTTTCTTCAATCGTACGGAAGACGGATACCAAGCAGTAGATGGTGAAACTGATATTGTAGAATATACTAATCCATCTGGCTGTTACACACAGGTACGGTGGGAGTTTACTGACATAGATACAGGTCGGTGGACTACAGAGAAACAAGCTTACAGATTATCTCGATGGTACATACCGGCAGATGCTACCGATAATTTTGATTACGGTCACACTACTGTAAGCAGCAAACTTAGGATGAGAGGAAAGGGAGACTCGTTTAGCGTACGTTATAGATCTGAGACAGGCAAAGATATGCAACTGCTTGGCTTCGCTGTAAACCTACGAGCGGGTAAATCACCATGATATATCAACGAGAATTGTACGACATTGCGATAACAGAAATTCCAATGTTAATTGATGACCACCACGAAGAGGCAAATAAGGGGTCGAAAGTTATTCCCCTTGATCCTGACTTCGCTAAGTACGAAGACATGATAATGAATGGGAGCTGTGCTCTATTCGGGATGAGAGATGATGAAGGCAAGCTACAAGGATATGCCAGCTGGTTTCTTTACTACCATCCACATCATAAGGAACTACTCTTCGCAGGTAGCGATATGATCTACGTAGTACCTGAGCATAGAACCGGTCATACAAAAGATTTCATAGATCATTGTGTAGAAGAACTGAAGGACGAAGGTTGTAATGTTATAAGCATTAGCCTAAAGGTTCAACACGATCATCCACAACTAATGCAACGATGCGGATTCGAGCCTACCGAAACCGTCTATTCAAAATATATAGGATAACAAATGGCAGAGGCAGTAGCATTCGCCGCCATCGCAGGTGGCACAGCCGGTCAAATCGCGTCGCAGCGTAAAGCACAACGAGCTGCCGAGAAGGGTGACCGCATCAACAAGGCCGCTCAAGAGATCTCTAACCAGCGTAACATTCGCAGAAATATCGTAGCAGCAAGAGCCCAGCAAGCACAGCTGATAGCCAGCGGACAAGCAGCAGGCGGTGGCTTTGGAAGCTCTAACATACAAGGAGCTTTAGGTTCAGCGCAATCACAAGCTGCTAGTAACTTAGGCTTTGCTAACACACAGATAGCAGCAGGCAACGCCCTTAATGAAACTAGGGAGACACAGCGTAAAGCTGTCGGAGCAGCTAACACCTTTGGTGCTATCGCTTCGCTACCTGGACAGTTTGGTTTTGATACACAAAGTATTTTTAAGCAAGCCACAGATAAGAAGAACACCGGTGGACCTCAATAATGACAGCTATACAAGACGAACCGATTAACAAGGTCGAAGGTATTCAAGACGGGACTCTCCCTGAAGCGGTACCTATGCCCTCGATAGAAGGACAGTCTCTGAAAGATGTGAGAGCTGCGCAAGCGGCTGTAATTAAATCAGAGGCAGAAGACGTATCAGTCCTTGAAGCATTCTCTGTAGTAGCACCTGAAGCTACTAGCAAGAGTGGTGCTGCTGTTCGTCAAGAAGCTGCTACTAAACTTAAAGAGCAGACTATGGTAGACGCACGAGAGCTGTTCTACCAGAACGCACTCCAAGATGTGCCTACCGAAGACGCACTAATGGCTATCAACTCTGTTGAAGCTGAAGAGAACAGAGCACAATCGAAGGAAAGTTTTCCTATCGACCAATACGTCAACGCTATAGCTTCTCCTGATATGGAACCTGAGCGTAAAGAAGATCTGGCAACTAGTCTGTACCTGCAAGATAAACTCAATGAGTTGAATCAAGACATCGGTGGGTGGGAGATTGCTAGGGACGTACTGCTGAGTATATTCCTCGGACCTAAAGATCTGTTCGATATGTTCCAGGCTACTGGTGAAGTGTCACCGTGGCAACAGGAATCTACCTACCGTAAGATGGGTGAATGGTTCCAAGGTTTACCCAACGATGAAAAGCTGCGAGTATATCCGGCTGTTGAAAAGTGGGTGACTGATGCAATGCCTCGGCAAACTGCTGTAGAATTCCTGGCCGGTCTTATAGACCCAGCTATGCTGGAAGGCACTGCGGATGAGCTGACTATCTTCGGTTCCCTTGACGCAGCGTTGCTAGGTGCTGGTGCTATTGCTGGAGCTATGAAGCTTCGTAAGGTATTGAACCCTATCAAGGCTGGTACTCAAGCAGGCGATTACGAGAGAGCAGCTGAAGCTAACTTCGTTATCATGGACGGTCCTGAGAATGTAGGTGAGTCTCTGGGTATTGATGATCTACAAGCTAACCTCAACGCCTTGCCGTTTTATGGCGAGAAGGTTGATGACGCTACTGATTCAACACTAAGCCCAGCAGTACATGAGCGTATCTTCCAGTTCCGAGATCAACTGAAGCAAACGTTTGGTGACATGGCTGACGCTAAGACGTTCACTCGTGAAGGCTTCCTCGATGCAGAGGACAGAGCACGAGCAACTCGTAGACTTAACGATGAGTGGGAGTTTTACGTAAAAGAAAAGTATGCATCTAAAGATAAGATTGTCAATCTGGATAGCACCAACGAACTTCCTGACGGGGTAGAGTTTGAGTTCACTGTTACGAACCCAGACGGTACTGAAGTAAAGGATAAGTATCTTGGTAAGTTCACGACTGATGACATAGGTTTTTGGCAGACACCGCCCAAGCAGAGCGCTTGGAAAAGTGAGAAAGCCCAGGCCAACAACACTGACTTTATGTCAACTGTTAACGCAGCTATCCGACTAGACAATACAGCAGCAGCTGTATCTACCCAGCTGCGTAAAGTTATCAAAGATGCAAGTAAGCCCATCCGAGGATTCAAAGGTAAGCCGCGTAAGCAGCGTGTCGATGAAGTGGATGAGGTGCTGATCACCGGTGATGATATGAATAAGGAGTTTACTCCTCAGGAATTGAGAGCTGGTGTGAATGGCAAGAAGCTTGACGAAGATCAGATCGAATACTACTACAATATGCGTGGTGTAATGAACGGTCTGGGTATCATCCGTAACATGGATGCCCGTCGCTCTATGGATGCACGGGGTGTCAAAGCTTTACAGATCAACGACACTGATACTTTCTTCGGAGAGATCGTAGAGGATGCAGCCAGTGCTGCTCAACGTGTACGAAACATACGTAGTGTGTGGAAGTTTGACGAGGTAGGCCATAAGGTTGACATATCTGATATTAATATGGCTGAGCTATATGAAGAAGGCTACCGACTCTCTCGTCTGGAAGAGGATACAATCCTCGGAGGCCAGAGATTTCAGCACGTATTGGTTAAGACTGATAAGCTTCAACCTCTTCCGGCAGTTGTCCTTGATCTGAAAAAGGGATACATCCCGCGAGTTAACCCGAAGGCTACGTACTTTGTACAAGCTTTCCGCCCTAGCAACCTTGACGGTGTGCAGGATGTAGCTCGCAAAGCTGTACGATCCTTTGATAACAAAGCTGATGCTGATAAGTTCGCTATGGATATTCATTCCAGAGCTGAAGCTGAGGGTTTCGAAAGCGGAACTATCTTCCGAGTAGTAGAAGATGGTGAGCTTGAAGCATTTAAAGCAGGTGACTCAGGTGCGGGACAGTCCGGAGGATTGGTATACAGTCCGAGGGCTCGTAATGCAATACCCCACAATGATGGTGACAGTGCTACAGTACCACGTACTAGCGCAATGGAAGCTATCGAGCTGTACCTTGAGAACACCAAGAACTACATGACCCGTAATGATTTCCGACTTGGTATGCGGAAGAAGTGGGAGAAGACTGCTGAGTTTAAACTCGGTAAGCCTATCACGTTCGACGAAGGTAAGAATATTGCCGACACCGAACTGCGTACCTTGCACGAAAAGATCACTAACTATAGCGGGTTCATGGACAAGTCCGAGCGTACCTGGGAACAGACCGTTAAAGGTGTGTACGAATGGTCGTTATCTAAGTACGGGCGTAACCGTATCAGTGACTTCATCTTAACACAGCGCCAGAAAGATCCAGCTTCAAGGCTGAGAGCTGCTACGTTCCACTCACTGCTCGGGTTCTTTAACCCTGTTCAGCTGTGGGTACAGGCACAAGGTGCTGCTGTAGCTATGAGCATGAGCCTTACCAACCCTGGTAGGCTACAGAAAATGTTCCGGCAACAGAACGCACTGGCTATTAACCAGTACGTTAACTTCGACGACTCTACGAAGATCAACAAAGCTATTGCTAAAGCTTCCGGTTTCGAGAGTGTAGAAGATATGAAAGCAATGGATACACTATGGAAGAAGAGCGGACTGCATGACTCAGTACTGTCCAGTGCTGATGTCGAAGCAGCGGCAAGAGGGTTTCCTACTAGCCGTAACGCCGTTAGGAGATTCGCTGATAGCGGACTCATGTTCTTCCGAGCTGGTGAGTTGTTCAACAGACGGCTCGCCTTCTTGACAGCAGTGGACGAACTCGGAGGGCCAGCAAAATTGGCATCCAGTGACACTCTGTTCAAGGAGGCTCTTGATAGAACCAACAACCTGATCTTGAATCTGGGTAAAGCTAACCGAGCACAGTGGCAGAAGGGAGCCTTAAGCATCCCGCTACAGTTCATGCAGATCCAGTTCAAGACCATTGAATCTATCCTCGGCTTGAACGGTGCCTTCAAGGGCCCGGAGATGGCTAAGATGATGTTTGCTCAGTTGGCCCTGTACGGTGCAGCTGGTGTGTTCGGAGGCCAGTGGGCTCTTCGACAGATCGGTAACGCTTACGGCTACGACCAGGTAGACATCAATAACATGGACGAAGGTACCCTACGTAGCATCACCGGTGGCTTCACCGATTGGTTTGCTTACCAGATGGGCGCTCATATCGTTGCATCTGACCGCGGTGCTCTGCTCAACGGTATGGATCAGACGGTGCTGTCTCTGTTTACGGAAGAGATGTCAGCTTTCGAGTGGTTATTCGGACCATCTTCGGTAGCACCAACTCGGTTCGTTCAGAAGTGG
>Ga0180438_10011624_pt1 | contig 10613 bp, 11 predicted proteins | sample SS_ome_12_FD_132455 | JGI IMG/M metagenome (GOLD analysis project Ga0180438, IMG submission 132455) | Hypersaline lake sediment archaeal communities from the Salton Sea, California, USA - SS_3_D_2 metaG | ecosystem: Environmental > Aquatic > Non-marine Saline and Alkaline > Hypersaline >... | reverse complement strand
TTCATTGTTTTCCCCCTTGTTGAATTACCCAAACAATTAGAGTAAAAAGGCTGCCAGCTGCTAAAATAGCAATAGGGTAAAAAAGTTTTTCTTTCCTAGATAGCCGCCTTTTTTCCGGGGCCTCTTTTGCTTCCTCGGCTTTTACCTCTGCCGCCTGGGCTTTCGCCTGGGCTGCCGCCAGGGCTGCCGCCTTGAATTTCTCGGTTTCTGCCTGGGCCGCAGCTAAAGCCGCGTCCTCTCGCCGGATATGTAAAGCTATATGTTTGTCCTGTTTTTCGTTAAGCCGGTCTAATTTGTCATTTATTATTTTATCCCTTTCCTCTCCCCTGGCCTTTAAATCAATTACCACTTTATCGACCTCGTTTACCGCTTCCTCGACCTTGTCTACCTTTTCTTTTAAATCTTGAAATTCCTTTTCATCTATAGCCATATAAAATTTAGGTCCTCTCCCAGCCTGCTAACTGCTATTTGTTTGTCATTTTCTCTTTTTATTTTTCCGTTATCAAATTGGTATTGTATACCGTAGTATTTGATAGTTACAAAATAATGTACTTTTGTAAACATTTCTGGTAATTCAGTCGGTACATATATTTTTAAATCCGTATATATTTTTTGACCGAAACCAATTACCTTTACTTTTTTATTATACTGTTTACATAGCCATTTTGCCAGGTGTGCCGCGTCCTGGCAATTACCGTTAAAATCCTTATGAATATTTACAAGCATACCCTGGGTCCAGGTCGGCCATTTTTCCAGCCAGCGTAAAAATGATTTTTCGCCGAAAGTACCAGTTTTAAAAAGGCCGTCGTATTTATATTTAAACTGTGAATACATTAGTTTAATATGTTCAAAATCTTTGGCCTCCATACGTAAAATTTTTTTCTTTTTCAAGTATTTGAAAAGTTTACCAGTAAAAAGAAAATAGATATAATAGGCACCGTTAAAAACGACATTAAAAAACATTAGCAAACTACCTCTGTAAGCCTGCGCAATAATATAAACCAAATTTTCCATAGCTCCCCCTATAATTTGCTTTTACGTTCCGGCGCCCATAATTCTAAAATTGTGCGATTACTTGTAAAAGATATTTTTAAATTTTGCTCTTTGTATATCCATTGTGAAAAATTAGTATTTGTTAATACCGGCCCCCCAAATTGAATTTTATAAAAATCTACCAGGCTGGAATAATAAAAGCTGGATTTAATTGTTTTATTAACGTAAGCTAAACCGCCGTCCAGGCCATAAACCGAAATCGTTATAAAACTATCGAATAAATTAACAATTTCACCGGTGCCGCTGGACATAACTAAACGGGGATATAATTGCCGGACCTTATCGGCTGCCCAGTCAAAAGACATATATAAATTTATACTGTCAATATCATAAACCGGGCCGGTTTCAATCCCTGGGCCGGTAGCCCCGCAGGCTGCCAATAAAAACAAAAAAATAAAAAGCGTTTTTTTCATATCCCCTCCCAGGTATAAAAATTACGCGTCGGCCATTTCGGCAAATTTTATACTACTCTGGAATTGCATAGTTTTTATACTTTGCTCGCCGTTTATAAAAAACTTAACCCTGGGCGGCTCGCTATCCGTTGAGCTATAAGCTACTTTAATTTCCCAGTAGCCGTTAACGTCGGTTAACGTTTCTTGTTTAGATACGTCTAATACTGCGCCGTCGCTAGCGAATTCGGATATATCCAAAAGCTCGCCGGTTATTCTTTTAGAGGCCAGAGGATTACCGGCCAGGTCGTACAAATAGCCCCAGATAGTCGATTGTACTATAGTCGGCTGGTCGCCTGCAAAATCGTAACCTATCGTAATGTCGTCTATATATTCCTGGGTGCTGCCGGTACCGCCAAAAACGGTATATATTAAAAAATCCGCTCCTATACTTGTTAATTGCAGCAATACCGACGGGGTCAGCTCGGCCGCTGTATTAGCCTGGGCGTAGCTACCGTCGGACGCCGTCCAGGCTCCACCCGTATACCAAAATTTAGCGCCGTCTTTTGAAAAAATAAACTTTGCATTAGTTGACGATGTCGCCGTAAAACTTTCTATTTTGTCGGACCTAAAACCCGAATTTGGTACGACGTCCTGGGCGTCGCTTTCCTGGGGGTATTCTTGCCCGGTATAAGTTACGGTTAAATTAGATACTGCCATTTGAATATTGCTATTATTAAAAATAATCGTTATATCTAAAGTATCGGCAGCCGCCAGGCTGCCCAGGTTAGCCAGGACGTCGGCCGCAGGGCTGGCAGTCGCCCAGGTGTCAGAGCTAGCCGACCAGGCGCCCCCGTCCCAGTATTGACCGTTTAAAATATACCTGGGCCCGTTGCTTTCACTTGTAACGAAATTAGTAAAAGCCTGGACCGCTCCCAGGCCAGTATAGCTAAATTGTGGCAAATCAATTATAGAAGTTAAATAGTCATATTCCTGTAAAGTATAACCAGGCGTATAATTTGACGTAAAAAGAACATCATTATAATAAACAAAATCCTCTATATAATAATTTGTTGCATATATAGGGTTACGTGCATTTCCTACCCGTAAAAGTCCTATATCTGAATTCCTAATACAAGTAACCGTAACAGTTGACCCTAGTTGAACACCGTCCAAAAATAATCTTGTAGCGCCAGTAGTAAAATCAAAACATAAACAAATTTCGTATGTTGTCAAAGCTACTGTATTCCATTTACCAAAAGCGCCAGAAATAACCAAACTACCGTTTTGGTCATATATTGCGTAACTCAAATAACCATTACCGGAATTTTGATATAAGTATATTAAATTATTATTACTTGCCCCGTCTTTTGATATTGAGAATAAATATTGATTATTTGCCGGATTGCCTGTATAATTTGGCGTTACTTTTAATCTTATAGTACCAGCTTGCTGGGAATTAGCGTTACCGCTAGCGTTATAATCAATATACTTTATTGTTCCCCCTGTTAAATCAAGTTTATTACCTGTTATAACTGGGGAACCGGTCCCGGTCCCCGCTAATGAACCGTCGCCCCAGGAACCATTTATATTACTTGTATATGTGGCCCCAAAAGTAGCGTTAGTCGGTCTTTGTGTTTTTTGCTGGACCTGACCGCCTGAAAATTCCGCTTTTGCGCTATCGTAAGTAAAACCAGTATCGTTACTAAAATCCTGGTCGAACGTTTGGCCGGTTAAATCTTTTAATTTATACTGACATTTCCCAGCCAGGAATTCCAAAAGCGATTTAGCCGTATAATTTCCGGCAGTTGTAAACGGGTAATTTATTGTTAACATTTAACGCCCCCTAAAATAATTTTGTTTCTGACCAAATATTTAAATTCGTTTCAGAGCCGCCGACCTCGTTAGACGGGGTCGGGCTACCGTCGTCAAAAAATGCCCAAACCTCTATATAATCATTTGCATTTAAATTCATAATAGCGCTAACAGTTAAATTACAATTTGTGTTAACGCCGTCACCCTGTACCCCGTTAATCCATGTACGCGCGTAAACGGCCCCATTAGCATAAATAGCTACCCCTAAAAATTCGTCGGAGCCATTAACCCTTTTAAAATCCATGCAAGCGTGAATATGATATATACCGGCCTCTTTTGCAGTCCAGCGGTCAGTTGAGCCGTTCCATTCGCCTTTTATATCCGTTGCAGCTGCCGCAAAATTCGCGTATTTAGTCCATACGCCAGTTGTTAAACCCTGGCCAGAGCCGCTATTTATTTGTAAAAAACTACCTATACGTATATCGGCCGTCGGCTTATCTCGTCTAACTTTATAAATTTCGTCGGCTGCATAGTTGTAAATCCAATCTAAAATACGTCGGCCGCTTGTATCATAAAAAGCCATTTTTGTGCTGTCGTATGTGCCCCGGCTGGTAGTAAATTCAATACTTCTTTGTAATGCACCGGTACCAGGTATAACCCTTAAAAAATGATTATAACCGCTTGTCGGTAAAGCTATAGTAATTTGGGTTTTAATAACAAAAGGTAAACCGCTATCGTCAATAATACCGCCGACCGGTATTATTAAATTACTGCCACTAATATAAGGCGTTGAACCGTCAAACCCATTCCAGGCAGCTTGTAAAGCTATATTTTGATTTTGGTAACCAGTAGAAACCGCCCCAGGCGTATTATCTACCCAGCCGTCGTTAGCCGCGTTTACTGCTACTAATTCTAATTCGTTAGCCATTTATAAACCTCCATTATTTCGGGTAACCTAGACAACTACCAAGAGATATATTTGTATTATTACGTGAGCTAGGATTTAAATTTGTACCAGCGTGTAAAGCGCCGTCAGATATAGAATAAGCGTTACCGCTTTGGGTTTCAGTTAAAACAAAACTTTTATATAATTTAATATCCGATACCTGGTAAACATTTGCAAACCCTAAACGATAATTATACCTATTAGACCAGGCAATATTATCACTAGATAAATCAGCCTCCCCGGTAAAATTTGGTACAGCTCCGGTAAAACTTATCGTTTCTATATTTGTGCCGCCGCTGCCGCCGGTTCCATTTTCTACACCGCCACCCTTGTGAGTATCACAAGTTTTTATTCTACAAGTAAATTCAACTTTTGTCAAAAGCTCCGATTTCGGATAACTAATATTCGTCCCAAAAGCGGTAGTAGTAATATTTCTATTTGTAGGGTCTATATTTATCCCACAATGCCGCAAAACATTCGATAAACTTAAATGTGTACCGCTTTGGGTTTCAGTTAATGCCCCGTTTCTATATAATTTAATATTTGATACACTATAAATATTTGCAAAACCTAAACGATAATTATAACGGTCATCCCAATTTAAATTTAGCCAGCTTAAATCTTGCGAAATTGTACTACTAGGCGGAGATCCAAAAGAATAATTTTGTAATGAAATTCCCCCGTCGCTATCTGTTTCGTTTTCAAAACCTCCCCCGACGGTGCCTATAGTATGCTGGACCGTAAATTCCACTTTAGTTAATTGGCCGCCAGTCGGTAAACCTGTACCACCAATTAAACCAATAGGAAAAGGTACCGGGCTCATATAACGGCCTCCAATTTCTTAAAATGCTCCTGGGCCCTCCGGGCGCTTTTTTTTGCAGCCTGGGCAATCGGCGCCAGGTCCATTTTGTCAAGCTCTTTTAAATAATTTATTATATCATGGTCCATATTAAAAATAAAACCATTTACACCGTGTTCTATTTGCTCCATTAAACCGCCGGCCCTTTTGTTTACAATACAAATTTTACCCATAGCCAGGGCCTCGGTGAGCGCCAGGCCCCAGGGTTCATATATACTAGGGAATACGCAATATTTAACATTTTTTAAATCCTCGCGCAGCGCCAGCGGGTCTTTTAACCCCCTGTAATCTAAAGCCTGGTCGTACATCATTGTGCGCCAGTAAAAATTATCCATATCCCCCTCGCCGATAACTATTAACGGCCTGGCCTGGTATTCTTTTAAATTATCGGTTACGTCGCGCATTAAATAATAAATTCCCTTTTGAGCCGTCACCCTGCCAAAATACGCCCAGCTATCGGCAGCCAGGTTTTCACCGTCTATAAAATATTCGTCCTCTATCCCCAGGGGGGATACAACAATTTTTTTATTTTTTAATCCGCAATTATAATAAAATATTTGTAGTTGACTATAGGTAAATTCAGAATTGCAAATAATAGTATCTGCCTGCATAATTGCCTTGAATTCCAGCCAGGCCTTTTTAGCTATATCGTTTACCCCGTTCATACTGTCTAACATTTGGTCGGCGTATGGTTCCTTTAAAAATGCGTCAAGCATACCCCTATATAATAAATGTGCAAAAAATACCCTTTCGACCTGGTCAAGCTCTATATTTTCAAAATATTCCTGCAACAAATAATCTTGTAAAATTATTTTAGTGATTTTATTATTTGAAATAATTTGTAAAATTAGCTCTTGTAAATCAAAATCGAATTGATTTAAAAATCTAGGCGTATAAATATTATAACAATCAAAACCAAATAATTTTACTTGTTCCAGCCTGCGGGGCTCTTTGCTATCCGCAATAATATTTAAAAAAATAAATTCCCGGCTATCTGCAAAATATTCAACAAACATTTTACTATAATGCGGTAACCCGCTGTAATCCTTTGCCGATAAATTAAACATAGTATATAAAATCAATTATTAAACTCCGAATATGTTACCCAGACCGTAGTACCAGATTTATACATAGTAAATAAACCAGTTTTACCCGATGGTAACGTAAAATTAGAGGCCCCATTAACATATTTAATTACCGTAACAGTCGCGGACGTAGCAAAAGTTACAGTAACAGCGGAACCAACACTATTTTTCATTCTCAATATATATGTACCGCTGCCGCCGTTTGTCAATACTACCCCGATAGTTGTACCGCTTGTTTTATCAAAATAAAACATATTACTATCGTCCAGGTCGAGAGTTAAAGCGCTGCCGCTCCCCTCGTTATCCTCCGTAAATGTAACGGTATTTGCTTCTAAATCGTCGCCAGTTTTCTTTAAAAAAGTATTTAACATAGCTTCATTATCTACATAACTACCGAAATTATTACCGCTTACAGTAGTGGCAATTAAATCGTAGGTACCGTCGACAATGCGCCAGAGGCCATATAAAGTTTTACCGCTTTCGCCGTTTTCTAAATTTGTATATTTAGTATCTACCGTCAGCTCGTAAGCTGTACCAGGCAGCGGGGTCCCGCCCTGTTTTAAAACTACGTCAGATATAACGTGCGACCAGCCGTTAATTTCAAAATAATACCAGGTATTTAATACCGGGCTATCGTCTAACGGTTCGTCGGTAATTGCTTCATAGGCCCCCGGTACATAATTAAATTTTGTAATAGCCATTTTTATGTATCCTCTCTGTTTATTCTCTGCGCTAAAATAGCGTCGGCGCCGTCGTCGTAACGTCCGGCCATATCGCCGACATAACCTACCCCGCTGGGCGTCGATAAAATACCGTCGGTAATTGTAATTGTTCCGATAGCCTCTAACGTTAATATATCCTGGGCGACGTCGATACCAGTAACAATAAAATTATTTTTATTACTCAATAATCGGCCGTTTATTTCCAGGTCAATTAAAACCTTGTCAAGTAAAGAAATTATATTTGTATTTATACCCAAACTAACCCGCCAAACCTCGGCCCGCTGCCCGTATCGGTTTAACATAGCCGTAGCCAGGGCGGCCGCCGTTGTCGAATTAGCTAACGCCGTCGGAAATTCTCTTGTTTGTTTTTTTCTGTAAATCTCGGCTATTTCTTCCTGGCGGCTGGTATCCTCGACAATACCGCCGGAATAAATCACCCTGGCCGCAGTTGCAAAATATTTACTATTTACAAAATCTTTTTCTGGTTTTTGTGTAATCGTCCAGGGCTCTATTTCATGCGCTGTATACGTATTGCCCCATTTACGCAAAGTTAACCGGCCGTCGGATTTTTCAATTAAAAAAGCATTGTCAGATTTTAAAACCTCGGCGACCAGGTCCCGGACGCTACCGCCCTCGAAAAATAAATTTAGCGCTGGACTACTAGATATATAGGCGTCGGTTTCGGTAGTATCCCAGATTTCAGCGGCATATAAAATTAAACTTTTCGCCTGTATTTCCTCTGTAATTATTTCGCCAATTTTATTATTAGCGTTACTGGTCGCGTCGGCCGTTTCCGGGGTACCGCTTGTCATTACCAAAAGGCCGTTAACCAGGCTATAATTTGCTGGGCTAATTACATTACCGTCACTATCATAAACAGCCTGTATACTTTGCATATAGTCAGGGTCAAAAATTATATAGGTATTTGTATCTACCTCGATAACTTCAATACCAGTAACAGCGCCCCAGGCTAAAGGTATTTTTTTGCCTATATTATCGGTCGGGGCGTTCGGATATTCGGCAGTAGTTATAATATTATGTACGTCCTCCGATAACGACCGAAAAATAGTAGAGGCCTCTATTTCAAACTGACCAAAACTACTTTTAAACTGGTCTATAAATCCGCGTCTAATTATATCGTAATCAGAATAGGCCGGATTTTCTAAAAATGATTTTAACACAAAAAGAGGACTATTAAAAAAATTATTACTTTCGGTTAAATCAAAAAAACCGTCAGAGTTAATTAAATTAACTGAAAAGGTAGAGAGCTGTAACGCGCTGCCGCTAATAGCGTCAGGTATTTTTATATCCAGGTCGGGAATTTCTAACCTGGTCGGATAACGTCGACCGTCTAAAATGTCGTCGCTGGGATTTTCTCGGTCGTGTACTGCGGAGCTAAACCCCTCGGCCTCGCCTAATTCGGTTTGTATAATAGGATACTGCCAGGGGTATTTTTCAGTAACCATATAAACCAGGTCTGTACCTCGGTAATATGATTTACCAGCTAATAACATTTGTGCTATACTTTCGGCCAGGGTTAAATAACCGTCAAAATATAAAGCTATTATATTGGTTTCCGGTGTATCGTACCAGCCGCCCCAGTCTATCCAGTAACCAGTTGTCGGGTGTGTTGCGGTTTTTAATTTACTAACGTGACGCCCTGCGTTATCGGTCGACGGGCTGGCAGCCGTCGCGCGTTCCGGGGGGTATTCTGTTCGCCTGTATAATTCAATTAAAAACCTTATCATTTTGTTAATAAATTCCTTACAAATAAAAACGGATAAAATAAAACAATTATAATTACTGTTAACGCATAAATAGAATTTGAATTAGGGAAATTACTAGCGACCTGGTCAATATAATTATGCTGTAATAAAGCCAGGACAAAACCAATAATTAAATAAAACAATACAAAACTCATTTAATACGCTTCCTCGAATTTAAATTTAATTGAATATAAAAATTTATTTACTGACGATTGGTAACGGGGCTGTAATTCTGTCGTAGCGTAAAGCCGTTCCCAGGGAAACCGGCCAGCGCCCCCATTATAGGCCCGGTCAAATAAAATAAAAAGCGGATAACCTAAACCCAGCTCAGCGTTATATCCGTTTTCCATTTCATCAAAAGCCGTTTTATTTATTTTATATTTTACCTCTACCTGGCATTTACGACCTGTAAGGCCTCCGGCCCCCTCTACTACTTGGCCGGATAACGTGCGCCGGGGCTGGGCTGTATTCCAGAAACCCGGCTCCCTGCCTGGCGATAAACATAACTCTATATACTCGCCGACCGCCAGGCGCCCGATATATGTACCATTATGGCTAATTGTTAAAGTATTTGTCGATAAAGCAGTAGTAAGCAAATACAGCCCGTTTTTATATTTGCCGCTGCCGGTTAAACTAATTACCTGGCTGTTAATAGTTATCTGGGTCGCGTCAGTATTTCCAATACCAAAACAATTTATATCCTCGGTCGCGTCCAGAGTAACCGTAAAACTACTGTCAAAAAATTTGTCAGATAACGACGGGCTTTTTAATGTATCGTCCGCGTTGCTATCCTGTAACCTATCATAAAATAAAACTTTCATTAGTTAAAACTCACTATATTTTTATTTGTAATAGTTATCTGGCCAGTATCAAAACCCTTTTGTATCGTCGAATATAAGACGCGTCTATCTATTACGACGTTAACAGTCATATTTCGCGGGGCCTCTCCCCTCGGGTCTACGGTAATATTTTCCCCAGGATTAACGCGCATTGTTTGACTATCTACCCGGCTAGACCTGGGGTTATCCGGTACAACAAAACTGCCGCCGGTTTCTGCGGATGCCTGGGGCTTTTGTTTTGTTATTTCGCTTATCATTAAAGCGGTTCTAGCTATGGAACCGGCTGCAAATATGGCCGCCAAAATTGGCCCTCCCGCTGCCATTCCTTTTGACCAGGCGTGTACCGCTGCCTCCATTCCCGATATTGTCGCGTTAGCTATAGCCATAGCTTTAAATAACCCGAAAGTTTTAGCGCCGCCCGATTTCGCCAGCTCGCCCATATTTGTAAAAAATGTTTTTGCTCCCTCTAAACGTGCGCGCCGGGCTTTTTTCTCTGCCTCTGACGTTGCTTTTCTTTGGGCCGTTTGAAGTAATGCAAGCGCTTTAAAAAATTGTTTATTCTTTGCTAATCGCATAGCTAACGTAACGGTTTCTAGTGTTAAACTCTGGCCTAAATTTTCCCGTAAATGTTCTAAATCTATATTGCGCATTTCCTGGGCTATCGCCTGCCTATTTGATAAATTGCTAGCTAAAACCTGGTTCCTGGTAACCTGCATAATATCTTGGATTTGTGAGCGCTTTTGCTCGTCGGTCATTAGTTTTACATTCATTTTTTGAAAGGCGCTTATAACCTTAGATAATTCGGTTTGTGCTGCCCTGCTTATTTTCTTAAAATTTTTCTGGCCGCTTTTTGATAAATTACGAAAACCTTTTTTACCCTTGCTAACAACTTTTTTAATTTCTTTAGCTGCGGAGCCAAATAATTCAGCGGTCCCGCTAGCTATGCCTTTCGCAGCGTTTACCGCGTCTTTGCCTATCCTAACGACGTCTTTAGCTGTATTAGCAATTCGGCCCAGGGCTTTATTTGACGCGTTTTCTAGGCTATTAGTCCAGGCGTCCAGGCCGGACGTATCTATAGGTTTTACGCCAGGTATAAATTTAATTGCAAAATTAGCGACCTTAATCATACCTTTTAAAAC
>Ga0180438_10011623_pt1 | contig 10613 bp, 4 predicted proteins | sample SS_ome_12_FD_132455 | JGI IMG/M metagenome (GOLD analysis project Ga0180438, IMG submission 132455) | Hypersaline lake sediment archaeal communities from the Salton Sea, California, USA - SS_3_D_2 metaG | ecosystem: Environmental > Aquatic > Non-marine Saline and Alkaline > Hypersaline >... | reverse complement strand
GTGAGCGAGTATACTTTCCCGTGGGACGCGCGAGTGAAGTTCACTTTCGAGCAGACTTCCGAGGAGCGACACAATGCGACGCTGTTGTTCTCGTGGTTGCCTCGGGAGGACTGGGACTTGTACGTTGTCCTGACGGATTCGCAAACGGAGGATCTCGAGGAACGCGGCGTTTTCGCCAAGGTTGTGCGGCGCTTTTGACGTTGCGCCGAACACCGCGCCGCACACAAGTGGGCCTGTGGCCTCAAACTGTACCGGAGGACAATTGATGCGACACGTAATTCCCGTTACCCGACCCCGTGAGAGACCGGCCGAAGCCGCCGAGATCGAACAAATTGCCAAGGTGCTTGGCGAAGCCCTAACGCTGACGGGGCAACTCCTGGTCACGTTGACCACGTGGGAGACCCTGCAAGAAACGAAAACAGAGTAAGAGGACGCGCTTCGCGTGACGACGGACCGCGCGATCGCTCTCGCGAACGGCCCGTTTTGTTGTGTCGGCAGCGTGTCTGACGTCAGCCCATCTCGAGATCCGAAGGAAATCCGATGCGGGCTCGAAACCCGACAGCATAGGGCGTGGTCTAAACTCAAGAGTCGTTGGATTCCTTTAGCGCGTTGGGGCGTAAGTCGTCGAGATGAGCCGGCCGCGCGTGCCAAATTGCTCGGAAAACCCAGATGAAACGTTATTCCCATGCCGCAGGGTTGGTTTTAGTCAGCCTGACCCTCGCCACCTGTATTGGCAAGCTCGGGCCGAGGGGCGCCGGCCCCTATCAGAAGGATGCGCCGCCCGAACCGCGCGAGATTGTCATACCGGTCTCGGTCGAAACGCCGCGCCGGGCCGATATATCGGCCCATTTCGAGACGACGGCGCGCGTTGAAGCCGAACGCAAAGTCGATATTACGTCGGAGGGGATGGGCAAGTGCGTCGACGTTCTCGTTGAAGAGGGCGATTTCGTCAATAAAGGCGACATATTGGCCGAACTCGACAAAGAGGAGGCGGAGGCCTCGCTGAAAACAGCGAAAGCGCAGTACAACAAGCAGAAGGCCGATTACGAACGGTATAGGCAGGGCCGGAACGAAACCGGCAACACGATCATCTCGGACTTAGACTTTGACAGTGTTCGATACGGCTTCGAGCAGAGCGAAGCCAACCTCGAGATGCAACGCGTACAGTTGTCCAATCTGACCATCAAGGCGCCGATTAGCGGCGTCATCACACGGCGGAATATCCAAGAAGGCATGCTCGTCTCGACGGGCACGCCCGTGTTTGGCATTGTCGATCCGGACTCGTATATCCTCGCCATTAACCCGCCCGAACGGGAGTTGGCCCGGCTTCACGAAGACCAACCGGCGAGAGTGACGATCGATGCCGTGCAGGACAAGGAATTCGAGGCCCGGGTCCGCCGCATCAACCCGAGCATCGACTCGACAAGTGGCACGGTCAAAGTCACGCTCGAATTCGACGCGGAAACGCGTAAACAGCTTTTTGACTCGGCGTTTGCGCGCGTCCGTTTGGTGATGGAAACACACGAAAACGCCCTGCTCGTGCCGAAAGACGCCGTTGTCGAAGAGAGTGCTCGGGACTACGTCTATGTGGTTCGAGCCATGACGGCCGAGGAAGCCGAGGACAATGGCGCCGTGGACTCTGAGGAAGCAAATCTCGATAGCGAATCGGACGCCGGCACGGGATCTGTGGCGGATCGTATCGAGGTCGAAACCGGGTTCGAGGACAGCGACTTCGTCGAGATTGTTTCGGGCATCGACGATGACGCCTTGATCGTCACGGTCGGCCAACACACGCTGAAGCCCGGTTCGCGCGTGAAAGTAACCAGCGCGCAGGCCGAACTCGCCGCGTCGGGCGCCAAGAGCGCCGAACAGGCGTTGAAGGAAGCCGCGGCCAAGCGCGAAGCGGGGGCCGTCGAGCGCAAGCATGAGCGTCATCCTTAACCCGCGTGCCAGAGACCAAACGGGCTATGAGTGAGAATCCGCGCGAACGAGAGAAGACCTACCGGCTTGCAATTCGGCGCCCGGTTACTGTGGCCATGCTGTTCCTTGCCCTGGCCGTGTTCGGGCTGAAGTCCTATCAGCAGCTACCGATCAAGCTCATGCCGGATATCTCGTACCCGACGCTGACGGTGCGCACCGAGTTCGAAGGCGCCGCGCCCGAGGATGTCGAGAAGATGGTGACGCGCCCCATCGAGGAGACCCTCAGCATTATCACGGGCCTCGTCGAGATCGGCAGCGTGTCGTCGCCCGGCCTCTCCGAGATCGTGCTCGAGTTCACCTGGGACACGGACATGAACGTGGCGCAGCAGGACGTGCGCGATCGGCTCGACCTGTTCACCCCGCCTAGAGAAGTAACCGAGCAACCCGTGATTTTGCGGTATGACCCAACGCTCGATCCGGTTCTCCGCGCAGCAATCTCCGGGCGGGACTTCGGCCATATCCGTGACGACGCGGCGCGCCGCGATCGCATCGTCCGGGAACTCACGTCGATCCGCGACGCCGCGGAACGCCACGTGAAGAGCGAACTCGAGGCCGAAGTCGGCATTGCGCGGGTGCTCGTCAAAGGCGGCCGAGAAGAAGAGATCCAGGTTCTTGTAGATGCCGAGCGGCTCAAGGACCTCGGGGCTTCGCTGGGGGACGTCGTGAACGGCCTGGCGCAACAGAACATAAACCTCTCCGGGGGACGCCTCAAGGAAGGCAAGGCCGAATATCTCGTACGGACGCTGAATGAATTCGAGAGCGTGAACGAGATTCGCGAAGCCCTGATCACCGTTCCGGGCGGACAGGTTGTGCGCCTCGAGGACGTCGCCGACGTCGCCAAAGGGGAGAAAGAACCGGAAACCATTGTGCGTATAAACGGCCAAGAAGCCGTCGAACTCGAGATATTCAAACAGGGCGACGCCAACACCGTCGAGGTGTGCAACAAACTCAAGGATCTCCTCGGGTTCGATCGCCCTCGAACGCTCGGCGAGCGAATCGGCAAGGCGTGGCGCGCCATGCGCGAAGCGGCGGCCAAGGAGCGCGGCATGGCGCCGGTGCGCCCAACCAGCATGGACCTTCGGCCGCTGCTCCCGAAAGACGCGACGCTCACCCTAGTCAGCGATCAATCACGCTATATCATCGCGTCCATTCGACAAGTCCAGGAGACGGCGATCTACGGCGGGCTGCTGGCGCTTGTCCTTCTGTTTTTCTTTCTGCGCGAACTAAAGACCACGGCCATAATCGGCGCGGCCATTCCTATCTCGGTGGTCGCGACGTTCATTCCTATGTTCGTACGCGGCGTCTCCCTCAACATCATGTCCCTGGGGGGCCTCGCCCTCGGCATCGGCATGCTCGTCGACAACTCGATCGTCGTGCTCGAAAGCGTGTTTCGATGCCGCGAGGAGGGCGATTCGACGCGCGACGCCGCCGAACGCGGCACCCACGAAGTCGCTAGCGCCGTCACCGCCTCGACCTTGACCACCATAGCCGTGTTTCTGCCCATCGCTTTCGTCGAAGGCATTGCGGGCCAACTGTTCCGCGACCTCGCCCTGACCGTTACGTTCTCGCTGGTTGCCTCGCTGTTGGCGGCCCTGTTCCTCATTCCCATGATCGCCTCGCGAGAGAAGACAACTTTTGCCAAGCGGCGGGAAGCCGTCTGGTTGTTGCGCGCCTATCGTGAAGAGCGCAACGGCGGGCAAGACCCCATCACCTCACTCGTGATGGCTGGCCTTCGCGCTCCGGGAAACGCCAAGAACTGGTTCATAGGCACGGCGAAACGGCTGTTGGGCCCTGCCGCGAAAGCCCTGACGCTCCAGGTTCGAGGAGCCGCGCCTTCCCGGATCGCAGCGGCGGCCGCGGCCTTGCTCGGCCTGCCTTTTCTCCTTCTTCTGTTTCTAGTTCACCTCGTTCTACAAAGCGCCGGCGCGGTGTTTCTTACGGTCTTGTTCGCCATCTGTCTTATCGTTGTCGGATTGCTGAAGCCAGTGGCCGGAATGTGCAAATTGATCCTATGGCCCGCTTTGAGCCTGTTCGACTTCGGTTTCCGAAGCGTGCGCCAATCGTATGCCGTAGGACTCCGTCAAGTGCTTCGGTTCGGGCCGGCGATTCTGATTGCCGTGGCGATTCTGGCCGGGCACGCCGCGCTGACGGCGCGGGCGTTGGGCCGCGAATTGATACCGCCGCTCAAGCAAGGAGAATTCGGCGTTCGCATGGAGGCGCCGCCGGGCACGCGCCTCGAAGAAACGGAACGGCGCGCGCAGGGACTCGAGGAATTGGCCATGGCCGTGGCCGAGGTCGAGACCGTAGCGACGGAAATCGGGGCCGAGGAATCCGGCGCAACCGGCAACCGGGGCGAGAATATCGCACAGTTGACGATTCTGCTCGAGGATCCCGAATCGAACGCGCGCCGGCAGGACGGCATCATCGAGGCGTTGCGCCGGCAGGTTCGCGCGGTCACTGCCGACGAGACCACGTTCACCCTGCCCACGTTGTTCAGTTTCAAGACGGCCGTCGAACTGCAAATCCGCGGCGACGACCTCGACGAGTTGAAACGCGTCGGCGCAGACGCACTCGATATCGTGGCCGGTATCGAGGGAATCAAAGACGCCGAACTGAGCGTCAAGGAGGGGTATCCCGAAGTCATCGTCAGGCTCGATCGCGATCTGCTCGCCGAGAAGGGGCTTTCGCCGAGCATGGTGGCGCAACAACTGCGGACAGAAGTCCAAGGCGACGTCGCCACCAAGTTCAGCCGAAGCGGCGACAAACTGGACGTGCGCGTGCGTTCGGACCGGCAGCGGCTCAGCGGCCTCCAGGACCTGCGCATGTTGTCCGTGACGGACGGTTTCCCGCCGATCCCGCTCGAATCTGTGGCAAACATCGATATACAGGATGGTCCCAGCGAGATCCGGCGGATCGACCAGCGCCAGGTCGTCCTGATCACCGCCAATGTCGAGGGCCGCGACTTGGGCGCCGTGTCGGACGAGATCATCGCGCGGGTCCAACGCGTCAAGAAACCCACCGATTACGTGTTCGACTTGGGCGGGCAGAACCGCGAGTTGCGCACGTCCTACCGCAGCCTGATCTTCGCGCTACTGCTCGCAGTCTTTTTGGTATATGTGGTCATGGCGTGTCAGTTCGAGTCGGTGTGGCATCCCGCCCTGATCATGTTCAGCATGCCCCTGGCCTTCATCGGCGTGATTTACACGCTCGATTGGCTCGATATCGCGCTTAGCGTCGTCGTGTTTATTGGCGGCATCGTCCTTGCCGGCATCGTCGTCAACAACGCCATCGTGCTCGTCGACTACATCAACCGTCTTCGCCGGCGCGGCATGCCCAAGCGCGACGCCATCGTCCAAGCGTGTACCGTGCGATTCCGGCCGATTCTGATGACGATGTTGACGACGGTGCTCGGGATGATGCCGATGGCCCTGTGGCCGGGCGAGGGCGGCGAGATCCGGCAGCCGATGGCCATTACCGTAATGGCGGGGCTGCTGTGTTCCACGGTGTTGACGCTCGTGGTTATACCGATTGTCTACGACCTGTTCGGGGGACGGGACAAACCATGAAGATCTCGCTGCCAGAATTGGCCATCCGACGCCCCGTCACGGTCGTGATGACCCTCGTTACCTTGCTGGCGCTCGGCGCCGTGGCGTCGTACAGGACGCCGCTCGAGTTTCTGCCCAAGATGGATTTCCCGTTCGTCCATTGCATCATTCCCTATCCCGGCGCAACGCCCGAACAGGTCGAGAATGAGGTGGCTATTCCGGCCGAAGGCGAATTTAAGACGCTTTCCCACCTCGAACGCATTTCGACGATGTCGGATACGAACGGCTGCAACGTCGCCATGCTGTTCGAGTCCGATGTGGACATGGCGCTGGCCATGGCCGAGGTCCGCGACCGCATGGAGCGGCTGAAGCTTCGTCTGCCGTCGGACGTCGATCGGTTATATCTACGCCGGTTCAGCGCGGAAGAAATGCCCATCATGGTGTTCTCCCTGTTCCGCGAGGAGGACGAGGAGGAATTCGCCTACTTGGCGCGGAATGTCCTTCAGCCTCGGCTGATGCGGATCGACGGCGTGGCCGACGTGACGGTTTTCGGCAAACCGGAACGGGAAGTAATCGTTGAATTTGACCAAAACGTGCTGCGCAGCCGAAACCTGGCCCTGTATCAGGTTATCTCGTCCTTGCGCGCAAGCAGTTTGAACGTGTCCGTGGGCGAATTGGTCGAGGGAACGACCAAGTATTACGTTCGCGCGCTCGGCGAATTCTCGCGACCTGAAGAAATCGCCGATTTGGTTATCGGCCCGAACGCCCTCCGCCTTAAGGATGTGGCTGAAGTAAATTACGACATCCGCCAGGAACCCGACCGCTTCGCCATAGACAAGAAGGGCGGGGTGTTCATGCTTATCCAGAAGGAGTCCGAGGCGAACACGGTGGCGACGTGCAGGGCCGTGGCGGCGGAACTCGATCGCCTCGATACGGATCCGGTGTTTCAAGGCGTAGAATCGTTCGTGTTCTTCAATCAAGGCGATATCATCGAGTCTACGCTTCGGAAACTACTCGATGCCGGGAAATACGGCGGCCTGCTCGCGCTGGTTGTGTTGTTCCTCTTCCTCCGGCGTATCCGCCCGACACTGGTGGTGGCATTTATGATTCCGGCGTCGCTCGTCGTTGCCTTCGTCTTCATGTTTTTCGCCGGGATGACGCTTAACACCATCACGATGACGTCCCTCATCATTTCGGTAGGGATGTTGGTCGACAATTCGATTGTGGTCGTTGAGAACATTCAACGGTACAACCAACTCGGATTGTCGCCGCTCGAGAGCGCCCGCCGGGGCGCATCCGAGGTGGGGCTGGCGATCACGGCCGCAACGCTCACCACGGCGGTCGTGTTCATTCCGGTGTATTACATGGAGACAGGGCGGCTGAACGTGTTCATGCGCCAGTTTGCCGCGCCGCTGATCGTGGCGTTGTTGGCGAGTCTGGGGCTTGCGCTGACGGTGATCCCGCTCGCGGCGGCCCGAATGCGGCCCCGGCGCGCCGCCCGGCGGCAACCGGTTTCCGATGCACCGTCTTCAAGGTTACCAGAAGAAGTGGGCGCGGAAGGCGATGAGCCGCGAGGCCGCAAGCGGCCACCGGGCCGCCAATGGCTGCGGGGCCGCCGTTTCGTGCGTCAATTGGGCCACCTCATCGGAGAGCAACACGTGCTCCGCGCGACGACCGCGGGTTACGCGCGCAGCCTTGCGTTCGTTGTCCGATGGCGCTTGGCCGCCCTCCTGCTCATCGCGGCCTTGATCGCACTCACCATAGCCGTCCCATTCAAGAAAACGAAGAAGCAAGGCATGCCGAGACTCGACACCCGGAACGTCCAGATCGCCGTGGAACTCGACCAGAATTTTGACCGTGCGATGGCGAACGAACTGTTTGCGCAACTCGAGGCGCAACTCGATGCACAGCGCGACGAACTCGGGATCAAGAACGTATTCGTGCGCCACGGCGCCCAGGGAGGACAAATCAGCGTCTATCTGCGCAAACCCGAGGAATATCCGCCGGGCGTCGCACCGCCCTACGACACCGAGGAAGTCCTCGATATCCTCTGGCAACGTTTCCCGGCGCGACTGCCCGGGGCCGAACTCAAATTCTCGATCGCCGAGGCCCAAGGGGCGGGATCGGTGCGCGTGTCGCTGCGCATGCAAGGCGACGACACGCGGCAACTGGCCCAATATGCCGAGCGATTTGCCGCGCTCATGGAAGAAATCCCGAACGTCAGCGACGTGGCCGCCGATACGCAGCGCGCGAAACAAGAAATTCAACTCGAGATCGACGAATCGTTGGCCACGCGGGCCGGCGTGAGCCCGATGATCGTCGCGCGAACCGTCGATTTCGCCCTGCGCGGCATTCGGCTTCCGTACATGAAACAGCAGGGGAAAGAGACACCGGTCTGGGCGCAGTTTCGCGAGGAAGACCGCGAGACCCGCGCAAACCTCGACAACGTGGCCGTCCTAGGCGGACTCGGGCGACTGGTCCCGCTCGACCAACTCGTCAGTGCCGCCAAGGCGCGAAGCCCGCAACGAATCCAGCGGGTGAACGGCAAGAACCTAATGAACTTGTCCGCTGCAACATCCGGCGACGACTTGAACCAGGTCCGCCGGGATCTTGACCAACTCATCCAGAACTTCGAGATGGATCGCGGCTATACCGTCGAGATGGGCGACCAATTGGCCGAGATGGCCGAGGCCATAACCAACATCGTGATGGCCCTGGCGTTGGCCGTGATCTTGGTGTACATTCTTATGAGCGCGCTGTTCGAGTCCTGTTTTCTCCCCGTATCGATTCTGACGACGATACCGTTGGCGTTCGTGGGCGTCTTTTGGTTCATGTACCTTACGAACACGCCATTGGACATTGTGGCGCTCATCGGTTGCGTGCTCATGGTCGGCATCGTGGTCAACAACGGCATCGTTATCGTCGACCACATCAATTTCTTGCGCCGCAGCGGCATGGCGCGCACCGACGCCATCGTCCAGGCGGGCCGCGACCGTTTGCGCCCCGTTTTGATGACAGCCATCACCACCATCCTCGGCTGCGTGCCGCTCGCCTTCGGCGGCGGGGCCGGCTCGAGCAGCATCACGTTCCAGGGCCTCGGCCGGGCCCTCATCGGCGGGCTGACCATGGGCACCCTGCTCACGCTGCTCGTCGTGCCCCTGTTCTACACCCTAGTCGACGATTTCCAGCAATGGGCCGCCCGGTTCATCGCCGACCTCCTGAACCTCGGCAAGAAAGGCGAGAAGAGCGCTCAGACCCTGGGCGCGTAGCCCCCGCGTGGGAGGAGCGCCTGCGCATGTCGCCAATTTGCACCTCGACGACTCGTCTAATGCGGAGGTAACCCAAAAAATGAGCTTAAGGAAAGGACAAAGCGACGCCCGAATTGTCAGACAGGTCTTGGCCGGAAGCGTGGAAGACTTCGGCGTGCTGGTCAAGCGGTATCTCCCAATTGTCTATGCCGTGGCCTACGCCCACACGGACAACCACGCCGACGCGGAAGACGCCACGCAAGAGGCCTTTCTACAGGCCTTTCGTTCCCTCGACACGCTTCGTGAACCACGGAAGTTCGTGCGGTGGCTGGTGGCCATTGCACGCAACGCATGCAACAGGATCCTCAGGGGCCGGCAACGCGCCGACCTGGTTGCCGAAGGCATTCCCCAACACCGGGAGTCGTTGGCGCCGGATTTCGCCAAGAGAGAACTGCATTCTTTGCTGCGCGCGAAGGTGGAACAGCTTCCACTTATCCATCGCGAGGTGTTGATGCTCCACTACTTCTCGGGGAAACGGACCCGCGAAATCGCGCCTGTTCTCGGGATCTCGAGGGTGGCTGCAAAGAAACGTCTCGAGCGTGCGCGGGACGTCCTCGGCAAACACCTAATCGACGAGCTCGGGGACGCACTCGCGCCATACAAGGACAAGGAGGAACGCAGCGAGAAGATTATGGGCGCCGTAGTGGCGTTGCCCATAGCCTGGGATGCCGCCCCGGCTTCATGGCCAAGCGGACTAGCGGCCAGCGCAAGCCAGGCTCTGCGCGGAGCGCTGACGCTCAACAGGGTCCTCGCCGTTCTTATGCTAGCGGCCGCCGGCACGGCCATTGTCATTCTCAACGCTTCTAGAGAGAAGGCCGCTGCTCCGGCAAGAAGCACTGTTAAACATGCCGAGGAGAGGCCGACGGCTCTCCACGAAACGAATACGGCAGACCGCCCTCTAGCGCCGTCGCAGATTTCACCGGACGTCGTCCCAAGTCCTCGTTCGACGCCTGCTGCCTCGGGGCCATGCGTCATCGCCGGGGAAGTCCGAGACGAGCTTGGCCGCCCCGTCGGCGAAGCGCAGGTTCTCGCCGCTTCCTTCGACCCGACCGCTCTGTCTAATGCGTCCGTGGCGGACGCCCCGCATCGCACAACCACCGATTCGGACGGGCGATTTGCGTTTCGAGGATTGCCCTTCTCCAAAACCGATCCGACGCAGTACTCGATTCTGGCCTTTACAGAGCAAGACGTCGGGGCCGGCCAAGTGGCTTTCCGCAAGACACAGTTCCCGGAAGTTTTTCTTCTCCTTGCGCTGCAACCGTCCTCGCCCATCTCCGGTACGGTGCGCAACGCATCAGGAGGGCCGGCGCCGGGCGCGACCGTGTATCCGTGTGGACAGGAATACAGAACCCACCGGGGCCCCGTGCGGGGCCCGACGCCAGCAGGATTCCTAATGCGTGTGACCAGCGACGACTCTGGCCACTTCTCATTGGACAACACGTGGGGCACCATGTGGCAACTGTGCGCCGAGGCGGAGGGATACGCCAAGTCTCTCACCGAATACGTATCGGTGGGGACCCCGTCCGTCGATATCGTTCTTTCGCAAGGCGGCACGGCGGCCGGCACAGTCGCTGATGCCGAGACGGGCGCCCCCATCTCCGACGTCGAGCTGATGCTCATGGACAAAGAACTGCGCGCCAGTTACTTCGAGGTCGCCTCCGACGCGGCGGGCCGGTTCGCTGTGTCGGGTCTCCGGGCGGCCGAGTACATCGTGGTGACGAATGACGACATCTACACGAACGCCGGCAAGCCCGCAACCTGCCGCGTGCAAAAAGACGCC
>Ga0180438_10011621_pt1 | contig 10615 bp, 8 predicted proteins | sample SS_ome_12_FD_132455 | JGI IMG/M metagenome (GOLD analysis project Ga0180438, IMG submission 132455) | Hypersaline lake sediment archaeal communities from the Salton Sea, California, USA - SS_3_D_2 metaG | ecosystem: Environmental > Aquatic > Non-marine Saline and Alkaline > Hypersaline >... | reverse complement strand
CTTCCGAGGCAAAAATATTGTTTTTTACCTGCTTTCCCTGACTCGATCCTATCCTGAGTAAAAAACAGTATCAACAACCATCCGGCTGTATTTTTGATCCCATGAACCTTCGATTTAGTTCAACAGTTTTTTGTAAAATTACGTCAATATTAAAGAAAGGAAAGAGTGTCAAAAAATCTTTATAATTTGTTTAATATCAATAACTTATGCTAATATATTCACAATATGAGACAAGAGAACGATAGATTAATCTTGTCTTTATGCTATCGTTCCCTGTTCTGACAAGCTGAGTTTCATATCGGTTTTTTCAAGGACCAGATAGGCAAAAGCGGTGTTCAATAGCAGAAGGAATCCGGATATGAGGAACGGGTACTGCAGCCCGATTTTCTGCCCAAGGGGCGAGAAAAATAAAGCCCCGACCATATGCCCGAGTGTCATGGTGGCCAGCATGATTCCAGAACTTCCTCCGATACTTCGTTTTTCAAACAACCTTGAAATAAATAATACTATGAGAGCTCCCATAAAACCGTCCCCTATTTCGTGGACGACTCGAAAGAAAAAGGAAATATAAAGATTTCTGTTAACCATCAAAACGTGCCCGATTCCGGAAAGGAACATCGCAAAGAGAAAGATCTTCTTGTTTTTCAGGGCATTGTATTTCATAAGACCGATGAAAAAGGAAGAGAAAGCCAGAGCAAATAGCGGAAGCGATATGTAGAGGGAAACCTGAAGGTTGTTCAGATTGAAGAACTCTCTTAGAAAGGGACTGTAAACGGTTCCTTCCGCACCCCAGTGAAGAGCGAGGACAAAGATCAAGACCGCAAAAAGGACAGTCTTTTTTTTGAGGAGATTGAGCCTGTATTCTTTAAGAGGAACAGAATACAATTTTTCTTGGCCGAGGTTTTTGACTCCAAGCTGTATGACCAGCAGAAAAACTGAGTATATGATGAACATAACCCGGAAATCATAATAATGTGTCAGGACTCCGCCCAGAAAGGTTCCGGTTGCTGTCCCAAAAGCCAGCCAGAAAGCGAGCAAGCTGTATTTTTTATTCAAATCCATCTCTGCTTCATCTTTGTAGTAGAGACTGTTCAGGGATACATCCAGGGCGTTGTTGGCTATGCCTAAAAAAAGAAAAATGATGCAAAGAAGGAAAAAGTTTGAGGCCCATCCAATGAGCAGAAAAAGCAGGCTCAGAACGAACAGGGCGATTTGAATAATTCTTATTATGGAAAAACGGTCGTTGATCCAGCCTGTCGGGAAAGAGAAAAGCAGTGGAGCGAAGCCAAACAGGGAAACGATGATCCCAATCTGCCAGCCGTTCAGTCCGATTTTTAAAAAATAAAGGGGAATCAGAAAAAATACGGTGTTTACCGTCAGCTTTCGGCTGAAATTAATCAGATGTATCTTTCTGATAGTGGCCGTCATCTGAGTTATTCCTGGCTCTCATTTTTTTCCTATTATTATATTATGTTTTGAGAGTTCGACTGAATATTTTTTATTAGAATTAGGAGGCGATTGTCTCCATTTTCGCTATTCTCTTTCCAACTCATTAGTCAGTAACATGTCATTATTCCTATCATACTGACCAAAACTTGCAGATTTTTGTGAAAAATGAGATAACCTGGCATTATGAAAGAAGTTCAACCAGACTTTAGCCAACTGGTCAAAAGGATTGACCTGTCCATTCCATTGATCGGGTTTTATGATGCGCCTGATCCCGGTCCATTCGTGCCGCTCGTGGAGCCGAATAAAGGAGACTGTGTATTTTTGTTCTATAAAAACTGGCTTGAAGGCCAGACTCTTCATATAACAAAGGAACACTATGGCTGTGGCGGCGCCGGACGCTGGATGTGCGGGATTGAGCTTCGCTCAAGAGAAGAATTCATCAAGTTTCTGGTCGATGACGAAGGGCTCAAGGCTTCCCCTGAGCTGATGGAAAAGTGGATCGATTCCTCAGCGACATACCAAGCCTCTCATCCTCATCTGTTCATCGGTCCGCTTAAGGAAAGTCAGTGGAACACTATCAAGAGTGTGAGCTTTTTCGTCAACCCTGACCAACTCAGTACGCTTATGATCGGGGCTCAGTACAACAGCGCTCCTGAAGATCCTCCCCCAGTGATCGCTCCTTTTGGATCAGGCTGCATGGAACTTTTTCCGTTCAAAGACCCGGATATACCGCAGGCTGCGATTGGCGCCACCGATATCGCCATGCGCCAGCATCTCCCCCCTGATATTCTGACCTTTACCGTTACAAAACCGATGTTCAAGCAGCTCTGCGAACTGGATGAGCGAAGCTTCCTGTATAAGCCCTTCCTCCGGCGTCTAAAGGAATCCAGGGGAAAACTGTAGAAAAAGTATAAAGTTATATGGACAGCCTCAATATTACACGGGATATCAACTAAGCCAATCAAATATTTTTTTAAATATTCTGTGAATACGTGGCAGCTGAAAACAAATCTGGTATCTTTTAATGTCAATTGTCCGCAGAAAGAGACATTCAATCTCATCAAAATTTGCATTCTCCTCTGATTTAAGTTGGCACTAAATTTGCAGCTGTAGAAAGGCAAAAAGAGGGACAGGCATGTTCTATCTGTCGTGCACGCTAATTAGATTGATAAATGAGCGTCAGAGATATACACTAAAGCCCGAAGAATGAAGCGAGTCATGAGGAAGAGGAAGAAGTTTTTTCTCATTCTATTTCTCCTACCCATTATTTCTCTGCCCCCTAATCTCCACGCAAAAAAGAAGATGTATTTAAAGCTGTCTTTCGGCTTATCCAAGGGAGGGATTATCGAGGATACTTTGCTTTCCCCATCCGAATTCAGCGAGTATGTGGCTGTCTCGCATGAAAAAAACTCTAATATCGGATTGGATGTCTATGTGGAATTTATCTATCATCTCAACTCCTACCTCGGCCTCTCTATAGGATACGGATACCTCTCTAAAACACTATTTGGAAAAACTTCTGATTATGACCGATTAGATGCAGGCGATATTTTTACAGTCTATCCCGAGTGTTCCATGGAAGTCGCCCCTTTCTGTTTGTCTCTATTGCTTTCGTTCCCTCTGGGTTCTTCGGCAGAGATCAATTTTTACGGAGGAGCGGGTTTTTATACTATGACTTGTGAAAGTAGAACAGTCTGGCAGTTTGGCGGCTATGACAGAAACACTTTCAATTTAAGCGGAAATTCCAGTTCAATAGGCTATCATTTTGGTGGGGGTTTCGATAAGGAAATCGCCATGAATTTCTTGCTGACAATCGATGCTGAATACAAGATAGTCAATTTTAAAGATATAGAAAGCGAAGAATTATTCGGCGATTTTCGAACCTCTGAATATCTTCAATGGTTTATGCGCGAGACTATTACTGATTTTAATTACCAACTCTCTGAAGTGGGGCTCACTGGCCTGACAGTGAGAGTGGGAATAAAATTCAGATTCTGAGATGTTGCATCCGCTAATTTCTTTAGCTCGATTCCCTCAAATCTATTTTTATCTTCGATGAGATTTTTGCAGCTATTCAAGTGTATAATAAAAAATAGAGAGGCTGAAATATGAAAAAGTACATTTTTATAATTGGAATTTTCGTATTTGGTCTAGCTCTCCTTGCTCAGGAACTCCAGCATGAGACTATAGCCATAAATATCGAAGTGCCTGTCAGAGTATTCACCAAGGGCAAATTCGTGGAGGAATTAACCATAAAGGATTTCGAAGTCTATGAGGAGGGCATTCTCCAGAAAATAGAAGCTTTGTATCTCGTCAAAAAGAGCGTGATAGAAAGAGAAGAAACAGAGATTGATACAAAACAAGCTGGAAATATTTTCAGACCCGAGACTTCAAGGACTTTTATTCTCATGTTCGAAATGATGGATTATTTCCCCGAGGTTAGAGATACCCTTGATTATTTCTTCGAAAATGTCATTTCGCCAGGTGACTCTCTTTTTATTGTTACGCCGTTAAATACCTATACCTATGACAAAGAATATTTGGATGAAACACCCAAAAAGGAGATAGCAAATCAGATTAACAAAAGATTAAAGAAAGACATAAAAATAGTGGCCATGGAATACAAAAGTATGATCAATGACCTGCAGTGGTTGTCGAAAGTCGATAATCCTCTTAAGTCTGAGGCCGCAGATAAGATATTCGAAAATATTAGAGATTACAGATATTTTGATGATAAGAAGCTCTTGAGGTTCAAAGATCAATTGACCGAGATTGAAGGCCAGAAATATGTCTTTCTTTTTTATCAGAAACAAATCATTCCCCTACCCCCTGAGTTTGCAGCTGATCGGGAAAAACGTACTTTCTTTAATGCGAAAAAGATTAAGCAGTCCTATGCTGATTCTTCCATCAATATCAATTTCATATTTTTGACAAAGACAAAGCAGGAAAGTCTGGATATGGCAGGCACGAGCTCGAGTGGAATAGTGATGGATGATCTGTCTGCACAGATGTACGGGGCCTTCCAGGAAATGGCTGAGGCAACAGGAGGCATCAGTGATAGTTCCTCGAATATTGCCGCCTCATTCGAAAGAGCTGCGATTTCGTCTGAAAACTATTATCTCCTCTATTACGCACCAAAGGATTATAAAGCTGATGGTGAATTCAAGAATATTCAGGTGAAAATCAAAGGCAAGAATTACAGGATCACACACCGTGCCGGTTATATTGCGAACTGATTTTGGAACCGGAGCAGCAATTATTTACGGCCCGAAGGTTAGAACTCAATTTTCTATGAATAGATGAATTCACCTGATTGATAACTCAGTAAATTCAGGGTAATATTTAAATTCCTACTTTTTCTCTTCCTCTTTCTCCCAGGCTTTGATTCCATCAGTCATCCATTTCGGGGCGGGCGCGCCCTTCAAATGATGGTCGAAAAACTCCTGCATGCATTGAGTCCAGTGTTCCTGATTCACCCTCTTCCGCAGACCGTGTTCTTCTCCATTGTAGTTGAACATGTAGGCTTCTTTCCCCAATCTCCGGAGAGCCATGATGTATTCGATTCCCTGATACCAGGGAACGGCTCCGTCTTCATCATTGTGGATCATCAGGAGAGGTGTCTGCACTTTATCGGCCCAAAAAATCGGTGAGTTTTCGATATAGCGGAACGGCACATTCCACAGGCTGTCTCCCTGGCGGCTCTGAGTCCTTTCGTACTGGAACTGCCTGACCATACCGCTTCCCCAACGGATCCCCCCATAGGCGCTGGTCATATTCGAAACCGGAGCTCCGGCTTCTGCAGCAGCAAAAATATTGGTCTGGGTCACCATGTAAGCGATCTGGTATCCTCCCCAGGAATGACCCTGAATCCCGATGGCTTTGGGATTGATGTATCCTTCCTCGATGAGCATCTGTACTCCGGGCAGCACACACTTCAGAGCATCTCTTCCCGGATAACCTGTTCCATACTCAATATCCGGCATCCACATCACGTATCCATTACTGACATAGTAGGATGGATTGACAGATGTCCCAGGGGAAGGATGGCGAAAGCGGTTATGCCCTTGATGGAGTGTCTCGTAAATGTAGACCATCAATGGGTATTTCTTATTCGGGTCAAAGTTATCCGGCTTGATCAGGATCCCCTTCAATGGCATACCGTCCGCACTGAGGAAATCTCGAAGTTCAGCTTTTCCCCAGAGAAAAGGCTCTGTCTGCTTGCCGAGGTCTGTCACTTTGCGGGTGTTCTTGAAATTCAGGTCGCTCACCCAGTAGTCCGCGTACTCGTCAAAACTGGAACGGGACCAGAGGAGTACATCCGCTTTTTCTGCTTTTGTCGGAAATCCAAAACTCTTGTCATCCATGAGAAGCTTTTCCGGAAGCGCTGTGCCCTTGACACGATCTTGGGAGAATCCTCTGGCCATGGTCTCTTCGTTTGTTGTGCTGAGGAGCATTGTTTTGTTGGGATTGATGGTCCTTTCTTCAGGGTCGAGCCGGATATACCGGAAAGAGAGGTCATTCTTGCGCCCGAATCCTTCGGTTATCATGCGGGGATTCGAGCCATCAGGTTTGATCTCCCAGATATCGTATTTATCGTAGATCAATATTGATGCGTCTCCATCCGTCCAACCTGCGACTCCATGGCCATAGGGAGGGCTGGGAGTATCCCAATCTTCTCGGTCAAACCGGACATCCAAAGAAGAGGTGATGTTTTTAGCTGTTTTTTTGGCGATGTCATAGACGAACCAGTCATTATCATCGAACCAGTAAACGTATTTTGCCTCTGGTGAGAGGCTCGCTCCTCTGTAAAGTTTCTTTTTTACCAGAGTTCGCTTCCCGGTCTTAGGGTCGATCACAAAAACATCGAAATAGGAGCCGTCATAGGAGACCATTTTTGTGTAGGGCCAGATGTTCTCGGCAAAAGCGACTTTTCCGTCTCTGGATAGCTGAAGATCAGGAACTTCCTCATCCGCCAGCTTGACAAACGTCTTTGAATCGAAGAAATAAACCGACTCCCAGGTGTTATCCCGGATTCTCTGGGAAATCTGTTTCTGCTGGGGCTGCGGATAGGGGTCGTCCCAGTGCCATAGGTCAAACTTGGCTTCTTCTTCCTCATCTTCTTCGTCTTCGTCCTTCTTCGGTTCCGGGATTTCTTTGATCCCGAACATCATCACCCGGCCGTCCTCACTGAAGGAAATGTTGGATTTATCACTGACTGCCATTCCTTTGGGGAATCCGAGCGTCGATGAGTGAGATACCAATAAAGAAGCGGTCGCGTCTCCGACTTTCCAACCATAGAGATTGAATGTCGGTTCATCGGCTTCATAATCATCTCTGTCCGTCAGGAAAGCCATACGGGATTCTTTCTTGTCCATTGCCCATTTTGTATAGTTGCCTTTTCCAGCGAGGAGAGGCTTGCTCGGCCCTTTTCCTGGTTGGAGGCAGTAGATACCATCTGTTTCCGGTTTCTCTTTGCTGGAGACCGTATAAAGGAAGTATTTGGCGTCCTCTGTAAAACGGTAGTCCAGAACATCTATGAATTCTTTCTCACTGCCATTTTTCAGGGAGCGAAGCACCAGAGGAGTTCCGTACTTCTTCTCTTTTTCCTTTTTCTCTTCCTTCTCTTCTTCTTCAGCCTTTTTCTCTTCTTTTTTCTTTACCGCTTTTTTCGCTTCCTCTTTCTTCTTTTCCTCCTCTTTGGCTTTCTCTTCTACCTTCTTTTCTTCTTCGGGTGGGGCTTCCTTAAGATAAGCGATCCATCCTCCGGCTTTCTCGGGCAGCTTGAAGCTTTTTACCTGCTCGACAACAGTCACTTCCCCGTCAGAGAGAGCAATGATTCCGAGTTTTTTCTTGGGTGTTTTTTCTGCCTTCTTTTTTGCTTTTTTGGCCTTTTTCACTTCCTCTTTGGACGGAGAGATTATAAAGGCAGCATGGGATGAATCGTAACTGAATTGAGCGTTGGCCGCTCTCTCTGAATCTGTCCCTTCTCCGGAATAGCCGATGGTGTGGCGGTACATTTTATTGGTTTGTAAACTCTTGACCACAATATCCGCTTCTCCGTCCTGAGGAGTCTCGAGATAGAGAAACCAGAGCCCATCTGCTGAGATTGTGGGTCTCATGATCGACTTCCAGGAGTCGTAATCATCATGAGTCAAGGGACGTTTGTTCGTGTCCTTCGAATCCTTGGATATTCCAGGCGTTAGGAATACCAAAGATAAAATTAAGAACAACCCAATAAACCTTGATTTTTTAAGCATGTGACCTCCTTTGCCGTTAAGTCGTATATTTAGATTCAATTTATTTGTATAGAATTGAAAAATTGGTGAAAAATTGGGTACGGTCCCCAGTTTTGTGTCTAGTTAGCTTTTTAGAAATTACGTAGCGGATTTTGACGAATCCCTGCTTATTTTTAGCTTGGATTTTGGGGAGACAGTGAACAGGTAGAGACAAACGGTCATGCTTTGAATGGCTAAAGCTTTTCCTTTGCCTGATGCTCATAGCTGTTGCAACGAAAAAGCTTATAGTAAGGGAGGATTAAGGTCAAGAGAATTTAATTCGAGATGCAAACATTCAATTCCCATATCTACGAATGATTTTGTGATCGTGAAACCGGCCTTTTGATAGGCTCTTATTGCACGAGGATTCGCACAGACAACATCAATCCAGCACGTCTGAATATCCATCACGAGAAAAAGATACTTGGACAGTGTCTGGAGAGCATCTGTGCCATACCCTTTATTTTTATACCTGTCTTCGGCGATGATGATGTCCAACTCGACAGAATTATTTTTTTTGTCGATTTCATTGTAATTGACTTGGCCGATGGCTTTATCATCAACGAGAATGACGAAGCATCTTCCCTTCTCCGGCGCGCTCCCGTCAAAATAATACCTCTGCCAATCTTTACAGAATTCTTTAAATGTCGGCACCTGGTCACTCTGGAGCTCTCCATACCAATAAGGCGTGGCATCAGATTGAGTCGCCCACTCGAAGAATATGGGAATCTCCTTGAATGTCATCGGACGCAACGTGACTTTATTGCCGTGTATAATCATCTTACTCCCGAAACAGGCCTTCGGGTTGGGCGACCACGATACTGCTGTTGGCGAGCGCGATGTCGTGTCTTTCGATTGGACGAAGATTGTTTTTTCTGATGAATTTTTGCAGTCCCCCATCCTGAAGGAACTGTCTGCTGTTTCTGTAGTGTTCCCCTCCTGCCAGGCGCTCGATTGACCACGTCAGTAGTCTCCCCAATCTGGATAATCGGTTCCAGGGCTTCTCAAAATCGACAAAGATTACTCTTCCCTCAGGTGACAAAAGACTTTTGGCTTCTTCCAGAATTTTTGCCTGTAAATCTCGAGGTTTTTCATGCAGAGCATAAGAAATGATAATAGCTTTCAAGCTTTCCTTCCGCAAAGGAATGTGCGCCGCATCCGCGCAAACAAAAGTGATTTGAGGATACTTGGCGGAGGCATGTTTGATCATTTTTAGATCGAGGTCCAGACCGATGATACGCTGCTGGCCGTTTGCGACCAATTGGCACTGTTTTCCGGTTCCACAGCAGATATCAAGTGCCGGGAAGAGGTCATGCTGGATGATGAATCGGGCGATCCACTCCTTGGTTCTTTTTAAAAGAGGCTCTAGGAAAATGTCGTAAAGCGTGCCTCTCAGAATAATTGTTCTCAACAGGTCATCCTTCCTTTTTTTTCATCTATATCCTGTTTCCCATCCCCTATTCTTTTATTTCGCTATCAGGTCTTTCTTGAACTCGGATAACCGTCCACGTATTTCCCAGATGCGAAGCCTTATATGCTCACGATGTCCCAAGAGCGCGTCCATTTCTTCGCTCAGACTGCGCAGTTCACTGGAGGTGAGAGAAACGGGTTCGTGAGACAGCCGCACTCGCTCGATAGGAATTCCGGGGAAATCTTTCAGGAGCTCGGGAGTCAAAATGAGAAGACTGATCAAAGTATCGCCTTCTTCTGTCCGTGTGATTTTAAGGGGATAATACAGGAAATCTGTTTTAAAACGATACTGAATCGCCTCATTCGTTTTGGGCTCTGTATCCAGCGAGACAACATCGAACACAAACCAGACGAATCCCTCTTCGATGTATTCCTCGACTACTTCTTTCAAATCCTCAGAAATGACCGGATTTTCCACAGCATTCGCTTTGAGGTATCTCTCCACCCACTCGATAAATCCATCTCCTCTCAAGACACGAACCACGGATATGTCATGGGCTCCAATTCTCTCATGAAAGGTCACTTGGCCTGCGGGAGGCTTTTCTGTTGGCCCCCTAACTCCTCTATGCTTAGTTCCGGCAAATCTTCTTTTTATTTTACTGTTGATGAGTGTTGTCGCTCTTTGAAAGACTTCTATATCCCCCTTTTTCACCACTGGTTCCGTAGGCAAGGGAATGACTTCGAGCACCTTTGTCGGCTCAGAAGCCTTTAAGTCAGTCGTCAGGAGCAGAATTTCTTCCTGCCCGTTCCAGGCAATCATCGCTCTCTGGTTGGGCTCAAAGATTTTAACATGAGGTTTAAAAGGAATCGAAGCTCTGTCCGCATGGATGAACAGAGAGCCTGTAGCGAATAATAAAACAAGTAAGCCTGTAATTCTTTTCACCATGCCCCCTTCATATTCACAATGAAACTAAGACCCTCTGGATTGATCGCTCAAAACATGAAATTAACTAATAATTTGTCAGCATAAAGAAACTAGGAACGGGATCAATCCTCGCTTTATAATCTTATCAGCTATTCAATTTTCTGACAATACGCTTGTTTTCTTACTTTTTATACCGCCAGCTGGTCAGGTCAGCTCCGGGAGGTGCGGTCTTTTCGATGCGTTCCACGATTCGGGGGATGAACATCTGGTGGTACCGCAGGCGGGAGATCGCATTCGGCTGGCAGTGGTCTCCGTTCCAGCAGTGCTCAGCCCTGTCTCCGTAGTCCACCTCTCCCTCATAGTAAGGATTGTTCGTGCTTTCGAGAAACTCCTCTATCAAATAGACCGCGTTGTTGAGGTAATAGCTGTCCATGTCACCGCAGTAGATATGGATCTTCCCTTTGAGTTTGGGACCGAGTGTTTCCCAGTCCCGCTGGAGGATGTAGGAAAGGTCATAGTTCTCGCGCCAGTACTCGGCAACAGAATGGTCGATTTT
>Ga0180438_10011619_pt1 | contig 10616 bp, 3 predicted proteins | sample SS_ome_12_FD_132455 | JGI IMG/M metagenome (GOLD analysis project Ga0180438, IMG submission 132455) | Hypersaline lake sediment archaeal communities from the Salton Sea, California, USA - SS_3_D_2 metaG | ecosystem: Environmental > Aquatic > Non-marine Saline and Alkaline > Hypersaline >... | reverse complement strand
CCGCTGTCTTCCAATGGGATCTCTTCGTCGTCCTCGGTATCCCATTCACCGTCGGGGCCGATGAGCTCGATCGTTCCGGTCACCGTGCAGGTCACCGAAACGGTCTTGTCGTCAACCGTGGCGCTTGCCGTATTGAAACCGACATCGCACTCCGAACTGTTTTGGGTGCTGGGGGCCGCGGGGGCCTGATTGGTGATCTCCCCGCCGGGACCGGCCGACCAGTCGAAGGAGTACGTCAAGTTGCCCTGAATCCGCTCGACCTCGTCGTCGAATTTCGGATCGTAATTGGCGCTGACCGAGGCGCACGTGGTGTCGTAGAGGGCCAGGTACCCGTCCGGCTCGCTTGACCACGTGACCGTGACCTCTCCGTCAGTATAGGGAGGGGGGTCCTCAGCGAACGCTCCGGACGCCAGAACGCACGACAGCACAAACGCCATCAGCACGACCGCGTATCTCCCGTTCATAGCAGTGATTCCTTTCCTTTCCGCACCCGCACAGCGTGGGCAAGAATCCAATGTCTCCCGGCGCCTTCCAGGACGCCGAGTCACGGCCGCGGAACCTCCTATCTCCCGTTCGTGACAGTGTCTCCTTTCCTTTCTGCACCCGCACAGGGCGGGCAGGAATCCAATGTCTCCCGGCGCCTTCCAGGGCGCCGCGTCACGGTCTCGCAATCTCCTATCGCTCCGGCGTTGCGGAGGAGGCGCGGATCGCCTCTATCCAACGCGGCAGCGGCTGTTCTTTCCGCCAGACCGCCGACGCCCGATACACATAGCCCCGGCGGGATGCCTTGACCAAGCGTGCATATTCGTCCTCCGCGCCTTCCTTCTTTTCGGCGGCGGCATACTGCATTGTCGTCAGCACCATCCGCGGGCAGAGCCGCGCTTCGGTGAAGCGCCGAGCCAGGTCGCGAAACGTCTCGTACCGCCTTTCGGCGGGAAGCGTCGCCTTCACCGCCTCCAGGTACTGCCAAAGCGCCTGGTCGAGCCGGCCGAAATTGAAGCGAAGGCGCTTGCATTCCAAGGCCCACCACAGAACTTCGGGCATGGGATTTTCTCGCGCCGCCTTCAATACGTCGGCTTCGAATTGCATGAACTCGTCGGAGCACACGAATTCCAGAACCGATTCCTCCGAGCGTTTGCGCATGGTCTCGTACCGGTCGCGCAGGCCGGCGGCAGTGTCCGAATTTGCCGGAAGAGGAAGACCGACTTCGCGAGGCGCCGGGGGCCCGAAAGTGGGCGTTGCCTGCAGCGGCGGCACGGTGTCGAGGAAGATGCCGCTCAGAATCGCGCAGGGGCTGCGCTGCTTCGTGACGCGGAGGCGGAGCGCGCGAGGCCCTTGGACCAGAAACCTTTCATACTGTCCTTCCCCAAAGCGACCCGTTGAGGCCACCGTAATGACATGATCTTGGGCGTCTGTGACGATGATGCTTTCGACGCGAGGATGCGGCGTGTCGAACCAGTCCCAATCAACAAGGTAAAGGCTGAGCAGGTGAGTGCCTTCGGGAACATCCAAGTCCAGAACGAGGTCCGGCCCCTTCTCGTCGAAGGGCCGCACTTCTCCGCGATCGTCCCAGCAGGCGTAGCGCCGGGTGTTGCGGGGAGGGTAATACAGCGCGCGTGCCTCGTCGGTCTGGCGGGCACCGAGCCAGGACCGGGTGCGTTCAGCGGGGTCGTTGACGCTCACTTTCACGCCCAGCCGCGGTCCCAAGCCGTACGCCGCGTCGAATGGCGACCCCACAGCGCAAAGCAAGGCATGGTTGATCCCGTAAGCCAATGGCCAGTCTCCGCGAGTGGTGAGGTCCTTGTGCCGATAAAGGACACCGGATTCAGGGTCGGCCTGCGTAAGGCAATAGTCGGCCATTGCCGTCGCCGCGTCATACGGGATGTGCCGACTGAAATCCACGCCCTGGAAACACCGCCAGGCTTCGTCCGTTCTTCCGGCAAGCCAGAGAGCGTAGACCTGCATGCAGCGGGCACGGTGTGTCACATCGGGGGAACGGGACGAACGGGAGATCGCGTCGCACAACGACGCTGCCTCGGCGGCATAGCCGGAATGGACAAGATACTCGCACACGTCGAGCTGCCGAAGATGTGAGAAGCTGGCGAAGGCGCCGACACCGAGCGCGGCGAGTGTCTTCTTTACGGATTTGCGGCCGGAGAAAAGGTCAAGGTCGGCCAGGGGAATGCTGGGAACGCCCGACAACGCCGCGCAGCCGGCATCGCTGAAGACGCGGACGGCCAAGAGGTTGTCCGCCGCCTTCAGGGCTTCGTGAGGCAGAATCGCGCGCAGCCGAGAGGCGGTCTGGCGGAATCGCCCGGGCGGGAACGTCCCGATATGAGCGATGGACTGTCCGTTCAGGTAAACCTCTGCCGCGTCGTATACCCGGCCCAGGTCAACGGGAATGTCGCGCCCGCTCAGGGCGGGAGGCACGTCGAATCGGAAGCGATACCACCCGTACTCGCCGCTCGCCTCAAAGTCCTGCCCCAACGGCAGTGGAATCGCCCTCCATTTCGAATCGTCAAACTCGGGCGAGGAGAGAAAACGCGGATCTCCGTCGCTCCCTCGATAACGACATTCGCCGGTCGCGCAGAGGCAGGTGCCGACGTAGGGCTGCCCCAGAAAGCCGCCGATGCCGCTGAAGTCCTTGACGCGCACCGCCAGGATGTTCGCGCCGCGTCTGACCGTATCGGCGGGAACGACATACAGCCGGTCAGTCCGCCACGCGGATCCCTTTCTCGCGTCGGTTGCGTCGGGGTTCCCCGTCTTGCCGACGGAAGTCCCGTTCATGAATGTTTCGTCGGCGTCGTCAATCACGCCGAGATCGAGAATCATGGGGTACGGGCTAAGCCCGTCGGGAACCGCGAGGTCCGCGACGTACCAGGCGTTGACGTCCTTTTCGCGCTGATCCTTGTCGAAGACATGAGGAAGGGACACCGGCCGCCAGGGAAGTTCCTTGGGACCCGGCGAGGTCGCCGCGATGTCCGCGCGGACTTCCTTGCCGGTAGGCTGGTAATGCCATTGCGGCGGGGCGGCGGAAGAAACGGAGCATGCTGCCAAGGCCGCGAACAGCGCGCCGCCCAGCGCACACCCTTTCGCACGTTTCATCACCACGACATTCCTCCAAGCGCACGAAATTCCGTTGACAGCACCTTGGGGACTCGCGAACGTCTTCGTTCAATGCGTTCTGGCCGCTTCTTGTGCGGTAGCGCTTTTCTCTTTCGTCCAGGCAGGCTAATCTCCGCGTTTTGTCACTTCGTCGAGGGCCGCAAGGAGATCACGCCGTTCTGCAATTCCGCCGAATCCCTGCTCGAGAAAACAACGTGCCAAGACGCCCATGTCTCCTGCTTTCAAGTCCTCCGCAACGGCCTGAAGTTCGGCGGTCGCTCCGTCGCGGTCGTCCTTCCTCGCGAGGCAAATCGAGCGCATGATTCGCGCCGCGAAACCGAACCGGGTCTTCTTCTCGACGAGGGGCGCGAGGGTCTCCAAAGCCTGGTCCTCTCGGTCCCATTTCATATGGTACTCGGCCACGGCCAGAACGACGCGATGGGCCCCCTCGCCAGCGACCCTCCTTTGGGCCAACCGTTCGAGGCACGACGCGGCTGTTGTGCGGTCTTCCCACACGAGGGCCAAAGCGAGAGACTGAGCCGCCACGCTTCGAAGGGATGGGCCATCCTCCAATCGGAGGGCCGCTCCATAGGCCAAATGCGCGTCCACCATGTCTCCGGCGGCCATGTGGTCGTTGCCCTCCGCGACGAAGGTTGCCCGAAGTTCCTCCAGGTCGAAGCCGGCGGACAATGCCTCGTCCAACGGAGTAGCGCCTTTCTCGTTCTTCAGGGACAGGTTCGCTCCGGACGCCAGCAAAGGCTTTGCCATTTGCGCATCCCGCTCGCGCATGGCCCAGTGCAGCGGCGTCATCCCCGCTGCGTCAGCAACGTTCGGATCGGCGCCGACGGACAGCAAGAGCGTTACCAGATTCCCCATTCCTTCCCGCGTGGCGGCATAGAGTACCGTCAGCCCTTCCGCATCCTTCTTTCGCGCCAGATCGTGCAAACTCCAGTCAGGAACGAGAAGGGCCGCCTCCGGCGAACAAGTTGCGAGCGCGTCCAGGGCCCGCAGCCACGACCGGCTATCACCGGCGAAGATATCGGCCCCCCGGTTCACGAGCAATTTCACCGTTTGACAGTCGTTGGATCGAACCGCCAGGGTTATCGGCGTTTCGCCAATGCTGTTGTAGCTTATCACTTCAGCGCCTTTAGCCAGTATTCGTTCGCATAGGGTCGAATCGCCGAGGCGCGCGGCCAGATGCAGGGCGCTGTTGCCGTCAGCGTCTTCGATCGCGATGTCCGTTCCTTCAGTGACAAGACCGTCTGCGACGAGGGCCGCGCCCGCTTGCAGCGCTTTCAAGAGCATCTCTGTGCTGTCCTCGCGCCGGGCCAACTCTCGACAATCCGGCAGCCGAACAAGATCCCGGGTCTCCTTCGGCGCTTTCTTGAAGGCTTCCATCATCCTTCGCCATGCCCGCAAGTCTTCCGAGAAGAGCTCTGCGCCGTGGTCGCAAAGCAGTTTGACAAGTTCAGGCTTCCCGTCCTGAAGAGCGATGCACAGGGGGCTGTCGCCATTAGGCGTGCAGGCATTCGCGGGGGCCCCACGACGCAAGAGCATTTCCACCAAAGCCGCGTCGCCTTTCTGGACAGCCACGTGCAAGACCGACACCCCGAGCGCACTCTTGGCCGATACATCTGCCCCGGCGACAATCAACGCCTCTGCCGTTTTCGCGCGTTGCCCCATAAGGGCGTGATGCAACGGCGTAAACCCCGCGGTGTTGACGGCATTGACCTCTGCTCCCGCCGCGAGAACAGCCGAAGCAATTCCGGGATCCGCAAGCCATGCCGCTTTGTGCAGCGCCGTGTCCCCCCGTCCGTCCACGGCCGCGACGCTCGCGCCCTTGGCAAGCAATCCGGTCACACAGGTGGCAAAGTCGTTCTCCGCCGCCCGAATCAACAACGTTCGACCGAATCGGTCCCTGGTCTCCCTGTCCGCGCCTGCCGCAAGAAACGCCTCGACGATGTCCGCATATCCAAATTCCATCGCCCGGTCAAGGGCTGTGTAACCGTCATCGTCGCGGATGTCTGTCCTGGCCCCGCGTTGCAGCAGCGAGGTCACGCAGTCAAGTTCGTTCCCCATGGACGCGCAATGAAGCGCCGTGCAGCCATTCTCGTCAAGCGCGTTGGCATCCGCTCCCGCCGCCAGAAGCGCGACTAATCTCTCCGTCTCGCCGGCTTCGACGGCAGCATGAATCGCGTGTCTTCCTTGCTCCAACGCCCGGTTCGGCGCGCCATTCTCCGACGGCTCCTCGGAAACCTGGCCGATGGGGACCCACTGTGCCCCTCGCGGCATTCCAGGCAGACCAAGCGCCGACACGGCCGCCGATGCCGGAAGAACTCCCCCAAAGGCCAATCCAATAAGAAAACGTGCCCCGCGATCATTACCCATGGCCAGTCCTTTGCGCTGAATTACTCGTCGATGGACTCCTTCGCTGCTTCCTCCTACGACCGGCTGCGCTCCGTTCATTGTTCAGGCGCCAAACGGAATCCCGCTCGCAGGTGCGTGCGCGGACAGCCCAGACCATAGCGCCTGAATCCGTCGGGCAAGACCGCACCTACACGCCAGGCAATAACTCATGACGAGCACCACCAGCGAATGTGATCGTCATCCTCAGACACTGTCAGTTCAACGTCAACGACGGCGAGTCACAGCGCCAACTCGCATGGCATTGTTCCACGAAAGCAGAATCAGAACTTGTCTATTCCGGCAGCCAAATCGAAGTCGTGCCAGATTTTCGCGCTGCTGTATTTCCAATGCATGGAGTCCTCTTCCACGTTCTCAAGCGTTTCGTAGTCGTAGTGTGGGCTAACCCCGGGAACCCAGTTTTGGCCGCCAAGATGACCGCAATTCTGGTTCGGATACATCGGTCTGTAGCCATAGCAGCCGTCGTGCTGAGGATGCCAGAGGATTTTCTCCTCGGGGTCGTCGTAGGTCGCGGCGTGGTTGTCGCCGTATAGCACGTTGTAAGCATCGCGATGACCCGCGACACTCATGCCGGGTCGTTTCTGCAACTCCTCAAGAGTCGTCGGCACCGTATACGGCTTGCCCGCTCCGTCAAGGCACGCCCCGTACGGGCTTTTCACACAGTCCCTGGAAAAGGCGTCGGAGATCAACGCGCGTCCGCCCAGGAACTTACGCGTACGGAACAGGGGAGAGCCGATGTGCGTGTAGAGGCCGGGAGTTGTGAAAGAGAGCTTTGTGGCCGGGTCTTTGTCCTGAAAGCTGACACACCACGGCTGGTAGACCCAGAACGGAACTCCGCGGTAGGCATAATTGGAGAAGATCATCCCATTCCTGGGAAAGACCTCGCCCGAGAGTTCGGCATTGGTAGGCCAACCGCTCCCATAGAGCATCGTCTCCTTGTCGAATCCTCCGGCGTTCTTCCAGTGGGCAACACTCCATCCGCCCGCAAAGGCCATCGCGTCGGGCAACATATTCTTGGAGGAAGGACAGTAATAGGCCTTTGCGTCGCTGATGTAATCTCCAACCAGCAGGTGGCCTAAGCCGTGGGGCGCGTAATTGACGGCGCGGTTGCCGGCCTCGTCAACCAAGTTCCATGAGCGAGGCGGCCAGCCCGTGTTATCGGCCAGTGTGTAATTCCCGCCGTCCGGAGCGTCGCGGGACCCGAAGGCGATAACCCGAAAATTACTCAGGAAGTCGAGCTTCCCGGTGCGGTTTCCCACGACATTCGGGAGCGTATCCAAACGATCCTGGTAGACAGCATAGGCGTGGAGATTCGTGTGAACCCACTGATCGTCAACATCAGGTTTGTGAAACTGATCCACGACCTCCCACATGCTGCACGGAGCATCGCGCTTCTCCGCGCACTGGAAGTGGCTCCCCTCGGCAAGCCCCCAATCCCCCGTGCCCGAGCCGATCCAGGCTGGCAGATAACCGCCATAGTCGCTCGTGTAGCTCTCCATCGCAACACCCAACTGCCTGAGAGTATCCAGGCACGCTCTCCGCTCCGCACTTTCCTTTGACGTCACCACGGCTGGCAGCAGCAATCCCAGCAGTACGCCGATTGTGGCTGTTGTAATGGTCGCCTCGATCAGTGTGAACGCCTCTGCGAATCCGACAAAGACCCTCTTGTTCCTTTTCATGTTCAGCGCCTCTTGGACAGTCTTCGGACGGGGCCGTCTTGACAGGAGCGCGCCTGTCGGTCAAGCGCGGAAGACGCGAACGGCCCGAGCAGCAGTGCCGTGCCGATGCAGAAACCGCGATTCGCCTGCGAGTGAGTAACTGCGGCTCCGTTCAATGCCTTGCCCTTTATACTGAATCGGAACGGTTCTTCTAGCAGACCAGAGTTGGGTGTCTCAACAAGCACGCCCTACTTGAAGACGAACATAGTTGAAATGAAGACAAATGTCAAGCCAAAAACGACGTAACCCTTGTGATAGCAATACTGTGCAGAAATTGCTCTCTTCGTAACCTCCCGGCCCAGCGCAAGGTTTTTCCCCCGGCCGTGGTCGCGCACGTTATCGCGATGGTGTGCGAGTTTCCCGTCACGCGGAGGTGTCCGACGTGGCAGAACCAGCAACGGCTACATGCACAAAGTGCACCATGGTACAACTAAGCGCAATAAGAATAAGGATTGCCCACCTTACGCTATTCTTCATGACGTTGATTCCTTCAAAACAGACGTGGCGGCTGTCAGATGAATCAGATCGGACGGAGTCGAACGATCCACTTGAGACGTACGAGAACAATGGTCAGCAAGGGCACCGTCAACCCATTTCGTCACCCACGAGAACCGCGCTTTTTGGGTCTTTTTCCGCACCATTTCCTAAAGAAACCGTCAGGGAGGACCGCTACCGCAATGTCGCATAACGCAGATGGGGGATGCGCGTCGGGTAAGGGGTGTTGCCGCGTCAATGCGCTTTCGGCACGTTGGCTCATCGGCTCCGTCACTCCGCTTCGCCGGCGGCAAGGAAGTCGTCCACAATGTCGACGCGGTCAGCGTACACGCCCGTGGCGGCCGCGATGGCCGCATTGAGATGCGTCCGCATCTGGGCGATGCGGGTGTAGTCGCCCTCGGCTCGGTCGATCGCTGCCTGGAGCCAATTGGCCTCGCAGTATTCGACGAAGGTTTTCATCTCGGCCGCCGCGTCGCCGTAGAACTGCTCGTAGTACTCCTCGAGAATGGCGTTGACGTCCTCGTCCGCGTTCCAGTAGAGCCGCGCTGTCAGGTAGAGATTGAGGTGGTTCGCCGCCAGGGCGTGATACGTCAGCCCCCAGTCCGGCCAGTTGCGCTGCACTTCGATGTAGTCGCCCAGCGAAAGACCGTTCAAGGACCGGAGGTCGTCGCGGATGATCCACGGATAATACACGGGAATACCGGTGAAATCGTTCCCCGGCGGACGCGCGTGCAGGTAGTAGTCCCAGATGAAGAATTCGTCGTTCGGAAGTTTCTCCATCCAGTCGTGCATCGCGTCCTCGTACGTCTGCTTGCGTGCCGGGTCCTCGAACCAGCTCCGCCATCGGCAGAAGGTGATAACAAGATTGGAACTCATCGTCTCGATGTCCAGCGGCGGCAGGTAGTATGTTGTGTAAGCAAGGCAGTTGACTTTCTTGCTGGGATGGGTCAGGTAAACCTCGGAGGCCAGTTCATTCACATAGGCGAACACGTAGTCGGACAGCCTTCCACCATCGCCGCGTTCGACGTATTCCTTGCCCTCGCAGAGCGGACACTCGCACAAGTTCCAATACCCGTCGCTGGGCGAGACGTTGACCATCGGTTCGCCGTAGTGGTCGAAGAGCGTCTTGATGAACTCGACGTTCTCCGCGAGCAGTCCCGAGGAAGAGAGGCATGGGGTGCCGCCCATGTAAGTGAACTGGCGCTCGCCGCCCCAGATCGCATAGTACTCCGGATGCAGCGTGTGGTATTCCTCGCGGCCCACCACATACTGGATGCCGTGACCGCGCGGGCCATGGCCGACGCTGTCGTCTCCGTCATTCAGTCCCAGGCGCAATTGCCACCGGACTTCGTCGGCATTATTCGAACGACCGAACTCGGTGTAGTACTGGAAGAACTCGCGAAACGCATAGTCCGGTTCGACCGTGCGGTTCGCGGCGGGCAGGCCGATGTCGTCGAGGTCGGGGAAGGCCTCGCCGACGGTTCCGGGGAAGTACCAGCGGCAACCAAGATCGTAGAGAAACGCGTAAACGGCGTTCAGGCTCCCCTTGCCGTCCGAATTCCAGATGTCCAACTCGCTGTCGTATGCGTAGTTGCGCGTCGCGTAAGCATACGGGTAAGCCCACAGGTAGGGAGAGTTCAAGGTATCCCAGTCGGCTTCCACCGTGGAACCACCACCGTAGGGATAGACGGGCGTGTAGGCCGTGTCATGGCCGAGCAGGGCCAGCCAGTCACCACCCGAGACGATCTTGTACGCGTCGTGAGCCAAGCCGCTCGTGGAGATGCCCAAGGCATCGGTGTACGAGCTCTGGCCGACATAGATGTGAACATCTGCGCCGGTTTCCGTCGTTACGATGGGCAGCGTGGCGCCGGTCATCTGCTGGACGATCGCCTGAAGTTCGTCCGCGGCCAGCGTCGTGCTCCGCGTTGCACTTCCCGAAATCACGATGTCGGCGTTCGCGACTCCGTCCTGAACGATGTACTCCTCATGCGTTTCGCTCAGAACGTCCACGTAATTGAGTTTGAAGCTGCCCGTGTCCATCACAACCTTAACCACGTGGTGCCCGGCGGTCATGTGGACAGCCGCGGCGGTAACGTTGGTCCAACCGCCCGTCGCGTCGAACGTCATCGGCCCGGTCACGTCCGCGGCATCCACCTCCACGTGCATCTGGCAACTCGATACCGGGCTGTTCACACGTGCGACGACATCGTAGGGCTTCGTTTCGGACACGTCCACGGCGAAGGCCAGCCACTCGCCGGCGGCGATCCAGGATACGTCGTACCCGCCGCCCGTATCGCCGCACGACTCGATATCAACGTCATCGGAGCGGTAGACGCCGCCGGAATTTCCGGCGGTCGTGTCGTGGTAGCTGATCCCTTCGCCCTGGTCGGAATAGTCTTCGGCCTCAAGGCGTCCGGGGAGAGTGACGCGGCTCGTGGCCTCGTTGACCGTGATCTGGACCTCGCCGTAGGCGGTCTTGTCGCCGTCTTCGGCCGTCAGCCCGAACACGTAAGCGCCAGCTTTGTCGAAGGTTACGGTCGTGTCCTCGGCGTATTTGTCGCCGATGACCACGTAGCCAGTCTCCGGTCCGGCGGTCATCGTCCACCGCATCGTGTATGTGCTTGGCGGGTCGGGGAGTCCGTCGTCGGTAACCGTAGCATTCAAAAGGACCGAGTTCGTCGGCAGCGTGACGGTTTGATTCGAACCGGCGTCCACCGTCGGAGCTTCGTTCTCGTCAACCGTAACTTCAAGCCAGTTTACGCGGTTATCGAAACCCCAAGCATTGACCTGATAGTATTTCAATACGTGCGCGCCGGCACTGAGCTGCACGCCGGTCGCGACCACGTCAGAGTAACCTTCGCTCCCCGGACTGGG
>Ga0180438_10011618_pt1 | contig 10616 bp, 8 predicted proteins | sample SS_ome_12_FD_132455 | JGI IMG/M metagenome (GOLD analysis project Ga0180438, IMG submission 132455) | Hypersaline lake sediment archaeal communities from the Salton Sea, California, USA - SS_3_D_2 metaG | ecosystem: Environmental > Aquatic > Non-marine Saline and Alkaline > Hypersaline >... | reverse complement strand
GGCGTTTCGATCATGTTATGGTAGGAGACGATCAACCCCGTCCTTTCGCTTTTTCTTTTCAGGAGCGATTCCATGGGGTGAGGCGGTGTGTCCCATTCCAGATCAATGAAATCCGGATTGTATTCCAGGAGGCTTTCAAACAGGGCAATCCGCGTGCTTTCGTCATGTCGAAAGTGACCACCCTCGCGTTCGGGCCGAAGTGTCATGATGCAGGGTTTCTTTTTCTTTTGCAGGAGTGTGGCCCACACGTCACGAGGAAGGAGATCGAGGCGGAGTTCGGTCATGTCCGCCGTCTGCTCAGCACGTTCCAGGTCACGGAGAGCCTCTTCTGCCGTTGAGGCCACGATGGGGATGCAGATCACGGCTGGACCTCCCTCAGGGCCTCACGGAACGATGCTCTCGGAACGTCTTCTTTCACAATGGCTGTTCCAATGCTCGTGGGCAGAACGACGGTGATCCGGCCATTTTCGCTTTTCTTGTCGATCCCCATCCGTGTCAGCAAGGCGTCTAAATCGTGGTGTCCCGGTATCTGTGTTGGAAGACCGTATCGTTCGAGGACCTCGATGATCCTCGTCCTGTCCTTGGAAACAAGCTTTTCTTCCCGTGTTGAGAGGGCGGTCTCTGCAGCCATGCCCATGGAAACGGCCATCCCATGGGGAATCGAGTATTCCGAGAGGGTTTCGATGGCATGGCCCACGGTATGGCCGAAATTCAGAAGCCGCCGGAGCCCTCTGTCATGCTCGTCTGCCATGACCACCTCGGTCTTGATACGACAACAGCGGGATATGATTTCTTCCAACGCGTTGGGGTCATGGGTGATAATGGCACCATGATGGTGCTCGAGATACTCGAAGAATTCACCATCCCTGATGACTGCCGATTTGATCACCTCGGCCAGGCCATGCTGAAACTCAGCGTGCGGGAGTGACCCGAGGACTGACGGGTCAATGTAGATACGTTCCGGTTGGTAGACCGTTCCGATCAGATTCTTGCCATGGGGCAGATCCACCCCGTTTTTCCCGCCCATGCTGCTGTCCACCTGAGCAAGAAGGGTTGTGGGAACCTGGATGTAGGGGATCGAGCGCATGTACACCGAAGCAACAAAACCGGTCACATCACCGACGACGCCACCGCCGAGGGCGATGAGACAGGACGTTCTGTCAAACCCCTGTTCCACCAACCATCCAAAGATTCGCGCCAGGGTGCCCCATTTTTTCGACGCCTCTCCGGGCTGGATCACCATCATGTCGGTTCTGAGACCGGCATCAACGAGGAGGCTGTGGAGACGACGTCCCCAGAGGCCGGCCACGTGTCGATCTGTGACGATGCCGAGGCGGTGTCCCATGGCCCGTGCTTTCAGATCGTCCACGAGGAATTCGAGAACGCCGAATCCAACAAAGATCTCGCACTGTGTGTCTTTCCTTTTGAGGTGGAGATCAATCTGCTCCATCGGTCTAGATATCCCTTCCCACCAGCTGTGCAAGCTGTCGAAGATCGGTCATGAGCGTCCGAAACCGATCAGGCTTCAACGACTGAGCGCCATCGGACAGGGCCTTTTCCGGCCAGGGATGAACCTCGATGATAAGTCCGTCCGCCCCGGCGACCACGGCGGCCATGCAGAGGGCGGGGACGTATTTCCAATTCCCGGCTGCATGGCTTGGATCGACAATCACCGGCAGATGGGTCTTTTCTTTAAGAACAGGGACGGCGCTGATGTCCAAGGTGTTTCGGGTGGCGGTCTCAAAGGTGCGGATTCCCCGCTCACAGAGAATAACATCGCTGTTGCCCTCTGAGAGAATGTATTCAGCGGACATCAGGAACTCTTCGATGCTTGTCATCATTCCCCTTTTGAGAAGAGCCGGCTTCCTGATGCGCCCCACTTCCTTGAGGAGGGAGAAATTCTGACAATTTCGGGCCCCGATCTGGAGGATGTCTGCATAAGAAGCGATCAGTTCCACATCGTTCGGATTTGTCACCTCCGTGACCACCGACAGTCCGAAAGCCTCGCGGGCCTTGGCCAGGAGTTTCAACCCTTCTTCTCCAAGGCCCTGGAAGGCATACGGAGAGGTTCTGGGTTTGAAGGCGCCTCCACGAAGAACGGTGGCACCCGCTTCGCTCACGGCCTTGGCAGTCTCCATGAGTTGGGTCTCACTCTCCACGGAGCAGGGGCCTGCCATCACCACAAACCTTCCATTCCCGATCTCGAGAGTGTTGACTTTCAAGAAACTTTTGACTTTTTTTGTTTCCTTACTTGCCAGTTTGTAAGGCGTGGAGATGGGAACGACGCGGTCCACGCCGGTCAGGCACTCGAGCACCTGAAGCCGATGACTGCCCCTCCCATTCCCTGTGGCACCAATGGCAACACCACTTTCATCCGTGATGAGATGGCACTCGTAACTGAGGGCGCGAATTCTCGTCATCACCTCGTCGATCTCTTGCTGTGTCGCTCCTTGCGCCATAATGACCAACATATTTTTGACCTCCCAACCAGAAAAGCCGTGGGACAGGGGCCCACGGCTTGACAAAAAAAGGCCGTGGGCATCCTTGATCTGCCCACGGCCTTTGTGATTCTTCTTGTATTCTCCCTTAACGCCAGCCGGACGGGCAGACCATGACACCAAAATAGTAGCCATAAAAATAGAAAAAGCGGCGAGAGATGTTCATCATGATTCTACCCATCAATGTAGTTCCGTAATTTATACTCGACAAAAATCAGAATGTCAACTTCTTTCTAGATTTTTTCCGTCCACCCACAAAAAAACATCAGGGTTGATAGGCGTTTTCCTGGGTTTGTGCAGAACCCATTGTGAATGAATGACACGTGGGAGCCTTATCAGAGCCAACCCTATCTGCTGGACAAGTCCAGGAGAAGCCTGTATCATTCATCGGGGCAATCGACGGATGGGGGTGCCCTTCGATGAAGATTGCCATGCTTGGTGCAGGAGCCATGGGAAGCCTCTTTGGGGCCATGCTGTCGAGGTCCGGGACACATGAGGTGTGGCTCCTGGATGTCTGGGAAGAGCATATCAACCGGGTCATGTCAGGTGGTCTCATCGTGGAATCCGAGGATGAACAGCCGGTCTTCCGGCTCCAAGCGACAACAGACCCGGAGGCCATCGGTGTGGCTGATCTGATTGTGGTCTTTGTCAAGGCCTATCTGACCCGAGAGGCCGTCGAGTTTGGTCTTCCCATGGTGGGCACGAACACCGTTTTCCTCAGCCTCCAGAACGGTCTCGGCAATGTGGAGAACATCAGACGGGTTGTGCCCGACGCCCCCGTGGTCGGCGGCGTGACATCCCAGGGATCAACCATGCTCGGACCGGGGCGGATCCGACACGGTGGAAGGGGGCCCACCGCCGTGGGGGACATGGACGGGAAAACAACGGCTGTCGTGGAACGCATCGCGGCGCTTTTCAACCAATGTGGTGTTCCCACCGAGGCCACCACCGACATCCAGCGTCTCATGTGGGAGAAACTTCTCATCAATGTGGGGATCAACCCCGTGACCGCCATCACCGGGTTTAAGAACGGTGAGTTGCTCGATCTCGAAGAAACAAAATCTCTGACAGCCACGGCTGTCAAGGAGGCGGAAAAGGTCGCGGTGAAAAAGGGTATTGCTTTGCCAGGCAACGCGGTGGACAGAGTGTTTGAGGTGTGCAAGGCCACAGCCCGGAACCGCTCGTCCATGGGGCAGGACATTGACAACGGGCGTCGGACCGAGATCGATTTCATCAATGGGGCCATTGTGAGGGAAGGCGAGGCGCTGGGTGTGGCAACGCCCGTGAATGCCACGCTGACCTGTCTGGTCAAAGCCCTTGAGGCCCGATTCAGGGAGTCGATAAAGGTTAAAGGATCAAGGTGAAAGGATCAAGGACAAAAGGACATTCAATTGAAGAGCCTATCCCACGAGATCGAGTTTTGGACGAGGGTCCATGTTATTTCTGACTCAGCAGGGTGGGCAATAGATCGATGATGATCTCTTTCCTGATAGACCAGACCTGGGCCATGATTTCCCGGACGGCCTCCCATGTGACACCCGGTGTGTTGACTTCGGCCTTCAGTCTGTCGAGAAGCTCACCCGTCCTTTTCAACCCCATCAAATCGCCCATGGTTTTTTGAATCTTGTCCCAGTCAGGCTCGGCGCTCTTCATCTCGGTATTCAGGTTGGTCATGAGCTGGTCGACTGCCTGTTCCCTGGCGGAAGCAGACAGGTGTTTTTTGGAAATCACCTCGAAGTTGGGTTCGATCCTCTGATCCATGGTCTTCTCCACAAGGGACGTTTCTTCTGCGTCGGTCTTCTCTGCTTCATCCTCACTCGCGTCGGTCTGTTTCTCTTCCTCGGCAGGGGTGAAGAAAAGTTCTCTCATGATTTCGTCGGCCGATGATCCCCTCGAGGGTCCCGACAGTTCACCTGTTTCCTGCAGTATTGTTTCGACTTTCTCCAGTTCCTGCTTGTATCGTGATATGTTCCGCTGGCCCGAGTCATCCTGTCTCCACATCTCGGAGCCGGCTTTGACAAACCCGAGCTGCTCGAAACGCTTCAACCTTTTCGTATTGCCCTCCCGGGCGAGAAAGGCCTTCATGCTCACAATCCATTTTTTGGCTTTCGGATGGTCCGGACCGACAGTACCGGCATTGCTTCGGATATCCTCAAGTTCTTCCAACAGTCGATCCGCCTCATTCCTCATGGTGAGAACCCTTTGCTTCTCCTGGTCTGCAGAAATCTGCTGTGGAAGGGAAGAGACCGCAAGAGACCGGCCCGGCCCTCTTCTCCCTGTCTTATCGTCACGATTGTCTTTCGTCCTTAGCAGAATTTGGAACGTTGTCCGGATCTATCTCCTCGCCTGGATCAATCTCGGGTCCAGGGTGTCCCTGAGTCCGTCTCCCAGAAGGTTGAACCCCAGAACGGCCAACGCGATGGCCAGTCCGGGAAAGATCGCCAGTCCGGGTGCCGTGCCCATGAACGTCTGCGCTTCCTGGAGCATCAACCCCCAGCTTGCCTGGGGCGGCTGTGTGCCGAGCCCCAGGTAGCTCAGCCCTGCCTCCGCCAGGATGGCGACCGCGAACTGGATAGTTCCCTGAACGATCAGGGGGGCCATGATGTTTGGAAGGACGTGTCGGACCAGGGTCGAGAGATCGGTCCGTCCGGCCGCCCTGGCGGCCGTGATGTAATCCCGCTCCCACACACTCAGCGAACTGGCCCGGGTGAGCCTGGCAAAGATGGGGATGTAAAAAACGCCAATAGCCATCATCGAAATGACGATGCCAGGCCCAAAAACAGCCGTGATGAGAATGGCGGAGAGAACGGCGGGAAACCCGTAGAGAAGATCAGAAAGCCGCATGATCACTTCGTCTGCAATCCCCCGGTCATACCCGGCGATTGATCCGAGGAACACGCCGAACCCCATACCGATGCTCACCGCCACCAGCCCGACAATGATGGAGTTGACGGCTCCCTGCATGATGCGGCTAAGAACGTCACGGCCGTAATGGTCGGTGCCCAGCCAATGCGCGTGACTGGGGGCTTCCAGCCGGTGATGAATGTCCATGGTTGTGGGATCATAGGGCGTGTAACAGAGACTGATGAGGGCACCGGCCACAATGATCGATGAGATGATGAAACCGATGAGAAAATTTCTGTTTCTGAAAAATCGTCTCACGTTCTCAATCCAGGCGGATCCTGGGATCCAGAAAGGCGTACATCAAATCAACCAGAAAATTGACGATCACGATCACAGAAGCGATCAGAAGGACGACGGTCTGAACCACCGGCAGGTCCCGCTGGTTGATGGCCAGATAGACCAATCGGCCGAGACCGGGGAGAAAGAAAACCTGCTCGATGATGATGGCTCCGGCCATGAGCTGACCGATCTGGAGTCCGAGAATGGTGAGAACCGGAATCACCGCATTCCGAAAAGCATGCTTGTAAATGACCACCCGCTCGGCGAGACCCTTGCTCCTCGCCGTCTGGATGTAGTCCTCCCGCAGCACCTCGAGAAGAGACGACCGGGTCAATCGTGCCAGGACGGCAGCCCGGATAAAACCCAGTGCGACCGCCGGCAGAAGGAGGCTCTTCATTGAGCCCCAGAAGCTCCTTGACCAGCCGGGAAACCCGCCCGAGGCAAACCAGTGAAGACGAACGGCAAACAACAGAATCAGCAACAGACCCGCCCAGAAGGCCGGGACAGCAAGACCGACCTGGGAAAAAAGCATGACACCGTAGTCTCCGGGCCGATTCTGATGGGTTGCTGCATATATACCCAACGGGACGGAGATGACCACAGAAAAAAGAACAGCCATCAGCGTGAGAGGTCCTGTCACGGCCAACCGTTGGACAACCAGACCGGCAATGGAAACGCCGTAGTTGATCGACTGCCCCATGTCGCCTCTGACCAGTTCCGAGAGCCAACCGATGTATTGGATCGTCAGGGGACGGTCCAGTCCAAGCTGGGCCCGGAGGGCTGCCACGGCCTCCGGCGTCGCCTGGATGCCGAGTATGATTTCGGCAGGATCCCCAGGGATAATCCGCATCACCACAAAGATGACCATGGAGACAAGGAGAAGGGTCAGGATAAGAACAATGAAACGCTTGATCAGGTAGGTCGTCATGCCGGAAGCACAAGGAGGCGGCCCTTTCCAATCCACGGCCGCCCCCGGTTTTCATGACGTCAGGACTCGCAGAGTCCCTCCTATTTCGCTATCCACACCGCTGTCACATCATGGGCGATAGCCGGATAATCCTGCCACCATCCCATGACTTCTTTTCTCATGGCCGGAAGGCTCGGTGCCTCGAAAAGAAAGCCGTTCACCGCATCGTGCGCCAGGATATACTGAGCAATCGTGTAGAGTTTCTTCTGTTTTTCAGGATCGATCGATCCTCTGGCCTGCCTGATGACCTCCTGAAACGTCGGGTTGTCATACCGGAAATAGTATTTCGGGTTGGCGTAGATACCGATGTCAAAGGCCTCCACATGGCCGATCACGGTCAGATCGTAGTCGGCGTTCATATAGATCCGGTCGATCCACTGTCCCCATTCGATCAGCTCGATCTTGAGATTGATGCCGACTTTCTTGAACAGATCGGCAATGATCTCCCCGCTTCTGACGGAATAGGGGTACATGGAGGGGAGTTTGATGACGGCCTCGAACCCATCGGGATAACCTGCCTCGGCAAGGAGTTGCTTCGCCTTCTCCGGGTTGTAAGGATACATCCACGTCAGATCCACATAGCAGGGGTTGATGGGCGACATGTGACTTCCAATGGGCGTACCGTACCCGAACATGGCGCCTTCGACGATGGCTTCGCGGTCAATGGCATGCGCCATCGCCCGGCGGACTCGGACATCGTTGAAAGGCTTCCGGGAGTTGTTGGTCGACATGATGACATCGCCGGTCGTCACGCCGCTGTGAACCTTGAAGCGGACATCCTTTTCAAATTCGATGGCTGTTTCCGGGCTGGCAATGTAACCAATCACGTCAATGTCACCCGCCATCAGGGCCGCGTTCCGAGCCGGAGCCGTGTCGATAAACTTGAATATGACCTCATCGAGATACGGGATTCCGGGACGATAGTAATCGCCGAACTTGACAAGCGTGACATGGTCGCCCTTGATCCATTCCTTGACCATAAACGGTCCTGTTCCGACGGGGTTGGTCTTCATGTGGGGTTGCATGTTTCTGGGTAGAATCACCGAATCCCCTCGGGCCAGATCATAGAGAAACATGGAATTCACGGCATCGAGCGTGATTCTGACTGTGGCGTCATCCACGGCTTCGACGTTCGTGATTCCCTGGTAGTACTCCTTGTGCACCTTGGTCTTGTTATCCGGGTCACGGGCCAGGTCCAGGGTGTATTTTACATCCGCAGCCGTAAAGGGTTGACCGTTGTGAAACGTGACCCCTTTGTGGAGGGCGAACGTGTAGACCTTTCCGTCCGTGGAGACCTCCCAGCTTTCGGCCAACGCCGGAGCGATTTCACCTTTCTCGTTGAATTTGACCAACCCCTCAAACAGGTTGCTGTATACGACCCGGTCGATGATGGCTGCGGGGTTCGTCGTGGGATCGAGTCCCGGAGGTTCCCCCTCCAGAGCCACCCTGAGGCTGCCACCGTAGACAGGGTTTTGTCCGGTCTGAGCCCAACCGGCGGTTGCGGTCAGGATCAGAAAAGCGACAAAAAAAGCCAGCCTTGCCCGTTTCATTGGAACCCCTCCTTTCTCAAGGAAACTGATCCGTTTTGCATCTTTTCCGCCTCCAGTTTATAGGTGTTTTGCGTGGATAAGTCAAGGCCGCCCAACAGGCCTTTCCGGAGCCGGAGGTTCGGGTTGACCCTTTCAAAATGCCTGGCGTATGATAGCGATAGGATTTTTCCGGAAAATTCTCCATGAGACGAATTCCGTGTCGGACATGGGTGTGTACCTGGAAGGAAACGTCCGACTCCGGGGCACCCGGGGCCGGAGGCCAAGAACCATGACGGGGAGGATGGCACCGTGGGATTGGATGATGTCCTGAACCGCATTGAGACGTCGGAGGTCGTTCAACTGACCCGTGACCTGGTCCGTATTCCCAGTGTCTACCGGCCGGGGACCGGGGAGGGGGAAGAGAAGGTTGCCCGGTTTGTGGCTCGGAAGCTGGAGGAGATGGGGCTGGACGTGTTGATGGAAGAGGTGGAACCGGGACGGCCGAATGTTGTGGCAACACTCCGCGGCGGCGAGGGACGGACCATTCTCCTCGAGGCCCATACGGATGTCGTCACCGAAGGGGAGAGGGCCGACTGGACCTATCCGCCCTTTGGGGGTGAGATCGTCGGCGATCGAATCTATGGGCGCGGGGCTTGCGACACCAAAGGAAACCTGGCAGCAGCCATGCTCGCCGTGAAGGCGATCAAGGAATCTCGGCGACCTGTGAGGGGACGGATCATACTGGCCATCCCGGTGGATGAAGAAGGGCTCATGACGGGCGTCAAGCATATGATCAGAGGCGGCCATCTGACAGGGGTCGATGGGGCCATCATCTGTGAGCCGGAGGATAACCAGATCTGTGTCAGCCAGAAGGGGGCGCTCCGGGCGAGGATCACAACGCGGGGGAAGATGAGTCACGGGTGTATGCCTCTCACGGGATTCAATCCTATCCCGGCGATGGGGGAGATCATTCGCCGGATGAGAGAGGTCGAACGACGGGAAATCGACCGGCACGGGAAGGACGATCTTCTTGGTTTTCCGAGTATCACACCCACCGTTTTCCGGGCCCCTGTCAGCGGGGAGCCCCAGCTCAATGTGATGCCCTCGGGGGCCGAGGTCCTGGTTGACATTCGGACCATCCCCGGTCAATCCCACGAAACGCTGAAATCGCGATTGACTGAGTTGGTCAAAGCCGTTGAGGGTGAGGTGAAGCACGATCTCGCCTCAGGGCGGGAGAAATCCGTCCGGGAGAAATTGCACCCCGGTCTTTCACAGGGTATACCTTTTTCCGCAGTCATCGACATCTTTGAGGATCGACCCTGGACGCAGACGGATCGAGCCGACCCCATTGTTGCGTCGGTGACAGAGGCCTATCGGCTGGTGACAGGAAAAGATCCCGTCTACAACGGGGTTCCGGGTGCCACGGATGGAACGTTCCTCCATGCGTGGGCTGGCATTCCTATTGTGACCACAGGGGCCGGGGATCGCATGGTGCCTCACCAGAAGGATGAATGGGTCGACATCCATCAGCTGGTGGAGACGACCAGGATCTTTGCTGCGAGTATCCTGGGTTACCTGGATCAGTGAGGGGGTATGAGCCATGAATAATAGCATCACCGACATCGAGGGTGTTCTGGTCGGCCATGCGACGGATCTCAGAGCAGTGACGGGATGCACGGTTGTTCGTTTCGGCAAAAAGGCGATCGGCGGAGGGGTTATCCCGGGAATGGCGACAGGAACACGGGGGACCGATCTGTTTCGTTCGATCCATCTGCGTGACGAGGTCCATGCCTATTTTCTCTGCGGAGGCAGTGCCTTTGGTCTGGACGCCACCGGAGGTGTCATGAGGTATCTCGAGGAGCACGGCATCGGGTTTGATGTCAAGGTGACCCGGATCCCGCGAGTGCCCAGCGCTGTTATCTTCGATCTTCCTCTTGGCGACTGTGTTCGGCGTCCTGATGCGGCCATGGGATATGAGGCCTGTGCCGCTGCCTCAAGCGGTCCTGTCACGCGGGGAAGCGTGGGTGTCGGAACCGGTGCAACCGTGGGAAAGTTCCACGGTCTCGGACGAGCCATGAAGGGGGGCGTGGGGACAGCGTGTCTGACAGGACCCTGTGGCTGCGTGGGGGCTTTGGTTGTTGTGAATTCCTTTGGTGATGTGCTTGATTACGACACAGGTGAACCGCTGGCTGGTCTGCGCGGCGATGATGGCCGGAGCATCATCGGGACAGCCCGGGAGATGAAAACGAGCCAGAGCAGAACGGATTTTGATTTTGGCTTTCGGGAGGAGACAAACACGGCCCTTGCCGTCATCGCGGTGGACGCTCTGCTGGTCAAGCCGCAACTGAATGCCATTGCCCTCATGGCCCACCGGGGTCTTGTCAAGACGATCGACCCGATTCACACGACCTTTGACGGCGACGTTGTCTTTGCCGCCTC
>Ga0180438_10011617_pt1 | contig 10617 bp, 4 predicted proteins | sample SS_ome_12_FD_132455 | JGI IMG/M metagenome (GOLD analysis project Ga0180438, IMG submission 132455) | Hypersaline lake sediment archaeal communities from the Salton Sea, California, USA - SS_3_D_2 metaG | ecosystem: Environmental > Aquatic > Non-marine Saline and Alkaline > Hypersaline >... | reverse complement strand
CATCAACTTGATCAACAACACAAAATCGTCGATACGCTCGGTAGTGATGGTCAGTTCGGTGTCCATTCCCCGAGCTTAACAGGGAATTCAGCTTTTGACCAGTCGATTACGCGAATGGTGAGGGGTAAGACTCTAAGATGTAAGGCCACCGTCGCAAGTCCCCTAACTCTCTTACAGTCCTGCTGTAGAGAGTCTGCAGATAAGGATCATTGAAGTCAACTCCAGCAAATAGGCAAGCACGTGTTACCAAGTAGCTCTGAAGCATAATAGCTATCAGTGGCTTGCTCTCGGCTAACGCCGCATGATCTGCTTCGGTCAGCACAAGCGATTCAGGTTGAGATAGCACGCCGTACAAGTGCAGGATTTGGACCCGCTTGGACTCATCCGCGACAACCTGAGAATCCATTGCGGTAATTTGATACGGGATGCCCGCAGCTTGATAGGCTCTCTCCAGTCGCTCGTCATAAGTGGTGGTGACTATGGTGTTTACTGGTAGGCGGGTAATGGCCTGGAGGGTCGGAGTCATCGGGATGTTTTCGGTCAATCTGTCTTGCAAGAAAGAAATCAGTTCACTAACCCTGTTCTCCTGTTCATAGATAGTTGCGATCTGACGAAAGGGCAAGATGCACTCCCCTGGTCGCATACACTTTCCAGCATCGCGACATATAGGGCAATCCTGCCAGGCTTTTGTCTTCTGAGCTAGTTCGCTCGCAAAATCTGCCATAGAAGGCAAGCCGGATTCAGATATGTCCAGATCGTGCCCAACAAACAGAACTAGTCTCCCTTTGTTGAGAGATCCTATCAGCTCATCTGGGACTTCTATTATCGTCATAGTTATCTAACTCCGATCGAGACCTGCAGTGTCCGCCGAATCGAGCCAACAATAACGCACTCTATCGGGAGTGAAAGTCTTGTCCCACTCCATGGTTGGCAACGAAGGCGGCAGCTTAGTCTCCCGCTCGGTGACCATGGCTTTGATCAGCGCCACAGCCATTTCCCGCTGCGCACGAGGGAGTTAGGCCAGTGCCAGGTCCACGTATTCGGCCAGAATACGGCGCACGCCGCCCAGCGCCTCGTGGACCGCGGGCGTGACGCGCCCGGCGGCATCCCGCGCCTGGTAGAGCCGATCGCACACGATTTGCAGCGACGTGCGGCAGCGTCGGCAGCTCCTCCGGCGGGTAGTCGCAGCGCGCAGCGAGCTCCCGCGCCAGGTCCGCCGCCGAGGGCAGGATGCCCTGGTTGATGCCCTCGGCGACGAAGAGGAGGACGTTGCCGCGCTCGAATTGTTCGAGGAGTTCGATAGGGATCGAGATATGCTCCGGCAAAGATCACCTCCAGACGTTCGAACGGCTGCACCACAGGTTTCTACCGCCCACAGAAAGCCTCCCGCCACGCCACGCCGAAGAAGTCCTCGACAATGGCAGGGTAGTTCTTGAGCTTGCGGGCGATGTCTTTTGCATCCCACAGAAACACGTTGGGGTCCTCGTCGGAGATCTGGCGCAGGGCGGCTTTGGCAGGGATGCTGAGCATCAGGACGGTATAGTTCGCCGGGTAGCTCATCTTTCCCAGCGCCTCCCTGAGCTTGCCGGGGGTGTATTGCTTGTATCGCTTGCACTGATAGGCCCAGACCTCGTTCCCCTCGGCACCGCGCTGCGTCGCGACGATGTCAATGCCCTGCTGGTCGTCGCCCTGCACGCCGTATAGGTGACAATCGATGCTCACGGGCTGCGCCTCAACCAGGGCAGCGCACAGGGCTTCAAACTGCTCCCACGAGAGATCGTTGAACGGTAGATCCTGGAGATGCGTCTGAACCGGAGGTTGGATACCAGCAGAGGAGGGTGTAACCCCCAACTGCCCCACCAGGGAAAGATCGCGGGCTGATACCTCGCCGACCACCGGAGTGCGTCCCAGGGCCAGATCATTGAAGCTGAGGCCCAAGACCTTCAATGCCAGCTCGTTGAGCCCGGCGACAATACGTGCCCGATCTCGACGCGACTGTTCGCTAGGGCCGAACAACCGCTCGGACTTCAGATTCTCGCGCAGGCGGGCTTCAAACGTGGTGAACTCGAGGTAGCGATTCGTCTGTTCCAGTTGTGCACCCAACAACTCGAGACCGCGTTCATAGTCCATATCTCTTCCTCCGATGACTGGTGTTGATGCAAGCGGTGCCCGGTGTCCTCCTGGTGCAGACTGGGGCGCAAATTCGCCCAGAATGCCCAGCGGATCCTCATCCAAAATCACGATCCCCCGATCCCGCCACATCCGCACCTCGCCGTCCGGCAGACCAGGCCACACGGCGTAGGCGGTGCGGGCGAAGCGGCCCGCGCGGTCCAGCACCTCCCGCCACAGCAGGTTGAAGTCGGGGTCGGCCAGGTTGTAGCCCAGGAAGAGGACCGTCTGGCGGCGCAACACGGCGCGCACCTCGTCCAGCAGGTCCTCCTTGTCCCGATCCCGCCACAGGCCGTAGTGGTCGTCCTCGGTGACGACGAGTGTGTCCGGCTGCTGCGCGTCGCCGTAGAGCTTGATGAGGGTGGGGCGGTCGGGGTTGATGAAGCCGATGTCGCTGCCGCGCACGACGCGGTTGATGGAGATGCTTGCCTCCTGGAAGGCCAGCTCCAGGAGGTTGTCGTAGGCGGTGGTGATGAGAGTCTCGATTTGATGATCCTGAACCAGCGCGACGATACTGCGATGGAAGGGCTGCGGCGGCTTGCCGGTGGTGTCGAGGGCGTCGCGGATGAAGGCGGTGAACTCCCAACGGTTGCCGGCACGGCTGACGCGTTGGGCGACCTTGGCGAGGGAGAGGGACTCGTTCAGCCCTTTGCGACCAGCCAACCCACCGGCCAGATCGGATCGTGGAGGCAAACCCGTAACCCTGCGGGGGAGGTCCGCCCCGATGAAAAGAGCCAGTTGTCGACGTTTCATTTGCTCCAGCAGGCTCTGCGAGTATTGCTCTAGGACCATGACGCACTACTCCTGTACTTCTGTGTTTTCCCCAGGGGATGGTGCGAGTCTGAACGCCACCCATTCCCCAATCCCCAGGCCCATGCCGATACCGCTCCCAATCACGGCCCCTGCCATTCCGTGTGCCAACGCGCCGCAGATTGTCCCCCCCAGGGTGGGCAACAGAAGTGCCTTGAGCAGATTGCCCTCTGCCCAGATCATACCTACGGCCAGGCCTATGCCTAACCACAGCGCATGGCCGATCCTCAAGGGGAGTGCAGCGTCCGGCAAGAGCCAAGCCAGAGCCTCCAGCAACGACCCACCCAACCCGATCCCAAGCATCCCCCCCACCAGGGGCTTGATCTTGAACGATGCTTGATCCAGCGTGTCCCACAAGCCCAGACTGACATCGACCAGATACTCCAGGGGGTTCCGGACGTTCTGCACGCCGCCACTGTAGGCCAGCGAGCGACGAGCCCACCACCGTCCGGCAGATAGGCTGAGCGCCAACAGAGTCGTTGAGCCCAAGGCAACGCCATCGCTGCCTACAAGCAACGCCCCAAGCACAGCACCTATCCCGGTAATCAAGAGAGCAATGGCCGCAGGGCGGTTGATCCCGTAGTTCCCCCAGCGGGAAACGTCCAATGCCAGCAATGACAGGGTTACGAGTACACCATCGGTGACCCACAGGAAAAGAATAGGGGTGACAGGCACCGGCCCAAGAAAAGAAAGATAGGCTAGCAGGGCAGACAGAGCGAGATGATATTTGTTTCCAATCAACACGAGCAGCAGCAGAAGGCCGACCCCACCCACGATCCAGCCCCACGCTGCGATCAGTAAACAGCCTAGAGCCAGCAAAGGAACGCCTCCAGCCGCCAACCGGCCGAGTGACCAAGGTGCCGATGATCGGTGAAAGCTATTTCCTTCGGGTGTCCGTCCGTTAGTCAACGCAGAACCAGCGAGGATCCAGGGAAGCGGTCCCCATATCAGGACGATTGCGACCAACCCCATGCTTCCCGCCAGGGCAAAGTTGGGCCAGGCACTCGGGGTTGAGGTGATTCCGTAGTTCAGAACCAGTAGCAGCCAGTAGACGATGGAACCAGCGAGCAGCAATGGGGCTGCCTCATCCCGGAGGCGCAGGCGATGGGCAGCTCGCGGATCTATGGCTTCTAGCCCTTTCTGAACCGCGGCGCGCACAGACTCCACCGCATCGTGGCGAGCTTGCCGCAGGATTTGAAAAGCACTGAGAGAGCCCGCCTCACCTAGCGCGACGGCTGCCTGGGCCCGCACCTGGGGATTGGCAGTGCGGATTGATTCCGACAAGGCTGCAATCGTCCGTTTGGAGCCAAGGAGTGCGGCAGCTCGCCGCCGCACCTCGGCCTGGGGTGAAGTTAGAGCCGGGAGCAAGAAATCACCAAACTCCACACCCACGGCGCCAGCCCGCTCCAGCCAGATGTCCAGGTCCACGTCATGGTGAAGCGCGCTCCTCAGCAGTAGTTGCACTTCGTCTGGCCTCAGTCGCAGGTAGGGGTTATCCCACTGTGTGTGGACGGCCCGCAGCTTCCCCGGCCCCGGCAGGGCACCAAAATGCTGCGAGTTGTGCAACTCAGCCCGCAAAAGGTCATGAATCGCCTTTGCCTGACGCTCCGCCGGATCCTCAATCCAGGCCAGGATGCGCGAACACAGGACCTCATGGGCAATTTCATAGAGCGTCGCTCCCTCTTGCTCAAGCGCGCGGACCAGTCGATGCGGGCTATCCAATCGCTGAAGGATCTCAATAACCACATCAGGTGGTAGACCGGACAATCGCGCGATCTCTGCAGGAGGCAAAGAGGCCTTGGTGCCTTGGGTTGTAACCATCGCCTTGAACACCGCTCGCATCTGGTCGGGTTTCACATCTTGTTCGACAACCCTCTGCAGATAACCAGCCAGGATAGCTTCCACTCCGCCCAGTGCCCTGTAGCGATCCAGGCTAAAAACTTGCCGATCCACGGCCTTCAGATCCCGGTACAGAGCGTCACACACAATCTGCAGATCGGTCGGCTTGACGATCCCGCGCTGGTCGCTCAGATCGTCCAACAATCGCTCCGTCAGGTCAGGCTCGTAGCGCAAGCCGAAACCGTGAACCGGCTCCTCTATGGCTTTCCGGGCCTCCTCCCGGCTCAGTGGCCTGAGCCTGTAGCGGTGTGCGAAAACGTTCGGCAGGTGAGGTTGTAGGGTGTGGAGATAGACGAGGAAGTCCTCGCGGGTGGAAAGCACCACGTGTACAGGAGCGCTCGGTGAGCGCAAGCAGGCAGCCAACTCATCGACCAGGTGATTCATCGTCGTCGCACCCAGCAATGCGAAAACCTCTTCGAATTGGTCGAGGAGTACGATGACCGTGCGTTGGGTCTGGTCTGCCAGATCAGACAGCAGATCAGACAATGTGCCCTGAGGTTGAGCCCTGGCCCCAAGAGAGAGCGCCCCCTGTTGAATCGCCTGGACGGGATCGCTCATAGGCCGGGTGTAGATGGGCAGGCAACCATAGTCCCGAAGATAGGGCACCAGGCCTGCCTGGAGCAGCGACGTTTTCCCCACGCCTGAAGCGCCGAAGTAGATGACCAGGCGTTCGGTTAGAACCAACTCGGCCAGACTCTGGACGGCAGCGGTTCTTCCGAAAAACCGGTCGGCATCCTTATCGGTATAGTAATCCAGAAACTTGTAGGGCAAGCCGGAAGAAGGCTGACAGGTCCTTCGATCCATTGCCCTCTTGACTTGGGACGTCCTGGTCCACGCCTCCACAAGTTGGTCAACCCAGGTCTCCAGGACCGCCTCAATGATGTTGACGTTGTGCGCCTCCCAGTAGTGCCTATCTCCTTCGAACAGCGGATGTTGAGTAAGCGCATAGTACGTGGGACGATGAGGGCCCACAGCGTGGGACGCCGCCCGGTAGTGGTGCTTGAAGACAGGGTTCTCAAGATCACAGTGCAAGAAGATGATCGTGTGGGTGGCAAACCACGCGCGCAACATCGAAGAAAACCAGGGAGGCTCTTGAGCCTGGGAAGAAGGCAAGGTCAGCCAAGTCACCTGGCTTTTGCTTAGCTGTGGGGGTGTGTCTGTCAGCGCTACGGGTACCACATCCCGACCAGCACGGCGCCAGGCCGCGACCAAGTCTGGAACCTCCGCGAGTGCCACGACCTTGCGGAACGGGACTTGCGCAAGTCTCTCAAAAGCTGGCAAGAATGCACCAGAATCGCCCGCCGATTGACCGACAAAAAGCAGGCATCTATCGTGTGCGATCCGATCAACGAGTGTCCGCATCACTCAAGATTCCCGTAGTACGCATCTACACCACACCGGCACCCGTACGCATAGAAATAGACCGCACGGGCGGGTGGACTACTGTACCGATATGCACAGCGAGAACGACTTCTTCCGCGAGACCACATTCCACCACGCAGAACACGGTTTCCCGAGGCCTCTATTACCTCGCGTCCTTCATCCGTCCGGTATGGATAAGGCATGTACAGACTGCTGGTCCACTCCCAGATGTTTCCAGCCATATCCGCCACGCCATAGGGGCTATCTCCCTGCGGTGAGTAGAGTCCTACAGGCACAACGCGGGCAAGCGTGAGCTTTGGAAGTCCCAACTGCGCTGGTTCCCCGCCGGCTTGTATCCACTTGATGGTTATCATATCTCTGCGCTTTACGGTCGACTCGCTGGTGTTGCATAGATTGGGATCAAACTCATTTCCCCAAGGAAAAGCTCGCCCGTCTGTGCCACGGGCTGCTTTCTCCCACTCAGCCTCGCTCAGCAACCGCCGTCCAATCCACCGGGCGTACGCCAAGGCTTCATGCCACGTCATCCCTAACACAGGCTGCTCTGGCTGGCTCCACTTCTGTTCGTCCCAGAATACCGGTCGAGTACGGTTCACCTGCTGTACCCAAAGCCAACTCTCCTCAATCCAGTACTGTCTATCCTCATACCCGCCGGCGGCCATAAAACGATCGTACTTGTCGCACGTGACCGGGTACTTTTCCACGAAGAAAGCGTCCAGGGTGACTTGGTGGATCGGCTTCTCGTCACTATAGAGCTCTCCACCCATGGTGAATTCACCGGCGGCAACCAAACGTAGCTCATCAGAGGTGTCCAGAATGGCCATTGCCTGCGGCGAACCTACCTGGTACAACGCCTGGTGCGCCGCCACTCGCGTACGAGGTGAACCGTCTGCCATCCCCACCCGTAGAGCATCTAGCGCCTGGGGTACCGACCAACCCGCAAGCGCTCGCAGGGCATGAATTCGCTGTTGCTCCTGATCGGACTCCAGGGCCGGGATCAAGATCGGCTGGAGATCCACGCCGGCCTCTGCAGCGCGCCGTGCCCAGTAGCCCGGATCCAGACCTTCCCGCAACGCGGCATGGAGCATCAGTGTCAGGTCATCACTGTCGAGACGCAGATATGGGTTATCGCGCTGACAGTGGATGTACTCGATCTTCTCCCGCTCGGGGAGCACCTGCAGGCGATTCCAGGCCCTCTGTTCCTGGCGCAGCACGTCCTGCACCGCCTTGGCTTGCCTTTCCGTCTCGTCGATCCAACTACGCACTTTCTCCACCAATACGTCGTGGGCCAGTTCATACCGTTGTTCTTCCTTCTGCTCCAGGCTACGCACCAACCGAGCATCCACTAGCCTGTTCAGTACAACTCTATTCTCGGGGGGATCTCCGCCCACGTCACGCATCAGTTCCCCAAAACGGAACGGCAGTTTCGTCTCGCGCCCGGTAACCATGGCCTTCAGCAGCACGATGGCCCGTTCTCTTTGCTCCTCAGGAAGCTGATCCAGGGCAAAGTCCACATAATCCGCCAGGATTTGGTCGGTACCCCCCAAGTTCTTGAGGTCGCCAAGGGTTATCCGTTCCACCGCATGCCGCGACTGATACAGCCGGTCGCAGACGATCTGGAGATCGGCTGGATCCACACCTTCTCTGAACAAGTCATCAAGCAGTTTCTCAACCAGGGCTGTTTCAATCTCAATACCTACCTGCTCAGGCGGTTTGACAATCGCCTGGCGGGCTTCATCGCGGCTGAGTTGGGTAAGCCACATCGTGTGGTCAAACAGCGTTGGCACGCGGGCCGTCCATTCATGCAGCTCTGCGGCAAAGTCCTCGCGCAGAGACAACACCCAGCGAACACTACCTGGAGCGGTGCGGCAAGCGTGGGCCAGGGACTCGACCCACCGGTCCCGCACTCGCCTGGAGAGGGCGGTGAAACACTCCTCGGCCTGGTCAAGGATAATCACCGGGGTCTTCCCCCTACGCTCGCCAGCCGACTTGATGAAAATGCCAAGATCGGGAATGCGGGCCAACGCCATCCGGTCGGACTCCTCCAGTTGTGCTTCCGCCGTCATCCGCACCGCAGATAGCGGATCATCCCCAGGCCGCACATAGATGACCCAACAACCTCGATCCTCCAGGTAGGGCGCGACACCCGCAAGCAGGAGTGAGGTCTTGCCCACCCCAGAGCGTCCAAAAAGGACCGTCAACTGCTGCGCCAATATAGACCCTGCCAGCTTCCTCGTCCAGTCTTCACGCCCGAAGAAAAGATCAGCGTCCTCAGCGGTGTAGAAGTCCAGGAACTTGTATGGACGACGGCCCAATACTGGGCGATGATGGGGGAGCCTGTCGACCACTACCGGTGGTAGTTCGGCCACCACCTGAGCTAGCTCACCAAGCCAGGAAGCCGAGTCCTCCGTCTTGAGCACTTGAGATCCTTGTCCGGCCCAGGACTCCGCCTCACGCTGGGTTTGTACCAGGGCATACTCCTGCCGATGATGCGGGCTGATCCCATCGGTCATTGCCCGGTGCAAGCGCTGAAAATATGGATCAAATGGGTTTACATGCACCCAGAGCAGGACTTGTGTCGCGGCCCAGATGCGCAGTTGGTCGACAAGCAGAGGATGGCTGCGAACAAAGAGAAAATGGTCGTCCTCGGTAAGCACCAGTGAGTCGGGCTGGTCGGCCAGACCGTAGGGCTTCACCAACAAGGTTCGACTGTGATCCGTGTAGGACAATTCATGATCGCGGACAACGAGTGCGTAGGATTGCCCTGCCTCACGTAGAGTTGCCTCCATTCTACTACTGTAGCCAAAGTCCACGATGTGATTCACAGGCAGTTTAGCTACACCACGATGTAGCGAAGTGGGCTCGGTTCCAATCTTCCCCACCCATTCACGCAGTCGAACGACTAGCTGGTGGCGATTCGTTATCGCCTGGTAGTAGCGGCCTACAGCCGCCAGTGAGCGATCTGTCTTATCCGGTGGGTAGTTGCACTCATCGGCTAAGACTTCTACCAGGGTGTCCAGACCACCTTTAGAATCAACATCGGAACCCAGTAGCAGCACACAGTTGCCACGGGAGATCTGTTCGACAAGTTTTTGCAGTATAGATACTCGATTCCTACCAGCCATGCTACATTTCTTCACAACAACACTTTTCAGATCAGCCGCGCTCTCCACCCACTTAACTCATCCGCGATACACGTCTTACCGTTCGAAGAAAGATGAACCTTTGACTCCCAAGGGCAATGAGGCGTTACTGGTTGTATGAAGTGTAGCACAACCAACCCGACAGGGCAAATTGACCACGTATGACACAGCCCAGAACCAACAGACGATTTGAGCTATCCCCAAAAGATGGTAAGATACCCCCACGCAACCCAGGTCCCGCGAGGAAAGCCAGGATGACCACCCCGCTCCTGACCACCAAACTACACGTCCCCCGCCTGCGGGCGGAGATGGTGCCGCGCCCGCGGCTGATCGGGCGGCTGGACGCGGGCCTCGACCGCAAGCTGACGCTCGTCTCCGCCCCGGCCGGGTTTGGCAAGACGACGCTGCTGGGCGCATGGGCCCGCCGCTGCCCGCGACCCGTCGCCTGGCTCTCGCTGGACGAAACCGACAACACGCCGGCCCGCTTCCTGGCCGGCCTCGTCGCCGCCCTGCAGACGATCGAGACCCGGCAGGCATCCATGGGCGCCGCCGGACTGGGCCTGCTCAGCGCGCTTCGGGGCCCCCAACCACCGCCGGTCGAGTCGCTTCTCGCCGCCCTGATCAACGAGGTCGCGGCCGCTCGAGATCCCTTCGTCCTCGTCCTGGACGACTACCACGCCATCGAGGCCCCACCCATCCACGGCGCCCTCACCTTCCTGCTCGACCACCTCCCGCCGCCGATGTACGTCGTGATCGCCACGCGCACCGATCCGCCGCTGCCCCTGGCGCGGCTGCGGGCGCGCGGGCAGTTGACCGAGCTGCGCCAGGCCGAGCTGCGCTTCACCCCCGACGAGGCCGGCCAGTTCCTCCGCCGGGTCACGGGCCTGGACATCCCGGCGGACGCCGTGACCGCGCTGGCCTCCCGCACCGAGGGGTGGGTTGCGGGCCTGCAGATGGCGGCCCTCACCCTCCAGGGGGCTGCCTCGACCCAAGGGGCGGACGGCGTCGACCGCTTCGTGCGCGCCTTCACAGGTAGCAACCGGTACGTCATCGACTACCTGACCGAGGAGGTCCTCCAGCGCCAGCCGGACCACGTCCGCGCCTTTCTCCTCCAGACGTCCATACTGGACCGCATGACGGGCCCCCTGTGCGACGCGGTGGTGCGAGAGAGCGAATCAACGAGGGGGCGAATCAGCGAAAGAGCGAAAGAGCGAAT
>Ga0180438_10011616_pt1 | contig 10617 bp, 10 predicted proteins | sample SS_ome_12_FD_132455 | JGI IMG/M metagenome (GOLD analysis project Ga0180438, IMG submission 132455) | Hypersaline lake sediment archaeal communities from the Salton Sea, California, USA - SS_3_D_2 metaG | ecosystem: Environmental > Aquatic > Non-marine Saline and Alkaline > Hypersaline >... | reverse complement strand
CTTTATTGGAGGCGACCATAGTAGTTCAATTGGCGTTTTTCAAGCTCTTAAAGATTTGGGGAAAGATTTTTCTATTTTACATTTCGGAGCACATACAGATTTAAGGCCAAGTTATGAAGGAAGTCCTTATAACCATGCGTGTGTTATGAGAAGAGCATTAGAAGTTACAGATAATATTGTTCAGTGTGGCATCCGTTCAATGAGTAATCGAGAAAAAACAGTATATAATGCTGAAAAGACATTTTTTGCCCAAGATATCCATCAAAGTGATTTGTGGATCGATGATGTAATTGCTGAACTTGGAGATAATGTTTATGTTACTTTGGATGTAAATGTATTCGATCCAAGTATTATTTTGTCGGGGACACCAGAGCCTGGTGGATTATACTTTCAACAGGTAAATAGCCTTTTAAAGTTATTGGCTAAAAGAAAAAAAGTGGTTGGATTTGATGTAGTTGAATTTTTACCTAACCAGAACAATCATGCCCCTGAGTATATGGTAGCGAAATTAATCTACGGATTTATTTCATACCTAGAGGCATATTCAAGTTCTTAAGCTTTTTATTTTAAAATGGAAGTTTCTAAAAGCGCAAGGGCTTCATCGTCGCTTAAAAGGTTTCCAAAGTGTTGGATTTGAATCGCAGCTACATGTTTATTGTAGTTTTCTACTTTTTCATCTACATATCCATATCTTAGTCCAACAAAAGGGATATTTCTTTCGTTACAACTTTCTTCAACGGGGATTAGGTGAGATTTTTTATCATTGATAAAGACAATTTTTTTGGGGTAATATTTAATTTTATCTAGATATGCAAAAAGAGCATCTCCTTTATGTGTGCCTGAGGTGAAGAGAATTCCTTTGAGTGCAGCAACCATCCGTTCCTTTTTAAAATAATGATCCTTTTTATTTGGAGCAGTTTTTGATAAATCAATCCCAAGAGATCTAAGTTGGTCGAATGTGCAATTGGAAAAGGCATAATTACGGGTTGTCAGACCCATAACCAAACTATTCTCATTTTGTTGTTTTTTGATTAATTGAGCAGTGCCTTCCTGTACTTCTTTCATTGTAGAGAGTGTTTGGATAGCTAGCCAGTGAGATAGAGCTTTTTCCAATGCTGCTTCTTCATTTTTAAGATGTTTTTTAAGTTCAAAAAAGTGGTGAGAAAACCACTGATCAGAGCCCAATGTTTGTTGAGGTTCAATCAAAGTGTTATCAATGTCGTAAATGATTAAAGTATCTTCATCTTTATGAGTTTCAATATCAAAGATATTTTTAGTTTCAATGATGACGCCACTTAATTGTGCAGTCAAAAGAAAAAATATAGCAAATAATGTATTTTTCATCACATCTCCCTTTTTTGGTTGTGTGAAAACTATATCAAATCTTTACTTTCCAGGCTAGTATTTGAGAGTTGCTTTTGAGATTGAGTATTCAGCCTTTTTAGATTCTTGAGATAGAGAAGTCTGACTGATAAATGTGATTCAAATTTCCATCTGATCTTTATAGTAGAGAGTATAGAGAAGTTTTTTAGATTGCCCGGGAGAGGACTCGAACCTCCACGCCTCTCAGCACCAGAACCTAAATCTGGCGTGTCTACCATTTCACCACCCGGGCTGAGTGGAAATAAAGAGAGTATTATGGCTAAATATTTGATTTAAGTCAAATTATATTAGAACATGTGATTATTGCTGAATATTAGAGCCAAATGACTTTAATATTAAGAAGGATCCGGGTATGATTCTATGCCATGAAACCTAAAGATTTACCTTCTTTTTATAAGTGGGATGATAGACGCCCTTTGCTACATGATAGAATTTTAATGGTTCCAAGGTATTATGAATATCATGGGGATTGGAAAATGCCTGAATTTTCTTCTGACCAAATATTCGGAAATATAAATCCCATTCAAATTGAATTTTGTAGCGGTAACGGAGAGTGGATAACTAATTTAGCTCAAGAAAATCCCGATATAAATTATATTGCTGTAGAATGGCAGTTTAAGCGCGTTAGAAAAATTTGGTCGAAAAGCAAAAATTATTCATTAAATAATTTATTGATTGTATGTGGTAAGGCAGAAGATTTCTGTGAATATTATCTACCAAGAAAATCTATTGATAAGATCTTCATTAATTTCCCAGATCCATGGCCAAAACTTAAACATTCTAAAAATCGGTTAATAAAAGCTCCTTTTACAGATACTTTATCTGAAATTGTAAAAGAGGGCTCAACTGCTATGTTTGTGACAGATGATATTAACTATTCAGAACAGATGCTTGCAGAGATGAAAAAATGTTCCTCTTGGGAACCGGCCTTTGTCTTTCCTTACTATCGAACAGATGTTGAAAATTATGGAGGTTCATATTTTAAACGCTTATGGAAAAGTATGGGAAAAAAAATTCGTTATATTGAGTTTAGAAAAGCATGAAAAATCAATCAATTATTATAGATGCAGGTCCCAAAAACAATTTAAAATGGCCGACATTGGAAGGCGAAATTGATAAAGCTTTAGAAGAGGTTGAGGAACTTTCTTTTGAAGTTGATTTTGGATTAGACCCCATGTCTTTTAATTTTAAAGATGAAATTACATTTTTTTCTCTATCAATAGCAGTTGGAGAATTTATTAAACGTGTCTGTGATCGCTATTTAGAAAAGATTAATTCAGTATTTTTATATCGAGGAAGGGGAGATTTCACACATCTTATTTTAAATAATAAGATTATGTATCAGGAATTCCTAATTTGGAAAGAAGAATTGTTTTTAGATAAGCCCGTAACACCACATATGTTACATCTTTTCTCTATCCAACTATTAATGCGCTACTTACATCAATTAGCGGCAGCCTTACCAGACGGATTTGATACGTTGGTTTCTATTGAAGGTATAAACAAATTTAGGCCTGCTTATAAAGTAGAGCTTTTATCAGATGAACATTTTTCATATATTACATCTAATCAAGAAGTTAATGAAAATGCTTCGATTGCTGTGGTTTTACCTCAGATAGGAAAAGTTGATTATGATGAGCTCGATAAGCTTCTTTTATTTTTAAATGAAAATAAGATTGAATATAGAGTGATTCCTGAAAAACTTTTAACAGAAAAATGGTATGGGGTTGATGAACTTATTGTTTTATCTCATACCATTACTACAGAGGGAGTTAGAATGCTTCAGGGTTTTAACGCTGCTTTAGGAAGTATAATCTTTGCAGGGGATCATATTTCTGGTGTAAAAGGGGAACTCTTTGAAGAGAGATTCGGGGCAGAGGGATTTGAACCCCCGACCTTCTGGTCCCAAACCAGACGCGCTAGCCAAGCTGCGCTATGCCCCGAATAATTGTAAGTCACGAGTTTAGCTATTTTTCGAATTATCGTCAATGAGTTGGTAGTAGATCCTAAAAAAAACATTGCCAGGAGATTTTTAATCTGTCATAAAATTAAATTAGATTAGGAGGGGTTTATGAAATTTTCAGAATATCGCGCATTTAAAGAGCTTAGTAAGTTAGCTAAAATGCCACCAGATTTGACAAAAATTGATGCAATTGATGCAAAACGTGCTGAAGAAATGACTGTTACAAGTCTTTCTTGGAAAATGCTTTATGCTACAGAGAGAGTAAATAGTGATATCCAAAAAGGATTATGTGAGTTAGCAAAAGAGGCTAAAGTTTTTGAAAAGATGAAATTAATGCAAAACATGGAAGTAATGAACTATGTGAATAACTATGAAAGTGAAAGACGTAAAGTTGGGCATACTGCAATTCGAAATCCTTCCGCTGAAAATTTATCTAATGATGTAAAAAATGCTTCTAAGGCATATCAGACTGAGCTAAAGAAGTTAAGAGAATTTTTAGCTAAGACAGAAAACTTTAAGAATTTGATTGTGATCGGAATAGGTGGATCTTATTTAGGGACCAAGGCAATTTTTAATTCATTGAAGAGTCTAGCAAGAGAGGATCGTAATTTGTATTTTGCATCTAATATCGATCCAGATAAAATTGGCGATATCTTAGAACATGTGGATCTAAAAGAAACTTTGGTGGCAGTGATCTCAAAATCAGGGGGCACGTTAGAAATTAAGGCTCAAGAAGAGCTTATGAGAAAGGAGTTTGAAAAAAGAAATCTCAATTGCAAGGATCATTTTGTGATGGTCACTGGAAAAGGTAGTCCTATGGACCAACCTGCTGATTTTTCAGAAATCTTTTATATGTGGGATTTTATTGGAGGACGATATTCTGTTTCATCTATGGTTGGGGCTCTTCCCATTTGTTTTATGCTCGGAATGAATGCTTGGACTGATTTTTTAAATGGGCTGCATGATATGGATCTACATGCTTTAAATGAAACAGATCCACTGAAAAATCTACCCCTTTGGGGCGCTTTATTAGGCATTTGGAATCGGAATTTTTTAAATTGTGATACCTTTGCTGTTATTCCATACGCTCAGGGAATGGATCAATACTCACTTCATTTACAGCAACTTTTTATGGAATCGAATGGAAAGAAAGTAAGTCAGGAAGATGGTTCATTTATTGATTGGGATACTTGTCCGGTCATTTGGGGTACCGTTGGTACCGAAGGGCAACACTCTTATTATCAGGGAATTCATCAAGGTACAAAGGTAGTCCCTATTGAATTTATTGGCTATAGAGATAGTCAATTAGATTGTGATGAAATGATTGAAGGGACAACAAATCAGGAAAAACTCAATGCAAATATGTTTGCTCAAGCTTTTGCTTTAGCGAAAGGACAGCGTAATCCTAATCATAATAAGTACTTTGAGGGTAATCGACCTTCACACTGCTTAGTTTCTGAACGTTTAGATCCATATTCTCTCGGAAATTTATTAGCTTATCATGAACACTATGTTGCATTTCAGGGTTGGGTCTGGGGTGTAAATTCTTTTGACCAAGAGGGAGTCCAATTGGGTAAAGTTTTAGCTAATGGCATTATAGATCTTTATCGAGAGAGACACGAAAAAGGTGTTATAAGTAAAACTAAAGATAATGAGGCGGTGCTTGTTTTTTTGAAAGCATTGGATTCCATTCATGAGATGAGGCGTAACCAAAAGCGATCAGCTTAAGTGGATGATATGACTTGATATAGGTAGTTTTTCTGGGGTCGTGAGGAAAATTTGCTTATGATGACTTACTTGTTTCATAAGCAAACTCCTCCGATTTTGATCTAAGTGAGCTGAAAAATCGTCAATTGCTAAAAAAGGATTATCTAGGCGTTTATTTTCAGATAATTTAAGAGCTGCTATTAAAGTTCGCTTTTGCCCCTCACTTGCAAAACTTTTTGCTTCTTGATTGGAAAGTTGAATCTTAAAGTTATCTCGATGAGGACCTATTAATGTATACCCATATTGCAGCTCTTTCTCCCTAGAATTAGCCCAGAGATAAGGTTCTGGTGTATTTGTTAGGGATGGGTTGTAGCTGATTGATGGATTTTCGTTTTTTTGGCTTAAGAATTGATATTCTTTTTGCATTAATTGTGATAGATCATTAACAGCTTGACGCCGTTTATTCATTAGATAACTTGAAGATTTTGCTAATTCTCCCTCCCAAATTTCGATTGCATTGAGCGTTTTTGCTTTTAAAAGAGCATTTCTCTGCAACAAGACTTTTGAATAGCGACTAAGATGGCGGATATAAAGAGGATCACTTTGTGCAATATGAATATTTAAAAATTGTCGCCTAAATTTAGGGGAGTCTTCTATTAGTTTTAAATCATAGGGTGAATAGATAACAGAAGGGAGAATGCCTAAAAGGTGAGAAAAGCCTTTAAATTCAGTAGAATTGTGTCGCATTACTCGTTTTCCATCTTTAAAGGATAGACTCAATTGTTGATCAATACCGTCTTTTTCAAATGCTATATCTATGTGAAAGGATTTTTTTTCATTTTGAATTAGCTGGGAAAGGTTTAATGTTCGAAATGAGCGTCCAATACTAAAAAGGCAAAGTGCTTCTAAAAGATTTGACTTACCAACTCCATTTTCTCCAACAATTTGATTAATGCCGGGTTTAAAAGAGAAATCAACTCTCTCAAAATTGCGAAAATGTAAAAGGCGGATTTTTTTGATAAAAGTCATAGCCGTTAATCAGTAGTGGGCAAGCGCATAGGCATCATGACAAAATGTGAATCAGAAGTATCAGAAATCGACCCTGGATCAAAAGAAGTGCTAATTCCAAAATTGATCGTTTCATCCTTGCAATGTCTTAGGATATCAATAAAAAATTGAGGGTTAAAAGCAATATCTAATCGTTCATTATTGTAATCTACAGGCATGTTTACATTGCCCTCTCCAATATCACTATTTGTTGCTTGTAATGTAAGCTCACCTTTATCAAAAGAGAGGCGAACAGAGTGACTAATATCGGAGGTAAAAAGTGAAACTTGCTTAAGTAAGGTCATTAGTTCTTCGCGATGAAGGGTGATCTCTTGAAGTGAATCTTTATCTGGTATTACCCGTTCATAATCAGGAAACTGTCCCGATAAAAGTTTTGAAATTAAACACAAATCTGAGGATTCAAGGGCAATTTTATCAGACATAATTGTAATCGTTGCTTTTTGATCTGCATCTAAAAGTTTAATCATTTCTTCAACAGCTTTCAAGGGGATGATGCTGGTTTGTTTTTCATTTTCATTAAATTCAACAGGTTTTTCGATCTTGGCTAGGCGTTTACCGTCTGTTCCAACCATTATGGCTTTACCTTTTTCAATTTCCATGAAAACACCATTTAAGACTTGTCGACTATCATCCCTTGCTGCTGCAAAAGATGTGTTGGAAAGCATTTCTTTAAAAACAGGGGCTTCTATGGTAAATGATTTCCCCTCTGATAAATCAGGGAAAGATGGAAATTCATCTTTATCCATTCCATGCAGCCGAAAATGTGAAGTTCCTGAAGTGATAATAGCTATTCCTGAATCTTTGGTTTCTATAGAAACCTCTGGGACAGTTAACTCTCGTATTAATTGAAAAAACTTTTTTGCCGGTAGGGTTACAGCACCTTCTACTTCGACGTGTGCAGGCGCAAATGCACGGATACTTACAGTTAGGTCTGTTGCAGTGACTACAACTTGTTTTTCAGTGGCTTCGATTAATATATTCGATAGAATGGGAATCACTGCTTTCGAAGGAACAACTCCTTGAATTTTAGAGATAAGCCCTACAATTAAATCTCTTTGAATTACAAATTTCATAGCTCACAACCTAGTCTTATAAAAAGGAAATATTAGCAAAAAAACTATTGCATTGTCAAGTTAAGAGTGTTTGAGTGCTTTGTTAATTTCACGCATTTGAGTTTTTTTCTTAAGGCTTTCTCTTTTATCATGAGCTTTCTTTCCACGACAAATGCCGATTTTCACTTTAACAAAGCCCTTTTTTAGATAAAATGAGAGAGCTAAAAGGGTAAATCCTTTGATTGTGCTTTGTTTTTTTAATTTTGCTATCTCACTTTTGTGGAGTAAAAGTTTCCTTTCTCTTTTTTCTTCATGACCGAAAGTTATACCAAATTTATAAGGAGCAATCGATGCATTTCTTAAAAATGCCTCATTGTTTTTGATTACAACGTAATTATCGACAAGGTTGCCACCGCCATCTCTAAGAGATTTGACTTCAGTCCCAACTAGAGAAATACCAGCTTCTAGAGTTTCTAATATTTCGTAGTGGTGAGAGGCGGCTCTATAAGAACATAGTTCATTGGATGTATTTTTTTTACTCATAGCAATCATCTTACAACGATTCTTAAAAAAAAGCCATGAATTCGTATTTTGAAAAAAGGTTATAGATATAGTTATTTAGCTTTTTTTCTTAACAATACTGAAATGAGACCGAAGATCATAATGAGAACTGTTCCTATCCAGAAAAATAAATCTACAAATCCTTTGATATATTCACTTACATGGAACAAAACATCGAAGCCTTCTACTATTAATTTTACTCCCATCCACCCAACTAGGAAAAATATAATTTTTTCTAGTTTGGGTACACAATCTAAAATTGCAATGAGCTTTGAAGCCGCTATTCTCATGGTAATAATTCCTAAAATTCCCCCTAGGTAAATAACCCAGAGTTTATGGGTAACCATGGGTAAAGGATAATATAAGACCACTAGAGCAAATGCTGCTAAAATTGAATCAACGGCAAATAATAGATCTGCTAATTCGACTAAAAAAATAATTTTGAAAATAGAAGTTTTTTTAGTAGCTACAGCTGTTGGTTTCTTTTTTCCAATAATATGTATTACTGCAAGGTATAAAAGATAAAGACCACCAATTATTTGCATCCAAAAAAGATCAATTAAATATGAGGCTAATAAAACAGCAATACCTCTGAAGACAAAGCCTGAAATAAGACCTGCAAAAAGCGCTGTTTTATGTTGTTTGTGGGGCAATTTCCTGACTAACATTGCTATGACAGAAGCATTGTCTGCAGAAAGGAGAATCTCTAATATTAGTAGAATTAAAATGACTGGGATATCTAGCCAGGAAAAAATTTGCTGTGGAATATGCATAAGTTTAGTGTTTTAAAATCTCCTTTAGGAAATTATCGAGCTTAACTTGGCTTTTTTCATCGGTGTACCAAGAAGGGGTTTTATCGCCCCAATAGCTTCCGTAGTGCCCACCAGAAACTTGTATCCAAGAAGAATTTTTAAGAGCTTTTTTTTCTTCAAGAGTTTTCTTTTTACAGAGAGCTTCAAATAGTTGTTCTGCTTGACCTTCCATATATTCATCTTCTTTCGCCTCAATAATTAGCACACGCCCTTTGACTTTGTTGATCCAATCCTCATTAGGGTACCTATAATATTTTTCCACCAATGATTTTGCAAAAGGTTTAAAGAGATATTTGAAGATTTTAGGAAGGCTGTAGTGACAAACATTACTCATTCTAGCAAATCCGCGATCTAAAATTAATGTGGCGCCTTGGCATTCCACTGCAGCGTAAGTAGCAGGTCCTGACCCAAGTGATTTTCCGCAAATAATGATATCGTCAAATGGAGCATTAATATGCCGTTTTAACCAATGACAAGCATTTTTAGCATCTAAGCTAGTTCCTTTCCAATTAGGAACTCCATCACCAGGGAAAACACCTCTGTAGTTAATAGCAACAACATGAAATCCTCTAAGTAAAAAAGTTAAAATGAACTTGGGATCAAATTCATAAATAAGACCTGAAGCGGGTAGGCATAAAACCCCTAGAGGCTTTTTTTTAGAAGCTTTATAAGACTTAATAGAGCGTGGAAAAGAAAAGAAACTAGGGAGGCTATTTGAATTGAAATCCACTTCAAACATTTGGGCAAGTTTATAATTTTTGGGTTGTTTTAATAAAACTTTCCATTTTTTATATACATTTGTTTGTCGCATTCGAAAAATTTCTGGATTAAAGTACATTCCATCGATCATTGCTCCTTCAGAAGTTGTAATTTGGATTGACTCTCCCCCAAGATCTTTAAAAAAATCATATCCTAAGTCTTTTAAGCGATTGAACCCAGTAAGATTCATAAGGGTTGGAGATGTAGCAGGATGAATCCAGGTTAGGGTAGGAGAACGCGTTGCACGATATATCATTTTTTCAGAGAATGATTTAGGTTCACAAAAAGTGACATCATCAGTTTGTATTGGCTTATACGCGCACGATGATAGAGTTAAAAAGATAAGGAGTATAACTTGCTTTTCTCTCATATTTATGTTAATATATAATAGATTTTTTTTTACCAAGTAGTTTGATGAGTATAAGCAAAGAAAAACTAGAAGCGCTTGCTGTCGAAATGAAAAAACTTGAAATTTCCGATGATGATATCATAGAAAAATTTATCTTAGGTTCAGGCTCCGGAGGACAAAAGCTTAATAAAACACATAGTTGTGTTTACTTAAAACATATTCCTACAGGCATTGAAGTAAAATGCCAAAGTGAAAGATCAAGAGCGACCAATCGTTATCTAGCCCGAAGAGATTTAGTTGAAAAAATTAAAGAACAGATCTTCAAAATTAAGACAAAAAAAATACAAGCGATTGAAAAGGTAAAGCGACAAAAAAAGCGTAGATCTAGAAGGCAAAAAGAGAAAATGCTTGAAGAAAAAAAACAACGTTCTGAAACAAAAACTAATCGAAAAATAAATATTGCAAGAGATTTAGATAATTAAATTTAAAAATTTCTCAACGTTATCTGTTGCAAAATCTGTAAAACCTAAAGCCAAAAGAGTTTTAAAGGATTTTTTTTGAAATTCTCTATGATAAAGTATTAAAGGACACTGTTTGTCAGTTGATTTTTTAAGCGCAGCTTCTAGGTAAGGGTAAGATAGATGGAAATGATTTTTTTTATCTGGATGTTTTTCTAGAATAAATAATATCTGATCTACAAAAGGGTCTTCCACGGCCTTTTGATAGGTTAAGTCGATACGTTCCTCGGTCATATTTATACTCAGTAAAGTTTCAATATTAGGTAAAGCTGTTTTGATTTCCTTACATTCTTCAATGGAATTCGAGGCCACTATCACTTGCTTTTCAGCATTAAAAGCCTGAATTAGCGGGATAATATTTCTAGTAATTGATAAAGTTTTACAATCAATTACAATTTTTCGGTCAATTTTTTCTCCTAGATAGTATAGAATTTCTTTAAACAGG